>Ga0207671_10000058_pt1 | contig 180670 bp, 159 predicted proteins | sample KBSC24metaG_FD_184352 | JGI IMG/M metagenome (GOLD analysis project Ga0207671, IMG submission 184352) | Corn rhizosphere microbial communities from Kellogg Biological Station, Michigan, USA - KBS C2-4 metaG (SPAdes) (version 2) | ecosystem: Host-associated > Plants > Roots > Rhizosphere >...
ATGCCACGCCCGACAAGCTCGACAGCGCGCAACGAGGTGTTGTCATAGTGCAGAATCTGGTCCAACGTGCCGAGCATCTGCGATCCCCGGATTTCTGGCTTGGCGGTCATGACTTTCCTCCGATCAGTAGTTTCTTAGCCCAGACCATCGCGGCTTTGTCGGTAGGGACGTCCAGCCCCCCCGGCTGACATCGTCTTCGTGCAGAACGTCAGGCAGTTGTTGCGTATTCGTCGTACTCTGTTGACCCAAGGGTGTCGTCCATGTATTTGAAAGCCGCCTTTGTGCCGGCTTCGTTGACCGACAGCCGTTGGTCCAGCGTCGAGGACCAGCCAGGGCCGAACAGACGGCCTGTGGCGTATCCAGAGGCATAGGCCCGGCGCAGCACCAAGGGCAGCACCCCGGGCAGCTCCACGTCAGTCGCATCCGTGAGCATCCACCCAGACACCACGTCCACCGGGTCGAGCTCGGTTTGCGCATCCTGATTGCCGTCCGCGGTGCGGGCCTCTTCCCCAACGGCGTTCTCCTCGTCGCCGACCAGGCTGCGTTCCTCACCTTCGGCCTCGCCTCCGAGCTTGCCCAGAATCTTGCCTCCGACCGCGCCCAAGGCTTTGCCACCGAGGAAGGTCGCGCCAAGCATTCCGGCGCCCATCAACGCATCACCGAAGTGACCTTGCATGGCATCGCCGCTGATCTCCAGTCCGGTACCGGCCAGCGCCACCAGGTTGTCCGCCTCGGCCAGGCCGGCGGTGACGACGTCGACACCGGGAATCCATGAGGTAGCCAGGGCCAGGACGTCCAGGGCCGGCGCTACCTCATTGGCGACCTCGGCGATCTTCCCACCCCACTTGGCCAGGTCCGCACCGATGTGCTGCCACCAGTGCTTGTTGTGGATGCCGTCAGACTGGGCGTGGTGGAGCGCATTGGCGCATTCCTTCGCCGCTGCGATGCGGTCGTCGTGGGCCTGGTGCGCCTGCGCGGTCAGCCCGGCCATGCGGTTCTTGGCGGCGTCGAGGTTCTTTTGCGCGCTGTCATGTGCGGCTTGGGCGTCGGTGACGGCCTGCGGGTTAGGTGTGGCGGCGTGGTTCTGCTGCGCAATCTTCAGGTCACCCGCGGCCGTGTCGGCGTTGGTGGTGGCGCGTTGCAGATCAACCTGCGCGTCCTGCGCTTGACGCAACGCCGAATCGGCCTTCGCCTGCGCTGCCTGCAATTTCGGTGCGTACGCCGACAACGCGTCGGAGGCTTCGGAATAGGACGTGTACAGCTTCTGCAACCGCCCCGGCAACGGACCGAAGCTCGACTTGAACGCATCAGCTGTCTGACCGACCCACCGCAGCGCAGCAGCGTCCCCGCCGAAGGAGTTCAAGCCTCGGTACGCCGACTGCACATCGTGCGCAAAGTCTCCGAACTGCTTAGCCAAAGCCTGAACCGACTCCACCACGCCGGGTGTCGGATCCCCATCGAGCCCCAAAACGTCCCAGCCAGACGGACGCACCATCGGTCAGCCCTCCCCCGTGTCTGAACTCTGGTCGCTCACGCATACAGTCAGAAGGGACCGAGAGGCTGCCCCTGTCGCCACCGCCTTGCGACAGGCAGCGAGCTTACAAAACCTTCCGCGTGATCAGTAACCCGGGGAGGACGAGGCGACTACTCACCGTCTCATCGGGCTTGTCCGCGCTGGCGGCGCGGCCGGGGTGCCGCTATGAACACCCGGAGATACACCTCACCGCGCCGCGCGTGCTGTAAGGGGGCTGCCTGATGGCCGGATCGAGCTGGTCAGGGCGCAAGTTCACCGCGATACATCCGATGCGCTGAACGCCTCGGACAGGAAACCAGAACGACGTGATTCGTGGTACTGAGCGCTCAGCGATCCGCCTGACCGTTCCTTCGACAGAGCGTGATTTCCTGTTGCTCAGTGTATAGATACTCGCTTAGGGTGTTCGGGCGCGTGCAGCATTGCGCAGCTACGGAGGACAGCTACATACCGGGGGGCGTACGTGGCGGATCTATACATTGACAGTCAGGCGCTTGCAGACTTCGCGGGTCGGCTCAGAAATCTCGCGTCGGATTTCAGCTCGCCGCTCGTCGGTGCCTACATGGTTCTCTGCGATGGCTCGCTGCAGGACGACCTCCGTGACCTGTCCACAGACGACGCTGCTTGCGGCGCGAGCCTGAACAACTACCTGACCAGCCTGGCCAGCTACGTGGAGCAAGCGATAGAGGGCGCGGCGAAGATCGATGCAGAACTTGCACGCTCCGTTGCCCACCAGGGCCCGCCTCTGACGGCGGCCCAGTGAACCCGCCCGCAGACGCCAGCGGCGTCGAGCTGCCCTCGTACGATCCCTGGGAAGGGGATCCCTCCGAGTTCGAAGCAATCGCTTCCGCCCTCGTCACACGCGAAGACCACACGTCAGAGGTCCGCATCGGAGTCTCCGCGCTGCTTAACGACCCTGCGTTGCAGCAGTGGATGGGGAGAAGTGCCGATGCGTTTCGTGCAACGCTGGGCCCGCTTCCGGGCCTGCTGAACCAGCTCGGAAATGCCTATTTCCGCGCGGCGGGCGCCGTTCGGACCTATGCGGTTAAGCTGAGGGACGGACAGGCGTCCTTCGCCAAACTCCAAGCCTCGCTACAGAGCCAGGTCACGACCAACCCCGCGAACGCCGGTGGCCGGGCCGGGGCCGCGTCAGCCCTCGCCGTACAGGCCGATCAGGCGTCGAGTGAGCACGACCAGGCGAAGCGTGCCTGTGCGAAGGCGGTCTCCGCAGCGGATGATGACGTGCGCCGCGTCCGCGCCGCTCTGGCCGACAAGCGCTTCAGCGACTTCACCGCGACGTTCACCAGCAGCGGCGGCAACATCGCAGACCTTGTAGCTTTGCAGCACTTCGGTGGTGACCTGTACACGGCGGACCTGGACAGCATCAAGGCAACCTTGAACGACCAGTCCGGTGGCCTGCCCCCGGAGGTGTTGCGCTCCCAGATCCAAGACTTCCTCAACGAGTTCGGTGACGTCCCCCAGGCTTGGGGCGGTCTCGGCCCCCTCTTGGGCCAGATTCCCGGATACTTCGACAAGAACGACAAACTCCCCGACGGAAGCCTGCCACCGGAAGACCAGGCCCTGCTCACCACGCTCGGCCAGGCCACGGCGAAGGCCGCCGCTGCGGGTAACCTGACCTCCGTGGTTGCCAACGCCAGCGACTCGGACCTGCTCGGGCTGAGCACGATTGTGGCCGCGGCCGGCGGCGGGATGCTGTTCGGGAAAGGCCCCGGTGCCCAGTTCCTTGCGGACCTGGTCACCAAGATGACCGACCGGACGACGAAGCTGCCCTTCAACGGCCCCACCGACGTCTACAACAAGGCGCTGTTGCAGGACCTCCAGGCGGCAACCGCCGATGGAGATGCTGTCCGCCTCGCGCTGTCCGGCCCAGGCGGGCTTCAACTCGTCACCCAGTTACTTGAGGGCTCAGCGCCCATCAAAGAGACTGTCGCGGCATCTACCACTACGGTCACGGTGAACGAGGGGTCACGCCTGACCAACCCCGACGCCGTTGCGGCGTTTCTCAACGCGGCCGTCATGCAGACGCGAGGCAACGACCCGGCATCCGAGCAAACAATGCAGGCGGCACTCAATGTCGTTATGGGCACGTCGGTGTTCAGCTCCTGGGACCCGTCGAACAACGAGCACATATACACGGTTGGTCAGCTTCCCGACTCGATCGGCGCGGCGTTGCGCAACTACGCCACGGCCAACATGTACGATCTTGCGATATCTACGAGCGATAGCTCCACTCAGGGAGTCTCGCAAAGTCACGACATTCCGGGTGGTCTTTACGATTTTACCGTCTCGAACGGCGATGCGCAGGCGTTCTTGAAAGTGGCGCTACAGAATCCTCAAGACGCCATGGGATATCAGAGCCTGGTTGAAAAACAGTACACGAAGGCGGTGGCCGACGCCATTCACTTCGGTCCATTCAACGATGTCACGCCAGGCTACGCAAACCTGGTCGCCTCGGCCCAGTCGCTGATTGACCAGCAGAATATCAGCCCGGCCCAGCAGGCCGACGCACGCAATGCGAACCACCTGCTGATATTGAATATGCTCGGCGGAGCGTTTGGCAACGCTCCCGGCCCAGAAGGCTACGCGGCTTCCACCACGCTTGGCGCTGGTCAGTCCTTGGTGGGCCTCATGCAACCGGCCATCGGCGGCGGTTCCGGGCCCATCGGCCGCTTCTTCGATACCAGCCATGTTGCGCAGGTGCAGGCGGCCAACCACGCCGCAGACCTCAGCCTGGGCGACTACGCCAGGCTCCTCGCGACGCAGGGCGCGTACGACGCGGGCTCCCTCATCGTGATCGACCATCAGCCGGGACCGAATGATCACTTACCACCAGGCGGTATTTGGATCGGGCCAGGGATGGTGGACAGCAACGGCAAGGTCCAGAACTCGCCCGGGTTCCAAGACTGGTGGAATACCGGTCAAAACCCCATCGCGGGCCAAAGTGGCCAACCACTCAGTCACTATGTTGACCAGATCCAGAAGGCGATGACGATCCATCAATGATTAGCCGACGAGCCTTCTCGACGCCCTTGCTCTCCGCCATGGTTCTCGCCGTGACCGTCGCCGGCTGTTCGCGTGCACCGTCTGGACCGAAGGAAGCAGATCTCGCTTTTGATGCGCGGGTACGCTCCACCATCATCACGACGCAGATTGTCTTGGATACCGAAGGGCCGGATTTCGGCTACCTCAACCTGACCAAGGACATATTGGTCAATGGCATTGTAACGGAAACGGCCGGCTTCGTATCATGGCACGCCACGGGCCAGAATCTGAATCTTTCCAAACTCACCACAATCAGGCTCTCAGACGAGGAGACCAAGGTGGCTGCGGTGTTGCGTCGCCTGCCACGCCTGCAGAGCGCCGCGGACCGCAAGCATCACGTCGCCGCGCTGACTCCCGACGAAGCAGCTCACGTGATCATCGTCGGTGAACTGCTGGACGCGGGCTACGCGAGCCCGGCCGACCTGCCAGGGGTGGTCGACGCGAACCATGCCGTCGTTGCGGGTGCGGCGCTGGATGGCTGGTTCACAGCGCATGCCGGCCAGCCGCTCGTCAACGGATCGAAAGTCACGCTGGCGACCGAAGCCTCCCGTGTCGTCGCGGAGATCGACAAACCACAGCCCTGACCGCTACGAGAAGATCCCCCGCAGCCAGAACACGAAGTCGCCCCACGACGCGGATCCCGAACGGGTAGATCGGATCTGTACCTCCGCCGAAGTCGGAAATGAGGGCGGCGGTACCGTCGTTGACCAGTTCCCACCGTGCCTCTCGACGGCCCGGACAGGGGGAGATCGCATATCCGGGCCCGCCGCCCGGTGATACCGGACGGCCTTCACGGTATGTGCGGTGCGAGCCTCGCAAGTTGTTGATCAGCCGATTCTCGTCCAGGTCAGCTTGACCACCGCGGACTGATCGACGTACACCGAGCCGGTGGTCGGGTCATAGGCGTTCGCCGTTACATGGACTTCCGCGTCACCGTTACGGATGGCCGTGTCCCCGGCTGCCGCCGTTCCCGACCACGGCACTGACGAACCCGGAATGCAGGAGATGGCCGGCAGTTGGAAGCCTCCTTGGAGGACGTGCGACCCCTTGACCACTTCGGTGACGGAGCCCCAGATGTTGACGCTGATCGGCTCGCTGCAGGTGAACGTGCCGTGCACGGTGGCGCTACCGTCGACTTTGCTGACCGTGCCGTCGCTGGCGACGGTCACCGTCAGTGCGAACGGGTCTGCGGCCGGAGCGACTTGCGCCCGGGTCGAGGCGGACGCCGCCGGCCCGGCTGCGATGGCGGCCGTGCTGAGAGTGAGTGCGGACACGGCGCACAGCATGGTGCGGGTGTGCGGTTGACGATGTGTTTTCACGGCTTTCGCCCCTCCTCAATGGGAACAGATACGGCTTTCATCGAGTACATAAGCACTCTGACCCAGTCCCCGAGCAGAGCCGAAGGACCCGGCAGAACCGGCAGGAAGGCCTGTGACGCCGAGAGCGCCTGCGCGGAGAGACCCAGCGTGTCCTGACCGAGGCTGTGGGAACCGGCCTCGACAAACCCTGGCCGCATCGTCGCAGCCCGCGGCGACGACATCGCCACCGCCCTTACCACCTGCCCCCTGGCAGCCGGTCCGTCGCCAGGCGCACGCCACCATGCCGAAGGCCCGTGGAAAGTCAAGACCTCCGCCCTTACATAGCCACCATCCACCACCGGAACGTGAGCGCTGTAGCACTCGGCGTCACCAGGCTGGGGCTCGTGTACCCCACCCGCGTCGGCACCCCCATCGACCTATGCCACCTGCGCGAATACCTGAACACACGGTGCGACGCCGCTGACGTCCGACACATCCGATTCCACGACCTCCGACACTCCTGCGCCACGCTGCTCCTGGAGCAGGGCGTCGAACTCGTCACCATCAAGGAACTCCTCGGACACGCCCACATCGGCGTCACCGCCGACATCTACGCCCACGTCCGACTCCGCCTCCAACACGACGCCGTCAACCGCCTCTCCGCCGCCCTCCGAACCGACGACGAAGACCAGCCGCCAACACCCCGACCGTAAGCCCGTGACGGCAGCCGTCCACGGACGTTGCCGTCAAAAGGACTCATCGAGCTTGACTGTGGCATCAAGGATTTGCGCTTCGTCGGAGCTGGCCGTCGGGTCGCTGGTGCGCGTGGTGAGGTCTCCTCGGGCTCGGCGAGTGATGGCGTAGCGGGCGCGTAGCCGCTGGTGGCTGGATCGCGATAGCCGTAGGCGCAGCGGGCGTCCGTGAAGGACTCTGTGGGGTATCTTGCCCGCTGACGATTCCTGTTTGGATCGAGCCTCTGCTACGTCCGGATATTCATGGGTTGATGGTTACGGGATCCCAGAGTGGTGCAGGTGTCCATTTCGTTCTCGTCCAGGTGCCGAGGTTCCGGAGTTGACCGGGCGGGTGGCTCGGGCGTCCAACCCGAAAAGGCACCACCGCGATCTGGGTGCGGGACGGGCTCAGCGACGGGCGGCCGACGCTGCCTCCCGCGCAGTTGGCCACCGCGTGTGCTGTTACTGACGGCGGCGTTTTGATGTCGCTTCGCCCCGGGGTTCGTTCGGTTGACGGACGCCGGGACGCATCCGCAGGCGAGGCATGGTCCGTGTCTGCGACCTATGCAGCTAGATTTCACCCATGTCACCACACCTGAGCCACGGTGCGTCGGGGGCGATCAGGCGCTTTGCCGGATGGGTCGTCCGCGGATCGGTCGGCCATCCCATGCTCGAGGGGATCGACTACTGGGAAGAGCTGCGTGAATCGCCGTCCCAGATGGAGACCTGTTTCGCTGTCTTCGCCAACGTCCTTGAACTGGACGCACAAGGAGAGCCTGTCAACGAGAAGCACGCCGAGCGTCGCGCCGCGACCTGGCTCTACCGCTACTGCACAGGCAAACTCCCTCCAGGCGAGACGGATCTCGAGCCCTGGGAGGTCGAGCTCTACTGATGGCTGCGTTCGTCGTAGGCCTGGCGTTTCGATCATGGCGGCCACGGGTCGAGGGTCAGACCGGTTTCGGCGACGAAGCCGTCGAGGACGGTCGAGCGGTACTGGAGGCTCTTCAGCCGGTGGCGGACCAAGGTCTCCAGGACGTCGACGCTCACGGCGGCGAGGTTGGCCAGACTGCGCTTGAGGTGGGACCACACGCCTTCGGCCGGGTTCAGATCCGGGGCGTAGGCCGGAAGCAGCACCACAGTGAGCCAGGATCGTTGCTCGATCATGTGCTTCATGGTCTTGGAGGCGTGGGTGTTCAGCCGGTCCCAGACCAGGACGATCGGTGCCTTAAGCTGCTGGTGGGTGGCATCGAGCAGGCCGATGTAGTCATGTTCGGACAGGGACCTGCGTTCGTTCTTCCGGCTTCGGTGGACACGAAGACGGTAGAACAGCCGGGTGCGCGCCCCGGGCTTGACCGCGATCAGCCCGGCGATCGATACCCGGCCCGAGCTGCGTCCGGCCACCTTCACGATCGGGGTCTGGCCCCGGCGTCCCCAGGTCGCGCGGCGGCGTCAGGTTCTGTCCGGCCTCGTCCTCGAAGCAGACCCATCCACCGGTCGCGGCCTGCGTCTTTTTATCTCGGGCCACGTCGTCTCCTTCCACGCGGACACCGCGGCCTCGTCGCGCTGTGCGGCCCGCCGGGCCGGCTGCTGTGGGGTGAATCCCAGCCGCCGTATCAGCCGCACCGCGCCACGGGCGCTGTAGGAGACGTGGAACGTGCGTCCGATCAGCTTCGCCACGCGCGGGCCGGTCCACACCTGGTCTTCGTCCCAGCCGTGGGCGGCCGGTCCTTCGTCGAGCATCGCGGCCAGCTTGGCCTGCGACCTCACGGAGAGCTTGCTGCGTCGCCCCAGCGGTCCGCGGCTTTCCAGTGCCGCTGCCCCTCCGCGATCGAAGTCCGCTTTTCAGCGATACACCGACCGCACGCGCACGCGCAGCGATCTGGCGATCTCGCCGGGCTCGGCTTTCTCAACGAACATCTCGGCGGCCTGCATCCGCAGTGCTTCACGCCGTGCCCGTCCTACGGCGTTGACCCCGCCGCCTTGTGCATACCTCACGCTCACGGCATGGCGCCGCCGTCACCACAGCGAACCCTAGCGAAGAGACCTCAAAGAGACCGACTCAGTAATCGCGTACCCGAACCTTCACCATGTCGCCGTTTTATGCGACTCGGAAGGACTACCAGCGTACGAGATCGCCACAGGAGCCGTATCGACGATGCACGCCGTATCGGGACTCCCGTCTCTGCGTCGAAGAAGAACACGTCATCGCCGCGCTCCTCACCCGCACCAAACGTCACCGGGTATTCGCCGCGACCTTCGGCTACGGCGGTGCACTTCGCCGGGTCCGGCCCACATTTCGGTGGTGATGACAAACTCGACTGCATTCCTGACCTGCGCTTTCGAGGCCACCCAGAAAACAGAGCCAGCCGGAGCCCACGACTTGTGGATTCCGGCTGTATTCGCCACCAGGGCCGGTACACATGCCCTGACCTGCGGCGGAGCATAGGAAAAACATTGTGGAGCCGGCGGGACATGGAAAGTACTTTATATGGCAATGCAGTGAGCTGCGACGAAGCATCTAACTGACGTACCGTTAGGCGATTTTCGCCTTGCGGCCACCGTGCGGCCGAGCATGACAGGGCATCGCGAGAAACCGACCTCAATGATCCACAACGATGCTCAGCAGATGCAGCACCTCCGTCGCGATTAGGAGCTCTTCGAAGTTAGGCAGGGTCGAGCGAGGCACCGGCTGGTCCTGTTCCCATCGAGGGGACGCCGAAGGGGTTCTTGCCCCACTCCATGACCGGATGCGGCAGCAGCTCCCATTTTGGAAGCCAGTCGTCGCAGATCCGTCCGGTCAGGGCGTTGTGGAACCAGTCGGAGAAGTCCAGGTCGTAGTCGCGCCACTCGAACCAGTTGCGTAGGGAGACTGAGACGATCCAGCGGCCGGTCGGCAGCTGCTTGAGACAGAGCATGTCGCTTTCGATCGTCGAGCCCCACAGCAGCAGCCCGTGGGAGGTCGGCAGGATCGGTATGCCTCTGCGGTTACCGGCCCAGTCCGTTAGCCCTGGACCGGAGTGTTCGCCGGCGAAGGCAAGCGTCCGCGGTCCGTAGATCCAGATGAAGTCGGAGATCTTTAAATCGCCGTAGGCGGACATGATCTCCACGAAGTCGCCCGGGAGGTCCACGCCCCACAACGCGCCCAGGGACTGCAGGATCGTCGTGTCCGCGGGACGCGGCGGGTCGCCGAGGACTTTGGCGAACTCGTTCAGCGACCTCATACTCTCACCACCTGTTCACGACTCAGTACCTTGATCCTTGTGGCATGTCTGCGGCTCTCTGTGATCCTTCGTGTTGTCGAGACATGAAGATCACAGCAGAGAGCCACCGGCGTGCCCAACGATACGACCGTGTTGCTTGGGTTGGACGGGTGGAGGTGGTATCGGTGAGGGTGCAGGCCAACGGCTGCCCGCTGGTCCTCCTGACCACTGATGAGCGGGCCCGTATCTGTCCCAAACGCGGGGTGCAGGCCATGAGAGTCAAGGAATGGACCAGGACCTGTCCCCGTGACCTGCCGGTGGCCGGGCGGCACTGTGAACTGCGGTTGCACAAGCGGCGCTGGCGCTGCGACCAGACCGACTGTCCGCGCCGGTCGTTCACCGAGTCGTTGCCGGCCATAGCTGCACGAGCACGGCTGACGGTTCGGCTGCGGGAATCCGTGGGCGCGGCGGTCGGTGACCTGGGGCGGACCGTGGTGCGGTCTGCGCGGGACCACCGCATCTCTTGGCCGATCGTGATGGCGTCTGTCCGGGTGCACGCTGTGAAGGTGATCCCGGCGGCCACGCCGGCGGTATCGCCGCTGGGCATCGACGAGATCCTTTAGCAGGCTCTGAACCCGACAGGCAGGCGCTACAAGAAGAGGAGCGGCAGCGTGAGAGCCAGCGACGTCATCGATTCCCCCACACGGTCTGGCACTTCTCAGCCCACCCGAAGCCCCGCACCGCGCATCCGCTTCCCTCTGTGTGTCCTGCCCCGACGTACATAAATCCCTGGTAGACACGGCTGCTGCCCGGCCGCTTAACTCCTACTCGTTTCAGGCCCGCCATGCCTTCCTTGCGGTCCTTCTCCAGAACGTTGAAAGCGGAAGCGAGCGTCTTGTACTCGAGGCCCAGCGCATCCTCGATGTCACGCACCGCGAATCCAATGCCCTCGTATCTCCTCAGGAAGTCCAGCCCGGCCTCGACCTCGTCGTTCACAAGTTCCCCTCTCACGAAATTCGGTACTCTGACAGTACGGGCGTGCCACGGTGATTGGTACGTGACCCGTTTCTCTCGCCCGCCTCCCCGGCTACGCTTGGTGAACGCTTGAGCCGACTAGGAACTCGGATCCTGGCCGCCCCAGCAGAGATGGAACCTCTCCAGGTCTCGGCTCAACTCAGTAGTGGGACGGTAGAGACAGCCAGGCGCTGGCAAACCGCCCCAGAAGGACCCACGGGACAGGAGCCGCGATCACTAAGACAACCTGCAGCACTATCACCGAGCTCACGACTGGCTTCCGGCTCGTCAAGACCCGCGGTGGGAGAGCCAATCAGGGTCACACAGAAGGAGACCATCGTCGGCGGAAAGGGGCAGGGCGTCACCGGTCAGTGCCGCATTGGCGAGGCGGGAGGGCAGATCTGCCAAGGGCACGTCGAAGAATGTGCTCGACGCGCCAGACCGGGGAGGGCGGGGGACGGTGTTGTTGCGCAGCGCGTCGAGTGTCAGCAAGTCGGTCGCTTCCTTCAGAGCCTCGTCAGAGAGCACGCTGAAGATCCGTACCGGTTTGCCAAGGTTCTCCCAACCGACCAGGTCCAGGAGTCTGGGAGCGACCTGCAACGCGGGGGCTTCATCAGCACGTGGACGCAGGGCGATCAACCGCCAAGGCCCGTATGGAAAGGCGACCAGGATCAGGGATCGCGCGCACACCTCGTCGACCGCCCGAAGGGCTTCCTCGGACTGGACCCCAATTTCATAACGCGCTGTCGATTCATGTCCTCCATTGGAGACCAGCGCATGGACCAGCTCAGGCTCAAGGAGCCGCATCACCAGGTTACGGCCCACAGTCACCGTTCGTAGGTCAGGCTCCGCGTCGTCTCCGGACCGGCCCGGCAGCCCGCCGATCACCAGTCGTGCTTTGGCGCTGTAGTCCACGGGGCGAAACAAGAAGTCGTCGCGAAGCGACGCAGGGGTGGCTTCCGGACGGGACAGGAGCGAGTCCGCGAGGCTACGCAGCTCCCTGCCATCAAGGTCCTTGCGGGGTTCGGCCCTACTGCCGTTGTTCAGGAGCGAGTCGACCGTGGATTGGAGTGCGTGGTGGGCACCGAGCCAAAGGTCCGCGAGTCCAAAATTGACGTGCCGGCTGAATGCCTCGGTGGCCGAAAGCACACCCTGGTAGAGGCTGTTGAGGTCGGTAGTCAACATCCGGCTGTCCTCGTCCTGGAAATAAGGGCGCAACGCAGGAGGCAGCACGGGCAGCCGTTGGAGGAGCACTGCATCCGGAGAAGGGGTCTTTGGGTCGGAGACGGCCGCTCGGTCCAGAAGAAAACGCACCGCCGCACCCCCCGTCACCGCTGTGAACCCACTTTGGTCGCGCACGGGTCGCCAGGCCTCAAGGTCTATTAGCTGTCCGGTATGCAGTGTCGTCGACCCGGGGTCGGTCACAAGCAGAAGGTCGCAATAGACGATCCCCCTCAGTTCCTCCTCAGTGACGGGCAGCGAGTTCCCGAGCCGAATGCCAGCCTCCCCGGTGAGGTACCACGGGTGGACCACCGGCGCAGGAAGCTCGATGTGGCCGAGGCGGCGTGCGCACTGCCACGGCGCGACCAACTTACGCCCGCACTGGCTGCACGCCTGGCCCAGAAGCCAGGGCTTGTAACGTTTACCGCAGACACACTCCTTGTCGCGGTACGGGCCGAAGATCTCAGGGCACAGAAGCCCGCCGGGCACGGGCCGAAGAGTCCGCATGTCTAGGAGGGAAGCGTTGGCTACTGCGCCGTGTGAAACGGCCAGCACCTCGGCGTCGTTCATCGGGCGGAGGCTGACCCGATCGGTGTCAAGGCACGGTTCGATCCGAGCACCGCGTAGCACCAGATCGAGCCGACGGATTGCGTGCGGCAGCGCGTCGGCCAAGGAACGCGCCCGTCCCTCAGGCGGGCGCAGTGACCCGTCGCCCGACTCCAGCGCCGTCGTCAGCGTTCGGCGCCAGTCAACACAGTCGCTGCGCGGCCCGTATAGCTCCATCGCCAGGTGGCGCGCCCCCCTTTCTATGAGCCACCGGAAGTCCGTGGGCTCGACCATTTGCGCGCTGTTCCCGCCCGTGGTCCGCAATGGCTGGTTTAGGACAATTGAGTAATCGCCTGCGGAACGGGCTGCAGTGTCGATCCCAGCCAGATCATGGGCTGCGAGGCTGATGCGAATGGTGCGAGCGGTCTCGCCCGGGGCCGGCGCCCATGGGTGATCAGGTGCCACAACAAGGTCCGGTTCGACGCCGCTACCTGCGAAACGTCGGAGCGTGGGGCCACCGAGGACACCACACACAACCGCACGGTTGCCGGCGTCATCGTGCAAGGCATCCCCGTGTTGGAGCGGCTGATCCACGGCGATGGTGATGCTGATGTAGGTCTTGTCCCCCTCGCGATAGGCCAGGTAGCGGCCGGGCACGGCGGGTATGGCGTCGGTTGCCAGGTCGCCGATGATCCGCTGCTGCAAGATGTGCCCCGGGAGCCTGCCGGGCATGACCAGCGAGTCGTCGCGCAGTATTGATTTCGTGTCCTCGAAGAAGATGGCGGCCAGTAGACGTTCCTCGGGCGTACGTGGCGGCCTGTCGCCCAAAGGAGCGGCGGCTCCGACCAGGAGCTGCCCTGGCAGTACTCTGCGACCCGGGCTGGCCAGGCCGCACGAATCTAGGCTCGACGCACGTTTGGCATCCACCCTTGGCGGCTTCGCGGTGATCTCGGCGCCCTCCCGCAGGGTCGAGCGCAGTTGGTGCAGCATCGGGACGGTGAGCGCGTCCGGGCCCGACAACCGGTCGTTGGCCAAGACGGCGATGCCCCGCAGCCGCGATGAGGCGACGACGCTGACCTGTGCGGACACACCGCCGTGGCCCACGAGATCGCCGACGCCGAGGTCACGCACGCCTACGTCACGCAACCGCAGCCAGAAACCCTGCGTGTAACGCCGGCCAGCCCCCACCACTTCGCTCGGAGACGCATGCAAGTGCTGTAGCAGTTCGCGGGAGAACCGGGCATACGATCCCTGTTTTCTCAGCAGGGTGCGACGCAAGGCGGCTTCGAGTAGCGGTCGCAGTTGGGTCCGTCCGTCGTAGCGCAGAGTGCCTTTGAGGCCGAGAAATCTGTCGCCGTCCGGGCCTTCGGGCCGATCGGCGGCCCAGAAGATGGCTGGCGTATCGAAGACGATCTCACCATTCCGTTCCCGCACACCAAGAGGAAGTGGGAAATCCATCAGCTTCATACGTTTGCGTTGAATTGTTCCCCGCGCATCTTCGACTACGAGATCCAGCCAGAGCGGCACCTTGAAGGTTTGGGCGTCGGCACCATCTCGCCGCAGCCGCCACAAGTTCGCCAGGGTGACGCGGGTCTTGCAGTCGGGACAGACGACGTATGCGACGGGCTCTTCACAAGCGCCCTTACGGCAACCCGCAGTCGCGCTGGTGATTCTGCCCTGTCCCGATATGGCACCGCACGCGCAACGGTGGTCGTAGCGCCGGTCGATTCCGGTTGACCGGCCGCAGGAGCAGGCCCATTCCCCGAGTTCATAACCGGCCAGACGTAGGCTGATCTGGTTGGCGACCGGGGTTGTGTTGGGGAAAAAGCGGTCCAGCACCGCGGGCAGACCTTTGCCGGTCCGCTCGTGCGGGAGCCGATCCAGCTGGAGGAAGTCGGCGTACTCGCGGCAATGCTCCTGGGCAAGGGAGCTCTCGGGCGTACCGAAAGGGTGCTGCTCCAGAAGAAGAACTTGGACGTATCTCAGGAAGTCGGGCTGCCGGGTCAGAAAGTAGCTGCGTGCGGCGTACAAATCCCCGCGGAGCGCATTGACCCCGAACATGCTCTGACGGAGGTGCCGGAAGTGCTCGTCGAGGACAGTGTCGTGCAAGTCGTCGGGACGATCTTCGTCAGCGGCCAGTCGGACGGCATTCTCGATGGTGTACGGCGTGGGACACTCGCGCCAGTTCCGCGCGTGGGCCGCAAGAGCGGCATGGATGCGTTTGCTAGACACCAGTGCGTTGACGTCGTCACGCAAGGAGCGGTCGGACGGCATCGGTTATCCGATCCCTGCTCGGCGGCCCTGGAAGTACTCCCGAAACCGCGCGTGGCAGAAGCTGTATTGCTCATTGCCGCGGTGTGGTGCGAAGCCAGGCGCCGCAAGGCGGTGAACGAGCAGGAAGCGGTGGATCTCTCGCAGGATGCTATCGAAGTTCAGCCAGGTCAGCCCTTCAACGAGGGTGCATAGGTCTTTTCCCGAGAGCGTGCCCGCCTCCAGCAAGAATCCAAGGATCTCCACATGCTCGGCCCGGTGGGCACTGCGGTTCAGCTGCTCCAACTGCTGGTCCAGGTAGCCCTCCAGACCGGTAGGGACCCGCTCAACATTGTCACGCGTCAGTACACCGGCAGCCGCGTCCTCCACTAGAAACCGCACATAAAACGGATCGCCGGCCGAGACGCTGTGCATCTGCGCTACGAAGTCCGCGTCCAGCGCCAGCTCAGCGGCCATTCCGTCGGCCATCACCAACAGTTCGACGAGCGCCTCCTCGTCCAGACCGGTCAGACGTAGGTGCAAGCCGAGGTCCGCGGGGGACAGCGCTATGTCGTCCAGACATGATCGGTCACCTTGTGCCCGGCCCGACATTGCGATCACCAGTCCGTCCGGCAGTCGGCGCGGCAAGAGAGTCCGCAGCTGGTCCACCGGTTCCAGCTCATCGATGGCGTCCAACACGACCACCGTCGGTTCCTGCGGCGAACGCCTCACCAGGGCGTGGAACTGCCGCTCAAGACTCTTCAGCCCACGACCACGCACATGGGCTGGGTCCAGCTGTTCGCACAGGCACTCCAGTACATCTTCAGGACTGGTGGGGTCGAATCCGCCGCCCGTACGCCGGTAGGCCTGGCTGATGAAGTGGTAACAAAACTCAGGGTGCAGACGGACCAGGTCCGCAAGGAAAGACGTCTTTCCATACCCCGACAGCGCCTCCACGAAGACATAGCCCGTGGCGCGGTGCTGGATGAACTTCATGATCTGTGCGCTCTCGCTGCGGCGGCCCGCGAACAGCCGGGTGTGCTGTTCGATGAGATCGCCGAAGAAGCCCCGTGTCAGCGGGTCATCCGGCGCTGGTGCCTCCTGCTGCGCGCCCTCTAGCGCCTGCTGGTGCAGGCGCAGTAACGGACCCGGATCCGTGCGCAAGGCCTTTGCCAGTTTGACCACGGTGTCCCTGGTCGAGATGTCCGATCCGTTGAGCGCCCTGCTAACAGTGGTGTGGCCCAGACCCGCAGACCTCTCGACAGCGCGCATCGTGATGCCGAGCTCGGCCCTCCGGTCCCGCAGGAGTTGTTTTAGCTCCTCCAGTGGCTGCGCTGCCCCACCCAGTTCGTCCATCATCGCAATGAGTGACCTCGTACAGATTCATTCGCGCGAACATCGGTGTATGACGCCTGCGACATGGTCGTGCTCAGGCAACTCCCCTAGGAGAAACGGAACTCGCCCCATGTCTGTCCCGCTGGTCTCTTCGCCCGTCTACGCTCTCATTCTACTTGTCGCAGTCCTTGCCGCGGCCCTTCTCTCACTTCTGACCGCGGTGATCGCAGGGCTGCTCGCGCGATGGGACGGCGCTTCCCTGCCAGGCGCCCTGCTACGTGCGGGTGCGGTCTTCTGCGCTGCCATGACCTTGTTCTGTGGGTTGATCGCGCTGGGCATGGCAGCTAGGACCTGAAGCCTGTCCCTCATGCGACGGCCCTCGACCAAGCGCGGCCGAAGAACAACTTGTCGAAAGATCGGAGACTGATCTCGTTCATACGTGGTCCCGGCTGGCTGACCGACAGGGAGCACGTATGGACCCGCTGCAACTGCTGGCCCGCAGCCCCCGTACAGCGCCAACATGTCGCGACCTTGGCACTCACCGTTCTACTGCGGGCCCGATCAAGCATGAGACGTCAGCGGCGTGCCGCAGCCTCGACAGATCCGTCCTGCTCGCCAGGGTCCTGCGTACCTTCGCGTTCGACCATTCTCGCCGTCTCCCGTCGCCGTCCGCAACCGTCCGCAAAGCTATTGCCGCAGGTAGAACCTCGTCCGCGACCCGTCCAAGATTGTCCGCAGGCCTACCGTGACACAGAAAACTGAGACGTTACTGGAGTCATCCCCTTCACAGCACGCCCACATCGTGGGCCTGCCCTGACCTTGCCTGGAGGCAGTGATAACGCCCAACGACCACCGCGTGCAGTGCAGCAAGCTCCCGCGTGGCTGAACCGGGTACGCCTGATCGACGCCGTCCGCGTCATCACCGCCTGGGACCGCGCCCCCGCCGGGACGCAAGCACTGTGCAGTGGCTCGCGGACGCATCCGGCATCAGCATCAACGAACTGCGCATCTGCGCAGCACCCGGGTAGCCTGCGCCCACCCCAGACGCGGACCCCGCACCCGACACGACCTCAATATGGCACTGGCCACCGCATGCCGGCCCTTGGCCCGGCTGCGCTGAGCGGGCGCCCTGTCCGCGGTGTGATCGCTGTGGGCCCGCCGGCCGTCGCTGTCGCGAGGCTGGCTATGCGGCAGTCGGAACCTCGGCTCCGGAATTCGGCTGCGGTGCTGGGCCAAGCCTCCAGCGCCTCCTCCGGCTGGTCCTCGGTCACCGGCGCCTCCTGAACAACCTCGACAGTTCGCCGACGTCGTTACTGCGGTGCTCGTGTTCGCCGACCCGCTGCTGGCAGGCGCGGCAGTCGACCACGCGTGGAACCCGCCCAGCATTCGTGGTCATAACCCCGGCTGGCCGCCAGCCGCCCGTCATCCGCGTCCGCGTTCACCGCGCGTTATCAAGTCGGCAGTGATCCGGCGGCCGGCTTGCCGCACGTCGAATACCGACCTGTCGAACTCCCATGCGCGACCGAAGGACCACCCGCGGAACGTGTCCGCGTATTTGGCGCGACGTTTGAGGCAAGCGCAGGCCAGGTCCCCCATGCCCGGTAGACACAACGGCCCCGGCACCCCTGAAATCAGACTCCCACCGGCACGTGCACCAACGAGTTAGCCTGCGATCCCAAGGTCGCTGTAGAGCCTTGCAGCTTGAACGCGCCCCCTTGCGAGCAAGAACAACTCGCAGCCGAGCAGGTCACCTCACGTAGCCTGGACGACGAATACCACCCTCAACCGGCTATTTCGTTCTTCTCGTTAAGACATTTATAATAAGTTAAGATTTTCAACTCGGCGGGCGTTGGAAAGTACTTTATATGTCAATGCGGTGACCTGCGACGAAGCATCTGACTGACGTACCGTCAGGAGGTTTTCGCCTTGCGGCCACCGCGCGGTCGAGCATGACAGGGCATGGCGAAGAACCGGCCTCGATGATCTGCAGCGGTGCTCAACAGATGCAGCACCTCCGCCGCCCGACGGGCCATGCCATCGCACGTAGCCCGACATCACACTGCGATCGCGCCCCGAAGGTGCAGCTCGGCCGGTATCTTCTCCCGCAGCCGCCAGGTCACCGCCATTGGCCGCTCGCCGGTGTGCCTCTCGTGCTCGACCAAACCGTGGCAGACAAATGGATCGACGGCGGCACGCGTCAACTGAGTCCACTCGCGCGTGAACAGCAGCACTTTCGATTCCCGCTGCTTATACCCCCGGCGGCGCATACCCCCAGTAAAACCGACCCCCGTCCGCGCAGCCTAAACTAGTTGTCAGCGAAGCGATTCACCGAGTGACCACCCCATACACCACTCCCCTGGACGTAGCCCAGAACCCGTCGGGAACTCGGCCCGCCCATGCGAACAACAACCGGTCCACTCACAGACGACTTCGCTACTCCCCAACCGCGACGACGGCAGACAGCCTGGTGGCGAGCACGCGGACACCCGTGGGCTCTGCCCACATCCGGCCCTCCCTCTAACTACGGAAGGTGCTGCCGCCGCCCAGTTATCCGAGGGACTACGACGGAATCGCGCCGGGGCAAGGCGAAGAACGTGCCCTGCCCCGGCGAGAACCCGCCGAAGGGCGAAGCCTGCCCGACCGACGACAGCACCGCTTCGCGAAGCCAGGCGCGTTGTAAAAGAGCTACAAGCAACCACTTAGATCAGAATGCTCTGACGGCAACGCTGACGGCAACGCACACCCCCAGCCGCGCACCGGGGCGCACACAGTAGGGCAACATCGAATGCTCTAGTACGACGGCCCCTCATCGCCTCGGCGATGAGGGGCCAAGAAGCAGATCACGAAACCTGCACTCTTGCCCAGAAGACCGCAGACCGCGGTTGTCGGGCGCTCTTATCTATCGCGATGAACGCGAACAGAGCCACAGACTACGAACCCTTCGTGCCGACCGTCTGACATCAGAAGCTTGAGATATCGAGAGCTGTGCAGCTCTGGCACGTCTACAAACCGATCAATCTCGGCTACGACGGCGGTTCCGTCGTCAATCAGAAGTTCTTCGTAGTTGGACCTGATCTTCATTCCAAGAACGTCGAGGAACTCGACCTCCACGGCTGCGCCAGATCCGCCATTGCCGTCACTGCGCAAGACGAGCCTACGATGAGAGATCTCGTAGGACCACGGACGAAACGGCCGCTTGAAGTGCAGCGGAAGACTCTTCGTCGTGTCACCAGTCCGCAACTCCTCCATACCTAGCCTCCTAAAGGATCGGGTACGACGTCACCATTTGAGTACCGGGGTGACTCTAGCTTGGACCGCGGCAGGAGCGGCCTTGATCTGCGCTAGCTCCCACGCGGTAAAGTCACCAATTTCGGGGTCACTCACTCCCGCTTGCGACCGCGCAGTCGTGAAACCTGCGACAGTCCGGCACACCTGCTGCTACCGTCGCCCTATGCCAGACCACATATACGTCCGTGTACCGGCGGATCTCTGGGTGTTGCTCGAAGCTGATGACTTTGACGAAGTGGATACGTCCTCCCGAAGTGCGGATCAATGGCCTTCGGTAGCTGAGGCGGTGCTGTCAACCGGCGAACAGGTGCTGAATGTCGGGACGCAATTCATCACCGTGTACCTGGCTCGAGAGCAGATCGGTGCATTCGTGAACCGGGTTGCCGCCTGGCTGGGCATGAGCCAGCGGGCGACCAGCGAGCCGGCGTCCCTCACGTTCACGGTCAACGCGGGGCCGGACGACGCCAAGAATTCTGTGGAGATCACCTGTCCGGTCGGCCCCGACGGCACGCCCGTTGTGGACACCGCCGCCCTGACCGGCGCCATCGTATCCGTGCTCGACACACAAACGCCCCCAGGCCTGTGATGAACCTGTTCGGGCGCCGCGGGACTGGCGCAGATCCGGTCGCTTTCCAACAACAGGTCCTTCAACTGCGGCACCGCTGGGAGGAGTCCGGCCTCACCACGTCAGTGGTGAACGAGTCGTGGCGGCAGATGCGCTTCTGTTTCGACGAAGTTCAACGCGGCAACGGCGTGTTCGCCGGCCTGCTGTTCGACACAGCCCGTACATCCTTCCGGATGCACGCCAATACGGAACAGTAGTTCTTCGCGGTCACTTCTGCCTTGGCCTTCAGACAGCGGTCAGTGTCATCGAGGCAGACCGCGCCGCGCGCGACCTGCCCTTCCCCGCAGAACTCCGTCCAGGCGTACAGTCCATGGTCGACATGTCGGCGGCCTTGGCCCACCAAGCCGGAGTGCCGCTGGCGGGCTGCATCATCGCCGAGTCCTTGACCATGATGCTTCTGGGCGACCGTACTTACACGCGCGAGTTGTCGACCGTCCTCGAGGGAGAAGACGCCCGACGACGGCTACGTACTGTCCGCGACATCCAACGACGCCAACTCGCCCGCGCAAAAAGCGTGCCCGTACCGGAGGCCGCCGATTCGGTCGCAGTCCTGCGTACCCAGGTGGACACCATGCTTCTGCAGGACCTCGAAGCTGCGCTCGCCAGTGGAGCAGATCGTTACGTGCTCGCTGGGCCCACCGTCGTACGTGCCGCGTTGGCGGCTTGTACGACCGGCCGGTCGATACTCTTCGTCGCGCCCGGGGCCGGCCAAGGTGCCGCATTCCGTCTGGAACCACCTACAGGTGCTGAGACAGACCATGAGCTGTGCCGGAGCATCGCACTCCCCGGTCTCGAACTCGACGCCGTAAAGGAGCAAGCGCAACGGGTCCGCGAGGCGCTTGGACCGGATGAACCACGCAAACGAGTAAGGGACCAGGCGGTCAAAGCTGCCTTGAAGGCTGTGGCTGACGCAGTCTGGGAACCCGTCTTGACCGCGTGGCCCGATCTGCGGGGCGGCGGGGTTGCATTGGTTCCCCTGGGTGCGAGTGCACTACTTCCCTTCTTTGCCGCACCAGTGGACGACGTCCCGGCGGGAGCGGCACTGGATTTGACGATCGCCCCGTCGGGCAAATCCTTGATGTTCGCGAGTGCGTGGCCTCGTCCGTCCCGCCGCGAGGTGCTGGTTGCAGCTGACCCCTGGTACCACGATGGGGCTGGCGGCGTACCGATCCCCTGCACCCTGAACGAGGCGCGCGCGGTGGCCGCAGTGCACAGCGTGCCTCCCGTGATCCTCCGCGACAGCAGGTCAAATGGTTCTCCAGACAGCCGGGACGGCAGACCCTGTGAAGACGCCGATGACAACTCGCCCCTGAACGATCGGCTACGGACCCTCACGGGCACACCACAGCCGTTGGGAACTCCACCGGGCCCTCCCCCAGACGAGCTAGTCGAGCGCATCGCGTCCGCGCACCTCGTCCATCTGGCCGGCCACGGCACCCTCGACCCGCAAGATCCCCTGCGCTCCTCAGTGCTCCTCGGGCAGGCGGTCACACTTGAGACGCTGCTTAAGGTGGACCTGCAGCGCGGCGCGACGGTCATCCTCTCGGCCTGCCACCTGGCCGGCATCGGCATCACGCAGTCCAGCGAACAACTCGGCTTCCCCGCAGCGACACTCGCCATGGGCGCAGGCTCGGTCATTGCCGCATTGTGGCCAGTTCCCGACTCGGAAGAGACCGTGCGCCTGATGACCCGCCTCCACGAGGAACTCCGCGTGCCTTGCTCCCCCTCTGTCGCTCTTGGCCGCGCCATAGCCTGGGCCGCCGCCGAGGGCCTTCGCCCCACGGTCTGGTCCTCTTTCGCCCACTTCGGCGCCTGAGGGCCTCCAGCGTTACCCGCTGCTCAATGGAGCACCACGGCAAAGGAAGCGTGAGCGAACGAGGCACAGCAGCGCTGCATGCCGCCACAGGCTCTCATCGGTGCTCAGACGGGTGTCAGGCGAGGCTCCACTCGGTGGTCAGACGCCCCAGCAAATCTGCCTGGCGGGCTTCCAACACCTTCGGCGTCCACTCGGGGATTTCCCACAAGGCCGTGGTCAGCGCATACGTCGTAGTGCCGCTCTTGGTCTTGAAGTAGTAGTTCTTCTTCACGTCGAACTCGTAGTTCGCAGCCTCGGAGTTCTTCCTGTTGTTCAAGAGCACCAAGTTGGCTAGCTTGTGGGTCCACTGTTCACGCTCGTCGTCGGTGAAGTCGGCTCGCCACTGCGAACCGGCCGGGGGGTTCTGCGGCAAGACGTGCTCGATCGTGGCGTACTTGGGCGGAAAGATCGCCCCGTCGTCGGCGGCCACGAGTTTGTCCAAGCGCAACAGCACGTACTTCCGAACCTTCGTGTACTGGTACAGATCGCCTTGGAGCAGATCGATCGTCTCCTGCTTCTCGACGGCGGTCAGCTCGAAGGACAGCGCCCTCAAGCCTGCTCCGTCGGTAAGTTCGCCGAGCAGGCGGGCGTAGCGGTCTGCGCGCGGAGTGGTGTAGGCACGGCGGATGAGCATGCTCGCCGCAAGTCGCTCGAGCTTCCGCAGGAACTGGTCGAGGAACACGGGGTCGCCGTAGTGGTGGCGCAGCGCCCACAAGGCAACGGGCCGCCAATCGCTGTTGTCAAGCTGAACCAACTGGCGGAACCAGTCATTGATTGCGTCCGCTCCAGATTCGTGCTCGTATGCCGCGTCGCGAATCACGCACATCGCCCGGGTGAACGGCACGAGCTCATCGTCCACGAATGCGGTCATCTGATCCGGCTGGAACTCCGCGAGCACCTGTTCGGGGAACTCCTTCAGAAGTTCGGCGCGGGCTCTGCGCCTGCCGAAGATCATACGGATCTGAAGAAAAAGGTCCGCAAAGTCGCTACGCCCGAGATCTTCTTCAGCATCTTCCCACTTGCGTGCGTAGTCCTCCCTCAGGTGTTCGGGGATACCGCCGATCACATCGGATTTGAACACGTCCGCGGGCGACAGGTCCAGACCGCGTGCGTTCATCACGCTGAAGATACGGTGTGCGCTGGCCAGATCGGGTGTGCTCACGACGACCAGATAGGTCCGCTGAACCAGCAACTGGCCGAGCGCAAGCCGCCGTTGAGCAGACCACTCCGCCAGCCGTTCATAAAGAAGCCGCGCGTTGGCTTGCAGCGCGTGCTGCGAGTCGTTGACCAGCTGGTTCGTGGCAAGTGCAAGGAGCTGTTCGAGAGCGCCAGGAGACTGGATGAACTTTCGGAAGAACGCAGCGTCCTTCGGGCGCAGCTCCAGCCGTGGCTTGGCCGCCAGCCCTTGCAGTGTGTTGCCGGGCTCGACGATGTGGTGACGGAAAAGTGCGGCCGTCTCAGCGTCTTCTTCCAGTGCGGCAAGCACCGAGAACAAGATCGTTAGCGTCGTCAGCCGCTGCTGCCCATCGATGATCTCCGAGCTGTGCTGGCCCGGCTGTTTGACTAGGACCAGCGAGCCAAGGAAGTAGGGCTCATCCTCGTCCCGGTCAAGGGCACCCGACAGGTCATCGAGCAACTCAGCGGCTTGATCGGTACCCCAGGCGTACGGTCGCTGATAGTTGGGGACGCGGAAGTCGTAGTCGCCACAGAATATCTTTCCCAATGGCTTCTCGTGAGCCTCGAGCTGCTGCATGCCGAGAGCATTGCATGTTCTGCAGCCCTCGTAGGCCCGTTTCGCTAACCGGGGATCCCCGTTGGCGCGAAAGTACCACCTACGCCGAAACGGTGAATTCAACCCCTGAACCCCGGATCCGCGTCGCCTGGCGGATGGGGCGTCATCATCCCGTCGATCGGTCAGATGACGGGACAGCTCCCTAGAATGAGGACAACTGAACATGCCCCGCGAGCACACCCGCTCCGGCGAAACCGACATCCCGGTGTCGGGTCTGCTCCACCGCCCAGTCCGACTCCCGCACCCAGCGGCACGACCAGTACCTCCCATCCGTGGATCACCTTGGCAAGATGCTCCCGGCGATCGCCCGCCACGCCATCGAGCACCACACCTCCACCGGCGACCTGGTCATCGACCCGATGTGCGGGAGCGGCACCACTCTGGTCGAAACCGCGCACCTCGACCGGCTCGTGATCGGCGTGGAGCATGAGAAGCGCTGGGCCGGCCTGGCACTGGGCAACGTCACCCACGCCACCGCGAACGGCGCCCCCAGCTACGCCACCATCGCCCACGGCGACGCTCGCGGCATCGACAAGCTCCCGGGCCGCGACACCGCCGGCCGCGCGGCTCTGATCCTCAATTCCCCGCCCTATGGCGCGTCCACCCACGGCCAGGTTCGCACCACCCGCGACTCCGGCCAGCCGAACGTCGCCAAGTCGGACTTCCGCTACAGCCGCGACCCCGGCAACCTCACCCACCACGGCACCTAGGAGCTGTTCGAGGGATTCACGCAGATCCTGAGCAGCTGCCATACCTTGCTCAAGCCGGCGGAGCATGGAAGATACTTTATACGCAAATGCAGTGAGCCGCGACGAAGCATCCAACTGACGTACCGTTAGGCGATTTTCACCTAGCACCCACCGTGCGGCCGAGCATGACAGGCATCACGAGGAACCGGCCTCAATGATCCGCAGCGATACTCGGCAAATACAGCACCTCCGCCGCCGACGGGCCGCGCCATCGGTCGGCCGACATCACGCTGCGATCGCAGCCCGAAGGTATAGCTCGGTCCGCATCTCCTCCCGCAGCCGCAAAGTCACCGCCATCGGAGGCTCCCCGGTGTGGTTTCCGCGCTCGATGGCGCATACTCGTCCGAGTACGCGGCCCGATGCGATTCTGCGGCTCCCAGTAAAGCCGACACATACTCCGTAGGGCAGGAAGGTCGCCCTGGACGCCGTCCGAATCAATAAGGCCTCGGCCAGAGGGGCGCCGTGTTTCGACCAGAACAGGCGAATCGAAACCAGCGTCTCGACGCGACCAAACCCAGGACACATCAGTCCTGGACGGATCTCGCAGCGGTTCAACCCGGCATACTGGCCGCGCTCGCAGGCGGCAATCTCAGACCACGCTCGCCTCGCTCCGATCGCGGTTGGGCCTGGCGTAACCGGCGGACGCCTGCCGCCAGCAGCTACAGCGAATCACATTCGCCTTAGCGAGGCCGGACCGACCTTCGCACTTGCAGAACGGCGAGATACAACTATGCGGTTTGGGAGCTGGAAGGCGGAAGAATACGCGCAACTTCCTTGAAATGCGCGAACAAGCGGAGTAGCACCTCGGCATCCAGGGCGGCGTAGGTCACTTGACTCTCGGTAAGAGGCCGCCGCGTCCAGTCGCCGGTCTGCTCCTTCTTGTCTAGTTCCACGCCCAGCTCGCGTGCGCACACTTCGCGGAGGCTGTGTCCTTTCGCGGTGCGGCGGAGCCGGAGCGACAGTTCGCGCGTATCCACCACGCCGTCCAGCACGAGGCCCTGCCGGCCGAGAACCTCGCGTTCGAACGGTGCATGGTGAATCAGCTTCGTTGTCTCGCCGCTCGCGAGCAGCTGGCCCAGAGGCTCCAGGTCGGGTAGCTCAAGCGCGTCAATGAGGTAGGTTGCGTCGCGGCCTGCTAGCTGAATCAGGCAGAGGGTGCGTTTCTCCAACGTGGTCTCGACGTCGAGACCGACGACAGGTTCTAATGCCAGAGCAGCCACCGCCTCCGCGAGCTGCGACGGCGTGCGCACCCAGATCAGCGATCGGCCCTCCTCGTCGCGTAGGAGGGGCAGCTGCGCTGATACCTCCGGGAGCTGAGTGATTGCATCCGTGTCGCTTGCGGTCAGGGTCCGGATGCTGTCGGGTAGTCGTGTGAGGGTTGTTTCGCTTTTCGAGAGCCATCGCCAGGCTCCGCCGACGTCGAGCAGGTAGCTGGCAATTACCTCGCGCTCAACCCATGGCGGCATCAGCGGCTGGAACTTGCTCAGGCGGTAGCCCGGGAGAGACTCGGCGATCTGCGCCCAGAGGGCCTCGTCCTCCCAGAACTCGAGCTCCCCGAGTCTGCCGAGAACGTCGTGGAAGCGGTCTCTGTCAGCGGTTGCGCCGCGGACCTTGAGCAGGAAGTTGTCGCTGGTGACCTGCCAGTCTCCCGCGGTCGCTTCGAGTGCGTGCCGGAGCGTCGCGTTGATGCGCCCGCCTGCGAAGGTCCACCAGCGGATCTCCCCATTATCGAACTCCGTGCCGCCGCGCTCCGGGCTGATCATCCCGCTCATGGCGGCGCGCTGCTCAGAGAGCACCGCCCAGGCCTCGTCGTCAAGGTACGGGTAGCGGTCCTCGCTGAGCAGCACTGACCGGATCTGTTGGCAGAGGTCAGGGCCGAGAAACTGGGGGAGAAAACCTCCCCACGTGGGCTGGCGTCCGCGGGACGCCATCTCGACGACGACGCGGCGGTCATCGTGGCGTACCTGCAGGACGGCCCAGGCGCGCCCTCCGAGCAGGAAGCTGCTGACCCCGTCGACGAGCCGGTCGACGAACGCCTGGCTGAGCGAGCCCAGGGGACGTCCACTGGCGGTCTGCACCGTGTACGTCTGCGGGCTGGAGAAGACCGCGAAGAGCTCCATGAAGTTCTTGCGGCCGAACCGGCGCTCGGCCTTCGGACCTAGGACCAGCCGCCCGCTGGCGAGTCGCAGTGAGCCATCCCGCACCATCCACGTCAGAAGGCGGTCGTACTCGGCCCGGCGAATGTCCTGGAAGTCAGGCACACGCAGTAAGTGCTCCCAGGCGTCGTCGTCAGTGATCCCGTCCCTCGCCAGCGACATGGCGAGTAGCTGGTGGATGAGCACCGGCCAGCAGCGGCGGTCGAGCTCGACCGGCTCAACCCAGCCGGCCTTGGCCAACTCGACCAAGGCAGTGGCCTGCAGTACTCCCTCGGCTGTCTCGCAGAGGAACGTAGTGTTGGACGCCTGCCCGGGCCGTCGTCCAGTCCGGCCCATGCGCTGGAGGAACGAGGTCACAGTGTCTGGTGCCTCTGCTTGTAGGACTCGGTCAAGGTCGCCGACGTCGATGCCCAGCTCCAGTGTGGAGGTGCACACGATGCAGGCATCGGCGCCGTGGTGGAAGCGCTCCTCCGCGAGCTGGCGCTCTTCCCGGGACACGGCGCTGTGATGGACGAACACGGCGATGCCGACGTGCCGCATGTGCTCGGCGACGGCCTCCGTCGTGGATCGGGACTGGCAGAAGAGTAGGCTCTTGCGGCCAGCCGCAACCTGGGCAGCGTCGCGGGCGAGCTCAGCGAGGCCGCGGCGGTGGACGACGAGGATCTGCCGGGGCTGCGGCTGGTTGGGCGGGCTGACGACGCGCCCGGCCCTGCTGGACGTGCCCTGCATCCAGGTAAGAATGGCGTCGGGATTGCCCACGGTCGCGGACAGCCCGACACGCTGGACGTCATGCCGGGAGATGCGCGCCAGGCGCTCGGTCACACTCATGAGGTGGGCGCCGCGGTCGGATCCGGCCAGTGCGTGGATCTCGTCGATGATCACGGTGCGCAGGTCAACGAAGAGTTTGCGCTCATCCACCCGCTGGGAAAGTAGCATGACCTCAAGTGACTCCGGCGTCGTCATCAGAAGCTGGGCGGGCTCCCGCAGGAAGTGGCGCCGGGAGTGGTCCAGCGTGTCACCGTGCCAGGCGAAGCTCCGCAGCCCGAGCATCTCGGTGTAGAGGCCGAGCCGGTCCGCTTGGTTGTTCAGCAGCGCCTTGATCGGGGCGACGTACAGTGCGCCAACCCCGTCCGGCTCGTCATCGGCGAGCTCCGAGAGGACAGGGAAGACCGCTGCCTCGGTTTTGCCGCCGGCGGTGGGGGCCAGGATGATCGCGTTGGCGCCATCGAGCAGCGCGGCTCCTGCCTCCTCCTGGACAGGGCGCAGGCTCGACCAGCCGAGCCGGGATACGATCGCCTGCTGCAGGCGCGGCGTGAAGCGGGCGAAGGTGGTCACCACACGTCCTCGTCGGGTACCAGCCCACCTGCGTCTTCGTCGGGGCTGGTGAGCGCAGTTCCGGAAAGCACATGCTGTTCTTCGGGGCTAAGGTCTGTGGCCTGGAAGCCGTACTCAGACATGGGGTCGTAGTCCGAGTGCTCTTCGACGAGGTCGAGTTGGGTGACGAACTCGCGCAAAAATTGTCGGGGCACCACGCCGACGTCGCCCTTGAAGCCCGCTGTCACCTCGGTGACGAGACGCTCGACAAAGGCCGGGGTGATCCTCTGGTCGAGGCGGCCATGGTCGGCGGCAGGGAACAGTTCGCGAAGACGGAGCGCGACGGAGCGGAGGCGCTCGGCGTCAAATGGTGCAAGCTCGAGCTGAGCCTGGCGCAGGCTAGCGAAGCGGCCCTGCTTCAGAAACCGGATCCGGTCATGTAGCGGGGCCAGGCCGGCTACTCCCTGGCGCGTGTCGAAAAACTCCGGTGTACCGGTGAAGACCCAGAGCATGCCGGGATAGGAGCCCGAAGCGTCGGCGATCTGCCGGATCCCGTTGAGGGACTTGTGCCGCGAGTCTGAGCGCATCCGTAGGATGGTCTCAGCCTCGTCGATGATGACGATCAGCCCTTTATACCCGGCGGCCTTAACGATCTCCAGGACACCCCGCAGGTAGTCGAGCGCGTCGCGGCTCTCGATGTCCCCCTTGATACCCGCGGTCCGCTTGACTGAGGCGGCAACGTTGCCGCTGCCGCACAGCCAGGAGATGAGGGCTCCGGCCTCCGCCACATTTCCCTGCTGCTTCAGCTCGAAGATGGCCTGGATGACGCGGACGAAGTCCTGCGGTGCCCGGCCGCCAGTCATGGCCGCGAGGTCCTCGTCGAGGCGCTTCGCCACCGCGGCGTCGAAATCAGGGTCCGCGGCGTCCTCCCCTGCCGCGATGAGCGCCTCTTCCACCCGGCCGATCCAGCGGTCGAGGATATCGCCCATGGCCCCGCGCGGGGCCGACGCGGTGCCAAGCTCGGTCAGCACCTTGCGGTACACATCGTCGAACCGGTGGAACTTGAGGTCATTGTCGGAGACGACGACGAAGCTGGTCGCGAACCCCTGGGCTTGCGCATCGAGCACGGCGAGGCGTGCCATGAAGGTCTTCCCGCAGCCGTAGCCGCCGCGCAGGAACTTGACAGTGCCCTCGCCGTCCCGCGCAAGGTCCAGCTGCCGGTGCAGTTCCCCGCGCTGCTTCTCGATGCCGACTGCGAATGCGTCAAGACCCCGCTCCGGCACCAGGCCCTTGCGCAGGGCCTCGAAGACGTGCTCGACGTCCCTCTGGGTCAGAGTGTTCATCCGCTTGCCTCTCGCACGTATCGTTTCACCCCGGCCACGATGTCGATCCGCACGGCGAAGGGGGCCTTCTGGGCATAGGCTTCGAACTGGATGGCAAAGCGGCGCAGTCCGCGCGGGCCGCCCAGCATCGCGGCTGCCTCGCTCTCCGTGACCGTGCCATGCGCCGCCAGGTGCTCGAACACCTGCCGGACCCCAGGGTCGGGAAACTGCTCCAGCCACCTCGTGCCTGCTGCCGGGCTGACCGCCGACGGGGCTGTGGACGGTGGCGCGGGCGCCCGCGTCGCGGTGACGGAGAACCGGGCGTCCGGCACGCACGGCACCACGTCCGCGACGGCGCTCGGATGGTGGATCTCGATGAGAGCACGAGCGTCCGTGGCTCCAGAGAGCCGAAAGAACAGCTCGAAGGGTTCGCCGATAACGGCGACGATCGTGCTGCCGGCGATCCGCGCCCTGCCACGCGCCTGGCAGAGCTCAACCTGCACATCCTCGACGTCGGGGACGCGCACAGCGAGCTCGATTTCCTGCGGGCTTCCGAAGTCCAGCGACTGCTGGGCGAGGGCCTCAACCCTGGCCTCGACGCAGTGCATCCCCGCGACGCCCTCGCGGGCCTGGGCGGTGACGCCGTACCTGATGCCACTGCCGCCAGCCGCCGTGCGGTGCACCACGGTGAGCACTGGAATGACGCGCTCTTGCAGGCTGTTGCCGCCATGTGCGAAGCCCACAGTCCGCCGGGGTGTGTCGAAGACCGCCGTGCTGTCCGGGAAGATCACGTTCGTCCCCGTGCCCTCGTATTTGAGGTCAGCGAGCGCGACCCGGACCTCGCCCGCACGGTCTGCCGCCGCAGGCGAGAAGACGTGCCGGCGCTGCGGGTCGATCCGGCGGCCATATGTCTGTACGGCCTCGGCATCATCGTTCAGCACGAGGAACCCATGGTCGGCGGTGAACACGAACCGGCGCACACCCGCCTCGCGCAGCACGCGCCAGGCCGCGCGGAGCTTCTGCAGGGCAAGGTCGAATACAGCGGGGCCGATGCCCTTTTCCCCGGCCTCGTCAATCTCCCGGCTATGCACCACGACCAGTCGCGCCTGCGATATCGACCGCTTCAGCGAGGCCACGTCGCGGTTGACCACCTCGTCAAGGGTGAGCCACGGGCAGGTCGTGCCTCCGACCCGGTCATGCATGGCCCGCCGGCGCGTCTCGGGATCAAAAACCCGGAACTCACCCGCCTGGAAGCCCTGGACCCCGCCAGCGTCGCCCGCCATCGAGATCTGCAGCCGGCCGTTGCGCGAGACGGGCGCGAGCACGTTCATCCCCACCTCCGTCACGGTGGGAAGCTCGGCGAGCCGGGGACGCAACGTCACGGTGGTCGCTGGAGTACCTTCCATTTGACAGAAAAGCTCCTGGCCCATCTCGAACCGGAGCGCATCGACGACGAAGTACGCGGTCACCCCTGGCTCAGCGGCCAGCGGCCGGACCACCTCGTCGAAAAGCGTTCGCTGCTGATACCCGGTACCCGGCAGGAAGCTGCGTGCCACGCAGAGCGTGCTGAACTCACGCGCCCAGGCATCCGCCCACTGCCGCCAGGCACAGCGCATCCCGTCGAGGCACGCCCGCAGGGTCTCGAACTCAGGGAGTAGCGGGTAGAGCAGAGCTGCTCGTCCCTGCTCCAGCAGCCGGTGCGCCTGATCGACACTGGCGCCACGCTCGGTATAGGCCGCCATGGCAGCCTCGACGGCTTCGTCGGTGTGCACATCTACGCCGATCCGCATTCCCACGCGAGCGATCTCCTGACCGAGGCGAGCCGCGTCACGGACGAGCTGCCAGGCGGACTGCCGAGCGGGATCATCGCGGAGCCAGAACGACGCGCCAGCCGACGGGAGTTCCACGCGCGAGCCAGCCCAGGCAGCGGCCTGGTCGTAGGCCCCGCGGCCCAGCGCGGCCAGCGCCGCCTTGAGGACCTTGTCCTCCTCGAACCGGAACGTGTCGATGGCGCCGAGGTCCTCGGCCTGGGCCCGCTCAACCTCGTCGGCGAGCAGAACCTCCGCCTCGTCCGCCGTCCGCTGGTAGAAGCCCGCGTGGCGTTCCCGGAGATGGGCAGCCAAGGCACGGCACGCAGCGATGACCGGGCGCGGCAGGGTGGCAGCAGACGCCAGGAGGTCGCTGACTGGCGGGCGCTTCAGGTCGGCTGTGTATTCCACGCTCAGCGCCCAGCTCGCCGCTGCGAACGCCACGTCCCCGGAACGGGGCCGTGAGGGAGGGAGCGTGGCATCACGCCAGAGGGCCGGGAGGCCGATCCAGGCGGCGAATCGCTCCCAGAGCGCGTCTTCGACGTCGAGCTCACCGATCCGCCCGGTGATGATCCCCCCGGTGAGCAGGTCATCGAGGACGACCTCTGAGCTCATGGCCCGCAGCTGTGCCACGATGCCACCGTCCTCGGTGCCGTCGAGGAGCGCGCTGAGCCAGGCATCCGCACCGACGAGCGTTATGCCAGGCTGTGCCCGAAAGGAGTCGATCTGGTCGGGGCGGACCTGCCCCGAGGCTGCCTCGGTGAGGAGAGTGTCCAGCGCCTTGCGGTACCGCACCCCGGCCGAATACAGCTCGAAGATCGGCGTTTGCCGCACCGTCTCCTCGGTGAACCCCGGAAGATGGATGACCAGGGGTGCCCTCTCTGTCCCGGCGGCCACCCCATCAAGCTCAAGCATCAGCGCCAGGTGACTGCCCCGGAAGGCGTGTACCTCGTAGGGCAGGCGCCCGGCAGCTCGCAGCGCCTGGAGCCGCCCGACGAACTCGCTGTAGGTCCCAGCCTGGTCAAGCCAGACGACGATGCCGTGTTGGCGCACCCAGGAACGGAGGTCCGCTTCCAGAGCTGCGGACACTGGGCCGCCGAGCCCCGTCGTTGGGGCAAGAGGCGGAGACGTCGTCACGCGTCATCCTCCCCGCGCTCGTCCTCGTCGGCGTCTTCGTCATCGAACAGTGCGGCGGGCGGGACGAGGCTGGTTAGGAGGTCCTTGCGGCTGGCTACCTTCTCGGGATGCGCTGCCTCGAACGCCGCGCGAGCGGCGGGCTCGTCGGGAGCGAGAATCCGGATCTCCGCGCCCTGCCGCTCGGCCAAGTCCAGCTCCAAATTCCAGAGACCCTCGGCATGCCTCGTCCAGAGACCGGTCTCCAAAATGCGCATCTCGGAGACGATCTTACGCCTCTTGCCCCGCCCCATTCGTCGCGCGGCCTCTCGTTCGATGGTGGCGATGGCTGCCTTCGGGTGGTCACGCAGGAAGGCGTCGCGATACGGGCCATCACCAGCGTCGCCTGGGTCACGTTCGCCGCGGCGGTAGGGCGGCTCCTCGATTCGGAAGTCGGGACCGATCTCGTCTTGGAGCCGTAGCTCCCAGGTCCAGGCCTGCTCTGGGTGGTACCGCCAGAAGCAGCCGTGTGCCACGCTGAGGCTCCGATCCTGCCGGGACTTGCCATCGACCCGGCCAGGCCAGTAGCGCATCGCCAGGTGGGACCAGTCGTAGTCCTTCCGCCCGCTTGCAGCGGCAAGCTCCTTCCACCACTTCTTCGGGTCCTTCCACTGCGGATCGAGCAGCGGCCACAGCGCAGCCGAGTTGATCATCACGCCATCGTCGAGGTTGGGGGCGTAGCGGGCGTCCTGCTCACGGGACGGGCACTTGCCGTCGGTCTGCGGCGCGCCCCGGTCAGCGCACTGCTCGACATCGGCCATGAACTCCCGAAGTTCGCTGCGGGCCTTGAATACCCGGTCGTACTGCCGCTCGGCGTCGCGCGCGGCCTTCTTGTCAGCGCCATCGCGGACAGCACGCAGGTCTGCCAGCTCACCGTCGAGACGGGTAAGCGTGGGCGCGAGGTGGTCAGCGAGCAGCACTCGTAGGGTCTGGCCATTCATCCGGTGAATGGTCACCCAGGCCACGAAGGTCCTACCCGACGAGGAGAGCGGCCAGTGAATGGGCCGGTTCTCGTACATGCCCTTGTGAACATCCTTGAAGAAGTCGAGGGCTAGCCAGTTCCGCATGCTCCGCCCAGTGCCGATCGCCGGCCCATGCTCCGCCCAGGCTGCGTGCAGCGGCTCCGACGCCGGATGACCAAGGCCGTCGCGGCGATCCTCGGCATCAAGCGTGGTGTCAAGGAAAAGGATCCCGTGCGGCAGTGCGTGCGAGAGATCAGCGCTCGTGAGATCAAGGATGCCTGTGGCGGTGTCGCCCTCCGGACCGAAACGGCCAAGGGCGAGGCCGAAGGCGAAGCTCAGGTGGTCAGTCGCGGGTTCGGGGTCCAACTCTTCGGCATACTCGGGGAGTGGGACATCTTCGGCGCGGTCGACGGCAGTCTGCGCCCACTCTTGGGCATGGCGCCACGGAGAGGGGCCGGGTTGACGAAACTCGACGGAGGGTTCCCTGTGCGCTTCATGAACAGAGAAGGACTGTTCGGCAACATCGAAAATCGACTGTGCATCCGCGATCTCGAAAACGGGAAGTCGTCCAATGTCGGCAATCGTGAAGTCGATTCCAGGGTTCAGTGCACTCAGCGTTGAACGCGCTGCAGCCGAGTTCATCAGGCAGAGTGCCCTAGCAACATTTTCCGGAAATGATGAAGGCCCTTTAGTGTCAAAGACGCCTGGGACCCTGTGCGCTCGTGCTGAAAAAGTAGCGCCGATCGTGGCATATGCAATGCCAAGCCGAAAGAATAGTGACGGCTCACGTAGCCGAACGGTGGCTGGATTACAGTATGTAGCGAAAACTCCCAGCTCGAGCGCCGCGTTTGACCATTTGATTGCGTGCTGAACAGGCTCGAACCACTCGTAGCCTGCTGCACCCTTAATATAGCTTGGCCAAGTAGCCGTCTCGTGCCTTTGCTGTGCCGGGTTTATTGGGGTCGAGTTAACCTCAAACCAGCGACGAAGGAACCGGTCATTGTCGCCAGTCTTGACTCCGGGGAAAATGGAGAGCGAGGAGCCTGCGAGGGGTAGGGTTCGATACCGATCCAGTTCGAAATCATCCCACCAGTAGATCAGCGGCCACTCCGGGACGATCTTGAGTGCAGCTGGGTCGAAGACGAGACGACCTTCATGACAAAGCGTGGCAGCCCGCTTGCGTCGGGTTCGCGCGCGATCGTAGGAAGTGTCTCTTGGCGGCGTGGGCTGGTGGGCCATGCTTGGACCTGATCGGTGGGGCGATCGATGAAAGACGCTCACGGCCACGCTGAGAATGTCATTCGGCACCTCATCGAAAGCGCCTACCGCGAAGTCGCCCAGTCCGCGCAGGTCAAAATGCCTCAAGAGGCCCTCGCGCAACCCCGAGTACTGTTTGGCAAACATCCAGTTACGCATTGTGAGCATAGCTGATACACCGCCGCTACGAACCAACTCCAGCCCTCGGAGCAGAAACGCTGCGTAGAGGTCTGCTTTGCCAAGCGGATATGTCCGAGAGATGTAAGACGTCTCAGCCATCTTGCTCGTGCCTTGGTACGGCGGGTTTGCAACGACCAGGTCGTACGTGCCCTCCCGGACCAGACGGACAAAGCGCACGCCCGCTGCGAGTTGCTCGCCGCGAAGGCGGAGGCCGAGGTCGTCGCCACTGGTGTGCCGGGTGAGGAAGCCCTCTAGTCGACCGAGCAAGGTGGCCCTAGCCTCGTCGCGGCCGATGACGACCCGTTTGGGTGTCGCGCTGGAGTCGGCAAATAGATCGAGCTGCTCGTGCACCGACCGACTCAATACGGCCTCGTGCCGTTCCAAGGCCTCGTCCACAACCATGCCTACCTTGAGTAGGCTCCCCAGGTGGTCGGCGCCACGCAGCGCATGGATCAGCGTGTCGGTGAGGGCACCTGGGATGCCGGTCTCGTGCTCCACTTCGCGGCGGAGCTCGACGAGCGCGGGGTCGTCGTCGGCAAGGCTCGCCAGGCGCAGGTTCGACGCCACCAGGTTCAGGCGCTCGGGCCGGGCGTCGGGAGCTACCTGCCGGGCCTTGAGCCAGAGGGCCGCCGCGGCGATCTGCACCGCCCGTGGGTCTAGGTCAATGCCATGCAAGTTGTGCGAAAGGATGCGCTCGACGATGGCCCGGTCGGACCAGCGTTCCTCGCCGGCTTTGCCTCGGTGCCGGGCCTCCTCCCGGTAGAGCGCCACCAGGAGGTCGAGCGCCACGACTAGGAAGTGTCCTGAGCCAACGGCAGGATCGAGCAGCTTCAAGTCGCGGATTGTCTCGGGCGCCTGCGCTACGGCACTTGCGGCGATCGGCTGTGGTACGTAGTAGGCCCAGCTGCGCTCCGCGTCGGTGTATAACGGCATTAGCTCGGTGAGCGTGACGTCTCCCGACGCGCGCTTGGCACGCCATTCGGTCCTCCGCTCCTCCAGTCGATCAAGCGTGCCGTCGACCACCAGCTCGGGCGTCCACCCGTGCTGTTCGCATATGGCCAGCCACATCGGTCCTAGGCTGTTCTGGAGCAGCCAATCCACCATGTAGCGCTCGGTGAACATCTGCGTTTTGCTGGCGATCTCGTGCGGCTCGACCTTGCCACCGCCGTTGAGCTTGACGTCGAGCGCCTCGCGCTCAGGGTCGTTCCAGTACTGATAGACCCAGCCGAGGGTCATGTCGTCGGCCCAGCAGCTCTCCAACACATCGGAATTGAGGGCATCAATAACGTGCCGGAGCGTCGCCGCCGGAATAGGAACAAGGTCGGCCACGCCCGCCGGGCCGTAGAGGCCAGGCAGTTCGGTGGCGAGGTCCTCGAAGACCAACCACAGGAGGAATGCATAGCCTTCGGTCTCATCGTCGCGCGCGATTCCTGGCGCGAGCTGCCGGAAGTCCAAGTATGCACGGCTCTCCCAGCCGCCGGTCACAACGGCGGGCGCCCGGAGCGGCTGGCCTGATGGCCGCGGCGTCTCCATGAGCCGGAGCAGGACCAGCCGGTTCAGCAGGGTGTACGCGGCTTGCTTCTCGGCCTCACGGCGGAAGTCTTCCTTAGACCGGCCCCGCTTGGCCCCAGCGGCGGCCTGTGCCCGGAGCTGCTCACCCATCCACGCTTCCAGGCGTCCGCGCCTGGCCAGAGCAGCCTCGTCCAGCCCCGCTTCCCAGCTGGGCACCGAGAGCCGGTAGGCAGTCTCCGTGGCAGCGTGGAGGTCATCAAGTAGGCGAGCGCGGAGCGACCGGATCATGGTCGCGAGCGCATGTTTCGCGCCAGAGGTCATGGACATGGTCGTCGCCACACCCCTCACAGTAGCCGTACCCGGGCGCCTGCCTGGACATGCTCCAGCAGGCGCCCTCTGATTTCCTCGACGAGCGCCTGCACGTCGGCCTCAGTCGCGACTTCGCGGTTGCGTAGATGCAGGTCGACCCGGGCGATCAGCGGACTATCGCCAGCACTCAGTATGTCGTCAAGGATGTCGTTCGCCTGATTCTCGGCGCGCTGCAGTGCGAGCGTGAACGGGTCCGCGAGGGCGGTAAGCGGCGGCGCGACCGCCTCGGCGGTGGTGTCGGTGACCGCCCCCGTGAAGGGTCGCAGGACGCTGTGCGCCTGATCGGCCGTGAGGGTGCTGAAGCCGTCGCGTGCCCGGACGCGGCCACGGGCCGCCTCTGCCTGCTGTTCCTGCCACTGGAGCAGCCGCTGCCGCTCAGTGCTGTAGCACGCTCGGATCTCGGCGAGGTCCTGGTCGAGCGTGCCGATTTCGAGCCAAGGCCGGTCTGCTGCGAGGTGCGTGGATACCCGTGTGACGGATTGCGTGACATTTCCGGGATCGATGCCCGCGTCCGTGAGCTGAGCCGCCTCGTAGGCGAGTACCCGGTTAGCATCCTTGACGGCCAGGATAGCCTCGGCCGTCAGCTCCGCGCTGTAGAGCTTCAGGGCGGACACGCCGTCCTGAAGTGCGTCGAGATGGCTCTTAACCGCCTGCACGGTCGGCCTGGTCTGCCGGGGGTTCCGAAGGCACTTCTCGAGGGCCTCGCCGAGCCTGTCGAGCGCCGCCGGCCCCGGCGGAGAGTCAGGAAGCTGGCTGAGGCTGCCCTGGACCTCTCGGAGCTGGCGCGCGAGGGTCGGGAAGTGCTGGACGACCGCGTTGGCAATCTGGTCATTGTCGCGATCGATGATGGCCCCGAGGCGGACCTCGAAGAACTTGCAGATACGCGCCCGTGACTGGGGGCCGATGTCATCCTGGCCGCCCGGGAGGATGATGGCGCGGCGAAAATCGCGGTCCCGCTCGAACAGGTCGCGTACTCCGGCGTCGCGAATGGCGGTGATCTCGTCGCCGCCCTCGGGCTGCACCCGTACCTTAGTGGCGCGCAGCAGGCCCGCGACGCAGGACTTCACGACGTTCGCCGTGTAGCCGTAGGGCGGGCCGCCGAACCTGGCGAGGAGCGCCGTCCCGCTGCACCCGCCCTCCGACTCGATGTAGTCCTGGACGCGGCGCACCACGACGCCGCCGCACGAAGGGACAAACCGTCCCGCGTCGAGCTCGATGATGCCGAGGTCGCCTGCGAGGAACTTGGACGACGGGCCGGAGAGCTCAGCCTCGACGAGCTGGAGCAGCTCGGACGGCGCTACCTGCGTCGCGATAAAATGCGGGAACAGGTCAGGCAGCACCCGGTTAGCCGCCTGGTGGAGCGCGACGGCGAACGTCGCTCCGTGGTCGGATGGCGAAATGCCACGGCCCCGGAAGTACATCTGCCCGGCCAGCCACGCCGCCGCGATCGCGTCCCGGGTGAGCCTGTCGAGGTCCTCTGCACGGTTCTCCTCCTGCTGGAGCAGGAGCTTGCGGGCGGGGTTCAGCGAGTCACGGCGCGCCTTGTACTTGTTGGCCATGGCGCGCGAGCGGTGCAGCTCGCGCGCGCACTCGCCGACGGCTTCGACGTCGCCAGACACCCAGACAAGGCGATCGTGGAGTGCGGCCTCGCTGCTTCTCTTCACCCAAGTGCTCTCCGTGCGCTCGTCGACGGAGAGGTAACGGAAGTCGACCACAGCGGCGGACACGTCGCGTGGGTCGAGGAGGCTCACGTCGTCGGCGCGGCGGCCGTCGGAGAACCGTCCTGCCCAGGGAAACGACCGGCCCTGGAACTGCGGGCGGTCAGGGATGGCGATTAGGTTCCGGAGTCCTTCCTGGACGATCTCACTGAGGGCCTCACGCGGGGCCGGGATGTCGCGGCGCTCGCGCTCCCATTCCTCGCCCGCCGAGGACTGGAGCTTGTACCCGTGCTTCTCCGAGTACCCGAGGAGGTTGCGGCGGCGCAGTTCCTCCAACGCCTCGGTCACGGCGGCCACCTGGTTGCCGCGATCGACCCGGTCGTAGAGGCACTGTGCCACGAGCCGCGCATCGGTGGCCTGGCTCTCCTGGATGAGCTCGAGCAGGGCGACCGCCTTGGCGGCCCGGACGAGCAATTGATCCGTGTCAGCGGTGCACTGGTTCAGCACGCGGGCCATCGAGGCCTGCACGTCGGCGTCGAGCGCGGTGTGCTGCACCTCGTAGACCTGGTCGAGGGTCACCAGCGCGCCGGTCGGCTGGTCGGCGAGGCGCTGGCCGCGGAAGAGCTCACCGAGTATCTGCAGCAGGCCGCGGATTGCCTGATCGTCGCCCTGGGCCCGCGCCGAGCGGGTCCGCAGAGCCGAGGTGATCTGCAGGACTAGGTCGATCTGCCCGGGGAGCATCGGGTAGACCTCGATGAACTCCTCTGGCGTCACCGACTCGCAGCCGTAGGCGTACAGCTTGAGGTCGGGCCGGTTGGCCTCGAACAGGGCGCGAAGCGGCTCCTCGGCATCGGGCCGCTTCTGCAGGAGCCGCTTGTGGACTACGTCCCTGATGTTGGTCGGTGCGAGGTGAACGCGCAGGCCGGATGGGAAGCGGTCCTTCGCCCAAACGAGGAAAGAATCGTCCGCCTCGTCGTCGAGCTTCTGCTGCCCAAGCGCCACCAGCCAGGCCCGGCCGCGCAGCGCCGCGCCGAGCGCCGTCGCGAAGGCGCGCAGCCGGTCCACCCGATCCCGGTAGGCGAGAACATACTGGGAGACCTCGTCAACGACGAGGAAGAGCGTGGCGTCCGGGCGACGGAACTTCAGCATGTCGCGGATGGCGGCCACGGCCTCCTCAGGCGACTCCGAGCGGGAGTGAGTTCCGCCGCGGCTGGTGAACCAGGCCATGGGATCGGTGTACCGGTCGGGATACAGCACGCTCATGACGAGCGAGAAGTCCTCCTCAGCCAGCGAGTTGTCCTTCACGTTCGTCCACGGCCTGCCCAGTACCTCCTGCGCCTTCTCCTCAAAACGGGCCCACTCGCCGTCGCGCTCTAGGCGCAGCTCGAAGTCCGCGACTAGAGGCTCAGCGCAGTAGCCGAGGCGCCGCTGGACCTGCCGCAGTGCGGCGGCGTGGATGTGCTCACCGTCGCGCGCGACGGACCCGATGTCGAAGACCACCGCCAGCGGGTCGATCTGCTGGCGCAGGGCGGTCCACGCCGCGCGGAGCTCGGCGGACTTCGGCGAGCTGTCCCGACGTAACCAGGCCTCCGCGAGCGAGCCGCCATCTGGCAGCGCGACGCCGTCAAGAGACAAGCCGAGTAGCTTGGCGAAACTCGACTTGCCGGAGCCGTAGAAGCCGGAGACCCATGCGTTGGGCAGCTCAGGGCCGCCGGGCTTGCCAAGCTCCGCCGTGATGCCGGTCAGTAGCCTGACGTACTGCTCGTGGATCCCCTGCGGCACGCGGCGGTGATTCGGGTGGGCCTCGGGCCAGCCGCCGGTGACGATGTACTCGGACACCTCGGCGGCGACCTTGTCCGGGGATTGCTCGTGGAAGTACACGACGGGCGGGATGTCCCGCGTGACGTCTGAGGCGAAGAGGTCGCGAATCGGCATGGTACCTCTCATGGATAGATCCGTGGCCGGTAGTCGTTGTCCGGGTTGAGGATGCCCATGAACGACAGCCCCGTCGGGCCGCGCCGCTCACCCGGGTAGAGCAGGACAACCGGGACATTGCGCGTCCTGCCGTCGAGGTGCCGCAGCAGGGCTGAGGATCGAATGAAGGGGTAAAGCGCTCCCGCGCGCCCGATGAGGGCGACCGTCCGGTCGATGCTGTCGGGGTGCTGGTCAGCGTACTCGCAGATGACGCGGGAGCAGTCAGCCGCTATGCCATCCGGCCCCTCGATGAGCGGCGCAACCTTCGACTTCAGGTAGTTCAGCCCGCGCTCCAGGTCGGTGCTGACCAGTCGTCCCTCCATGGCCATGACGCGATCGACCCACTCCGGGCCCTGTGCCCTGACCCTGTCCAGGAACAGCTTCTGCAGGCTGACCGAGATGACCATCCAGCCGTTCGCGGCTAGGTCAGTGGTCAGGCGCTGCACCTCGCTACGGAGCCGGAACTCCTCGGCCGGGTCGTACTGCACGATGGCGAACCGGTAGTTGCGCATCGTGCTGATGTGCGGGCCATCCTCGTGGATGAGGTCCCGGCGCAGCGCCGTGAACGCCTCGTGCAAGGGACCATGCTGGAACAGCGAGGCCTGTTGGAACGAGGGTGCGGTCACAGGGCGGCCCCGGCCAGGCACCACTCACCATCGCGCAGGCTGGCCGCCGCCCATGCTTGCAGGTCTTGGTGCCGCCAGCCGAAGTCGGTAAGGTCTCCCTGCCGCCGGAACTCCAGGCCGGGTAGCCCGCGCAGGCGCTCGGCGAGAATGGCTCCATCCAGGCCGACCGACCTCAGGAATGGGTTATCGAGGAGGGTTCCCTCGAACTCCGTCTCGCGAAGCAGGTACAACAGGTACTCGAGTGCCTCGTCTGGCACGCGCGGCGTCTGGACGGGGCGGGGGTCCCGGTTAGACGTCACCACGCCGACCGAGTACGCCGCGGACAGGAGTTTGCTGGCGAACTGGAACCGCATTGTCATCGTCCAATGACTGGGGCCGTGCTGCCCGACCCAGCCGGCCACAAGATCCCTGGTTACCTCAGGGCGGGCCCCAGCGCGGCGCTCCACCAGGTAGGTACCTGTGAAGCGCCGGTAGAGGGGGTCACTGAGCTGCAGGTGCCAGTGGCAGATCACCCGGCGCGTCTCCGGCAGCATGTGCTGCCAGCCGTGCAGGACTGCGAGCGCCGCAGGGAAAGCGCTGAAGCGTGCCCGCATATTGGACAGGAGAACCTCGATGCGCGCCAGGCTCCGGGCGCCGAACCAATACTCATCGAATGCCTGCTGGGCGCTCACGCTCGTGGTCTCGTCGGCGCGCGCCCAGAAGGCGCGCGAGTCCTCCACCTCCAGGGCACACCGGGACAGCCGCGTGTGTACGAGGGTCGTCTCACGTGGAACCGTCACAGCGCCCTCCTGAAGTGGGGAAGCGGATAGCTCTCGGCCGCCGGCGCCAGCCCCGCGACGAGCCTGCGTACCTGTTGCCCCAGGGCAGCCGGGGGACTCCCAATGAGCCGTCGGCCCGCTGGAGATGCCGTTCCGCCTGCCTCGCCATGGCCCGCAACCCAGTCCCAGAAGCCCTGCGGGTGCCAGGCGTTGTGGGTAATCGCGAGGCCAGGCAGCGCCTCGTCGGGCGTGCGGCCCAAGCGCTTCAGGTCCACGAGGCGTTCCTCGATCCGCTCGTCCAGCTCGAAGCCAAGGCTGAACAGCGAGACGATCCGGTCGGGCTCATGGTCGCGGCCTCTGAGTTCCGCATCAACCCGTCGGGCGGCCTCGCGCGCACCCTGTAGCGCGGCCCACTGCCAGGTGGACGGCAGCAGGCGACGGAACAGGTCCTCACCACCGTACTCGGAAGCCAGGTCGGACCGCCACCAGCCGAGCCTGCTCTCCTCGCCCGTCTCGCCCGCCCACGCCACCACAAGCTGCGACGCAAGAGCCGTGTCGACGTCCGACATCGGAACCGGCTCCCGATGACTGCGGGCTGGCGCGTTTTCCACATCGAACAAACTCATGGTCCGCCCCTCTTCGCCCCAAGCAGCACGTAAGAAGCTCCGCTCCCGTCGAGTTCTTCGCCGGACTCGGCGATCACTCATAATAACTGAGCCAGTAACCCGATGGCCCTGGGAGGATGCCCAGGACGTAGCTCTTGAAGTCCCACCCGTCGACGCTTGAGTTCGATGACGTTGTCCGGGCGCGGTTTCGGAGCGCCGGGGTTACCACAGCCTGACTTGAGACAGTGCTGCGGTTACGTGAAGAACGGCACGACGCGTGACGATCAATCCGGGGCAGTCAGTGTCATACTCTCTGACCCAATGCCGGTCACCATACATACTCACTCGATCGTGTGACCTGCGAGACAACACGACCACACCTGCGAACGTCGCGCATTTACCACGTCTACGGTGACTCAGTCATCGGCTGATGCCGAATTTCACGACCGGCAAACGCCGGGTAAACCGCAGGGATCCCTGAAGCATGTCGAACCGTCTTCTGTCGCGGGCCGCGAACGCCTCGCCGCAGACCCGACGCCTGACCGACGCTCTCGTACAGGCACGCAGCGCTAACACCCAGATGTCGGACCTGATCCCTACGACCCGCGCGGCGTTAGACCAAGTCGCGGAGGCCTTTGCCGATAGCGGCCTGGAGCCGGGCGTCGTGAATGGCGGACGGCGACGAGTACGCCTGCCATGTTGGGGATGGATCGCCGCGCTGGCGTGCATTGACGTCGAGTTGTTCCTGGTGATCGTCCGACTGAATAGCGATGACCAGTTCATCGTCTACGGCTACTTCGCGATGGTCGGCACCCTGCTGGCGGCGATCGATATTGCCGTTATGCGGCTGCCGGACTGGCTGACGCTCCCGTCCTATCCGGCAGTCCTGATGTTGCTCGGCCTCAACGCCCACTGGCTCGGCGACGGCGCGGCGATGCTCCGGGCGGTGGAGGCCTGCGGGGTGGTGCTTGGGGTGTTCCTGACGCTGTGCCTGTTCACGGATACCGGGCTGGGGGATCTGAAGTTCGCCGGGCTCATCGGGCTTACGCTCGGCGCCCGGAGCTGGGGGTCCGTGGTTGAGGGGTTCGCCGTCGCGTGGGGAATCGCGACGGCCTGGGGCATCGTGCAGCTGTTCCGCGGCCGCATGAGGAGCAGAATTCCGCTCGGGCCGTACCTGACCGCTGGCACCATACTCACCCTGCTGTGGCTATGAGCAACTCCCGGCGGAGAATGGCGGGCTTACGCCTGAGCCGCGCACGACGGTGACGCCGGCTCTGGACCAGGCTGAGGGCGCGTCGGTTCGACCGAGCTGGTCGCCATGCTCGGAATGGAATGGCCGTCAATGCGAGGTGAGGCTGAGCGCCGCGACGGAGGTTGACGTTTCGGCGCGGCCGTCGAATCCAGCTTCGCGAAGACGCCTGGCAGCCCGGATGAGCTCCGATGGCACGGGTTCATCGATCTCGATAAGTCCTGAGCTGTCGTAGCTCTTCAATCGGAGGACCTCTCCTGCGAGCATTGACAGGACCCTGTCAGCAGGAATGGAACCAGCCAGATAATCGGTGAAGCTGATCTGCTCCGAGGTGAGCCGGACGTTCTTATCCGGCCATCGGCGGCGAGCTGTTGCCAAGGTCCGGCGCTCGGCGTATGGCTTCTGGACGACGAGGAAGTCGTCCGGATCCTCCCCCAGATCTCGCAGCCGCTCCGCGGACAGCCAGAAGTTCTCGCTGGTGTTGGACGCGAGTCGCTCGATCTCAAGTCCGTGCGCTGGGACGCCGGCATCGATAAGAACCTCGGCGATGGCATCGGCCTCCGTGCTCGCTGAACTCTCGTCTGGCACGTGCAGTGCACCGCCGGAGACCAGCACACGCTTTGCCACGCCATCGTGGTAGAGCTCCGCCGCGCGGCGAGCGACGCCCAGGTCGTGGCCACCGAAGACGAGGATCCAGTCGGCTGGTTGCACCGGTTGCCCGAGCCGCAAGTAGTCCCACAGCTGGTTGGCGTCGTCCAAGTCCACGGGTCTAGGGGTCATAGCTGGTCCGCCGAGTTCAGTTCGGTGATGAGCTTTATGTGGCTGTGCTGGTGTAGTCCGAAGCCAGGATGTGATCGTTCCGGCCTGTTCCGGTCGAACACTCTCAAAAGCCTGCTGCCGTCTCGGTAGAAGTCTTCCACGATTCCATCTTCATCATCGGGAAAGACCGGAACGACGGTGTGTTCGTGGGGCATGGGCGTGGCTGTGGAGAACAAGGACACGGCGTGGACCGCGCCTGTCGTGCTCGCACGTCTGGCTTTGGCGAGCATCGAGGCCTTGTCTTCGACGTAGTGCAGGCTGCCGTTCATCAGCACCAGATCGAAGGATGCTTCGGCCAGCACCGCGGTGGCCATCGACTCGTTCCGGACGAGGACTTCGACATGTTCACGTCGTGCGAAACTTTCGATCTTCTCGCACCCGATCGGGCTGAGCTCAATGGCCTCGACCTGCCAGCCGAGTTTGGCGAGCCTGATCGCATCCGCTCCCTCACCGGCACCAAGATCCAACGCCCGGCCGGTTGTCCCCGTCGCGAACTTGAGTATTGCCGCGTTGTAGGCGGTATGGTCTGCCGGATCGAGACTGTAGCGGTTGTCACCACGCCACCAGTAGCGCCGATGTGTGGCGTATTGCCGGTCGAAGAACTCGCTGATGGCTGCTTCAGTAGCCTGCTGATTTGCCACGGCTCCCACGTCACCACTCTTTAGCTGTGTCGAAGCACGCCTTGCACTGCCTCTCGTACCGCTCGAACCACACGCCGTCGACGTCACGCCGCAGATCGAGCAACGGTGCATGCTCAGCAGGAGTCCGCACGAGATAGTGCTGAGCTATCAGCCGACCACCCTTTGACTCGACATCGACTCCGACGACGCCGACCGGCAAGATGCGGTCCACGATTTGCAGTGAGACGTGGCTCCGCGCTGCAGGGGTCAGACGCGCATCGAAGGCGCTCTTCAGCAAGTCGAGGTTCTGTATGATCTTCGCGCGCCTAATCGCCGGGTCGACCCCGGCCATTTCCGCGCTCGGCGTGAGCGCTGAGCCGTTGGGATCCATCGCCAGCAGGCGTACGGTGCCCCCAGATGAGGCCAAGTCAGACAAGGTCGTGAGCGCGGCGACCGCGCCTTCAAGATTGATCCCGATAATAAGCACGCTGCGACGTGCGTAGCCCACCAGCAAGTCCATCCGCTCAAAGGCAGCACGACTGCGAAGCACCCGCTCAGCAGGAACGGGGCCGCCGACGAACCTTGATAGATCGCTGAGGGATCGCTCGATGCGCTGAAGCCTTCCGGTGCGCTCGATCAGGGCATCAACGCCGAGGAACGCGACGAAGCCAAGGACAATCTGCCTCTCGCTGATCTCGACACCGAAGATCTTCGGCTCCAGACTCGTCAGGATCGCCAATACGACCAGAACCGCCGGCACCAGGACGTCTGTTCTTAGCGACCAGCGCCGACTCCCCATCTGACGCCCCCTTCAATCGCCCCGCCACGGCCAGGAGCAACTCCACACCGTCTCTCGCAGAGTATTGAGAGACTCCGGGAATGGCCACAGCGGTCCGAGAGCTGCTCCACGGCAGGGGTTAGACGCAGTGTTCAAGTGCCTGGTCAAGGCAAGAGGCACACACTGAGACCACCCACCCCAAGCTCCGATGCTTGGTGGGACGCGCTGGGACGTGTCGCCGTGGTCGCATTCAGTTCTATGGGCCCGGAAGAGTCGATGTTCCCGAGTCGTGGTTTGCAGTCGTGTCTGCTGCGGCGTGACCAACGCCCAACAGCTCAGATCGCAGAATCGCCGACGCCGGCAACCGAAGCCAAGACAGATCGTGATCGATTCGTACTCACGGGTTACCGAGCCCGTGATCGCTTTTGTAGACTCGACTGTCGCCGTAGTTTGGGGGAACGGGGAGGCGGGGGAACAGTGGCGGACCTTAGGCCCGAGATTTGTGTGCTCCGCGACGTAGAAGCCACACGGGGAGGGCACTGATGGCGCGTCCGACGGGCTGGGACATCCTGGGGCTGGATGGGGATCCGACACCGGGTGTGGTGGAGTCGGTGCAGGCTCTGGCCAAGGAGTTCGGGGACTTCGCGCATGATGTGGAGTCGGCGTATCGGAGCCTGAACTCGTTCGGGTCGGACGCTTCGGCTTTGCAGTGGATAGGGCAGACTGCTGACGCGTTCAAGGGCCAGTTCGGTCCGTTGCCCGGCCGGCTGCAGAAGCTATACACGTCCTACAGCGAGGCGTCCGATGCGCTGTCTGCCTACGCGCCACAGCTGCAGGCAGCACAGTCGAAAGCCGATGCCGCTCTGCGTCAGGCTCAGGACGCGCACGCTGATCTGCAGCGTGCCACTACCACGGCCAACTCGGCCGCGACCGATCTGAAGACGGCGCAGCAGAACCAGGCCGCCAACCCGAACCAGCAGGCTGTCACCGACGCTCAGACCGCGCACGACACCGCGCAGACCAACTTGAACAACGCCAAGGCCAAGATGGCCGACTTGGCCAAGCAGGCCAATGACGCCTACAACGACCGCATCAACGCTGCCAAAACCTGCGCCAGCGCTCTGCACCATGCGCAGTCCGACGGCATCCACAACAAGCACTGGTGGGAGCACGTCGGCGAAGCTCTGTCCGAGTGGGGCGGGAAGATCGCCGAGATCGCCAACGACCTTGCCCCGTTCCTGGACGTCTTGGCGCTGGCGACCTCCTGGATCCCCGGTGTCGACGTCATCACTGCAGGTCTGGCCGAAGCCGACAACCTGATCGCGCTTGCCGGCACAGGACTCGAAGTCGCCGGTGATGCGATGCAAGGCCATTGGGGCGACGCTCTGATGGGCGCGGGGATGCTCGGGGTCACCTTCCTCGGTGGCAAGGCCTTGGAGAAGTTCGGTGGCAAGTTCCTCGGCAAGGAAGCACACGAGGCGGAAGGCAGCGAATCCTCCTTCTGTAAGATCGACCCGATCGATGTCGTTTCCGGCCAGATGCTCACCGATGAAACGGATCTATCGCTGCCCGGCGTCTTGCCGGTGATCCTGCGCCGCTCCTACGCCTCGGCATATGAAACCGGTCGCCTGTTCGGACCAGGTTGGTCGTCCACCCTCGATCAGCGAGTCGCCGTGAACGCCGCAGGTATCCACTTCGCTGGCGACGACTCCCAGATCCTCCACTACGCGCTCCCCGAAGGGGATTCCCCCATCCTCCCCGAGCGTGGAGCACGGTGGCCGCTGGTCTGGGATCGCCAGACCGACGAAATTCGTATCGCCGACCCGTGGAGCGGCCTCACTCGCCATTTCGCCGTCGTCCACCACAGCGAGGACGTCGCGCAGATCAGAGACCTGACTGCTATATCCGACCGGAACGGCAACCGTACTGACTTCGTACGAGACGAACGTGGGACGCCGGTCGCCGTCGAACACGCTGGTTACTGCGTCGCTGTGGAAGCGTCCGATACGGCTGTTGGCGTGCGCGTCACAGGCCTGCGTCTGCTCGACGGATCTCCGGATGGCGTCACGGTCAAGCGATTCCAGTACGACGATCGTGGCCGCCTGGTAGGTGTCGTCGATTCCTCAAACCCGCCGTACAACTATGAGTACGACGATGCGGACCGGATCGTTGCCTGGGTCGACCGGGTTGGCTATCGCTACGTCTACGAGTACGACGAGGGTTCGCGGGTCGTTCACACTCGAGGTGATGGCGGATACCTCTCCGGGTCCTTCGTCTATGACGATGAGCACCAGACCACCGTCTTCACGAACTCTCTCGGTGACTCGATCACGTACGTCTATGACGACCTGGGGCACCTGATCTCCGTTACCGATCCGCTTGGCAACCAGACTCGAGCCGAGTTCGACCGGTATGGTCGGCCGCTGTCTCGCACTGATGCCTTGGGCCGTCGGACGGTCTACGAACTCGGCGAGCACGGAGATGTGGTCCGCCAGATCGGTCCAGATGGCGCGGTCACCGAGTTGGACTACGACGAGCAACATCACATCGTCGCCGCACGTACACCGGACGGAGCGCTCCGCCAGCAGCGGTACGACGAGCATGGGAACCTGGTCGTCGCGGTTGATCCACTGGGCGTCGAGAACCGCTTCGCCTACGGCGATGACGGGGCCTTGCATGAACTCATCGATGGCCTCGGCGCCACAACTCGCGTCGAGACCGACGCTGCCGGCCTGCCGGTTGCAACGATCGGCCCGCTGGGCGAAGTCACCCGCGTAGTCCGGGACACCTTCGGCCGCATCACAACGATCGTCGATCCCGTTGGTGGCCGCACTGAATACGGATGGACCGCCGAGGGCCGTCCTGCCTGGTATGTCGCGCCCGACGGTGCGCGTTGGGAATGGTCCTATGACGCGGAGGGACGTCAGGTTGGGGTTCTCGACCCCTTGGGCAGCCGGACAGTGTTCGAGCTCGGGCCGTTCGGCTCGATGGTTGCTCGCGTGGATCCGACCGGTGAGCGCCATGAGTTCGAGTTGGACACCGAGTTGCGCCAGACATCGGTGACGAACAGCGCTGGCGCGACGTGGCGCTATGTGCACGACGCCGCCGGTCAGCTGGTGTCCGAAACGGACTTCATCGGCCGCACTCTTGCCTATGAGCATGACGCAGCTGGGCAACTGACCGCCCGCATTGACGGGCTCGGAAACCGCTCGGAGTTCCTCCGGGACGCGGCAGGACGAATCACTGTTCGCCGGACGAGCGATGGGGAATTCGCCTACGAGCGCGACGCCATGGGCCGCCTGACCCGCACGACTGGACCCTCCGGTGCCGAGGTCGTCTTTGTTTACGACGCCGCAGGTCGAGTGGTCTCCGAAACAGCGGATGGCCACAAGATCGTCTCCGAATACGACGTAGCCGGGCATCGAATCCGTCGCACCAGCTCTTCGGGTGCGGTCTCGACGTGGTCGTTCGACGCTGCCGGCCGCCCAGCCGTGCTTACGGCCGGTACCGGGAAGCTCGATTTCCAGTACGACGCGGCGAACCGACTCACAGCCGTCGTGCTCGGTCCGCAGGCTTGGCTTGAGCAGGGCGTGGATGCAGCCGGACGGTTGGTTGCGCAGCGGCTGTGGAGCGAAGAACGACCTGTTGTCGGCGGACAGCCGGCGCTGGGGCGTGACATCGGATACCGGCCAGATGGCGTACCAGCAGTGGTGACTGACAGCTTGCGAGGCGTCCGCCGTTATGACCTGGACCCGGCCGGCCGGGTCACGGGAGTCAGGGCGGAAGCCTGGTCGGAGACATACGCGTACGACGCGTTCGGCAACGTCACCCGGGCCGACCTGCCGACCGACTCGGACATGTCGGGGGCTCGGACCACCGACCGGACGCTGGTCCGGCAAGCAGGACGCACGGCCTACGAGTACGACGCTGCCGGCCGCCTGGTACGTACCATCCGACGCACTCTCGATGGTCGCCGCAAGGAATGGACGTATTCCTGGAACGCTGATGACCAGTTGGTCCAGGTGGGTCTGCCAGACGGCACGGCGTGGTGCTATCGCTATGACCCCTTGGGCCGTCGGACGGCTAAGGAGCACGTAGCCAGCGGTGCGATCGTGGAGACTGTTCGTTTCGCATGGGACGGCGGCCAGCTGGTCGAACAGCACTTTTCAGGCGGCGACGGCGGTCGGGAGGTGTGGACGTGGGACTACGATCCCGGCACTTCCCGGCCGGCCGCGCAGCGGCGTCGTCACTGGGTCGACGACGCCTCTCAGGAGGCTGTCGACGACGTCTTCCACGCGATTGTCACCGACCAACTCGGCACGCCCTCCGAACTGGTCGACCAGGATGGCCGAATCGTCTGGCACACCACAACGAGCCTGTGGGGCACGCAGACCGCCGTATCAACCGATGACGGCGTTGACTGCCCCCTGCGCTTTCCCGGTCAGTACTACGACGCCGAGACCGGCCTGCATTACAACCGCTTCCGCTATTACAACCCCGAGACCGCCGCCTACCTCACACCCGACCCGCTCGGACTGGCTCCGGCGCCCAACGACCGGACCTACGTTCCGAACCCGCTGACGTGGGCCGACCCGTATGGTCTGGCCTGCACCGGGACCACCGAACCCGGAAGCACCGATCTGAGCCAAGCGGTCATCCAGGAGCGGTTGCGACTGGGCAAGAAGGGTAACAACTTCGCCGCCGCGCGCTACATCGATGACAACGGAGTGGAGCAGATCGCGGTCGCCGCCTCTTCAAAGGGCCAGTTCATGCACGCCGAGCGCAAGCTTCTGCGCCAGTACGGCGACAAGATTACCGAGGTGTATTCCGAGTTCGAGCCCTGTATCGGAACGAACCAGTGCCGAAAGACTCTGGGCGACATGGGCATCAAGTACACCTACTCGTGGGCGTGGACGCTCTCGAAGGACGGCGTGGCAGCCAATGCTGCACGCAAGGCGTACGTGACTCAGATCTTCGATGACGCCGAGGCAGGAAACTGGGCGGCACCATGGGCAGACTAGGATGAGCGCCGTGATCCGAATGCACCACTACCCGCAGGAATACGCCGCTGCAGTGCGCTTTGCGGACGCTCGCGATTTTCTGGTGACGACCGGGCTGCCGGAACAGTCCTCGATCTTCATTGCCGCCGAAGGCGGCGAACGATCCGTGGACGGTCGTGATCTGTTGCAGGTGAGCGAGGTCGAAAACGGTGGAGCGTACTTCATCGACCGGGACTCAGGCGAGATCATGCTGTGGGATGGGGAGATCGGGAATCTCGTCTATGTGAACGCCTCGCCCCGCCAGTTCGGTGCAAGCGTCACCCTGTTCGAGGAGGCCACTGCCGAGTCCTCCCTGGACGAGGCCGAGGAGATCGCCGCTCGCCTGCGTACCGAACTGAGCGCGATCGACCCGACAGCGCTGCGGGACGAGACCGGCTTCTGGCAATCGCTGCTCATGGATGTCGCCATCGGGGACTACGCCGACGACGACGAGGAGTAGTTCCGGGAATGGGCTCCCACGCGTCGGCCACCGGCACAAGCGGATCACCACGGTCTTGGGCTGGGCCGACGCTGCGGTTTATAGCAACTTCCAACGACGCCCCTTGTCCCCGTCGCGAAGAGCAGCAACACGTTTAAGGACCTCGCGAGCCGCAGGCGTTCCAGGGACAGATTTCCACGAGTTCGTGGTTATCATCCGGAGCTCCCGGACGGCGGCGAGGGTTCGGTAGCCAGGCCAGGTATGGATGTCGCGGCCATACCGCTTGGCGAACTCGTCATATTCGCCGAGTGGATGCTCAAAGCGTCTGCAGTGCACGGCCACGGTCACCAGATCCCACTCTGGCGGACCTACACGAACTGACTCCCAGTCTGCGAGCAGGGGTCCATCCGATCCGACCAGCATGTTGCTGTGGTGAGCATCCCCGTGGATAAGGCGGCTTGGGCGCTCAAAGTCGAGGGTGACGTAGTCCTGTGCAAGCTGGTCGGCATAGTCACGCAGGAACGTCAGGTCGTCTGCACCGAGCACGGTGGGTCGCGTCAACGAGCTGGTAACCGCTGCAAACGGATCAAGTTCAGGCAATGCAGGAACAGTCTGTTGATCTAGGTGGTGGAGTCGGTGCAACGGTTCGGCAAGATCCGGAGCCGCGGGTTCCCGAGTGACGTCGACGGCCTTCCAGAACGTGGCGTAGCTGTTGGCCGCTGCGATCGGCTGGGTCAGGCCAGGCCACAACCGCACGCTTGGAACCGCAGTCCGATTGAGAGCCTCGGCGACGGCGACGGTCCGGATGGAACGGTCACGTCCGGCTCCGGGGCGGGTGATCTTCACCACCACGGGGTGGCGGGCTAGCCGGTAGACGGCGTTCGTATGGTGGCGCAACAGGCGGGCACCGCCAGGATCGAGGCCAGCAACGCGGCAGGCGGCGTTAAGCAGCTCAATGCTCGTTGCGGGTGTGAAGGTCGCCGTACGCAGGTCCACACCCTCGAGTCTGACAGGCACGCCAATGCGATGAGAGGCATGGTCAACCGCCCGACGGCAGCTCGAGTACCTCCTTGAGACTTCGAAAAGATCGACTGCGCTGATAGTTCTCGGGCAACACGGCGATTAGATCCGCAGTACGGGCCAGAACGATGCCGGTTCTATGCAACAGGCCCATGGACTCCAGCGTGGCTGCGGCAAGCTGACAGCTGTCGTCCAAATCGCCATTGCGAGCCAGGCAGATCGCCTGGTCGAGTCGGATCAGAACCGGGTCGATCCCGGCCTCGCCGCTATAGCGAGTGAGTGCGGTGGCCTGCACGTCGGCAGCACGGCGGGCGGCGCCCAGGTAAGTCAGAGTGCCGGACAGGTACAACAGGAGGCGGCGCTCGGTGAAACGGAACGCCATCTCCTCGTCAGGTTCAGATAATTGGTCGAAGATTTCCTGGCTACGTCGCATCGCTGTCTCAGACTCGGCTGCCTGCCCGAGGCGCGCCAGCGCACGGGCCTCCGCAGCGGCGGCCAACGCCGCAGCCGAACATGCTCGTCCGCGGGTAAGCATCTGGGCTTCGCGAGCCAAGCGGACCGCTTCGACGAGATGGCCGTAGTAGTAGGGCAGCATCGCGGTCTGTGCCCGGACCTGCGCTCGTATCAAGGGCTCGCCGGAGTCGTCGGCAGCGATGGTGGCGGTGGCGTACCAGGCGTGGGCCGAGCGCTGCTCACCCAGTTTCATCAGGGCATCGGCGATGAGGGTCGCATAGTTGGCGGTCAACTCGGACAGACGGCGGGCGATCGACGCCGGATGATGCCCGGCAGCGAGGCTCTGAATCTCGTCGCACTCCGCGAGCAGGATGGTGAGCATCGGAACGGGCGCTGTCGCGCAGTATTCGCGACGACGCCAGGCGAAGGTATCGACGTACAGGTCGATGCGTTCGTGCGACACCGTCGAGGGCGTGAGGTTTTTGTCGGTAGCCGCGCGGACCCTATCCGCCACGGTTAGAAGCTGGCCGCCGGCTCCTGTCGGCAACAAGCTGCCGTTAGCGGTTGGGGCCGGGGGAACAGCCACAACGCCGTGGTCGGATGGGCTGTAGTCAGAGCCAAAGCCGAGCCGGTCAGGTCTGGTCGCGTAGAGCCGGCATAGCCAGTCGAGGGCGGCTGGGCGAGGTCGCTCGTCTCCCGATTCCCAGCGGGACAGTAGCTTTACCGTAATCGTGACGGGCTCGCCGGGGACCTGCTCAAGGCGGTCAGAGGCTGCTACTGCATCGGCAAGTCGCCAACCGTTAGCAAGCCGCATCGCCTTCAGCAGGCTGATACCGCAACACGTCGCGATCTCCTGCGCGCATTGCCATGAGTCCCAACCGTGAGCTGCCGCGTGCGCTCGCCACGCGCGGGCGTGGACCCTGCCGTGCGCCCCCTCCATGTCGGCCGCCTTTGCAATGTCAGTATCTATATGAACCTTCCGCGCTTGTCACGGTAGTCGAATCATACCGTCGATCAGCATAGATATATGAGATTTGACAAGGCTGATCTTCTTGCATTCCCCGGAAGGCAGGGATGTATAGCCGTAGCTGGTCCTCCAGTCCTCGCGTTGCGGGGAAAACCGCAGCTAAGCGCACTGACCACGCCTTGCCAGCGTCCCCGCGACAGAGAAATGCTGAGGCTCCGCAACGCAGTTGACTGTGGAGGGTTGTTCATGGCTAAAAACGCAAAAGTGGCGACCCTCTCGCGGGTCATGGAAGAAGGACACACGGGCGGTTATGGAACCCTGCTGCACCTGACCGCTGTCGTCTCGCTGGGCCCCGAGGCGTTCTACTCGACGCACGGAGAGGAGCTGTCCGAGTGGTGCGGACATTTCAAGGGTCTAAAAGCAGCACTGCTGTGTTTAGCAATGTACGAGCGGCAGTTCTGCCCGGAAGAGGCCGCGCTGGCTGTCGACCGTCATCTCAACGCCGCGATGGACGCCGTCGAGCATCGCACCGAGGCTGACTCGCGGGACGTGCGATGACGTATTGGTCCAGGAGCTTCGACGGAAAACCGGAGTGCGTACCTGAGGTACGCGAGCACACACGCAACCTGCTCGGCGGCTGCCGAAGCGCTGATGTAGTCGAGTTGGTCGCCTCGGAACTGGCCGCTAATGCGGTCCGCCACAGCGACAGTGGTGAGCCGGGTGGACAGTTCACGGTGCATCTGGCGACGTTCGCCGACCGATGGCAGGTCCGCGTCGACGATGAGGGCGGACTGCGGATTCCTCATATCTGCGAGCAGGCGCCCATCGAGAACGTCGATGATCTCGATCAATTCGGCGACGAGGTGGAGTGCGGGCGTGGGCTAGCGCTGGTCGCGGCGGTGTCGTCAGCGTGGGGGATCTTGGGCGACCAAGCCGCTCGTGCGGTGTGGGCAGAGATCATGATGCCGGGAGAAGCAACGACGTGAACGGCCCGAGAAGACATTTCGGACCTGCGCTCGTCGGTACGCACGAGGACTGGGAACGCCGATGCCGTTAAACATCGATGATGCGGCAAAGCGGACGTTAGCGCAGGTGACTGCTGATCTGCGATCTGCGCGACTCGATGCCGGGATTTCGCAGAACGCGCTCTCAGCCGGCCTACCGGTGAGGGGCAGAGCGATCTCCGAATGGGAGAACGGGGCGATGGAACCCACCTTGTGCCACCTGATCCAGTGGGCTCGTGAGCTTGACCGCCGACTCGTGATCGTCGGCCCTGACGGCTCACTGCGTAACGCGCCCTTTCGCTCGCGGGCCAGAGAACCGTGGGAGTCGTTCGAACGACGACGGTTGGCTTCTCCGTTGCGAATCCGGCGCGAGACCTTGGGCATGGCACAAGCTGGCCTTGGCCAGCTTATCGGCGTCAGCCGGGATTCGATCTCGCGGTGGGAGCTTGTTCGCGTTGCTCCTCGCCCGATTGCCTTGATCGTTTGGGCACAAAAGCTCAAGTGCTCCGTAGCCGTCCGGCCGGTGACTCCTCCTCGATCGGGACGAGCTGATCGAGAACCGCTGCAAGCAAGAACCGCTCGGGGCACCGACTGATCCACTCAGGCGCAGAAGCTCCTCGCCAATGTGTTATGGACTTTCATGATCACTCTCACAGGTGACCTGGTAGCGGCACGCTCGGCGTGTCGCCGCATCGCAGTCATCATCTGATGAGACGGTCTCGTCCTGGGTCGAAGGGCGAGACAAAGGGCACGAGTGTGAGACGAGCTCGCAAGGCAATGTGGGTCGCGCCAGCGATCACCATGTGGCTTTTCACAAGCGGCTGCTCGACCGCGACTGACAAGAAGCCCGGCTCTGCTGCATCCAACCTCACGGTCCACGATCAGGCCGCCGCGACGCGTCAAGCGGTCCTCGCGGGATACGCCGGCATGTGGACCGATCTCGAGAAGGATGCACTCACCTCGAACTGGCAGAACCCGACGATTGTGCACCACGCAACCGGTAAGGCGCTTCTGGAGCTCGACGAGAGTCTCGCTGCCGACAACCACCGTGGCTTGGTGGGCAAGGGACATGCCGTACTTCACCCGATGGTGGTCGACATGACCCCCGCGCAAAACCCGACGTCCGCATCCATTGCAGACTGTGCCGATTTCCGCAACTTCCTGAAGTACGTCGCGTCCACCGGAGCGCCGGAGTACAACACGCCTGGCGCCATGCACTTCGTACAGGCGACCTTGCTGAACAAGAACGGCAGTTGGAAAGTTTCTGAGCTGGCGATCGGCTCGGCGGGCTCATGTTCAAATCCATGATCACGGCGATTCGGCTGCTGGCTGCAGCGAGCCTCACCCCTGCCCCTGTACCTCCACCAGCTCACGACTACACACAAGACCTGAGCAGCATGCACAGCGCGAAGGTGACGCAGTACTGCGCCGGCCACTACGAAGTGTGCCTCAAACTGCATGTCGAGCAGCCCGCAGCGGGGCTAACGGGGCATCCGGCGTCGATGCCGCCACCGTCTCCTGCGTGCCACTACGAGTCTCTCTTCACCTACTCTGCGCCCACAGCGGTGAAGGCCGACGGCGCAGCCCCAACCCCAAACGACTTCGAACGCGAAGTATGTCCGACAGGGACTCCGGACGGCGGACCGCCTATCAAACTTGTGCCTGTTTCCCCTGCTGCGCCCGGGGTCTCAGAGAAGGCTTTGGCAGACGAGGCGTATGCGCGGATGGCACCGCCTGTTCCGCGGATCGTGATGACGCCGGCGGCGGATGCGACGCAGTTGGTATCGCTGCCGATTTGGCTTCAGGTAGCACCGTCGTCGTGGGCGCCGAAGTCGGAGACCGTATCGGCGGGCGGCGTCTCGCTGACCATGAATGGGGTACCGGTGTCGGCCGTGTGGTCGATGGGCGACGGTACGACAGTGACCTGCCGAGGTCCGGGCACTCCATATCCGGCGGTGAAGCCGAAGGATCCGATGGCCGCCTCGGCTGACTGCGGCCATGCATACACCGCGCCATCCGAGTCGCTGCCTCAGGGCTCCTATCCCGTGTCGGTGACGACCTACTGGAAGGTGACCTGGTCGACGACGACCGGGTTGTCCGGGGACGAGCCGGACCTGACAGCCGTCGCATCTACCCGGCTGCGGGTCGCCGAGGTCCAGGCCTTGGTGACGAAAGTTGGCTCCTGACCCACAGTCCTTCCACGTCTCAGCCCTTTGACGTTCGCATCGAGTACTTCGAGGTGTTGTTCTCCGTGTCTCGTCTTTCGTTTCCCACACGTGCCGATGGGTCTGTTCCAGCAGCCCGAAGGTCTCCGGATGCGGCACGCGCGATGTCCAGCAGGCGGGTGCGCAGCGTGCCGCATGTTGTGGCAGGCGTCGCGATGGTGCTCGTAGCGGTAGTGGTGATCGTCGGTTCCTTCTTGCACGTAGGAGGCCGTCAGGCGGTGCTAGTGGTAGCAGCTCCGGTGCAGGTCGGACAGGTGATCACGGATGCGGACCTGAAGATCGTGGATATGTCTCCTGGCGCGGGCACCTCGGTAGTCTCGGCGGACGACGAGGCGACGGTAGTCGGCAAGCCGGCAGCGGTGCCGCTTTCAGCTGGCCAGGTTCTCGGCCCGCAATTGGTCGGAGCGGCGCAGTTCCCGCCAGCGGGGGACGCTGTCGCGTCATTGGCGTTGAAGTCCGGGGCGTTTCCGGCGGGGCTGGCGGTCGGCGGGCACGTCGGGGTGGTTAACCCTGTCTCGGGGAACACCGCGGCACAGGTGCTGGCGCAGGATGCGACGGTGACGTATGTCGGGCCGACAGACACGCAGGGCATGACGGTGGTGAACCTGCTGACGGACGGAGCGACGGCCAAGGCGATCAGCGCTGCGCCCGAGGGACTGACGCTGTTCGAAGTGCCTGTCGGCGGAGCGGCGGGCTGAGGCGGATGCTGATCGGGTTGTTCTCATTGAAGTCGTCGCCAGGAGTATCGATGACGGCGTTCGCGTTGGCGGCGGCCTGGCCTGGCGGTGGTGTGCGGCCGACGGTGATCGAGGCGGATCGGAGTGGCGGGGACGCGGCGCTGCGATTCGGGCTGACACCGGATCCGGGCCTGCGCTCACTCGCGGCGGCGGCACGGTCGAACGCTGATACCTCGTTGCTGCCTGCACACACTCGCTCTGTTGGGGCCGGTTCCGTACCGGTGGTGGCGGCCCCGGAGCTCTCGGAGCCGGCCGGATCAGCGATCTGGGCACTGATGCCGCTGCTGGAGAAGCTGGCCGAATCGGAGGATCCGGTATTGCTGGATCTGGGGCAGGTGTGCACGACGGATCGCGAAACCGCGCAGCTTTTAGAGCTGTGCGAGGTGCTGTTGTTGGTGGCGCGGCCGGATGCGGCGCAGTTGGGGCGGGCGCGGGCCTCGGGTTGGCTGCGCGAGCAACGGTTCGGCGTTCGTGCGGTGCTGGTCGGCGAGGCGGACTCCGGCGAGATCGAGGCGCTGATTGGAGTACCGGTCGTGGGTGTGCTTCCGCTGCTGTCGCCCGGCGGCTCGCTGGAAGCGAAGATTTCCGGTCGTTCGGCGGCCCGGAGGTTCAACCAGGCGGCCTCGGCCCTCGCGACGAGTGTCGCGAAGCTCGCTGCCGATCAGTGTGTACCGGCAGGAGCGGCATCATGACGATTGACGAGGGTCTCATTCCGGTCATCCCATCGCAGAACCCTGCCACCAGTGCGCCGCCGGATCACGAGGCCGCCTTGGAGATCACGGCGGCGGTGAAAGCACGACTGTCGGTCGTCGTGCGGGCCGAGGAGGTGGCTATCGGCCGGTCGATTAGCACTGAGCGCAGCGACGAGCTCGCTGAGGCGCTGCTGGAGGAGGAGCTGGAGGCGTTCGCCCGCGCGGAGTTGTCTGCGGGCCGGAAGCTGCGAGGCGCCGACGCCGAGGCCGCCTTGGCGAAGACGGCGCGAGACCACCTGTTCGGGCTCGGCAGACTGCAAGCCTATTTAGAGCGCGATGACGTGGAGAACATCAGTTTGGTCGGGTGTGATCGGGTATTCCTGCAGCTCACCGATAACCGGCGCGGGCGGGGCGAGCACCCGGTCGCGGCCTCGGACAAGGCGCTGATCGAGCTGATCCGCACTGAGGCTGGTCGTTGCGGAGAAAAGGAGCAGCAGGAGCGACGGTTCGATCACGGCTCCCCGATTCTGAACCTGAAACTGCGGGACGGGTCGAGGCTGAACGCCACCATGGCGACGTGTAAGCGGCCGATTGTCAATATCAGGCGCCATCGTCACCCGAAAGCATCCATTCCTGACATTATTAGCCTAGGCGTGATGGGCGAGGACTTGGCGGCGTTCCTCGCGGCTGCCGTGCGAGCCCGTCTGAATTTGTTGATCGCCGGCGGCCCCGGAACTGGGAAGACTACCCTTCTCCGCGCCCTGGCTGGCGAGATCGGGCCGGAGGAGAAGCTGATCACGGTCGAGGACGTCTTCGAACTGAATCTCGACCTGGACGCCGAACGCCACCCCCACGTCTACGCCTATCAAGAACGAATGGCGAACCTTGAGGGCGAAGGTGCGATCACCGTGGCCGAGCTCGTTCGCAACACCTTGAGGCAGTCTCCGGACCGTGTGATCGTCGGTGAAGTCCGGGGACCCGAGGTCAACGAGATGATTGCGGCGATGACCCTGGGGGCCGACGGCTCGATGGGCACCATGCACGCCCGGGATTCCAGGGACGTGGACCGCCGCCTTGCCCGCTATGCAGCCATGGGCCCGGACGGCGTGGGCAGGGCCGAGGCGATGGCTGGGATTGCTTCAGCGGTCGATCTCATCGTGTATTTGGGCTACTCCCGCCCCGGACGCAAGCGAGTGGTGTCCTCGGTACGGGAGGTAATGGACGCCCAGGAGGAGCAACTGGTCACAAACGAGGTGTACGAGCCCGGCCCAGACCGTCGGGCGAAACCGACCGGAATGCTTTCGGAGCGGCGGGCGGAGGCGCTGACCGACGCGGGGCTTGATCCGCGGATTCTTCAGGTTCCGGAGACGGCGTCGGGTCTGGGGTGGTCGCGATGAGCGACACGGGCCTGCTGCTGGTCGTAACGGCGGCATCGGTCGTGCTCGTCGCTGGGGTGTATGTACTGGCCTCCGGATTCCGCGAGCGTGCGCCCCGACGTCGCGGACCCTCAAGGCTGCGCGCGCTGGATCCGCGTGCGGCGATCGTCCAGCGCAAGCGGCTTTCGGCCGCGGTCGCCGTCGGCTTGGTGCTCGGTGTGTGGACCGGTTGGCCGCTGGCATTCGCAGCTGGGGTCCTGGGCTGTTGGCATCTGCCGCGCCTGCTCGGGCCGGACACGGCGGCCGCGGAGCGGATCGCGACAGTCGAGGCAATCGCGACCTGGACGGAGATGCTTCGCGACACCCTGTCCGCGGCGGCAGGGTTGGAGCAGGCGGTGCTGGCCTCTACCGGAGTCGCGCCGCATGCTCTGCGCGAGCCGCTGGGCCGGCTGGGCGCTTCACTGCGGGCCCGGGTGCCGTTCACCCAGGCGCTGGAGGCGTTCGGCGAGGATTTAGCCGACCCGATCGCTGACCAGGTGATCGTGTGTCTTGTCCACGCCCACAGTCATCAGGTCAAGCACCTGTCTGATCTGCTGTCGGAGCTGGCCGAGGCCGCGCGTGCGCAGGTGTCTTTAGCCGTGCAGGTGAACGCCGAGCGCGCGAAAAGCCGGACATCGATGCGCACGATCACCGGTATCTCGTTGGCGATGGCTGTCGGGTTCTCGGTGTTCTACCCGCCGTTTGTCGCCCCGTACGGCACGGCGGCCGGGCAGGGCGTGCTGCTGGTCGTGATCGGCCTGTTCGCGTTGTCGTTCGTGCTGATGCGCCGAATCTTCCGGCCTCGGCCCATGCCCCGGCTGCTTGCGCTGGTCGACGCATCGCAGGAGGCATAGATGCTGGTCCTGATCGCGTCAATCATGCTCGGGGTCGGCGGCTGGCTGATCCTTGTCGGCCTGGCTCCGGCCAAGCCCACCCTCACTCAGCTGGTTACAGCAGCGCAGAACCCTGTCGCTGTCACGACGTCAGCAGCACCGCCAGCTATCTCCGGCTCCTGGTCGGTCCGCTACGGCGCCCGCGCCACCGGGCTGCTGGCGCGGCTCGGTCTTCCCGGTCCGAAGGCGCGAGCCAACCTGGCGCTGATGGAACGTGCCGTGGAGCCGCACCTGGCGCAGAAGGCATCGGCGGCGGTGGCCGGCGCCCTAATCCCGTTGATCGTGTTCGCACCGGTGGCCGCACTTGGATTCCCTATGCCGCCTCTTCTGCCGCTGGCGGTGTCCACCGCGTTCGCCGGGCTGATGTTCTTCGTGCCGGATCTGGCGCTGCACGATGAGGCCGAGCGGTTTCGCATGGAGTCCCGTATGGCGGTGCGCTTGTTCCTGGATCTGACCGTTGCCTCGCTCGCCGGCGGGGCCGGGATCGAGCAGGCCATGAACGCCGCCGCTCGCAGGGGTCGCAGCGTCGCATTTCGTCGTATCCGCGAGGCCATGGCCGAAGCCCGCCGTCACCAAGCTGCCGCCTGGCCGTATCTGGACGCGCTCGGCGTCGAGCTGGGTTTGCGGGAACTGTCCGAGCTCGCAGCGACCGCTGCCCTCGCGGGCTCGGAAGGCGCGAAGGTTCGCGTATCGCTGGCGGCCAAGGCTCGCTCGATGCGCGAGCGCGAGCACGCCGTCATTGTCGCGGCGGAGGCCTCGGCCAGTGAGCGCGGGTCGCTACCCGGCATGGTCCAGGGCTTGGCGCTGACCGTGTTCATCCTTTACGCCTCGCTGGCAGCTGCCGCGACGGCCCTCTGACCGTTTTCCACACCCTGTTAACAACCACACGAGGGAGAAGACAACCATGGGGTACCTGCTCGTCTCACTGAACGCCCGCCTCGCGGACCTGGCTGCCCGTCTGAGGGCACGCGAAGACGAAGGCAGCCAGATCACCGAGACCGTCATCATCATCGCGGTTTTCGCCGCCCTCGCGATCGGCGTCGGCGTCGTCATCACAGCCCTTGTGATGGACAAGGCCAACAGCATCCATCTGTAGACGATCATGGTCCGCTTGCTGCACCGGCTCCGGGACGACGACGGCGCAGCCGACGCAATTCAGGTCACGGTGTGCTTTCCGCTGGTGATGCTGGTGATCGTCTCGATCATCCAGGTCGCCGCCTGGTGCTTCGCCGTGAACACCGCGCAGACCGCCACCGACCATGCGGCCTGGGCCGCCCGCGCCGCCGACGGCACTGCCGACGGCGGGCGGGTGGCGGCCGAGCAGGTGGTGCATCAGCTCGGGAACCGATCGCTGCGCGACCCGCACATCATGGTGGACCGCACCGCGGCACAGGTGGTCGTCACCATCACCGCGCTCGGTCCGCACTTCGTGCCGTTCTGGCCGGAGCAGATCCGCGCTGTCGCCGCCGCGCCTTTAGAGGTGGAAACCCATGCCTGAGCAGCAGAACGCCCGCGATCGGGATGCCGGGAGCGCGACGATCGAGACGATCGTCCTGATTCCGGTGCTGATACTGATCCTTCTGGTCGCCGCTGGTCTTGGAGTGTTGGAACGGGCACGGCTGGCGGCCGACGACGCCTCAGCCGCCGCGGCCCGCGCCGCCTCACTGGCCCGCACCGCCACCGCAGCCCAGACTGCCGCACGAGACCAGGTCGACCAGGACCTCGGTGCCGGCGGCATGTCCTGCCGGAGGCGGAATGTCGTCGTGGACGTCACCGGCTTCCGCCCCGGAGGAATGGTGAAGGTGTCTGTGGCATGCCACGCCGATCTGTCCGCGCTGCCAGGGGTCGGATGGCTGCCGGTCCAGACCGTCATGCAATCCACATCGGTGTCGCCGGTTGACGTCTTTCGCGAGGCCGGATGATGACGCGCGATCTCCGCGACGACGACGGGGGAATTCTCCCGTTCGTCGTCCTCATGGTCAGCACGCTAATGCTGGTGATCGGGCTGTCCGTGGACGGCGCGGCGGCAATGGCCGCGTCCGGTAAAGCACTGGACGAGGCCAGCAGCGCCGCCCGGCTGGCCGCGCAGCAGATCGACGTGGACCGGCTACGTCGTACCGGCGAGGTGGTGCTCGACCCAGCTGGCGCCGTGGCTGCCGGGCGACGCTTTATTTCCGCCACCGGCGATAGCGCAACCGTGGTCGTCAACGACGACGCGGCGACCTACGCGGGCAACCATCCTCAGGCGCGTTCCTACCAGCCGCCAGCTGGACCGTCCGTGACGGTCACAGTAACCCGCACGGTCGCCACGCAGTTCCTGCAACGGGTCGGAATCGGATCGTTCACCGTCACCGAGACCGCCACGTCGAACGCCGTCGTCACCGGGAGCACACCGTGAGCCTCGCCGCACGTCTGCTTCGCGCACTTGGCGCGCTTGCCGTAACGGTCGGGATCAGCGCCGGGATCCCCTGGGGCCTTCTGACATACGTCGGCAGTCCGATCCCGAAGCACCTGCCGACATTCGCGAAGGCGACGGGATGGCTGACTGGCGGCCGGTTCGACATCCACACTGTATTGGCGATCACCATCTATCTGCTGTGGGCTTGCTGGGCCGTCTTCGTTGCCCAGATCGCCGTACAGCTGCCGGGGATCGCCGCAGATGTCGTGCGCGTACTGCGGCACCGCGAACCCCTACGCCGCGACGCGATCGGAGGTCCCGGTTCAGCACTCGCCCGGACGCTAATCGCCGCGTTCACCATCGCATTACTCACCCCACGCTCGGCCGCGCCACAGCCACTCGCGAAAGCCGCAGACGTCTTCCATGCCGTACACACCCGGCCCGTGGCCTCCGCCCCCACAGTGCCTGGTGCCCGAGACGCTGCCACCTCTCCTGAGGCCGCCCACACCGTGCAGCATGGCGACACCTTATGGAGCATTGCCGAGCACGACCTCGGCTCAGGAGCGCAGTGGACGAACATCTACCAGGCCAACGCCGGCCACAGACAGCCCAACGGGCAGACGCTTCGCGACCCAAACCTGATCGACGCCGGCTGGACCCTCACCATCCCCGCCACCGCTAAGACGAACACGACAGACGGCACGAGCACCTCCACACCGAGTCCCGTCACGACCATTGTGCCGGACAACGCTCCGCCGCTCCCGATTCCGGTCGCTGTACCGCAGCATGCCGAGGTAGCAATCCCGTCTAATGCTTCCGCCAGCCCGACCGCTTTGCCCTCGGTCGCCCGCGCGCACTCGACTTCGAGCCCTCTGGCCTCTCATTCGACGCACGCAGCTCCTGCCGCATCTGCTGGACGATTCGTCGCTGCCCGGGACCGCCGGGGAATTCACCTGCCGACCGGTGGGTTCGTCGACATCGGCCTCGCCTCCTGCCTCGGCGCGGCCATCACTGCCTGCCACCTACTCAACCGACACCGAGCACGACTCGGATCCGGCACACCAGCTGAGTTCACACTCCCCGAACCGGCCGCGACACTGCAGAAGGCGCAGCTCGTCGCCCTCGCACCGCCCGGCGTCGGCTATCTGCAGGACGAACCCGACTACGAGGATCCCTATCCAACAGGCGAGGAGGCCGCGCCACTGTCCGCAGCCCCCGCCGGGACGGAATCACCACAATGGCCCACCGTGGCCGAGCCCGCACCCCATCAGGCCATCCCTTGCCCGGCCGCCGACTGCACACCGGACCTGGACGAACAGCTCGCTGCGTTGGACGCTCCTACTGAATTGCACCTGGGTCTGCGTGCCGGAGTTCCAATCCCTTTGACCACGGCCGCAACCGACGGCCTGACGCTCGTCGGCCATGGTGCCGATGCCTGCGCCCGCGCGCTCCTTGTTGCCGCCGTATCTGCCGGCGGCCCTGGTCCGTTGCGACGCGCTGCCGTCGTCTACACGACAAAGGACGTCTCGACACAGCTCCTCGGCGTGGCATGCCCCGAACCAGATCCCGACCGATTCACACGCGTCGCCAACATGAAGTCGCTGCTGGACCTCCTGGAGCTGGACCTGGCCGAGCGTGAAACCGTTCTGGCCGACCACGAATACGCCGATGCCTCACAGCTGCGCCGGTTTCTCCCAGCTGCGGCCTTCTGGCCTGTCATCGTCCTCGCCGGCCACGATGAACCGCGGCTGGCCGATGCCGTCGCCCGCGGACGTCGCCTCGACGTTCACGTCCTCACGCTCGGCCAGCCGACGCTCGGCACCGTGGCGAACATCGACGCGTCCGGACTGACGACCGCGAGCGGAGCCCACACCCCGGCAATCGACAGCATGCGCGTCTTCCAACTGACTGTTGCCGAGGCCCAGGTACTGCTCAACCAGTTGAACGTCGCCCGACCGGAGGCCGTCACGAGACCGGTCGAGCCGTTCACCGACAACCCGATCCTCGACGGTGCACCACCCACGCCGGAAGACCCCATCGCGGTGGTCCCACTACCGTCGACGACCAGCACCACCACCCTCACGCGCGCCGTCGCCCCGCCCGGCATAGTCCGCGTCGACTTCCTCGGCCCGATCACGGTCACAGTCGGCCATGCCGATCACACGAGCGCCTTCCAGAACTCCGCGCGCACGCTGATGACCCGCCTCATTGTCGAGCCGCACGGGGTGTCCCGCGACACTCTGCTCCACGACCTGTGGCCCAATCCGAAGCGCCCCGGCAAACCTGGCACGTTGCACCAGCTCACCTTCCGACTCCGGGCAGCCTTCGCCGCAACTGCCGGCCGCACCGACGCGTTTGTCGTCGAGGACACCGCAACCAACCTGCTGCGCCTGAACCCGGCTGTCATCGCCACAGACATCGACGCGTTCGACGACCTGAGAGCACGCGCCGATATGAGCAAAGACCCAGAGGAGCAGATCAGACTGTATGAGGCAGCGATCGGCTTGTACCGCGGACCACTCGCCTTCGGCATCAATACCGACTGGCTGCTCCCGCATCGCATGGACCGCCAACGCGACTACGCCGACGCTGCCACCCGACTGGCCCGGCTGTATGGCACCACCGATGCCGAACGCACCCTGGCCATGCTTGACGCCGTCCTCAAGCGCGACCCACTCAACGAGGACCTGTACCGACGGATCATGCGGGTACAGGCGAAGCTCCAGCGTCCCGACGCGGTGAACCGCACCCTCCAACTACTAGAAGCACGCTGCGAAGAGATCCAGAGCGCCCCGGATTCGACCACGTACGACCTGGCGAAATCTTTGACCCGCTCACGAGCGACGTAACCTGCCGCCGCCACACACCAGCTCTTCGCAATCGTCGACAGGCAAGGGGGTGCACATGTGATATCAAGAAATCAAAGTTCGAACATCCGCGGGGGGACGATGAACAACGCCACGATGCTCGCCCAGCTCAGCCAGGCAGGGTCGGATTCCATACGACGAGACCGCATCTGCGTGCAGGTCGCCCAAACCCTGATCGCCGAAGGCCAGGAACCCGACTTCCCCGTCGACACAGACGACTTCGCAAACGACGCCTTCCTCATCTGCGCTGACCGCTACTGGCAGCAACGCCTGCTGACCCACCCGGACATCACCACTGCGGCGGCCTGCGCCCGTTGGCTCGAGGACCACGTCGCCGCCAACGCCCGCCCCCAGGTCGAGCACCGCTGGGCCCTGGGCAACGGCTTCGTCACCCGCGACAGCGTCGAAACCGCCGCCGAACTAGGCGAGGCCATTACGAAACTACTGGCTCTGACCACCACCACCGAAACCGTCGCCCTGTTCGCCACGCTCTACCACGCAGGGAAGCTCCGGGCTAACCGCGCCTTTGATGCCCTGCGGCACTTCCTGGACTCGTCGCCGCTCCTGGAAGGGGCCGGCAAGCGCCGCGACGATCCGGCAATCATCGCGCTGCAAGCACTGGCAGCGTTCGGCAGCCGGGCCATGACCACCGACCATGCCATCAGATTGCTCAAGAGCGCCTGGACCACACCCGACCGCACCACCTCAGTCACAGACCTGTGTGTCCAAGCCATCTCCGACAGCGTGCCATTCGAACGACAGGGACAGCTGCTGACCGAGTACGCCTCCCAGGCAGTAGCCGCGTCCCCAACCAACAGCATGTTCCGCTACCGACTTGCCAGCGGCCTCCACCTGTGCGATCGACCAGAGGAAGCCCTCGAAGCAATCGACGAGGCCATCGCCCTTCTGCCCGCCGTCGGCGGCCGCAGCAGCCATGAACTGCTCCAGCAGCAGTTCATGAATAAGCGCGAAGCAATCCTGGAAGGCCGCCTGCGCGCACAGTGGGCCGCCGAACAACAGCAGCGCTGGAAACAGCAGGAAGAAGCCAACGCCGCCATCCGCGAAACCGTCCAGTCCTCGACGGTGCGGGCGGTGGAGCTTGTCGCCATCTTCACCGCGGCCATAGCGTTCGCCGTCGGATCTTTGCAGGTCACCCTCAACGGCAACCTCCACCTGTCCGACCGCATCTGGCTAGTGACCGCCCTGGGCATGGGCCTCGCGGTGTTCGCGCTGCTGACCATCGGAGGCACCTGGTTCATCACCGGTCGCCGACACAAACCGCCTCGCTCATAGCCCTGTTGCTGAAAATTAGAGCCGCCCCACGCCGCCGCCAACGGCCGCCCGAACCATCTCAAGTCGCCCAGGCGCCTGTTGCAATTTCGGATTGTCGAGTCGGACCAGATCCGAAGGTCCACGCCGGAACTACACGTTGATCCAGAACCAAGTTGGTCCGTTGCGTACCCGGCATCAAACGAGGTCGGAGAAAGCCGACACTGCCTTCGATGCCGTGATCCGGCGTGAGACTGATCCAGTTAGCGTGACAGGGGCTGCCGGGGTGCGCTCTATCCATGGGCGCTTCGCCGTCCCTTCCCCCAGCTGGACCTCGAAACCGAGCGGAACGTAGAAGTACTCGGCCAGGTGTCTGTTGCCGGCCTGGAGAAGCAGCGTCGCGCCGGACGCATCGGCGGCGGCCAGGACGCCGTTGATCAGGCCGCGGCCGAAACCCTGACCCGTGGGCCAAGCCCAGAAGCGGACGATGGTCCAGCACACGCCGTCGTTGCCGACGGTCGGCAACACATCGAGGCCCGCGTGCCCGTCCCGGCGACAGACTGCGATCCCCTTCGTACTCACGTCGACCAGCAGCTGGGACAGTCCGCCGGAGAGCACCATCCCGATTCCGATGAAGCAGCGCCAGGCGCGGGCGCCCTCTGCGCGGAAGCGAATCGGAGTGGCGGCGAGATTCAGCCAGCGCCTGCAACGGAAGCGCCGTCCCCAGCGACCGACGTGGAGCGCTTCATGGGCCGAAAGCGCCGACAGGAAAGGGTCGGCGGGGTCACGATGGCGGCCGACAGCGAAGACAGTTCGCAGCCGCGCAAGCCTCTGATTCACTACGGGCACTGCTGCGACGGTACCGGCGGTACGGCGCAAAACCCTGCATAGGCGCGACCAACCGAGCAGGTTCACTCGGTCGCGCCACGCAGTCAAGGTCCGGTCACCCGGAGCGGTCGATGTCTTGGAAGTTCGGTGCAAACCGGTTGAAAAGCCTGGACAGGGCGGAATTAATCGAGCGTTGATGGTCGTGGCCGCACGAGCGCCGCGGGCGCTCCAGCTCCCCCACCGGATGCTGCCGCCGCTCGTGCGGCCACCCAGCCCCGATTCCCTTCGACCTCGCCAAGGAGGCCATCCGCGTGTCCAGGACCAGCAACCCTGCCAAGCTCCCGCATATGTCCCCCGGCAAACGCGCCGTCCTAACCGCGCTTGTCGAGTTTCAGGAGCTCAGTGTTATCGATCTAGCCAACGCCGCGCGAGTCGGGCGATCCAGTGCGGCGGCCGCATTGACGTTCATGGAGAAACACGCGCTCGCGGCTCGGCGGACTCTACCTGCCTCCGAATGCAAGGGCCGACCATCCGATGTTTGGTATCCGACGCCGTCCGCCGCCCGTGCTCTCTCGTCAGAACATTCGAGCAAGCCGGACGAGGCAGTTCCGACAGCACCGTCGAACGAAGCACCGGACGTGCGCACAGAGGACAACGACGAACTCGCAGCTGACGGTGCGACCATCGCAGCACCCGACGAAGCCCCTCTGCCAATGGCTGCGTCCGCCCTCACACCCGACGAAGCGTCCGCCAAACAGAGTGAGCCGCCAACCACAGCTCCGATCTCGGACGCACCGTCCACTGGCCGGCTCGGCAAGGGTGTGCTACGTGACGCCGTCCGTCGTCAACTGCTGGCCAACCCCGAGACCACTTTTACTCCGACAGCTTTGTCGAAGGCTCTCGTCAAGAGCAGCGGCGCCATTTCGAACGCTCTGGACGTCTTGGTCGCCGCTGGCGATGCGGTCCTAGTTCGAGAGAAACCGCGCACGTTCCAAGCCTCGAACCACGTCTCCTGACACACCCTCGTAGCCGGAGGTCTCTCCCATGGCCTGCTCGCCTGACCGTCTGACGCCGTCCTCCATCCCCTCGATCCCCGTGACCTTCGGGCCGGTCCCTCCGTCGCCACCGAACAGACCGTTGGCGGACGTCGTCCACCAGGGATTCGCCGCCACCACAACCGCGCCACGCTGGGCAAGGCGGCACGCCGCAGGGGTCTTAGCCGCCTGGGACGTCAGCGAGCTGGAGACCGTCGTCGTGCAGATCGTGTCCGAACTCGTCGCGAACGCCGTCGAGCGTCCGATCGTGACTAACGGCGCTCCATACGCGGTGCGGTTGACGCTGCGACTGCTGCCGCGCCGGATCGGCATCGAGGTCTTCGACCCCGACCCGGCCGCGCCGGTCCTTACCCAAGCCATGGCCGACGATGAACGCGGCCGGGGCTTGGCCATCGTACGCGCGCTGTCCTGCGGACTCGGCGTGGTTCCGCTGCACGGCGGCAAGCTCGTCGTGGCCCAGGTCCGTCGGCCCACGCGGATCGGCGAGAACCGGTGATCCCCCTTCCGGCCCCGGTGCGCCGCACAACAGCCTCTGGCGAGGAGTCGTCAGCCTGGCCAGCCACAGTTAAGGCGGCAGAGGCCGAAACACTGGCTGGGCGGATCTGGGACGCAAACCGTACGCGGCCGCTCGTGGTCGTCTCCCCGGTCCCCAGTTTCCGACCTCGACTGCTGTTGGATCCGCAACGTCTCGCCGGCATACTCGGCGACGACGCGGACGTCGTGGTGCTTGCCAACCACGACGCAACGCAGGCCCTATGCGCGGCGCTTCCAGACCGGCTGCGGTTCGGGACGGGCTCAGCCCGGATCTTCTTCCCCGGCGCGGACCGGCACGACCATCCCCGCCGGCAACCGTAGGTGTTCGTCGAGCCCAGAGGTCCGCAGCGCGCTGAACAGGTGATCGCCGCTTTCCTCCGGCCGAAGCCGGTTACGGTCTGGAGCAGTATCAACTGCGCACCCGGAGTCAGGCTCGATCCGTTGGAGGAGGCGCGTCGGGATCTCGATGCGGCTCGCGCCCGGATCAAGGCGCTGTCGGCCGAGAGCAAGCGGCTCGTACTGCAGCTGACGGAACTTCGCAGCCGCGAAGCCTCGTGCCGGTTGACGCCGCCGGTCGTATACGCCGATCCGGACGACCAGCTGCGATACGAGATCGAGCAGTACTGGCTGCGAACGGTGCCGGAAAACGAGCGTACTGAGGCGCCGCTGACCGGATATGTCTTCGGCCCTGACTTCCTGTACTCGCTTGCCGAAATTCAGGTGGTCGGACGCGTTGCCGTAGTGGCTGCGATCGTGGATGTCCTGACCGGTCTGGCAACGGCCAAGAACGGCCGACGCGCCCACCGTCAGCGTGTCGGCCGGGGCGGCGGCACCGCCCCGCTGGTCCGCATCGACGGCGCCAGCGCGTGGCGCTGCGATATTCGCAGCAGCACTCCGGCCGCCCCGCGATTGTTGTGGTGGATCCTCACGCACGGCCGCATCGAGCTGGCAAAAGTCGCCGTTCACGACGACAACGTGATGCGTTGACCGAGGGCTGGACGGGCGGTCACATGGTTCCCAGCGATCATTGTCGCGTTGTGCCCAGCAACCGAAACGCGACCGAACGCAAGCGTTCGTCCGGGTCGGGTGCGTAGGTTCGAATCCCATCGCAGGAACACGCGTTCGAGTGCCGAATTCTCTATGAGCTGCGGCTTTCTACTTTCCGCTATAGAGCACGTGTGCGAGAGTGTCTCGCTGAGAGCCCTGTGTCGGTATTCGTGACCTATCCGTGTCCTGGAAATCGGGCCGTTTCCGCAGATCGTTCGGCGCAAAGAACGAGCTCCCGACCGAAGCCAGGGGCCGTGTGCGCGAGGGCAGGGTCAGGCACGTCTCAGGCTCGCGGATCGTCACCGAGTGCGTCTTTGATCGCCTTGTTTGCGATCTTGTCTTGGTCATCAAGGCGGCGCTACCGCGCCGCCGCATCCCGGGCGTGCGGCCTGGCGGGCCGGACCCGGGCGCGGCGGCCAGCGCAGCGGAGTCGGACAAATCTGCTTCCTCTTGGTCTGCCGGGTCGACGCCGGACCTGTTGGCGTGCCCCACTCGTGCGACACCCTTGCCCTCCGTATAGGACGAGCAACGTGGTCGCCCTAGTCATTGGTCAGCGTGCTGTCCCCGGCCCGGGCGACCACGCGCGATCCGGGTACGCCTCGCTTGTCTGTGGTCGGCCCGGCATTCGGTTGGATGGACCTGCCTGATGGCGTCATCACCAAAGCGCTGAAGAAGCAGGTCTCGCCACGTGGCATGGGGCAGAATATCTTGCATGACCACGATGCCTAACGGGCAGCCCAGCGATGATCCATCAGATGATTTGAGCGGCACTACGAACTTGATCGACGACGAGCTGCGACAGCTAGTTCGTCAGGCGTTCGAAACCGCCAAGGAGAGTGGTAGACCCGACTGGCAACAGATGACTACTGCAGTTCTTAAGAACCGGCTTCTTGATCTTACGGGCCGCACGTTTGACGAGAAGGGCTACGGGGCGCGAACAATAAGCGATCTTGTGCGACGCCTGTCCGACATGCTCTTGATTGACGATACGGTTCGACCGGCAAGGGTCACGCTCTCGACCGCGGGGACGCCTTTACCCCCAACTGGATTGTCGACAGCTTCTCGTGTTCGCCCCGACTTGTGGCGCGCGATCATCGATTTTAAGTCCGGCAGGACCTACGTTTGGGACGGATCGGCCGCAGTAGATGGTGAGCAGTTTGAGGTGGAAGGAGTTGGTCGACCAAAGCTGCCAACGATTACACCCGAAACAATGGAACGCTGGCGGACAGAGTTCTCGGAGTCAGTTAGACCTCATGTCTCAAATGACGCCGATAAGATCGCGCTAGACCGCTGGCGCTCTGAAGGTCTTCCTGCTCGGGACCTCCCGAGCGCTCTGCGCGGGCGGTGGAGTTCAGTTTTGAAAGATCACGTTGTATCAATACTGAAAGATTGGTTTGTCGGAGCATCGATAAGGGTTCCCCAGGATTTGCTTTTGACTGGTAGGCGAGATAAACCAGCACGAAACACAGAGCCATCGACCGAGAAGGTGCGCGATTTCGTATTGCGCTGCATCAGCGTTATGACTGATGCGGAACTTCGTGATCTCCGGCTGCCGCCGGCCGCCGTCCTGAGGGCTCAGCGGTGAGTCGCGGATCCCGGTCAAAGCGATCGGGGTCGATCGCGAACGGGGATGGGGGATCAATCAATCGACAAGTGTGGATCGTCGCTCCGGCGCCACCTCGCGAATCTGATGCACAGCGCGAGCTTCGGACGAAGATAAGAGAACTGGCTGAAGCAGAGGGTGTCTCTGTAGTCACACGGCTTGTACAGCGCAAGGTGTTCGAGGGTGGACCCGACGCTCATAAGAGCCTCAACTTCTTGGAGCCGCGCGATGCAGGCGATCTTTACAGCGCGATTCATCGGCGCTACGTCCTTGTCGTGCCTGTTTGCGCTTGTGTTGTCCGGACGGATCCGTCGGAGGATCCTGCGAGGGTTAGACATGCGCGCAAGCTAGAAGACTTCGTCCAATACAAGGCGGCTTATGGCCTGTTGCGAGGACCGGGAGATCCTCAAAGAGTGTTTGCCGAGTTCATGAACAAACACCCAGAGCAGCTTTGCGAGGGAGTGCATGATCCTCGAGTGCTTCCTTTGCATGTTTTTGACAACACGACAGCTTGGGTAGATCTCCATTTAGATGGCGGCATATCTCGGTTCGATGCATGTTACGGCAGAGAGTCGCTACGCGTAGACTCTAATGGGAGGCGATGGCGCCCTGCTACAGTCGCCCCTCACGGAAGTGACGCACTTATCGTTGACGGGGTTCCTCTTCCCAGCGGATATCACTGGGACGTTCAGAGGGGGAGGTCGACCGATCGCCTCGTGACATGCCACGAAGTCTGGAAGATTGATAACCGAGGTTATGCCAACGTTTATCCCGACGCCTACGTACGCGTCGGGAAGAACTATGGCCGTCGCGTCTGGCCGCCGACAAGATAGTTTACAGCTTCGAGAAATAGCGGAATACCTCGCCATTTGGCGAGGCATTCGCTAGGTTCAAACCCGAGCGCTTTTGCCAACGTGGGCTATGGAACAACGGTGTGAGCGGACCGCGAAACCAGAAGTTACCTTCGGGGCTCGGATGGATACTTGCGCCGCCTCGGTCGTTGTGAACACCCTTCGTAGCTGAGCGAGGCGGTAGCTGGCCGCCTCAGCTCCTCCGGTGGGATCGCTCCCCGCGGATTGCTTCCATGCTACCTCAGCTTCTGGTCTAGCGATACGGTACGTAAGGGGCGAAGACGTCTGAGGAACCGCTCGTTCGGCCGCATGACCAGCTTGAATACCAACAGCGAAGATCATTGCTGGGGCGGATACCACGGTTTAAGCGCTAATCCTCGCGCCGTGTGACTGGGGTGTAATCTCCCTGGTGGGGCTAGCAAGCGCGCACTGTGCCGTCCTTCACGCCAGTAGCCGCTCGCGCGCACGACGAACCCGGCGAGCACATCGCTCTCGACACCGTCCACCTCCTGCGCTGCCGCCAACCTCTGAGCCTCACGGGCTTCCTCAACGCTGGCAGAACCAACTCGTACCACTTTGGTCGCTTCGATGACCATCACTTTTCGGGTCGTGGGGTGCACTCCATTGCAAGTTTGGCCAGCTGGCGGTAGGTGCAACGTCCGTTTAGATACGGCACCATTGTGGCTGGGTTCTCGGGCTGGTCCGCAATGGGCTCGGCCGAGATATCGCGGATGGTCGGATCATCAGCCACGCCAAGGCGGGTGAGCGCGAAGACTGCGGCCCAGCGCAGCTCTGTGGCAGAGTCGCCGAGGTGCTGGTGGACGAACGGGATGGCCGCGGGGTCGCCGATCAAGCCCAAGGCTACGATGGCCGCCGCGGCCGCGCCTGCTGACTTTTCGGATGTGACGAACTCGGTCAGTGCCGGAATCGAGGCTTCGGCGGACTCGGGAAACCACGCCAAGAGGTGGGCCGTCGCGATCCGGATCTCGATGTCGTCGGCATAGAGCAGGCGGGCGAGCGTGGGAAGCTCCGCGCGGACAGCGTCGTAGGCCAGGAGAGCAGCCTCGGCGTCGACCATCACCTGCGCACAGCTCTTCTCGCGCAGCTCACGCTGCTGCTCGTCCGGGGCCTCCGCAATCCACTGCGGCCAGTCAGCCGACTCGGTACGCATCAAGGCTAGGTACGCCCGGTCCTCCTCGGGGTCGTACCCGTTCGGCAGACAGTTGTTGTCCAGCCCGATAGCGATGCTGGCGAGCAATCCGACGATGCTGTGCCGCTGGCCGATGGTTGTGTCAAAGGCCATGCGGACAAGAAACGGGACAGCGTAACGTGCCGCCTCGTACCGAGTGCCCTGATGCACGATGCGGTCGGCGAGGAGCACGCTGGGCGGAAAGCGGCCGACCTGGGTTCCCGATTGGATCGCTCGGAGGAAATCGGGGACGTCGAAGGCCGAGTTGTACGCGTGCTGCAGGTCGGCCCACGGTATGTCGTCCAACCCCGCAAGCAGGTCGTCGTCTGTCACGGATCACGAGTATGGATCAGTGGCCTCTGGGCCGGATGCTGCTTCGACTACGGCCCGGACACGCTTGGCCGTGGACAGCGAGACCGAGCGAACGCCGTCAAGAACTGCTCCGTCATCGGTGACGGCGGTCAGGGCTTCAGTCAGCGCGGCGTGAAACGCCGTCTCGGTCGGACGGCGGCCGGTCCGCTCGGCCAGTTTGCGGTAGACCGGGGCGGCCACGGTCAGCCAATGCTCATCGGTTGGACGAGTGCGCGTCGGTCGGATTGGCTCAGCTTCATGGCAAGCGACCTGGACGTCGTTCTGCCGTTCCTCGACGACGACGTGACCGGCAGTACCGAGTGAATGACCGTTCTCGTTGCCGGTCAAGACCGTGACGGTCTCGCCGACCAAGGCGGTCTGGAGATGGAGCAGGCGCTCCACGATGAGCGGTGGGAGGGAGGCCACCGCGACAAGCAGCAGGTTGCGGGTGTGCGTCGTGAGGAGGTAGCCAGCGAGGTCCAACAGGTGGTCCAGTCCGTTGCAGGCGATCGTGAGCGCAAGGGCGAGGCGTGCGGTGCGACTTGTGGTGCGTCTAGCCGGGTGGCCGGCAGGAAGTCGGTAGGCGACGAACAGCGTCGAGGCTGCGAACGCATCAACTGCGATCGGCAGAAGGGCTGCGAGGCGGTGCAGCCCCGCGTGGCGAGCGAGGTCGCACAGCGCGCTGAAGCTCAGGGAAGCTGCTGCGGTGAGGGCAATCGCGCCACCGAGACGGGCAGCGCGCACTGCGGACTGTGGGGTAGCCGTCTTTCGTACGTCGGGCGCGTTCGTCGGCTGTGTGGTTTCGAAGGATGTCGTGGATGCCGTCACTCGGTTACCTCCCAAGGCCGGTGTGGGCATGTGTCTGAGGTGCTGTGATGGAGCCGAAGGTTAGTGCTGACCTCGCCGAGGCAGGACTGCGACCGCGAGGAGTCCGGCGACAAGGTCGCCGAAGAACACGTCCACGATGAGGAATGCGATCAGGCCCCAGAGTTCCTCGGTGGGCTGCGGCGAGCGGTCCCGGCATCGGGCCGGGACCGCTGAAGGACTCGGCATTCAAGTACGACTGCGGACCAGGGCGGAGAGGTAGCCCTGAATGACGGCAAGGACGAAGGCAATATCGGCGTCGCTGGTGATGCTCGGCGGGACGGACAGACACACGACTCGGCCGTCTGGCATGTTGAAGTTGATGCAGGCGTCCACCGGGGGCGTGATTGCGGGGCCGGTGGGCAGGACGGCGCGCGGTACCTGGCTGGGACTGGACGTGGCGGTGCTGGGCTGGGGATTCATGGGAAACGTCTCCTTTGTCTTCGGGCGGGGGCTCACGCAGTCGCGATCGCCCTGAGAATCTGTGCTGGGGTCGCGGGGTGCGCGGCGACGTGCAGCCCTTCGCCTTTGATCTCCCAGCCGCCGGAGGTGCGGCGCCCCGGCGCGGTCCACGTCACGGTGTTGCCGGTGCTCGGACCGCTCCAGGTCACGGTCGCGGTGGCAGACTGCGCCCAGCGGCGGCGGTTGGCGTGCCAGCGCTGGTGGCGCAGGTCCTTGGCCAGCGCACGGCGCGCGGCCGCCGGGCTGTTTGGATTATCGAAGCTCTTGGTGGCGGCGACGCGGGCCACGCCGAGGACCGTCAGGGGCGGCGCGGCGTGGACAATGAGCCGCCACAGCGGCGCATCGTGCTTCGACCCGGGCAGATGGACGGCGGACAGCTCGGCGTAGGGGCCGGCAAGGTCGCAGGCCAGAGTCAGTTGTAGGCGACGGTCGCGGTCAAGCAAGATCCAGCGGGAGCCGGGACGGTCGGGCGTTGCGATGGAGCGGGCGTGCCAGCCGTCGGCGAGCAGGCGGTCGCCGATTTCGGCGTGGTCGCGGTAGGTCGGTTTGCGCGTCATCGGCTACTCCGCCGAGGTCGCGGTGCACGGCCGGGGAACGATGGCTCCCGTCGCGATCAGACGGGGCGGGGTCAATGCGGTAGCGCGGATCGCGGCACAGCGACCGTCGAAGCCGGGCCGGACGATCAGCCATACAGCGGGTTCGCCGGTCTCGGAGTCAGCGGGAAAGAAGGACACCGTGTGACCGCGGTGGTCGATGTAACGCGTCTCGACCAACCGTGCGCCTGGCTCGTAGACGTTCAGCACCGACCACCCGTCCTTCGGTAACTGGCGCTCAATGGTTACGCCACGCGTCACCGGCGTAATCGCAGCGCTGGCCAGCCCCCTGATAACGGCATCAGCGGGGTCGTCGGCGGTAACACGCCATGCGCACAGAGATGTTTGGTCGCTGGTTTCCGGGTGCGCGGCGGCGATCTCAAGGCGGTGCCTGGGGGCGGCAGGATCGCCGTACAGCGTGAGCTCCAGGCGGAGGCGGTCGCCGGGGCCACCGAGGAAGGCGTAGACCGGTCGTGACACAGGAGCGAGCTTTGCCTTGGCCGGAGTGTCGGCCGGTCTCCATCCCTTCTCAGTCAGGTCGGCCAGCAGTCTCTCCAGACGCATTCCGAGCAGGTGGGTGGACGGCACGTGCGGGCTCGTCATCGGGTTCTCCCTGTTTGAGGCGGGGCTGGATGTCAGCAGTGGCAAGGACCACGGCAAGCGCAGACACACGAAGGCATAGGACTGGTCCGTTAGCTATGTCCTCGTGGTTCAGAGGGGCCCGGCGGGCGCGGGGAGCCACTCTCGCGCCCGCCGGGAGTCCAGGCAGCTATCAGTGGTCGAAGACCAGCGCGGACAGCACGGCATCGGGAACGTCGCCGATCGAGGCGTACTGGGCGCGAGCCCAGGCTTCGCGCGGGGTACCGGGGCAGACGATCAGCCAGCCTGGCGTTTCATGACGGTCGCCCGGAAACAGAGAGACCTCGACGCCCTCAGCGGAGGCCCACAGCGACTCGAGCAGGCGGCCGGCCTCGTGCTCGTGCCGGACCGACCAGCCGGCCTCCTCCAGCAGCTCGGCCAACGGCCGGATCGCGTCGGCGTCCGGAAGGGTGGCGTTCGCGGCGGCGGCCATCGTAACTGCTGCGGGGTTGTCGGATGCGACGTTCCAGACGACACCGGAGTCATCGCGCCACAGGCACGCTCCTGGTCGGTTCCAGACCGCGCCGGTGACGGTGAGTGCTGCTGCGGAGCTGGGGTGAGTGAACTCCGGGGTGACGATTCCGAAGTGGTCGCGGTCGGTGCGGATCCAGCCGGTCGCGGCCAGAACGTCAGTGAGCTCGGCGAGGAACGCGTCGCGCACAGCGGCCAGGTCGGGGCTTGTCATCGTCATGGGGTTTGGCTCCTTCGAACGTGGGTCGTGCGTGGGGCGGCCCATCCCTCCCGTAGGGCCGCCATTTGTCGGTGGGTCAGCGGGCGTTAGCGAGGGCCTTGACGGCGGCGCGGCCGATTTCGGCCCCAGCGGTGGCCGGATCGCTGATGACGAGTTCGGTCACGCCGGGAATCGCCCAGGAGCTGCCGGTGAGGGTCAGCCACAGCACGGGGCAGCCGGAGGCGGTCAGCTTCTTGACTCGCTCTGCTCCGTCGCGCCGTTCGTCTGCGAAGTACTGGCCGTCGGAGACGACCACCAGGAGTCGGGCGGCGCCGGGCTGGGTCAGGCCCAGGCCTGCGTCCAGGGCGTCGACGGCTTCGCAGAACCGCTCGTCTCCGCCGCTGATCGGGATGATCGGGGCGGCGACGGGAGCCAGGCCGGGCTTGGTGTAGGCCCGGAGGCGTCCGTTGCCGTAGCCGACGGTCGCGGTGGCGGAATCCGGGTCGGCGGCCGCGACGGCCGACGCGATGATCCAGGCGGCGGAAGCCAGAGGGTCAGCAGCGCTTTTCATCGAGCCGGAGGTGTCGACTGCGATCCCGACCCGTAGCGGCGGACGCTCTACCGTGCGGCGGACCGTCTGCGTGAACGGCTTCGCGTTCGGGATCGATCCGGCCGCGCGCTGGGCATCGCGGACCATCGCGCCACGCATCCGCAGCCGTCCCGGAGGCAGCTCGGCCGAAGTTTTAGTGACGGTGCGGTCGCGATAAGCGGCTTGGCGCAACTGCTTGGCCAGGGCGGCGGCTGCGCCGCGCTCGTCGTCGGTCGGCGGGCGGGTCCTGGCCCGGGTCAGGTCACGGCCGAATACCTTCTTCGCCGCGCGCTTGCCCTTGACGACCCGCAAGAATTCGGCCGCCTCGCGGTCCGCTTCTCGCGCCGTATCCGTCACCTCGGCGGAGACGTCGGCAGCGACTGCGGCCTCAATATCGGCGGACACCCGCGCCATCTGCTCGTCCAGCGCGTCCGCCATCTGGCCGGAGCGGGTAACCGGGTCCCCGATGCCGTGGCCGCACGGACCGTCGGCAGGGGCGTGCTCCTGCGGGTCCACACCGGCCGCTCGGCACCACGCAGCTCCGAGCTCGAGCATCGTCTCCCTGTCTCCGTCTTCCACGACCAGCGCTGCGCGCCAGATCCGCTCGAGCTCACGCATCACGTCTTCGCCGAGAGCAGCGCCGACCGTGCGGCGCAGCGGCTCGGTTTCGTCGGGTGTCAGGACCCCGGCGTCGACGCGGGCAAGGACCAGCGCGGCGGCTCGTGCGGCGGAGAGGCGGCTGACCACACCTGCCGTGGTCAACGCAGGCCACACGACGATCGTGGTTCCGGCGCGTAGCCACAACCGGTCATGCGGGCGTCCTGCCAGGTGTGCGGCCTCGATGCGCGACTCCTCGAGCAGCACGGCGGCAGCTACCGCATTAGACGGGTGCCCGGTGACGTCGGATGGTGTCCAGGTGGAGTGCCCGGCATGCGCGGCTTCGTGGACCAGGCCGCCCCAGGCGGCGGGGTAGCGGTAGCGATCAGCGGGCAGGTGCGGCCGAATCGATTCGGGGTCCAGCAGTCCGAATACTGACCGGTCGACTTCGACTGTGGCGGTGGCGGGGCTGAACATCGCCGGGGCTCCGGCGCTGGTGCCGTCGAGCACCCGGACGATCACGTCGTCACGGTCGCAGAGTTCAGCGACGGCGTCGGTCAGCTCGGCTGATACGGCCAGCCATGCTTTCTCTGCGAGAGGGTCGGCCGGGGTTGTCATATGTGGGGTCAGGATGGCGGTTGTGGTGGGGTTCATGGCGTGTGGCTCCGGGTCGTCAGGGGGCGGATAGGTAGGTTCGGTGGTGGCGGGCCGGGTGCATTTCGGGTGCGCCCGGCCCGCCGGGTTGTCAGAGCTGTTTGCCGAGCGCCAGGGCGGCCACCTCGCGGCCGAGGGCGGCAGTGACGACTTCGGCGACGGTGGCGCGGTCCTCCGGCGGAGCGATGCCGATCAAGTTCGCGAAGGCGACGTCGTCGCCCAAGACCTCGGCGATGGTGCGGAACCCGAGCAGTTCCCGCAGGTTCGGGCACCAGGTGACCGAGCCCGATGACTGCCGCTTACGCAGGTTCTTCGCGATCGTGAGCGCCTTCGGGTGGATCCCGAGGAACTTGGCAAGGTCGAGGTCGGAAGACACCTCGACTTGGAAACAGAACCGGGATGACAGCGCCTCGGTGAGCACGGCACCGTGTGCGCCAGGGTTGTGCCCCGCGATCACATAGAACCCTTCGGCGGCGGTCACGAGCTCGTTCTTGTGCGCCTTAATGTGAATCTCCCTGCGGCCGTCGAGGGCCGGATACAGAACCGCCAGGACGTTCGCGGGAATCAGCGTCGCGTCATCGATCAACAGCGCGCGGCCCTCGCGCATCGCACGCACCAGGGGCCCATGGACGAACTCGTAGGTTCCGTCAGGGTTCTGGGCGTACTCCCCCACCAGGTCAGCAACCGTGGTGTCGTTGTCCCCGGCAACCGTGATCAGGTCTGAGAAGGCGGCCTCGACCATTGAGGTCTTACCGGTTCCGGGCGGGCCGTAGAGCAGGGCTGGAATCCCCGCGTCCCGGAGCTTGCCGAGGACCTCCACGTCCCGGTGTCCGCCGAGGTCGCGCGGGTGGTATGCCTGACCGTTGGGGCGGATTACCGCGCCTGGCTTGCTCTTCGGGCTGGCCGCCCGCGCTGTGGTGGCCTCTCCTGCGGTGTCCGACCCCTCTGCAGGCATCGCCGCGAGACGAACCGGTTCATTGGCAATCGACGCGGTGGAGGTGGAAACGGCGGCGGATGGCAACGTAACCGGGATCGTGAACACGGCGGCAGTTGACGTCGAGTCGGTGGCGCGAAACCGGCGGGGCAAGTCGCAGGTCAGCTGGGCGTGACCAGCGGCGGCCAGGGACATCAGCGCGTTGCCGACCGCGCCTCCCGATGCAGAGAGCGTCTTCGCGACCTGCGTCACGGTGAACTCTGCGTCGGGGGCGGCCGCGAGGTGGGCCGCGACTGCCGCGCGCAGCTGGCCGGGCGCGGATTTGGTCGTGGGGATGGTGCTCATGTTCGGGGTGGCTCCCAATATCGATGGTGACGAGGCCGGAGGTCAGCGCGTAGCGCGGTCGGGGGTGGTGGCAGTCGTCGCTGCGATCGCCGCTGCGCAGATCACCGGCACGGGCACGTTCGCGGCGAAGGTGACCGCGTACACGCGGGCGTGGAGGCGACTGATCGGGCCACATTCGGCGACCGACAGGTCGCGCGGGTCGGGGTAGGTTGCAATCTCGGTGATCAGTGCTGACGGGCTGCGGTGGTTCTCGATCCATTCCAGGACCGCGACCAGGCGTCCGGTATCGGTGATGGCGTGGTGGATGACGCGTGGGGGTTCGGAGCCGAAGTCGTACGAGCCGGGCAGCACACGGGTGCTGAATCCGGCCGCCGCCAACAGCGGTGTGAGGCGGTTCGGGTCAAGGTCGGGGATGGTCTCGTGGCTCGTCATGAGTGGCTCCTCGCGTTCGGGCGGGTCGGTTTTCGGCATGGCTCCGCCCCGAGTCGGTGATCAGGGGTTGGTTAGCTGGGACCGCCGGGCCGGGCGACAAGTAATGGGCGCTCCGGCGGCCCTACAGGAGTGCGGGGCGTCGGCCCCGCGAGGTGGCGTCAGTCCTCGAGGGACATGCGCGGCTGGGGAACGTCCGGACCACCGGCCCAGGCCAGCGGGATGAGTTCGCCGCCAGTGAGGGACGCGTCGAGTTCGGCGAACCTGGCGGACAGCGCCTCAGCACGGTGGCGGTACCCGCACTGCGGGTTTGAGCACTCTTTCGGGTTGTGTGCAGACCGCGTGGCGTTGGCCGTGAGGTCGCGCAGCTGAGACAGAATGTGGTCAGGGTTCACGACATACTCCTCTGATCTTTAACGGGGTTGGGTGGCGTGGTCGGGGCCTGATTCCCGGCGGCGGGGCTGGACCCCCGCCGCCGGGGCCGCGTTAGACGTCGGCGTGGTCCTTCGGGACGTCGTAGCTGGCATCCGGGCCAGTGGTGTTCGCCATTTCACGACTCGCTTTCTTTCAAAGAATTACTTCGGGACACATTCTCTTTCACTACCGCCCCGCGCTTTCCGACATACCCATGATGTCTCGATAAAACCGCCCTTGACAAGCCAAAACAGCCCCTTCCTCACCCATTCGGAGTACAGATTCTTTTGCATATCGAAAGCGCATCATCGATAATCCGCACGCCTTTGACTCGACTACGCCTTCTAGGCCGGCCTGCGGCAATTGCGGCGACATACCGGCGCAGCGAAGCAACGGCAGGTGGCTGAGATACAGAGGTGGGGAGATAACGAAAGACGGGCATGGATGGCCCGGCGAGGCCGGCCACGGCTGTCACGCACGCGCGAACGATCGGGAGTACTCGATCGGCCTGGAAACGCCCGCACCGCTCGAAATTGGCGCCTACCTGCACTTCTAAGCCGCCGCTAGCCCCTCCAATCAAGCGGGAGGGTGGTGGAGGGACCTCGGAGGAGGTAATAGAGCGGGCAGCGACGCCTGTCCAATCTCACTAACCTGCTGATTCTCTGTGGACCCGCCTGGCGGTCTGCGCGTTCTCGGCGATGCCCATACGGGGAGCACGCGGCAGGGGGTGGTGAGGGGTGGACATCCAGGTCTCGTACGTTGACGCTCACGACACCGAGCGGTCCGCCCCGGTCGACAATGTCGGCGGAGCCTTTTTCGAGAATGCAGTTTCGGTGCGGAGTTTTCTTCTGACAAGGGGCAGCGTAATTGTTCGGGAATCTGGTGGCGTGCTTCAAGTGTGCGGCATGTGGGCTGCGAGTCGTGGTTGCAGCGCGACACGGCAATGATGTTAAATTTCAATCCGCAGATCGTGGTGTTCTCGAGTCAGCCGTTCTGGCTGTCGCGGCGGGATGAGGGCCACCACCGGCCCCTTGCCACCGCATACCCGGCCAAGCACCTCGCCGCCTCCACCTACGCCGGGGGCCCACTCAACCGTGGTCGAGCGGCGTGTTACGTCGTTTCCTGAGACTGTGTCGTCGGTCGAAATACTGCAGGACGTCGGCCGCCGGCGCTTCCGCCCCGACGCGATCTCCGGCATTGGTGGTGGTAACCCACAGCACCCGCTCCAGGCCTTCGTCACCGTAGAACCAGTTGCACGGGTTGGCTGTTGCACGGCCGATGGCCTCGACCGACATGACCGGATCGCCTATAAGCATCCCGTCATGCACGACCACCAGGCCGTCGGACACGAGCGTTATGATCGCCGCCGCGAGTTTCGCGCTATAACGCGCTACGTCGTCCGGCTGCCACCACGGGTCCCAGCTGCACAGGATCGAAGGCAGGCCCGAGCCGCGCCTGATGATGCCGCGGCCAGAACGCACTGCTGCTGCCGACTGAGATCGTGCCAGGCCGTCGTCACGATCGCACCATATAGCTCAGGTCTTCGATCTGCCGCAGCTGACGTACTCAGTACGTGCGATCAGGGCAGCCCTTCGCCGCGACTCGGGGCCTACTCGGCATCGCGAGTCGCGGCCTCGGAGCCACTCGGTTCCGCAGAGAGCGTCCCGTTGCTCTCGCCCTTCTTACTCGCCTCGATGGAGGCGTAGCGCCGCTGTTGAAGCGCATCGCGTTCAGCGTCCGGGATCGTCATCGACTCGGCAAGCACGGCAGCGAGGGCATCCACTTGAGTGTTGTCGAGGTCGGTATGGAAGAGCCACCGGATGTTCTCGTCGCGCGTGATGAGGTCGATCGCCGAGGGGGCGCTTCTACTCTGTGAGGTCATTGCTCGGACGTATCGCACTCGATCGATCGGGATGTCTTGACTGATCTCGCCCTGCTCAAGGAATGCGTTCGTCTTGGACGTGATGATGCGGCGGTTCGTGACGACGACCAGTGGCTTCGCCGCCGTCTTGTCCATCACTGCCGCAAGCTTCTCCTTTGCTCCGCCAAGCAGCACAGAGATTGGACCAAAGCCATCTTGCCGGTCTGGGAAGCCGATAACACGTAGGGTCTCACCGTCCTCGAGGAACCATCGCAAGATGCGAAGGTACGGTTCGAGATCCAGTGATTTGGGTGCGCAGACTACGTCTGGAGCGGCGAGCGGAGGGGCCGGCGGATGGAGAACGTCAGCAAGCGGCTCGATCGCCTCCAGAAGACGGGCGGAGGTTTGGCGCGCCGCCTTCGAGTCCTTCCGCTTCCCGGGCAGTGACTGTGACAGTGTGTCGCGTCCGACAAGCTCAGCGATGATTCGTAGCTCCCGCGTCAGGGAGTCGACAAGGCTCGTCGTCTCGGCTAGAACAGAGTCAAGCTCCGTACGGGTGTCGCGCGCAATGACGTCAACGAGCCTGGCCTCGCCAGGGTTTTCACGCCCAGCGGTTTTCGCCTTCGCGACGCGGATCGCCTGGTACCCGGTCCATGCCTTGACGGAGGATAAGAGGGCGTGTGCGTCGAAGACGATTGCCTCGGCATTCGTCTGGAGATACTCACGGCGCCGTGCGTCGGGCCGTTCGATGTGCTCAACGTGGCCGCGGACGTTCCGTCGATACAGGTCGAGCTGCTTACGCAGCGACGCTTCACTACCCGCCACGTTGTCCCACAAGGAAGTCGGGACCGATTCGACCTCTCGCGCCTGGGCAATCGCGCGATCAATAGTGGCGACAAGCCCCGTCAGCTCCGCCCACTGCTCGTTGCGGATGGTTGTAAGTACCTGGCTCGTCAACGCGATGTTGGTCCTGACAAGGCCCGCGACTTCGCTCAGCTGCATCTGAAGGGCGACCATTGCCAGCGCTGGCCCGACCGCGGCCGCAGTCTGCGCCAGGCTCACCGCATCCACAGGAATGAAACGAGCTTGAGCGATGATGCCGGATTGACCGAGGCCACTGGAGGAGAGCACTGTTCCGAGGTTGGCGCCATCCTTCACGGCAAGCGTTGCACCGCTGTTTAACAGAGCACGCGTCGTGTCGCTGAGCTTGTAGAGCCCTTGCGCGCTGGCGAATGCGTTTCGGATGTTGCCACCCACGGTCGCCGCGTTTCCGATCGAGGCGAGGACCGTGGATATCTGCTTGCGGTCAGCGACCGATACAAGCCCGAAGTCGATCAAATCGGGCTTGAGCTCTGCTGGGACCTCACCGAAGACGACGGCAACCCCTGGGAGTACCTCCGCCAGAACGGTCGATGCAGAGTCGATGTCCGAGTTTGGTACCGGATTGACCACACCAGGCGAGTCGTCGGTGTTGCTCTGGCCGTTCTGCTCAGGCTCGGCGATCGCCATCGAGTCTGAAGGGTCCTGCATATGATCTCCTCCCCGAGAACATACAACGGCCAGACACCGTCGGCATTCATGCCATAGTTTATGGGCTCGCCGCCTTAGTGGGGCGACAAACCCACATCTCGTCGCTCCGCGGACGCAAAGTTTTACCGGCGCCGCACGAGGAGGGTTGATGTCGGCTAGCGGGCCTGTAGGCTCCGCGTTTCGATGTCGTCAGCCAGCGCATTGAGCTGTGCTTTCTGACGGTTCCGCAGGCGATGCCGTCATGGTTATTCCACGTCCGCGTCGTTTTCCAAGCGGTCTTCGAGTTCGGCCAGCACGCAGTGTGGCTGTTCGGTCTCGCGCTCATTAAAGACACCAACGTCTCCAAGATCGCGACGGCCGCATTCCTGACTATGGCAGCTGCCTGCTTCGAGCAGAAGCCGGGGCGCGGTGTCGTCGGACGGCCGATGGACGTCCCATCAGCCGAGACCGGATTTCCAGTCGGACTCCTGGATCGGCAGGAAGTCGTCCACCTGCGCCGACAACGGGAGGCCCGAAGCCGCGCGCTTGCGTTTCGCCCGGCGCACCAGCCGTTGACCGACATTTCCGACCAGGTGGACGGCCCTGGACGCCTCGTACACCGACATTCCCTCCTCGACGAGGCGGAACAGCATGGCGATCGCCGCCCGCGGACAGTAATGCCAGTCGGCGACGCTCACCAGGAGATCGGCGGGATCGGTCCACAGCCGCACGATGCCGCCCGACCGCTTGGCCGGCGGAGGAAAGATGTATCTCCACGGCCACTGGCGGAAGGTCTCGGAGAACTCCTGGCCCTTCTCCACCCACCGCCCGTCCGGCATTGCGATCTCCCAGCCGGTGACGCCACTCTTGTCGCGGCACCAGAGCAGGTAGCCGATGAAGTGGTCGTGATGGTAGACGGGCCAACTCTCCTCTCCGAGGAAGCGGCGACCTTCCGGTATGGACAACCACCAACCGGAGCGGTTCTCCCCTCTGAGGACCACGGTCAGATTGGAACCGAGCATTTCGGAGACATCGATCGACTCCTCGATAGCGGCGGAACGAAGCAGGTCTCCCAGATCCTCGCGCCCGGAGAGCGCTGACGAAGCCGACGTTCGGCGTCCGGCCTGGCGATTCGACGGGGGCTGTGGGGCAGGCCGCCGATTCTCCCGCCTCTTTTTGGCCTCGACCGCAAGGCTGGCCTGAACGTAATCTCGCACGGAGTCCGGGACCGGTTCCCCTCTGACCTCGTCCCACCACTCCTCGAGCATTTCCATGGGCGGGATGGCCCAGGCGTTGACGAGCCGAACCAGGTGTTTCGGTGCGGGACCCGTTGCCGGGTGCGGAAACTCGTCGAAGAGGGCCACGCACTTGATCATCCACGTGAGGGCTTCGAGGAAGTCGCCCTTCTTCTCAGCGAGGAGGCCGAGTTGGCCGTAGGTCGGTGCGAGCTCGTTCGGACTGGCGGCGTCATGCTCCTTGACCGTTAGAGCCTTGTTGTACCAGTCCTCCGCTTCCTGCAGCTCGTTTCGGCTGTAAGCGAGGGTGCCCAGTTGGTGGTAGCAAATAGCGATGCGCTCGTCGTTGCCGGATTCCTCAAAGATCGCCAGGGCCCTGCGGTACCAGCCCTCGGCCTCCCCCAGCCGCTTGCGCTGATGGGCGATAATCCCCAGGTTGTGGTAGGCATGGGCCATGCCCGGCCGGTTGCCGAGTGTTTCCTGGATGACCAGCGCGCCTCGGTACCAGCCCTCGGCCTCATCGAGGCGCCTGCGCCGGATGGCGACATTACCAAGTTGGGAGTGGATGTCACCGGCCATGCGCGTAGGAATGGCTGAGAACTCTAGAGCGTCCAGTGCTTGGAGGTACCAGTCCACAGCGTCCACCAGCTGGCCCTTGTATTCCGCGATCATGCCGAGGCTGTAGTAGCTCTCGACGATCCGGGTTTTGTCACCGGCCTCCAGCCTGATGGCGAGCGCTCGGCGCTGCCACTCTTCAGCCTCGACGTGATTACCGCGATCGAGTGCAGCCTGGGCCTGCTGGTGGTACGTGTTCGCCGCGCTCGAAGCGTCGTCGTCCTTGGCTTTGAGGGCCATCGCCTTGCGGTACCAGTCCTCAGCCTCCACGGGTCGGCCGCGCGCCGCCGCGACCATGCCCAACTGGTGGTAGCAGACGTCCAATCCGTGCCGTTGCTCCGGGTCGGCGTCGGCATCGGCGAGCTCGATCGCTTCTGCGGCCTTCAGGTAACCGCTCTCGGCCTCATCAAAGCGACGAAGGTCCAGATCGCGGCCGGCTTGGCCCTCCAGGGCGTACAGCCACAGGTCGCCAGCGGGAGTGTCGACTCGCGGAGACGCGCCGCCCGGGCCTTCGGTGGCGCGGATGATTCTTTCGCCCCAGGAGTCGAATTCCGCTTCGATGCCGAGGAAGCGCCAGAACTTCTTCAGTGTACGTAGGATGAGCTGGGCATCGTCCCACCGGGCGTGATCCAGGGCGTAGCCGAGATAGTTGCCCAGGGTATGGCGTTCGATGGCGATCACCCCATACAGCATCTGGTCGCCAGCTTCAACCTGCTGAATGAGCGCGAGGCAGATGCCAGCGTGCGCATGTGTCAGAACACCGAGTGCTGCTTCGTGGTCGGCGTCGTAGGTGTCCGGGTTTTCCGTACGCCAGGCGTTTCTCAGAAAGGCGGGCAGCGCCGGGTGAAGTTTGTAGAGCGTTGCTCCTATGTGAGTCAGCAGTCCCACTGCGGTGGCGTCATCCAGGGTTGTTTCCCAGTCTTCGAAGGTCTCCGTTGCAAACCGTTGCGGGACCCCGGGAATCACCGTGAGAGCGTCGAGAACAGCCAGGTCGACAAATCCGTAGAACAGCGAGGCGACCGGCAGGAGGCGTCGGGTCGTGTCCCTGAGATGAGCGTAGGAGTAAGCGATGCCGGCCCATATGGCTGCGACCTGCTCATCGCCGAGGGCACTCAGCGCCGCGTGCGACGTGCCGCCGCGGAGTTCGGCAAGCAGTTCCTCCGGACTCGCCGTGTCGAGACGGGGTAGGACGAGCTCCATGCTCGCCGGATGACCGTCCAGCCACTCCATTAGGTCCGCGTACGACCTTTCAGCCCGACGTTCAAGGGCCGCGGGATGCCCGGCCAGTAGCAGGTCGGCGTATTCGGCGGCTTCATGCTGGGCCAGACCTCCAATCCTGACGCGTCCGACCTCGCCCAGCCAGTCTTCGCGGTTCCTACTGGTAATCAGTACGCTGCTGTTCCCGTCCTCTGCCAGGTCGCCAAGAAACTGTTGCAGGTCGGCACACTGTCCCTCGTCGAGGATCGGCGTCGTGTTCTCGGGATCTGGCATGGTCCGTGCCGACTCGAAGCCGTCCCAGATCAACAGCATCCGGTGGTCGACCAGAGCACGTCCGACGACGGCTCGCTGCTGGTCACGTGTCAGCCGGACGAAGTCGTCGCCGCGCAGGGCGACGCCGATCGGGGTGATCACCGTGTCGAGGCTGACGGCCGCGACGCCGGGTTGGAAGGAGTGCCAGAAGATCCAATCCGGCTTCTCCACGCCCGCAGTGTCACGCCACCACCGGCCGAGCGCCTTCGCCAGTTCCGTCTTACCGCTTCCGGCGGTGCCGGTGATGACAACGACCTTCCGCTGCCGTGCAGTCACCTCGAGCTCGTAGATTTGGGCGTCGCGACCGACAAAGCGGTCGTGGGCGGCGTCGAGCCGGCCTGCCTCCGGCTCGACCGGCGAGGCGGACCACCTACGCGCCTGCGGAGCGCCACCCCGCGAAGACGGTTCCCCACCGCGCTTCGCCGCCTGCTGGAAGATCAGCGGACGGCCAAAGTAGTGGACCGCGACCAGCCAGTCCCGAAGCGGTATCGGTCCCTTGGGGCTCGGCCGGTCGTGACTGTGGAACATCTGCCGACGGCCAGCCGTTACCGCCGCCGATACCGAGCCGCCAGCGAAGATTTTCTCGTAGAACGCCGCCATGAACTCGGCCGCCGCGACGGCCTGCACGGTGTAGGCCATGGCCACGACCGACGCGGTGCCTTCGCGCAGCAGGCGTGTCGCAACAGCCGTCTCTAGTTCCTTGCCGATCGCGCCCGACTCGCAAGCGTTCAGCACCACCACGGGGACGTTGGCGGCGTTCAGCACCCGCGCAATCTCTGCTGCAGGGACGAGGTGCGGACCCCCGTCGGGCCTTTCAAAGACCAGCGCGCCTTCCCCGCCCTCGAAGTCGCGTCCTCCGATGAATGTCCCGTGTCCGTCGAAGTGGACGACCTGATACGGTCGGCCCTCCCGGTCAGCAGTGTCCAACTCTTCGCGTAGGGCGTGCAGCGTCGGGGGTCGCAGCACCGTCAGCTCCGCAGACTCCTTCATCGCCTCCAGACGCTTCAACAGCGGGCGTGCGATTATCTGGTACCCGACGTCCTCAGCCCCGGAGGGTCGCGAGATCACCATGAGGATGCGCAGGCGACCGCCGGGGACGGGAACCGCTTCGGCCGGAGCAGTGCAGGTCGGAAGGCTCCGGTTCATGCCGGCTAAGTCGACAGCCAGTGGAGCAGCCTGAGTCGGATCGGTCATCAGCTCCCACGGAAGCCCGAGCAGCGCTGGGGACGCCGACCGCAGAACAAGCTCCACCTCCCCGCGCCTGCGCAGGCGGACATAGGCGTCACGCGCCGGACCGGAGCCGAACACCGACGCGAACACCGAGGCTCCCCAGCCGGGGAGTTCTCCTTCGATCCGGGCGCCGCGGTCCTCGTAGACCCCGAATGGGGCACGCAGGTAGTCCTCCAGATACCAGCGCAGGTCTTCCACCGTGTCGGAGTCCAACGGCCAGGCGAACGGAAGTGGATCACCCGGCGTGAGCGGCTCCCCGGGCACCACCTCGCCGACCCTTACCGTTCCGTCCTCGCCGAGATCGACGATCAGCTGGCTGATCATGAGGAGTGTCTCTCGTCTGCTCCTGCGCTATTCGTCATCGTCGTTTGCCTTGAGGATCTCGGCGGCAACGACCTCGATGATCGTCTCCTCGACGGACGTGAGCTCCCCGGCCGCCCGCCGCTCGACGCGGAGGTAATCGACCAGCGTGCTTTGACTCGGATGCTTCCCGTGCTTCTTCCGGTGGTCCTCGTAGACCTGGTAGGCCAGTGTCGCGATGGCCACGATGAGACCGCCCACTGCGACGGGATCGGCGAACCGGTCCGGCGCGGACGCCGCGCCGATGCGGCGGAGCGCCGTCTCCACCTGCACCTCGACAAGCTCGGGCTTCCCGAACTGTGCGCCCAGCTGGCCGCCCGCCGCCCGGGCGGCGGTTGCCACGGTTGCCGCAGTGAGATCGTCCACTGATCATCCCCCTAATGCTCCGAACCGACGGCGACGATGCGTCTGCCCCTGGTACGACCATTCAACTACGGGAGGTGTCAGCAAGGCTCTGATTCGCTCAATGAAGAGGACCGGCGGACTAATGGAGCGCAGGCAAGGAACCCGACGCTCAGACCGCGTCCGCGCAGATCACGTAGACGTGCTGCGTAGACAGTGCGGTACGCGCGTACCGGATCACGGTGGTCGAAAGCGATGGCCTGCAAGGCCCACGGTCCGCCGGTAACGCCGCCTATCCGATCGTGAACCTCGTTCACAACTTCTCCCCGGAGAGAACCGGCGGCTGCTTAAGAAGACACGGTGGCGACATTGAACCCTGGAATACGTCGTTCAATCGGAATCTACCGGAACTGTAGGTTCTCGTCGGAGTCTTTCTCGTTGAGGTCTTCAATCCCTGCGGCGTTGCCGGGCCACATCACGGAGGGGCAAGAGTTCGGATCAGGGGAAAGCTAGCCTTCAACCCAAGGAGCGGCGGTCTGAGCGATTTCGGCCAGCTCAGACAGCAGCAGATTTCTGGTGGGGCTCAGCTTTAGCGGGTCCTGCAGTCGGCGCAGCTCCCATTGCTGGCCGATGCCCGGGTTGGGGCTAGTCGCCTCGGCACGCAGAAGGGCGAGGAGCGTCGCCGTGCTCGGTTCTGATTCCTGTGCCATGCGCATCGCCGCAGCCACACCTGGAGCGATCTCACGTAATGCCGGGGCGACGTATGAATTGTGGACTTCTATAAGCGCTCCGGTGATGACATCTTCAGGCGGGCCTTGCGGTCCGAACAACGTCCGCAGGTCGTCGATGATCTGCCGACGCAGGAAGATCTCGCGGATCCGGAGCCCAGCAGTTCCGACGGCGACTGCGTCCGACACCGGTTCCCGCACGAACCGCCGGCAGCGCTCAACGAGCTCGACCACAGCCGCTGTTAGCAGGCACTCGCCCATGAACACGCGAGGGTCGAAGCTGCCCCGAGCGTCCTCCATGATCAGCATGGTGGTTTCGAGCAGCATCGTGGCGGCAAACATGTCGGCGACTATTTCAGTGCGCAGCGCGTCCGGCCGGAGCGACCGGGGGACACGGTCAGGGTCAAGACCCTCAACCTCGACCGCGGCCCGCATGAACCCGTCGGCCAGCAGGCCGGTGTTCGGGGCCGGTATCGAGTGACCGATCTCGTGGAGCACGGCGAAATACCAGTGCGCGGCGTAACCCTCGTCGTACGGCGGCATCTCGTAGTCGTTGTAGCCCAGATCCGGGATCCAGTGCTGCCGATCCAGCACCGACAACGTCAGGCACCGGGCAGCAAGGTCGGCCTGACCCTGCCGCAGCGCCATCTCGCCGATGAGTCGCAGGATGGCGAACTCGATCTGCTCGCGGCGCAGCGCCGCGTCGAAGTACTCGACCGACAGGATCTTGCGGAGCATGCCGGACATCTCGACGTACCGTGTGCTGAACACTGGTATTGAGATGGTGCCGCTTTGCAGCGTGAAGATCTCGGGGAAGCCGCCCTCGACCCAAACCACGTTCACCGGCCGACCGGCTCGGCGCTCAGCGTGAGCGAGAACGAGGTTAAGGTAGGTCGACTGCTGCCGGTCGTAGAGTCCCCAGCTGCGGTGACGGCCGATCTGTGCCTCTACCAAGGTGCGTAGCAGCGCCTCATCCACCCGGCGCCTCGGGTGCATGTTCGGTCAGCAGCCGCTCCACTTGCTCAGGGGTCGGGTTGACGATCTCGACGTCGCCGACCTTGACGGAGCCGATGCGGTGCCGGTCGGCCAGCTCCCGGATGGAGGTCAGGATCGCGGGGATCTGCGGAACCACCACGGAGGCAAGAACCAACCACGCTGGAGCGTCGCCGCCCAAGTTCTTGCGCTCGAACACATGCACGCCATCGGGCGCGGCCGGGTCGAGGGCGACACGCAACACGCCGGCGTCGTCCTCATCGGCAGTGGCGATCAACACTTCAACGCGCGCATCGGTCACAGGCCCAGCATAGAGCCAGGGCAGCATTACTGGGGTCTTAAGTATGGCGTCGGCCGGACAACGTACCGCGACCAGACCTGTCATAACAGCCTGTTTCGCTTGAGGGCATCGAAGAGTTGCTAAAAACTAGGCTGCTCAACTCGGAGATTCAAAGAGAACCTACAGGATGTAGGTTCCGGTGATTCGCTGCACTTTCGATCTCCGTGAGGTGCATGGATCCCCGTTTCTCGCGGTTGTTGCGTCTGATTTGTCTCATCGTTCTTGCGCTTTCCTCGAGGGGTGTGGGGCGTGTGCTGGTCGGCGGCGTCTGGGACGATGTGGCCGTGCATTTTGAAGATCAAGTTGGCGACGGCGTGCCGGTCGGACTCGCCGAGTTCCTCCGTGGTGCTGTCGACGGTCGTCCGGTTGAGATCGTTCCTTGTGAGTGCAGCGACTGCGGCGGTCGTGTGTTCTTCGTGCTCCTTGACGACGACCAGGGCGCGGCGGAGCGGGAGTGCGCTGACTGCGGCGGACGTGCGTTCATCGCCGATTCCGAGGAGTTTTGGCCGGACGCGGATCCCGGTGCGGCCGCTTGCCCGTGTGGTGGGGAAGAGTTCGAGGCGGCCGTCGCGTTCTCGATGGGCGACGACGGATCGGTCCGGTGGATCACCGTTGGTCTGCGGTGCCAGCAAGACCAGGCTGTGGGCGTCTATGTCGATTGGAAGATCGACTATGGTCCAACCGATCACCTGCTGAGCTTGGCGTAGGACCGTTACCCTGTCCGCGTGACTGCCACTGACGATCTCCGATTCCCCGAAGCACTCGCTGTGGCGATGGCCGTTCCGTTCGACTACGACGGCGGCGAGGGCGTCGACTTCGAAGCCTTTCCGGCCTTCCTTTCCGCCGAGGAGACCACCGGGTGGCTGCGGGCCTGGACCGGCAACGGGGAGTTGAGCGGTGACGGCTTCCGGGTCTTCGGTCAGGACGGAACAGGTGGCTATGCCGCGTTCTGGATGATCCGCCCGGACCGACCGCTGATCGAGCAGCCGGTGGTGTTCCTTGGATCCGAGGGCGAGACCGGCGTCGTGGCGCGCAATCTGGCTGAGTTCCTGTGGCTGCTGGCCGGTGGTTTCGGCCCGTGGGAGGCGGCAACCGACCGCCGTGAGCCGGGCTGGGTTGCTCGGCCCAACGAGGCCTTCACAGCCATTGCGGAGCGGTTCGCCGGCGATGCGAGACTGGCCACCGACATCATCGACGAAGCAAGGCAGGAGTTCCCCGACTTCGATGACACGATCATGTCGCTTTGCCGGTGACCTGCCTGAGCGGGATCGCCGGTCGGCCGGGTCCGAACGTCTGTCTCGGTCTCGCGTCATCGTTGTGGTGCCTTCCTCGGCTGGTCGGCGGCGCGGAGGAGCCACAATCCCCCTCCCGGGCACCCGCTTCGAACGGATGGGCTTCTAAACCACTCCAAGGTGTGACCTGTGGTTTCTCACGGCCCTTGCGGCAGGCGCAACGAAGGCGCGGTCAGCCTGAGAATCCGCAACGAAATTTGAGAACCTATACCGGAACTGGCCGTCGTCTCAGCCCTCGCGAACTGCGCCTGCATAGTCGGCGGCATCGACCGGATCCAGCCGGATCTTCTCGCCCGGCCGGGGCGCGTCAATGATCTTTCCGCCACCCACATACATTGCCACATGGTGCAAGAAGACTCCAGCAGTGCCGTAAAAGACCAAATCGCCGGGAAGGAGGCTCTTCCGGTCGACCTTGCGGCCCGTTGAGAATTGCGCTGTGGCGGTCCTGGGGATCTCGATGCCGGCCGCCTGGTATGCGCTTTGCGTCAGCCCCGAGCAGTCGAATCCAGGCGCACCGCCGCGGTCTGGCCCGTCCCCGCCCCACACATATGGGAGGCCGAGCTGCGCGCCGGCGTAGTCGAGGGCGAGCCGCGCCGCGCGGCTCGGTGCTTGGCGCGCGGCTGCGGCCACCAGCGCATTCGCCGGGGAGATCGCGCTATAGACGTCAGCGAGTTCCAGAACGCGGGCGACGTAGGACCTGTCGTGGTTGTAGGCGAACACTGCGCCGGGAAGGTCGTGACCGCCAGCCGCTCCGTCGTGGCAGAGCATGCGGGCGGCGGCAAAGATCGCATCCACCGGGTCCCAAGGCGTGGGCGGCGTCGCGCCACCAGGCGGGACCGGCAGGGCGTAGGTGTCGAAGGTTGTTGGCAGCATCTGCATTGGCCCTAACGCTCCGGCCACGCTTACTTGCACGTGGGCGCGTCCGTGATCGGATTCGACCTTGCCGATTCCGGCCAGCACTGACCAGGACAGCCCCGGACATCCAGCAGCGGCCTGGTGGTAGAGGCCGAACATCCTGGACGGGATCTCTCCGGCGGCGTCGGCGAACCCAGTGCTGGCCACATCTTCAAGCGGCGCAGTCAACGCGGAGACGACGGCAGACGCGGCGGCCGACAGCAACACGACGACCAGCAGCAGTGCGCCCGCAGCTCCGGTCGCGATCCGAGTGGTGAGCGTCATCGCAACCTCGCAGTACCAAAAGCCGCCGAGCCAAAGCAGGCGGAATGCTTCGGCTCGGCGGTGGGGTTTCAGGGCTTGGTGGTCAGCGGTTCCAGGTCGCTGAGCCGGACACGCTCACCTTCAGCTCCGGCGATGAGCCAGATCGAGCCAGACGGGTCGATCACCGCTGGATCGCCGCTCGCGGTAGCAATTGGGACGCGAAAGCTCGCAGCGTCAAGCTTGCGGTGTAGCTCCTTTTCGCGGCGTGCGGAGTGGAGCCAAAACAGGACCGGGCTGGTGTAACCGGTGGAATCAGCGAGAGCGGCGTAACCCGGGAGCTTCGCGATGACCTGGCTGAGCCCTTCGACGCCGGTGTCGTATTCGAGGAAGAAGTCGACGCTGCGGGTTCCTTCACGCCAGCGCCCGAATCCGTCTGGCCGCACCAACGCGCCCCAGGTCCGGGTGCAGGCGCGCTCGGACCACCACAACTCCAGCTCGGCGTCGTCGGCCTGGCGAGCTGCGCCGGCCAGGGAGCAGAAGACGTCGTTGACGCCGAGCAAGTGGCGCAGGTCGGGGCGGGCCGCAAGACGCACGGCCGCGTCCTTCGGAACCGGTGCGGTGTGGCGCTCGTCGAGCCAGCCGGCGATCGCGGTGGCTCCGAGCGGTGTGAGGATGGCGTGCTTCGGAGAGGTGCCGCGCATCAGAGGCGGTCGGAACGTGGTGATGATGCCGACCTGCTCCAGGATCTCCAGCCGTGTCCGCGCGACGCGGGAGCAGCTGAATAGCGCGCGGGTGATCTGGTGCGTAGTGAGCACCTGGTGCTTGGCAAGCAGCAGAAGGATCTGGCGGTCGCGATCGGTGATGCGAGAGAAAGCAGCGAGGACGTCGTTACGCCTTGGCTTAGCAGCCTTCTGCCTGGCTCCGGAGGCCTTTGTGACCGTCGCCTTGCTGCTCATGCGGCTCGTCCTTCCTGCTGCTCGTCGAGGTCGAAGTCGAGCGTGTCGGCTAGTGGGTCACGTCCCGCACGGTTAAGCCGGCGGTTCGCCCGTGGATCCGTGCTGGGCGACTGCTGCGCCCCCGGCTGGCTTGGGTCGACGGCGGGGTACCGCTTGGCCGCTTCGTTGAGGACCTGCGCAGCGCGGCCCTCGATTGCCGGCGGCAACGGCCTGGTCCGCAAGGTGAAAGCGGCAGTTTCCTGGCCGTCGGCGACGAGCCGGGCGGCGGCTTGGTAGCCGCCGAGGTGGGACAGATCGTGTGCGAGGAGCGACGGCTTGGTGTGGCGTTCCAGGTCCCGGCCGTCCTCCGGGGAGACGGAGAAGAAGACCTTGGAGCGAGCGTTCGCCGAGACTCCCTCGCGCAGGTCTGCGGGGAGTTGCGCGAGGTTCTGGTGAGCAAGCACGAGGGACAGCCGATAGGCACGCGCCTCAGCGAGCATGTCTTCCAGCGGGTACGGAAGCGTCAAGAAGTTTTGACACTCATCCAACGTTAGTGAGCAGTCGACGCGATGGCGCTCCGGCAGGCCAACTCGCGCGGACGCTGCCTGCCAGACGGACGCGACAAGGAACGAGCCGAGGAGCCGGACTGCCTCCTCGCCTAGCAAACCCTTCGGCAGTCGGGCCAGGAGGACGCCACCGTCGAGGACGTCGGCCATGGCGAACCCGGAGATGGGAGCTGCGACGGTGCTCTTCACAAAGTCGCGCAGCAGGAAGGCCCGCAACTTGTTCATCAGCGGTCCGATCGCCTGGGCGCGCGAGGCATCCGACAAGTCGCCGTACCAGTCCCAGAACCCTGTGAGCACTGGATGGGTCAGGCCCTTGAGCCTGGCCTCCCTACTCGGTTTGTCAGCCAGCAGCAGAGTCGGGATGTCGGTTAGCGTCACTGGCCTGGGCTTCTCGCCGGCTCTCCGCTGTGCGGCTTGGGTTTTAAGTAGCGACAGCGCGGCCGAGCGCATGATGTCATCGGTGCGCGGACCCCAATACGCGGTGTAGATCTTCCGGAAGATGCCGACCAGGTTGTCCACCACGAGCTGCGTCTGTTGCTCGCCTTTTGCGGCCAGGACGTTCAGCGCAGGACGAATGTCTTCGCGGGCCGGGTCCAGCAGGATCGTCCGCTCGATGGCGCGCTCTGGAAGACGGGAGAGGATGTCCGGGACAAGGTCGCCTTTGGGGTCGATGACGACGGCACCACGGCCGGCTTCGATGTCCGCGAGGACCAGGTTCGCCATCAGGGTGGACTTGCCGGAGCCGGTCGCACCGATGACGTGCAGATGGTGCCGGGAGTCGGCGACCGTCAGGCCGACCGAGCGTCCATTGCCGGCATCCGCGACGCCCAGCGGCTTCAGCCTGGTTCCAACGCCGGTGTAGACCTGCGGTGGAGGGGCAGTGGCCTTCGCACCGGCCTTCATAACGCCCGGCGCGGCATCATCGAACGGCAGGTGGGCCAACGCCGCGAGTTCCGGCAGCGACAGCAGGTTGCCACGCCGCAGTCGCCGCTCGGCAACCGCGCGCGGCAGACCGAAGATGCGGCGGCGGTTCCACCAGTTCCGCTCGGCGTGAATCGCGAACGCCGAGGCGACGGAATGCGCGATCCCCCGCAGCCGACCGGCCTCGGACCTCCGCTCGGCGCGGGAGATCGCGCTCGGCGCGGTGGAGGTGATGGCGTACAGGACGCCGACCTCCCACAGGGGTCCGATCGACTTGGCCAGTGCCGCGCGGATCTCTGCGGCGTGCTCGACGTCGGAGCGCATGGCAGCTGTCTTCGCGGTGCCGCCGGGGGTGGCGATGTCGAAGATGATGGACTTCACCGAGGTACGGCCCGGCGCCTTTCGGAAATTCCGCAACGCCTTCCGATAGCGGCGGACCCGTGCTCCGGTCGCCGGCCGGGCAAGGATCTGCACGCTCGCGTGCTCGTGCCGCGCCAGGCCGGTACCGGCACCCAGCAAAGGACGTAACGGGTCGGTGTCGAACTTCGAGGCCAGCGGGTGGACGTCGCCGCGGGCCAGCCGGAACCGGCCGCCGATGACTTTGACGCTCTGGAGCACTGAGGTCCCGTCTTGGCTCCGGCCCATCCGGGACAGCGGCACCGGCGGCCCTGCGGTCTCCGCGACGTGAGCCTGAGCTCCAGGCCACGCAGCCTCGATGGCGCGCTCAACGATCCCCGGAGGGACGAGGCCAGGTACCCAGATCGAGATGCGGACGCCGACCGAGGTAAAGGCGTATTCGAACGACAAGTGCGGCTGTCCAGATACGGCTCGACGCCACGCTGGCCGCAACAGTCCATGCAAGTGCGCCCAGAACGCCTGTCCCGCCGACGGTTCGACAATCGGCGGCATGAGGATCGTGATCAGCCGCGCACCGCGGTTCATAGCTACCGAGCGGCGGCGCAGCATCTCGCCGCGGATGGCCGTCACGCAGGCCACAGCACCACCGAGGGCTAGTCCGGCTGGCATCCACCAATGCGTGGCGATGTCGATGGATGTAGTCCACGCCCGCTGCCAGAACGCGTTCGGAGCTTGGAGGAATCCGAAGAGCGGTCCACGTGTGGCCCAAATCCGGTTGATCACGGCTCACCCTCCTCGTCATCCATGTCTTCGTGGCCTGTCATGGCCTGGAGCTCTGCGGGGTCAGTCGTGGCGATGTTGTTCTCTGCTGGGGAGGCCGCGCTCTGAAAGGCTGCTCGCGAAGATGCGCCGAGGATGATCAAGCCCTGGCCCCGGCTCGCGGATAGCAGGAATCCCCGCTCTCCGGCTGACAGCCTGAACGCGGAGGCGACGGCATCGATGGCCTGCGGAGCCTGCCGCAGCAGAATTTGGGTGGCGGCGTTCGCCACCACGGCCTGACCGAGTTCGGAACCGAGCAGGTCCCCACTGTCCTGGGTGATGACCGCGAGTCCGGCCCAGTGTTTGCGCGCCGCCTTCGCCATCCGGAACAGGAACTTCGCGCCCTCCGGTTCCTTCATCAGCAACCACGCTTCGTCCACCACAACGAGTCGCGGGGTACGAGGCCCGGTGGCGACCTGCCGCCAGATCGCGTCCAGTACCAGCAGCGTCCCGATCGCTTTCAGCTCCTCCGGCAGCGCCTTGAGACTGAACACCTGCAGATGCCCTGCCGCCGGCGTCGTGGTGGGACCGTCGAACAGCCCGGAGAAGGATCCGGAGGTGTGCGGGGCGAGCCGCTCAGCCAGCGACCGCGCTGCCTCAGAGTTCCCCTGCGCCAGGAGCGCGGCGACGTCAACGAGCATCGGAGCCGGGCGGGCGTGGGTCCGGATGTCATCGGTGATTCCGGCGTTCGCGTACGCAGCGAGGATCGCAATGTCCAAGGCCGCGCGCTCTGCACCATTGAGCGTCTGTCCGAGCAGTACCGAGACCACCGTGTGGGCGAACAGCGCGCGACGTCGCACTGCGTCTGCCGACGGCGTGCTGGTGGTCGGCAGGTCGAACGGGTTGATCCGGACGCCAGGATCACCAAGCGCGACATACGTTCCGCCGACAGCCGCGGCGAGGCGTGCGTACTCGTCCTCCGGGTCAACGACGAGCACCTGCACGCCCTGGTAGAGAGAACGCAGCGCCTCCAACTTGGTCAGGTATGACTTGCCGGCGCCGCTGCGTGCGAGGACGACGGAGTTGTGATTGTCCATGGCCCAGCGATCAACCATGACCAGGCCAGAACCTGTGGCATTCGTGCCCAGCAGTACCCCGCCTCTTGGCACCGGGAGGTCCGGCGAGGCGAATGGAAACACTGTTGCCAGCGCCTCGGTATCAAAGGTTCGACGGATCTTTAGGGGGTCGATTGCCAGTGGAAGCGTTGCCGTCCAGCCCTGCACCGCACGGAAGGTCGCGGGGACCAGCCGCAGCAGCATCCCCTCGCATAGCGACCGCACACGCGCGGTCTCCACGGCCAACTCTTGCTCGCTCGCGGCGTGGACCGTGAGGTAGATCCCGACGCGGAACAGCTTTCCGGCGCCACACGACACTCGGTACGCCAGCTCCCGCGCATCTGCGGCGGCGGCTTCCAGCTCGGGATCGTCCAGGCGCTCGCGGGCCGCTCCGTGCCGGCGCGAGCTCTCCAGCCGTGCTCGTTGCTTCCTCAGTCGATCGGCGGCTTGTGCGGACGGGACCGGTTCGACGTGGATCGCGACATCGAGACGACCGGGGTAGGCGAACAGCGGTTCCAGCCATCCGGCCATCACCTCGGACGGGTAGTCCGCGACGGCGAACGACGCCGCGAAGCCATCACCGATGCGGAGCCGCCTCGCGCCGACCTCCAGACTCTGTGGGCCGAACCACGACGGCGAGTTGGCCTTCTTCGTACCGAGCATCGTCAGGCTCCTTCGTCGGTAATGGGTAGGGCGGGGTTAAGCGCGTGGATGAGCGCAGAAGTCGCATGGGTAGCGGTCAGAGTCCGAACGTGGATCTCGCAGGCGGCAAGTTGCACTGCCGCCTCGTCCGCGCGCCGTGCCAGGCGCGGCCCCGACTCAGGGCCGTCTTCGTGGACAGCGAGAAAGATAGATCGGTCGAGCAGAGAACCACGTGCGGCGAGAACTTCGAGGAAGTTCGCGTGCTCGCGCGCGGCGTCCTCAAGGGCCGGGTGGTGCAATCCCGGGGCTACATCGCGGAGCTGAGCGACTCGCTCACCCAACTGGATTTGCTGGGATGAGCAGGCGATCTGAACCGGTCCGGTCAGTGCGTTGAGCCAGCGAGCGAAGCCCGCGATCAGCACGTCCTGCTCAGCTTGGGTGCGCAGCGCGAAGTTCACCGTGGAGCACTGTGCGAGAACAGTCGCGCCATCAGAACCCAGATCCATGATGCCGTCGTCTGTGACTTGCCGAATCGGTGAGTCGAACGGCGCTGGCAGGGGCCCATCGCTCGTCATCGCGTCGGCGAGGAATGCCGGCACTTGTCCGACGCCTTCAGGGGCAAGGACCTGGCGGTGAGGTGCTTTGGCGTGCAGGAACGCTGCCAAACTGAGACGGTCCAGGGTCAGGCCGTCGCGCCGCACGGTCACGGCGAACGTCATTAACGCCAGAATCAGCGCCGCTATCGGCAGGAAGACCAGCGGCGGGACCACTGCGCTCGACATGCGGAAGAGCCCGTAAAGCGCGACGGCAGTCGCGGTGAGGATCCCGGCCTGCCGGGCAGTCAGGTTGAACAGGACGCGGTCAGCCTGGTCCACGTCGGCGGGGATCTTCGCTGGTGCCCGGCCTGGGTATTCGAGCTCTGGCATGTTGCTGTGCCTCTTCCTGCAGGTAATTCGGATGAGAAAGCCCTGCTCAGACGGTTAAGGTGCTGGTCATGGATGAGGTGCCGACTCTCGAAGGCCGCGCGGTCGTGTTTTGCTGTGCCACTTGCAACGCGCCGCTGACGAAGCCGCTGGTGGAGGCGCCGCTGAACATGGACGCGAAGGCGCCCTACGAGTCCGAGAACCGGGACTGGGAGGCGCGGCAGCCGCTCGGCACTTACGCCATCGACCCCGAACCGTTCGGGCCGCCCTATGTTCCGGTTCCGGGCCGCATCGGCTATCGCAACGTCCACGTGCCTGGCGGACCACGTGGCACCTTCGTCATCGCGCCGAGCGATGCGCTGGCAATGGATCCAGTGCCCGATCCGCGCAGACGGTCGGGCTGTTGCGGCCCGTCCGGGTCGGATGGGCTCAACCTGCGCTGCGCCTTGTGTGGTGCCGAAGTCGCGACCGAATGCGCCGACTGCTGGACGTACCAGGAGATCGTGCTGGACCCCGGTGCAGTCGTCCTCGTCGGGGATGGTCAAGCTCGCTGATTAGTCCTTGTCCTGCACTCGGCCGACACGGGGAGTCGCCGCTCGTAGCGGCTGTGCCGTCGACGACGGTGCGAGCGTCGTCGGCGAGAACAGGCCGGGTTGGACAGCAGCCCGCCGGCGCGGCGCTCCGGCTGGTCCTGGTGGCGGAAGTACCGGCTCTGGGCGGACGGTCGGCGCGGGCTTCGGAAACAGGCCCATCTGCCTTCCTTTAGGTTCCGGCCCTGTGCGGGCGAGCATGCGGCCGAACGGTCCGCTGGGCAGCTCCGGCAGTTTCGGGGCGGGTGGAAGCGCAGTGCGTTCCGGTGGTCCGTGCGGACGCGGCGAACGTCGTGGCTCTCCCGGAACCGGTGGTAAGGCAAGATGTGGTCCGCCGGTCATATTCGTACGCGGCGCTGGGCCGTGCGGGCGTGGGCTTCCTGACGTCCCCTGGCCGGCACGCGGCGGCTCGCCGGGATCAGCACGCGTGGCAGTGACCGTTTCCGGTGCGGGCTGCCAGCCGCCCAGCCCTCCCCCACCAGAACCAGGTCTGGGATGCGATGGCATCAGTCCGGCGCCGGGCGGAGGCGGCCCGAGTGGACGGGGTCCTGAGGGACGGAGCCGCTGCATCATCATCGCCCCTAGATACGGTGCGGCGTTTCGGATGCCCTGGTAGAGGATCAGCTGCCGGGCCATCCCGGAGACCGGGGAGGCGTGCAACGGCGAGCGTCCCATTACGACCCGCTTCACAGCACCGGGGATCTTCAGCAGGACGATGAACAGACACAGGCAGATCAGCAGGTCGATCAACGTGCCGCCGTTCGGCAGGCCCATGATGGTGTTGGCCTGCGGGTCGAACAACACCTGCACTGCGGTGATGAGGACCAAGGCCTGCAAGGTCTGGATTGCGACGCAGCCGAAGACAGCCCGCCACCAAAGTTTGGCCACGCCCTCGGTCGAGGGGAGCGCGTGGCAGGCGAATGCCAGTGGTGCCCCGGCGGTCAGGATGACTAGGACGGCGGCGCGGATCAGGTAGCCGACGACCAGCGCCAACCCGAGCACCGCAAGCACGAGCCCAACCAGCAGAAAGAACAGATTCATCGGGCCTGCCGGAAGGAACAGCTTCGCCACGATCATGGAGGTAAGGACGTTGCCGATGCCGTCGGCGGCGACCATGCCGTTCATCAGCGCCGAACTGAGCGCGTTGCCGACGGCAACGATCTGGTTGATCGCCCACAGGGAGGCGTTCGACGCGACTACGCCGATCACCAGACGTGGGGCGATCTCCTTGAGGGAGTACCGGGACTGGACAGTCTCGTGGCCCATCACGGTAATGCCAGCGACAAGAACGAACAGCACGTACAACGTGTTGGCAGTGATTAGCACGCCGTCCCAGACCTGCGCGATGCGCCCGCCCGTGAGGTTCGGAGAGGAGAGCAGCGTCGCACCGATCAGGTGCAGCACGGGATCGAGGGCGAGCTTGACCAGCTTGCCGAACCACTCGTCGATCGCCTTCTCGATCTGGCCCGGGATGTCCAGCCAGCCCGGATCCGACGAGGACGGTGCCTCCTCTCCCGGGACCGGACCAGAGGGCGCCGGAATGTTCGAGTCCGGGGAGAAGCCCGGGCCGTAGATTCCCGGCACGGTCGGGGAGGGCATCGGGTTCACCGGAGCACTGCTGATCGGTGGTGCGGGCGCTGGGGCCGGATCGGCGACGGCCGTGCTCGGCAAGCCCAGCACCAGCAGGGCGGCCGCGCCAGCCAAGGCCAAGCCCCGGCCGGCGCGGACCGGGAGTCCGATCACGTCAGTTCCCGAACATGGCGCACAGTGCCGCCACGAGCGGGGCGTAAGCCGAGGCAGTCGCCTGGCTCATCGAGTGGACGTCTGCGTCGTAGGCCACTCGCCACGGGCAAACAGAGGCGTCGAAGGCGTCCGTGACGTTGGTCGGTGCGACGGCTGTCGCGGCCTCGGCCGGTAGCGACAGGCCCCCGGCAAGTAGGCAGCACGAGGTAGCGAGCGAGGCGAAGCGGATCAGGGCACGTTTCATCGAAGGCTCCTTGCAGGAGAGGTTGAAAGAGGGGGTAAGTCCGGCGCGACTCAGCCAGCGCCGACGATGCTTTGCAGGACAGAGACCAGAGCCGGGGCCAAGACAGCCAGCACATAGCCCACAGCTGAGGACTTCAGCGCGCCCTTGGCCTTCTCCACCTCGGCCGGGTCTCCGCCGGCCATCACGTAGCGCAGCCCGCCGATGGTCAGGAACAGCGTCGCGACCCCGGCCAGGATCCCGACGATCCAGTCTCGGATGTTCGAGATGACCTGTGGCAGCGTCGCCGCCGCCAGGTCCTGCACGTGATCGCCGTAGGTGGCGGCTGGCGAGTGCGTCGCGGAGATGAGCATCGCCACCGCGCTGGCAAACAGCACCAGCGCTGCCCGGCGACGCCGGTATACAGAGGGTGGGACCGGACGCCGAGCCGGTCGTGGCTTCGCGAGGTCCTTGGTCATAGTGCGAACTCCCGTCAGGATCGTGGCTGGTGTCTCGACCACATGGGCCGGGAGAACGACCTAGAAGGGTCACGCCGCAATCGGTGACCCCTGCTGTGACGCAGTGGCAGCAGATCGGCCGCGGGCCTCCTTCAGCGCGGTCCGTGACGGCACTGGGTACCCCTTCAGCCACGCCACGAGCCGCACCTCGGCGCGCTGACGACGGATCTTCGCCGCGTTCACGGTGATCCCGAGCATCTCGGCGGCCTCGGTCAAGTGCACGTCCTCAAGCCGGGTCGAACCAATCAGGTCCGCCTCGGCCTCGGTAATCGCGCCGTCAGTCACCGCCCTGTTCAGAACGAGGTCCGGGTGGCCCCACGGCGACTTCGGCGGCGTCGACTCAGGCGCGGCATGTGACTTGCGGTGCGCGGTGTCGATCTTCGCAGCTCGCTCGCCGGCCCGCTGGGCGGCGTAGCGCAGCCGATGCAGGATCGCGGGCCGGGAGGTGTCGATCGTTGCCAGGTGCTCGAGGAATCCGGTGAGGATCTCGGCGTCCAGGTCATTACGGTCGCCGTCGAAGTCCGAGGCGTACATCCTTGCCACCCACTTCAGCGCGGGGGCGGCCATCCCGGCTGCTGCAACGGTCCATGCCGCGCCCTCGGTACGGGAGCGGTCGATGATCTCCCGCCACACCGCGTCGCAGACGTGCACGTCGTACTTCTTGGCGACGAGGGCCTTTCGCAGCTCGCCCAAGGGGATCCAGCGGGCCGGCAGCTGCGGGTCGACGGCCACGCCGAACAACGCCAGGGGCTTCGGCTCTGTGCAGAGCGCGGCGAAAGCGACCTCCACAGTGTGCAGGGGCGAGGGCTCATGGGTCGTGTCCGCGGCGCGGGTGTTGGTAGTGCTCGACATGGCGGGTGGCTCCGTTCGGAAGCGGTGTGAATCTGACACCAGCCGCTTCGTCGAGCTCCATTAGCCGTGGCTCACCCTGCCCCTAGCCGTGCCTCTTGCAGCCCTGCCCGTGCACTGAGCCCACGCTCACCCTCGCTGCTCAGGCCGTGTAGAACTCGGCTCGATCGGTGGTCAATCCAGCTCTCTTGCCAAGCAAGGACCCGAGACAATAGTCAGATGAGCACTCTGCTGGCCGAGATCGAGGCCGCACCGTGGCGCCGGACGTTCCCTGCCTCCGGTCGCGCCATCGACACGCCGGAGCATCTCCGGAACCTGCTGGGCGATGACGCTGACCTGCATCAGGTGGCGCTCGATTACCTCAACGGCAATGTGCTTCACCAAGACTCGGCGTTTCCGTCGGCTGCCATGACCACCATGTTCGTCGCCCGCATGCTGGCCGAGGGCCTCGTCTCCGACAGACAACTGCAGTTGTCGCTACTCGATTTCCTGCGCTACGCGGCGGAAACGGGAGCAGAGATCGCTGGCTACCTCGACGAGCTCCGGAGCGGTGGACCGCATGTCGAGGCCGAAAGGCTCGAGTCGTATCTGTGCTGGTTGTCCGACACCGCCCACGATGATCCGCCTCTGCCGGTCTATTCGTATGACAGCGAGGCGTTCAACGAACTTCTCCGGCTCGGCCAACTCAACCTCTACGAAGCGCTACCGAAGCTTCTCGACGTACTACGACCGCTCGCCGAACAAAGCGACCACGACGACATCGCCGCAGCGACACTTTCTGTCGCGGCACCGCTGGCGCAGCTTCCCAACTGCAAAGAGGCTCTCGTCGAGTACCTCTCTGCAGCCGAACGGCTGACGAACAGCCCCGGCGTCGGCGTCTGAGCGACAGCTGTCCTATCCCTGGGTCGGCTCGGCGGTAGTCCGCACCGCCACTTGTCCGACCCGTGGCTTGTTGTGCGTGGCTGCGCCGCCCTGGCCACGGCGCTAGCCGATGATCCGACCGCCCACGGCGTCCTGGCGGAGATCATCAGGGCACCACGGGCATTCGATACGGCTGTTTCAGAGTGGCCTTCAAACGGTCGGCCCGTCTCCCACCACGACATTGTCGAAGCGGCCTGTGAACGCCTACCGGACACGGACCGCCTAGTATCGGCGATCATGGCCATGACGCCGGATTCGGTGCTCATCGGCGGTGCCGTCTTCAACTACCTGAGGCGGGTGTTCCCGGCTGGCTGGCCGACCGTTGCCGAACGCACTCATGCTCAACGCGCACTCGCGCGTTTCGTAGCGGAGAGCGACCGATTCTGGGAATCGTGGTTGGGCGCGCGCAGATCAGCCTTCCTTAAGCATGCTGGACTGCCTGATGATCGTGAGGCTTGGCGAATGCTCGCTGAGATGTCGAAGGGGTGAGCACACCGCCGACGACCTCATCGCGCTGGATGCCGGCGCGGCGATTCGTAAGCACCCGCACATGTACTTCGGCGCGGCCGACGACGGTCTCAGACAAGCGATCATCACCCCAGCTCACATAAGCGTACGACGCGGCAATCGCCGAACAAATCGTGGGGAGCGCTGCCGTTAGGCCCATTGACGAGACAGCATTCGTACTATTGGTAGCCAAACACGCCCTGCCCGAGGACCGGCTTGAGCGGATCCTGGCGGGCGCCGCGATCACCGACCGCGAGCCGCTCGACCAGCTGTCGTTGACGGCCGCCACGTGTTCCGAGGCGACGGTCACCATGTACGCCGAGGGGCGGACTTGGGTCCAGCGGTTCGTCTGCGGGACTGCGCTCGGACGGCGGTCGCTGTCGATACCGAACAGCAAAGCGTCGGAATACCGGATCGATTTCGCTCTCGACCCCACAGCAGCGAGGCTTTGACCTGCACAGATAAGCGCCAGCTAAGTCTAAGAACGTGTCGGCAACCTGATCGCTTTAGCTAGATCAGAATAATCATGGCCCAGGTGACTATGGCTTCGTGGTGGGCGTCGAGGCGTTCGTAGTCGCGGGTGCAGCTTCTCCGGTGCATGATCCATGCGAAGGTGCGCTCGACGACCCACCGTGCGAAGCAGTACTCGGGAGCCTCCGACGTCGTCGCAGCGTTTGACGATCTGCACGGTAAGCTGGAGCTTGTCGCGGGCCCAGGCAACAGCGGGTCCGGGGTAGCCGCCGTCGGCCGAGATCAGCTCGACCAGCGGGAACCGGCGGCGTAGGACGCGCAGCATCGGGTCCAGCAGCCGCGCGATCTCTGACGTTGTCAGGGGTGACCAGGACCAGCAACAGCATGCCCAGCGTGTGATTGTCCGTGTGATCATCGAGCTCGCCTTGCTAGCCGCTCCCGGCATGCGCCGCTAGGTTGCACAGGACTGAACCTCGCGCCTGCGCAGCCGCACCTCCTGCACGCGTCCTTCTCGTTGCCATCCTCTTGGCCGCAGCCGCCAGGACAGTCCGGATCACCGCCCGTATCTCGGCCCGCTAGGTGGTCCGATTCCCCTGACCCGATATAACGGACCGGGCTTCATAGTTGCCCTTATGACGGGGTCGTCCTAAGGGCAACTATCAGGGGTCGGATGTTATGCCGAATCGAGCAGATCCAGCCCTGGTTGGTGGTCGGGTGGGCGGTAAACCGACGCCATAACTATAACTTCAGGCCTTCGTCGTCTCCTATTACCGGAAAGCCTCTAGCCGGCCGCGCGAAGCGGTTTCGCATTATGTGTGAACAATAAGGTCGGAATGAAAGCGGCGCATGGTGGCAACTACTTCCTCGACCGGCACCGGAAATGCTTCGGCCGGCAGGCGAATCGGTCCTAGTCCTCGAGCGACCCCAGCCCGCGCAACGCGCCGTTGGTTGAAGCCGATGCGCGCGATATAGGCGTCCGGATCATGGAGCTCGATGGCGATGAAGCCCTTCCATGCGACGGCCGAAGTGCCAGGGAAGATGGCGACCGAGGCGACCTCGTCCCAGGACACCCCGCCGCCGGAGATCAACGTGAGACCATCCCCGCTGAAGACGGCGACCGGCTGCCGGAGCACAGCCCGGATGATATTCCGGACGGCGAGATAGCCGAAGAGCACCGCGCCAAGCGCAGCAGCACCGACGAAGGGACCATGTCCAGCGACGGCGAAGTAGACAAAGGCCGCAGCAACCGACACGAAGAAAGTCACCGACAGCGCGACGGTCCGGAAGGGCATGTGGTACTCGACGTTCGCTGGCAATGGATGATCATCTGTCATGGCGCCATACAGTAGTGCGAGCACGCCACGGGTCTCGAACTGAGCCGCAGGAACGTCACCGAACTGTAGTTATCCCGGCCGTCGCGCTGGCGCGCCACTATCGGCCAGGGCCGATCCGCCCCGCCCGGCACAACATCCAACCCCTGATAATTGCCGCCGTCGAAGCGGCGGTCGTCGCGTCCGACGTTCTCGGCAGCCTCCACCGACCGGGAGTCGATGATCGGCGCCGAAGGCTGGGGGGTCACGGCCATCGGTAATACAGACGCTCGCGCGCAGCCGGTCGTGCAGTTCTCGGTGCAGGCACGCGACGAAGCGGGTGAAGAAGCCATAACGCACGACCAGGTGGATTCCGAACGTAGACGGCTGGGCCACCATTCCCGCCAGCGCCGAGCCGCTGCGAAACCTCACCGGAGCCGCCGCCAGCGGCGACGAGCCGTGGAAGTACTACGACTCGGGCGAGGGCTACTGCAGCTAAGACTTCTTCGCCAAGTGCCCACAGCGCCTGGCCTGCGCGCACTGCGACTTCTACGTCCCCAAGGAGTCCAGCCGCGGCCAACTCCTGGCCGTCAAGGACGGTATCCAGCAGATGCTCAAGCAGCTCAGCCTCACCGACGAGGAGAAGGAAGCCCTCGAGGGCGACCGCGATGCCGTCGCCGCGTTGATCGAACGGCTCGCCGACATCCCAGCCCCACCGGACTCACCTCGAAGGAGATCGGATCAGACCCCGCATTCATCCCACTCAGCGCGATCACCCGGCCTCACAGGCTTATCCCAACACAGGCAGGACGTTTGACCATCCTCAGCGCACAGGCACTATCCCGGCATCGCCTCGGTCCACTGACCTTCCACATCAACTGACGTGGCCACGGCTGCGCGGTCGACACCAAGCGCCGAAAGGAGCTGATCGAGCGCCTCGTCTGGCGTGACCGTCTCCGCACGATGCAGCCATACCGCGACTCCAACCGGCTCGCCCTTCCACCGGCTGATCGCATAGCCGACGCGTTTGATCGAGAAGAACGCCGCTTCGACGGGGCCGAGTTGGGCGGCAAGGCCCTCCTCGACGAGCAGCCTCAGCCGGTTCGCCACGTCGGTAAAACGCACCCTCAGCAGCGCGATCTCCCGGAAGCCGCCGATCGCCTGATCCCACATGAAGTACTGAAACGCAGGGTTCCCCTTCCTGCCTTGCTGCTGGGCAGCCTGCTCCCAGTCAGGCTCAGGCCCAGGAACCTCGACGGCATCGGACGCCCCGCTCCCAGTCGTCATACACGGATCATGCCAGCCCGCCCAGACGATCGTCGCCGAACATTCTCAATAAGGCTTGGCCAAACCACCGGAAACCCCCCGCGGCAACAAGGCAGGTTTCAGAATCTCAAACCACAGTTACCGCATCGCCGAGACCAAGACCGACATCAGCAACACAGTCCCGAAGATGGCCGCCACGACTCTGTTGAAGCCCACAACGCTCCTGTTCCGCTCCGGATCGGTGTCCCTTCCCAGCGCCGGGAACCGATCCGCGATGCCTCGAACGTTAAGCGCAATCAAGAGCGACGCCAGGCCAAGAACGCTGAGCCCGAGCAGAAGCTCCAGCCCAGCACCGCCGTGAAGCTCGGTCGGCTTCCCCGCGATGACGACACCCGGCACGCCACTCGCCATCTCACAAAACCCCCACGTCGAAGTCCTGATCAGCACCGGCATGCTACGACGCCCGCGAAACCACGCCAGAGGGCCAGTCCCAGTCCCAAAACCTCTTTCCGCCGCACCGCGCTGCGACAGAGCTACCCCGACAAGATCTCCAACCCACAGGACGGACCAGAACCACTGTCTATCTGCACCACCCCGCAAACCGACCAGGATCTGGTGGTCACCGGGTATCCGGCCTTCGCCGCCGCGCGGACCACTTCGGCGAAGGCTGCCTCGGGGTTCAGCGCGTGCACGACTTCTTCCGTGAGCACCGCCCCGGCCAATACCGCGGCGACGGCCGCGACGTCTACCTCTTGTTCGAAGTAGTCCGTCGCATACGTGGCATAGGCGTGTGCATCCCCGGCGGCAAGCGTTCCGAACAGGTTGTTCGCGCCGTCAAAGTCAGCGTCACCGTCGTCGAACTCCACCGGGCCATGTCGCCACTCCGTGTCTGCTGTCTCCCGCCAGACGCAGATGGTCGCGTCGAAAAAGTCCTGGAACAGGAACGCCGGCTCCCGCGTCCATTTGGCCAACGACTCTGGCAGCCCTTGAAGCAGGCCAGGCCAGTGCTCGTGGTCGTCGTCGCGCCACGGCGAGACCTCGGACTCATGGTCGAAGCCGTACAGGAAAACCCCGGCTTGTTCGAAGACGATCGCATACAGATCACCGCTGCCGTTGTCCATCTGCGCTAGGTCCACACCGGACCCGCCCCAGCCAGGGGTGAACGTGTACGTCGGATAGCCAGAGTCGAACACGGCATCCAGCACCGCAAAGGCACGGCACCGTGCTTTCAGGGCATCAGGGTCTGGCAGTCGCCGTATTAGGTCGTGAACGGTCACCAGGTCATTGAACACGCATGCGCCGACAGCAAAGTCACACAACCAGCAGGCTCGGGTCACCACAACCGCTGTGACCCGAAATGATCGCTTTTCCGGCCCATGAGGTTGACCTGCATCGCAATCGGCCGACCGCGATGCACCGCTCAACCGTGTGGGAGACCGCCTTGACGATCCAACCCGCCCTGCCGTTCCCCGAGCTCGATCCACTCACGCCCGACTTGCCGCTCTCGGTGTGGACCACCGGTCAGCAGGACTCCAGGACTCAGCGCCGCGGACGCTACGTCGCGGCCTCGATGGCGCATCCCGGGAAGATGCTGCCGGCCATCGCTCGACACGCCATCGAGCACTACACGTCACCCGATGACCTGGTCATCGACCCAATGTGCGGAATCGGGACCACGCTGGTGGAGGCGATCCATCTCGGTCGCGACGCAATCGGGGTGGAGTACGAGCAGCGGTGGGCCGACCTCGCGCTGGAAAACATCGACCACGCTGCCGATCAGGGAGCGACCGGCGGAGCGACCGCGATCTGCGGCGATGCCCGTCGAATCGACGAGCTGGTCTCCAAGGACGTCGTCGGCAAGGCGGCGCTGGTGCTCACGTCCCCGCCGTACGGCGACTCGCTTCATGGTCAGGTGCGAACCACCCGGGACAGCGGTCGGCCGAATGTGGAGAAGTTCAACCATCGCTACAGCACCGATCGCGGCAACCTCGCACACAGCGGCCTCGAAGACTTGATGGCGGGCTTCACCGAGATCCTCGCTGGTTGCCGGAGGCTACTCAGGCCCGACGGGTTCCTGGCGATTACCGTCCGGCCGATTCGGCGGCACGGCGGGCTCATCGACATCCCGAGCATGGCGCTGGATGCCGCGGTCGCGGCCGGGTTCACGCCCTTTGAACGGTGCGTCGCCTTGCTGGCCAAGGTGAGCGACAGTGGCCTGACCGCGCGGGCGTCGTTCTTTCAGCTCGTCAATACGGCCAACGCTCGCAAGAACGGGCAGCCGCTGCACGTCCCGGCATTCGAGGACGTACTGATCCTGCGCGCGCAGCTGGCCTGAAGTTTCTAAATCAAAGACTTGATCCAGTTGGCGCACCGAGCGTCCACTAGAGATCAGCGCCCATCCCTTCCATCGAAAGGCCGCCACCATGCACCAGCAGACAGCATCCACCGCCGTCCGAGCGCGTGTCCGCTCGACCGCAGCTGACGAACTGCTGAGCGTCAGCGACGTCATCGCCGAACTCGGCATCGCCCGCGCCACCTTCTACCGCTGGCGGGTCACCCGCAAGGGCCCCGAGGCAATGCGGCTTCCCAACGGCACCATCCGCGTCCGCCGCTCCGCTCTGGAGCGCTTCCTGGCCGACTGCGCCGCCCGCGACACCCACTGATCCATCCGCACCGCCGGCTGGGGCCGCACTCGACGCGGCCCAGCCTTTTCCGCCGGGAGAGACATGAGCAGCACCTTCGACGTCCGTATCTGGGCCATCCGCCCCTACGTGGGCAGCAAGCGCACCACCTACACCGTCCGCTGGATGGTCGCCGGAACCGAGTTCCGACGGACCTTCGTCACCAAATCGCTCGCCGACGGGTTCCGGGCTCCGCTCGTCAGCGCTCAAAGGCAAGGCGAGCCGTTCGACACTCGCACAGGGCTGCCCGAAGCCATGCGGCGCGAACAGATCCAGCGGATCACGTGGTACGAGCACGCCATGTCATTCATCGACATGAAGTGGTCCGGCCTGGAAGGCGGCTCCCGCCGGACACTGGCCGAATCGCTCGGCACCATCACCTGTGCCTTGGTCGACTCACGCAACAACGCACCTGAACCCAAGACCCTGTACCGCGCTCTGGTCCACTGGGCGTTCAATTACACCGCCCGCGAGAAGGGCGATCCGCCAGACGAGTACGCCGCCGCCATCGCCTGGATCGCCAGGCACTCGATCCGACTGTCCACCTTCACCGACCCCAAGGTGGCCAGGCAGGCATACAACAGCACCCTGACCGCGCCGGACGGCACCGCCTTGAAGCACACGACCGCGACAAACAAGCGCCGCGCGCTGACCGGTGCGGTCAACTACGCCGTCGAACTCGGCCTGCTGGACAACGACCCCTTCAAACGGATCCACGTCCCCCGGCAGCGTCGTACCACCACCATCGACCGGAACGTCGTGATCAACCCTGAGCAGGCTCGTGCGCTCTTGAAGAGCATCGAGAAGCAGGGAGAGATCGGCCGGCGGATGGTGGCGTTCTTCGCCACCATCTACTTCGCCGGGCTCCGCCCCGGTGAGGTCGTGGCATTGCGCGAGAACAATCTGACCCTGCCCGAGCAAGGATGGGGAGAGCTGCGGTTTTACGAGTCCAGCCCCTATTCAGGCTCCGCCTGGACCGACAGCGGAGAGGCCTCACCCCGCAAGGCGCTCAAGCACCGCAACAAGGACGAGTGCCGGATCGTCCCGGCACACCCCGAGCTCGTCGCACACCTGCGAGCACACCTCGAGAGCTTCGGAACCACACCTGACGGCCGCTTGTTCTGGAACCGCAACGGCAAGCCGCTTTGCTACGGCAGCTACAGCCTCATCTGGGATCGTGCTCGCCGGAGCGCGCTGACCGCTGAGCAGTACGACTCACCGTTGGCCAGGCGGCCCTACGACCTGCGGCACGCGGCCGTATCCACCTGGCTCAACGCTGGAGTCGCCGCGCCGCAGGTCGCCGAATGGGCCGGCCACACCGTCGAGATCCTGCTGTCCACCTACGCCAAGTGCATCGACGGCCAGCAGTATGCGGACTGCAAGCGCATCGAGGATGCACTCGGCGGCCCGGTGCCCAACGAGACCGACACCGACGATACTCCCCAGGACCTAGGCACGGCTGACTCCAACGACGAGTAGGCGTCGGTCGCGAGGCTTTCCATACGGCTCAGCTGCAGAAGACAGGGCATCTGAGCCGTATGGAGCGCTCTGCCACACGCAAGAGCAATGTGACGTGGAACAGCTCGCGGGTTACAGCTTTTGCGGATCCGGAGTACGCCGACGTCCGCGTCGGCGCATCTTGTCCAATGCCGTGACCGCGGTCTCATCGGAATCGGGCAGGGTGTTGGCGGGTTCGGATATCAGAACCTGCGGAATGGCCCCAGTCGCAGCACGATTGCAGGCGACGCGGCACTGCCCGCAAGCCGGTTGGATCAGCCGTCGAACCTTGTCCATGGGATGCCGAGTGCTCCGAGAGGACGAAGCACGGCTCGGTGGACAGCGCCTGCCCAGACAGAGAAGTTGCCGTTTCTTCGCTCTGTCACGGTGGCGACAATTCCGGGGGCGACGAAGAAGCGCGTGGAGTCGTTCGGCCAGCGCCACGGTTCCCACGGCAGAGGTGTCAGGGCCGCTGTCACATCGGTAACGTGTTCTGCCGACAGTTCGCTGCACAGGGCCGTGTAGTGCGCGTTCATCATGGTCTCGTAGAGAGCGAACTGGAGCAGGAAGCCGCTCATCGGCTCATGCTCGCGGCGCAGCCCTTTGCCGTCCCGATCGATCCACACCTCCGGGTCAGCCTGCGACGGGCTGAACAGCCACGCGAAGCAGCCCTGGTTCTCGTCGCCGAACAGCACCAGTCCGTCGTCCGCCGCTTCCCATTCCTCAGGCCGCCTGATGAAGTTCTGTCGGCCCAGAAGCGTGGGGCGTCGGCGGGCAAGACGGTAGAACTCCGCGAGTGGTGCAGGCAGGTCCCAAGTGTTCGTGGCCAAGTCGCCGAGGTCTTCGGCGGTCTCAGGGATCCAGCCTTCGACGAACTGCTTGAGTGCCGTGGTCGGGCCGCTCTTCACGCTGGCAAGCCACATCAGGTCCGGCAATGCATTGGGCTCGGTCGATGGCCGGACGCGGTCCAAGAGGTCGTTGGTCAGTTCCGGATCGATCGTCAGCTTGGCGCTGAACAGGACGCCGTCGCGGTAGTCGCCCTGTCCGGGCTTGCCGATCCCCAGGTAGAGGCAGCCCGAAGGCAGGCGAGTCAGCAGGTGGATCGGACGGACGTCGCGTCGTTCCGCCCAGCTCCATTGTGGCGAGGTCGGGGGGTGCCCGAACAGCCGGACGCCGACGTCATCGACGAACGGGCCGTGGAGGTGGAACCGTCGGCTGCTCCAGACACCGCTGACGTCCAGGCCGTCTCTCGGTTCGGCGAGAATCACCATGGCCTCGTTACCAAGGACGACGGACACGCCGTCGGCCTCGCAGACGATGCTGTCATCGCCGGCCAGGCGTATTGCGGCGTCCTGGGTGAGGATGTCGTTCGGGCTTACTGGCACGTCAGGGAGCTTATCGGTGCGGCGTTGGGCGCGGTTGCTCCCGTCGGGCTGGGCGCGATGTGGTCATCTGCCGGATCGTCGGCTCAATGCCGTAGAAACCTCCCTAGTGGTGGGCATCGGGCAGGCTGGAGCCAAGCTACTTTCTGGAGGGCCGAGGAGCCAGCCGTTTCCGGACGACGCCTCTCGGTGACGGCAGGGCGCGGGTGTCAACTGCAGGTCCCGATCACTGTTGTCCGTGGTGCAGATCGTCAATGTGCCGCCAGCCGCCTCGACCTTGGCGGTTCCTCAGTATGTGACAAATTGCAGTGGACGGGATCAACAGGCTGACTACCCGAAGCGTCTACCGACATACATAAGGATCTCGGACGAGTGAAGTACTAATGCTGGACGTTTACGTCTTTCGTCGTCTGCCCGTCCAGAGACTCGACCTCTCGTCTCTAGGACTGGATCGGCCGGGCTAAACTTCGCCGCAGCACGGCGCGAAGTACGCCTTGGCGTGCAGGAACACCATGATCTTTTCGCCGCGTATTCGCCGTGACCGCCGCAAAAACATGATCGGAATGACGACTCGATGAGACGCCTATTTCGAGAATTCCTGCGCAAGAAATTCCGGTTCAGCTGGGCGACAAGGCGCTGAAATGCAAAAATGCCGCCCGACTGATGTCGGGCGGCATATGCAAATGTGGAGCCGGCGGGAATTGAACCCGCGTCCATCAGCGGCTTGTCAGGGCTTCTCCGGGCGGAGCCTGTGATCGCTTTTCTCGGCCCCGGCAGTCTCACAGGCACGCTGCTGACAGGCCCAGCCACATAAGTGTTCCGTCGGGCCCTGTGGCCGTGCTCGACGGTGGAGCCTCCTAATGATGTCTTACCGGGCCGGAGGCGCTCCCGGGTCGACAGAAGTCATTACCTGATCAGTGGATCAGGCGGCGAGGCCGTAAGCGGCCTGCGACTTCAGCTGCGTCTTGTTGGCAGTTATTTTTTGTGCAGCGTGTGGTTAACGAGATCATCGCTGCTTCCTCGGCCCGCTTCCCCTGCCAAAACGTCCAATGTCGAAACCGTTCGGCCCCTTGTTGGACGACTCTGGTCGGAAACGTTTAGTTTTCTGACGCTTCGTCGTCTCTGTTCAGTTGTCAAACTGTCGGCTCCGGTTTCCCGGGGCCGTGATCCAAGAGTAGCGGTTCGGGGTGGCAGACTCCAGCGGGTTCGCCCAAGGCGAACGGGTGGGCCGCTTGGCGAGGCCAGGTGGGGCGAACGCGCTACCCTGCTGGTCAGGCCCTCGAGCAAGTCGACCGAACGGCCGCTACCGCCGCCGGCTGTTGCGCTTGAAAGCGTCCGCCATCGCCCGCTCGGCCTCGCGCTTGTTCTGGCGCTCCATCAGCGTCTGGCGCTTGTCGTACGTCTTCTTGCCTCGCGCCAGGCCGATCTCGACCTTGACCTTGCCGTCCTTGAAGTACAGCTCCAGCGGGATCAGGGTCAGGCCCGACTCCTTGGTCTTGCCGATGAGCTTGTTGATCTCGGCGCGGTGCAGGAGGAGTTTGCGGTTGCGGCGGGGTGCGTGGTTGGTCCACGTCCCCTCCGCGTACTCCGCGATGTGGACTCCCTGGAGCCAGACTTCGGCGTCCTTGATGACCGCGTAGCCGTCGACGAGGCTGGCGCGCCCCGCCCGGAGGGACTTGACCTCGGTGCCGGTCAGGGAGATGCCCGCTTCGTAGGTGGCCTCGATGGCGTACTCGTGGCGAGCCTTCTTGTTGCGGGCGATGACCTTCTGGCCTTGTTCCTTCGGCATGGGGTTCATTATCCCCGATGAACGCCGCTAGACCTTCAGGTATTTCCGCAGGGACAGGGCGCTGGCGCCGACCGCCATGAGCAGCCCCACCGGGATCAGGATCAGGACCGTGACCACCACCTTGTCCCAGCCGATGAAGCTGGTGAAGGTGAAGTTGGGGGCCAGGACGCGGTCGATCAGGAAGAACTTGAAGCTCGCCACGCCGAGGGTCGCCACCGCGACGCCTCCAAGGCCCGCGACCGCGCCCTCCATGAGGAACGGTAGGCGGATGTAGAAGTTCGACGCTCCGACCAGCCGCATGATGCCTGTCTCGCGGCGCCTGCTGAACGCAGACAGGCGGACCGTGTTCACGATCAGCATCAGCGCCAGGCCGACCATCACGATCGCGACCGTGGTCGCCGAGACGGTCAGGCCGTTGAACAGCTTGAACAGCGGCTGCAGGATCGTGCGCTGGTCCGACACCGTCTCCACGCCCTGCTGCCCCTGGTAGGAGCTGATCATGGCGTCGATGTTCTGGGTGCTCGGGTTCTTCAGCTTCACCCGCAGCGAGGCCGGGATCTGGTCCGGGGTCACGTACTGCGCCATCGAGGTGCCGCTCGTGCTGCCCTGCGACTGCTGCTGGTACCGGGCGAAGGCGTCGGCCTGGCTCTCGGTGTAGACGGTCTGCACCAGAGGGTTGGACTGCAGGGCAGTCTGCAGCGTGTTCATCTGGTTCTGCGAGGCCGCCCCGCCGATGCACGTGGTCGGGTGCAGGGTCGCGTCGTCCTTGGTGCACATGAACACCGTGACCTCGACCTTGTTGTACCAGAAGTCCTTCATGTGGCTGGTCTGGAACAGCATCAGCAGCGCGACGCCGAGCATGCCGAGGGCCACCGCCGCGGAGACGACGACCGCGACGGTCATCGTGAGGTTGCGGCGCAGGCCGATGAAGATCTCGGACAGGACGAATTGTGCGCGCATGGTCGGGGGACTCCTACCTGAGTTCTGCTTCTAGTGCGGCATAGTGCGGCATGGTGCGGCGTCTTCGGGGGCGCTGGCTCGGACCGGCCGGCGCTCTAGCGGACGTATCCGTACACGCCGCGCGACTGGTCGCGCACCAGGCTGCCGCTGTCGAGCTCCAGCACGCGCTTGCGCATCTGGTTCACGATGGCCTGGTCGTGCGTCACCATCACCACGGTGGTGCCCGCGCGGTTGATCCGGTCCAGCAGCTTCATGATGCCGACCGAGGTCTCCGGGTCCAGGTTTCCGGTGGGCTCGTCGGCGATGAGCACCATCGGGCGGTTCACGAACGCGCGCGCGATCGCCACGCGCTGCTGCTCGCCGCCGGAGAGCTCGTTGGGGAACCGGCCGCCCTTGCCTCCCAGGCCGACCAGGTCCAGCACCTCCGGCACCGCCTTGTTGATGGTGGGCCGGGACTTGCCGATGACCTCCAGGGCGAAGGCGACGTTCTGCTCGACCGTCTTGTTCGGCAGCAGGCGGAAGTCCTGGAACACCGTGCCGATCTGGCGGCGCAGCTGCGGGATCTTCCAGTTGGACAGCTTGGCCAGGTCCTTGCCGGCCACGTGCACCCGGCCGGCCGTGGGCCGCTCCTCGCGAAGGATCAGACGCATGAAGGTCGACTTGCCGGACCCGGAAGAGCCGATGACGAAGACGAATTCGCCCCGCTCGATCTCCAGCGAGATGTCCTGCAGAGCCGGACGGGTCTGGCTCGGGTAGGTCTTGGTGACCTTGTCGAATCTGATCATGTCGGCGCTACCTCCGCGACGAGCACAGCGGTCGGACAACCCTGGCGGGCACTTATGCGTACGCTCGGTCGTAGTGTCACAGTAGAGATGACAGTACACGCCGGAAGTAGGGGTTCACGGCCCCTTCGCCCGGGAAGCACAATCCGCACCGGCTGCCGGCGGGTACGGAACACAGGAGGTGAGGCGGCATGTGCTGTGAGCACCTGATTTGCGCGAACTGCGCGGGGCCGGTGTCCGAGGGCAGATGCAGCGTCTGCCGTGGCCAGAGGGCCCAGATGCACCATCAGAGCGGAGGCCTGTCCTTCTCGACGATGGCCGCCGTCCTGTTGACCTTGCTTGTCGCTGTGGCTTTTCTCACCACGACGCTCCATTAATGGATCATCGCTATACGTGGTGCCCTTATCTGCGATAAAGCCGCTATATAGCACTTAGTGCGCTATATAGCGGCTTGTGTCGCTTTTAGGCGTTCTCGCGCTGCTTGCGCCAGCGGATCCCGGCCTCGATGAACTCGTCGATGTCGCCGTCGAGCACCGCGGTGGTGTTGCCGGTCTCGTAGTTCGTGCGCAGGTCCTTCACCAGCTGGTACGGGTGCAGGACGTAGCTGCGCATCTGGTTGCCCCAGGACCCCGAGGAGTCGTCCTTCAGGGCGTCCATCTTCGCCTGCTCCTCCTCGCGCCGCCGCTGCAGCAGCTTGGCCTGGAGCACGGCCATCGCCGAGGCCCGGTTCTGGATCTGCGAGCGCTCGTTCTGGCAGGACACCACGATCCCGGTCGGCAGGTGCGTGATGCGCACCGCGGAGTCGGTCGTGTTGACGCCCTGCCCGCCGGGTCCGGAGGACCGGTAGACGTCCACCCGCAGCTCGTCCTCGGGGATGTCGACGTGGTCGGTCTGCTCGATCACCGGCACCACCTCGACCGCCGCGAACGAGGTCTGGCGCCGCCCCTGGTTGTCGAACGGCGAGATGCGCACCAGGCGGTGCGTCCCCTGCTCCACCGAGAGCGTGCCGTAGGCGTACGGCGCCTTGACGGTGAAGGTCGCGGACTTGATGCCGGCCTCTTCGGCGTACGACGTGTCGTAGACCTCGGTCGCGTAGCCGTGCCGCTCGGCCCAGCGCGTGTACATGCGCAGCAACATCTCGGCGAAGTCCGCGGCGTCCACGCCGCCGGCCTCCGCACGCAGCGACACCAGTGCCTCACGCGCGTCGTACTCGCCGGACAGCAGCGTGCGCACCTCCAGCTCGCCGACCGCCTTGGCGACGTCGATGAGCTCGCCCTGCACCTCGGCCAGGGTGTCGGCGTCTTCCTCGGACTGGCCGAGCTCGAAGAGCACCTCGACGTCCTCCAGCCGCCGGTTCAGCGTGGAGAACCGGTTCAGCTCGGCCTGCAGCCCGGACAGCTTCGAAGTCACCGCCTGCGCCTTGGCCTGGTCGTTCCACAGGTCCGGGGCCGATGCCTGCTCCTCCAGGTCCGCGATCTGCGCGCGCAGCTTGTCGAGGTCGAGCACGGCCTCGATGGACGCCATGGTCGTGCGGAGGTTCTTGAGCTCTTCGGAAGGATCTGTAGCCACGTGGCAAGCCTATCCGGAGTACGACACCCGCAGCTTCGTAGGAGACGCCGCCGTGACAACTGCGACCCGTCCGTCGGGGGTCTGGGTGGCCCCGGGCGGGAGCACGGACTGGAGGCCACCGGCACCGGCCTGCCCGTTGCCGTTCATGGCCTTGACGGCACCCCCGGCGGAACGCACGAATACATAAGAGCTTCCGTCACCTGAGGTTGCGGCTGTGGGAAGCCCCGAGAGCGGGGTCTGCACAGGCGTCCCCCACAGATTGTTCGCATAAGCGATCGCCATGACGTCGTCATCCGAGGCGCGCGGCACGTACGCGGTGTAGCCCGACGTCGACGGAGTCGGGGCCAGCGCGACCCCCGAACCGAGGTCTCCCATCGTCGACACCGGCTGCCAGGCGCTCCAGCTATAGGACCCGGACGTGCCATGGGGCGTCCCCGTAGTAACCATCAGCGTCTTAGCGCTTCCCACCGCAGCGACTACTACAGAGCCGTCGGCGTTGGTCAACGCTCCGGGCGCTCCGTGCATCTTGTCGCCGCTGAGCGGGACCCACTTCCCCGACCAGCTGCCCTGTGCGTAGCTCCGCTGGTGGACCACACCATCGCTTCGCAAAGCGAACAGCTCTAGGCGCCCCGCAGTAGTGGCGACGACAGCGGGTTCCGTGCCCGTCTTCAGTCCGTGCAGCGGCAGCCAGGAGTGACTGTTCTCCCCCGCCAGGTACCACACGGTGTCATCGGTACCCGTGACGAACACAAAGAGCGTCGAGCCACCGGAAACGTCCTTGAGGAACGCCGCGCGCGGCGCGCCCTGAATGGAGACCGGCACCGGAGGAAGCTCACGAGCGGGCTGGAAACTCAGCCCTATAGCAGTGGACCTCGTAGTCGTCCCAGGAGGCGAAGACTCACCCGAGGTCGTCGCGCCGACCGGACCCTGCGAATGCGCCTTGTTGTCCTTGCCGGAGTCGTCGCCCCCGGACATGCCCATGGCGATCGCGGCGGCCGCTCCGCCGACGAGCAGTGCCGCCGCGGTAGCGGCGATCCACCGGGGACGCTTAGGGCTGCTGCCCGCAGCGGCGTTGGCCCGCTCCGCGCGCAGCTCCGAGACGTCGTACGAACCGGTCCCGGACCGCCGCCGCACCTCCCCCTGGTCCCGCTCGCGGATCGGCCGCATCAGGTTCAGGTGGGTGTCTTCGTCCTCGTCCTTGACCTCGGCGTTGTGCACCAGCGGAACGATGCCGCTGTGCCGCATCGGGATCGGGTCGATGGTGGGGTTCCGGCCGCCGTGCAGGCTCGCGCGCGCCGAGGAGCGCACGTCCCAGCCGCCTTCGCGCGGGTCCGGGATGTTCAGCGGCGGCATGTCCTCCAGCAGCGGCGCGAGGTCGCGCAGCCGGGCGGCGAACTCCGCGGCGGTCAGCCGCGCGGCCGGGCCCTTGGCCAGGCAGGAGGCGACCAGCGCGGCCAGCGGGCCCGGGACGCCGGGCAGCGGCGGGACCTTGTCCGTGACGTGCCGGCGAAGCACCGCGCCGGGGTGGCCGCCGCCGAAGGGCGTCCAACCGGCCAGCAGCTCGAACAGCACGGTGCCCAGCGCGTACAGGTCGACCGCCGGGCCCGGCTGCAGGCCCTCGATGACCTCCGGGGCCAGGTAGTCCGGGGTGCCGATGATCCGGGTGGCGCGGGTCCGGCGCGGGCCGTCGACCAGGCGCGCGATGCCGAAGTCGGCCAGCCGCGGGACCAGCGCCCCGCCGGAGTGGTCCAGCAGGATGTTCTCGGGCTTCACGTCGCGGTGGATGATGCCCTGCGAGTGTGCGGCGGCCAGGCCCTCGGCGACGCCGGCCACCACCAGCACGGCCAGCTGCGGGCGCAGCGCGTGCTCGGCGTCCAGCAGGTGGCGCAGGTCCGAGCCCCGGACCAGGTCCATGACCAGGGCCAGGTCGGTGCCGTCGACGACCAGGTCGCGGACCCCGACCACGTTCGGGTGCTGCAGCGAGGTCAGGACGGTGCGCTCCTGCACGAAGCGCGCGATGAGGGTCTGGTCCGCGGCGAGGTCCTCGCGCAGCAGCTTGACCGCGACCGGCCCCTCTGGGCCCTCGCCCTCCCACACGGTGCCGCACGTCCCGCGGCCCAGCACCGTGGTGATGGTGTACCTGCTGCCGATCTTGCGCGCCACGAGGTCTTCTCGCTCCTGTCCGCTGGCCCTGTCCGCCCGCGTGGGAAGAACGGGGGACACGAAACTTTCCCGCGCCGCACGCCTTTCGGGCAAGCGGGCTCGCCGAAGAGGCGGTCAGTGGTCGTCGGACAGCCGCCCGGCGGGGGTCAGTGGGTGCTGTTCGATCCGGGGAAGGAGGACGGGAAGTCCGAGGGGCCGGGAATCTGCGGGGTGGCCTTCTTCTTCTCCAGGTCGATCTTCTGCGCGATCTGGTGCCATTCCTTGGAGACCCAGTTGTTCAGGTCGTGGTGGATGCCGTTGATCTTGGCCATGGCCCAGTTCACACCGGTGTAGATGCCGAACCCGACCAGGGCCAGGATCGCCAGCTTGATCAGGCAGCCCATCGGCATGCCGCTGCGGCGCTTGACGACCGTCTTCTGCACCGCCGGCCGGGACTGCTCGCGTTCCCGCTCCCGCTCGCGCTCGCGCGGCGGCTGCCGCGGCGGGGCCTGCGGCGCCTGGGCGACCGGCCGCGGCTGCGGCGCCGCCTGGAACTGCGTCGGCTGCTGGTAGCCCTGGTTCTGCGCGGGGTACGGCTGGCCGGGCGCCGGCTGGTGGTAGCCCTGGGGGCCGGGCTGCTGGTACCCCTGCGGGGCGAACTGCGGCTGCGGCGGGTAGGCGGCCAGGCGCTGCTGGTGCGATGGCGCCTGTTCCGGCTGCTGGTGCTCCTTGTGGAGCTGTTCGAGCTGGCGCTGCATGTGCGGCGGGAGCGGCTGCGGCGGACCGCCGCCGCGGCGGGAGACGCCGGCGCCGATCGCGTCGGGGTCCGACGGGGCGTCCCAGCCGGGGACCTTGCCGGGGTCGGCGGGGCGGCGGGACACGCCGGCGCCGATGGCGTCCGGCTCGGAGGGGGCGTCCCAGCCGGCGATCTTGCCGTCGATCCGTGCCGGGCGCTGCGGCAGCGGTGTCGAGGAGGCGGCGGGGCGGACCACGGGAATGGTCGGCTCGATGGCGGACGCGGCGGCGGAGGCGGCCTTCGCGGCGGCGGCCGCGGCGGACGGGGACACGGCCGGCATGGCGGTCGTCGGGGCACCCGCCGAGGCCGGGACGGCCGAGCCCTGGCCGGGCTGGCCGGGCTGCCCGGGCTGGCCTTGCCCCGAGCCGTCGCCGGAGGAGGCGCCGGCGGCCCGGTCGATGGCGGCCAGGCCCATCGGCGGCAGCCGCAGCGTCCCGTACTGCCCCTCGACCGGCAGGTGGTGCGTGGGCTCTCCGTCGGGGCCGTCCACGGTCCGCCCGATGGCGGCGCGCAGCTGGGCGGCCAGCACGGTCGCCGAGGGCCGCGCCTCGGGCTCCTTCACCAGCGCCGCGGCGATGACCGGCCACAGCCGCTGGGGGATCTCCGCGGGGCGCTCCGGCACGGTGTTCATGTGCTGGCGGAAGACGCTGACCGCGTCCGGGCCGCGGAAGACCGGGTGGCCCGTGATGAGCTCGTAGAGCATGACACCGGCGGCGTACACGTCGGCGGCCGGCGTGGCCTTCTTCCCGGCCACCACCTCCGGCGCCAGGTAGTACGGCGTGCCGACGACCTGGTGGGTGCGGGTCACCGAGGGCGCGTCGGCGATCCGGGCGATGCCGAAGTCGGTCAGCAGCGGCCGCAGCCCGCCGTCGGCCTGCTCCAGCAGCACGTTGGCGGGCTTGATGTCGCGGTGCACGATGCCGGCGGAGTGCGCCACGGCCATGCCCTCGGCGACCTCGGCGACCAGCAGCCCGGCCTCGTCCGGCTCCAGGCGGCCGCGGCCGGCCAGGTACTTCTTCAGGTCCGGGCCCTCGACCAGCTGCATCACCAGCGCCAGGATGTCGCCCTCGACGACCAGGTCGCGCAGCCGCACCAGGGAGCGGTGGTTCAGGCCGACCAGGGCCGCGCGCTCGCGCAGGAACCGCGTCACCACGTCGGCGTCGGCTGCGAACTCCTCGAGGAGCACCTTGATGGCGACGGCCTCGCCGGTCGCGCGCACGCGGCCGCGCCAGACCGCGCCGAACGCACCGCGGCCGATCTCGTCGTCGAGCTCGTACCTGCTTCCGATCGCCCTGCCCACGCTGCTCCTCATCCCCCCAGTACCAAGGACCACTGCACCACTGCACCGTCTTCTGGCGCCCTCCCGCACTCCCGACCGCGTCGCCGAATCACCACCGGGGAAGCGCCAGGGCAGCTTAAGAAGAACCCTCCAGGGCAAAGACTAGGGCTTGAGAGGCCATCCGTGTCGCGTAGCTGTCACCTCATGCGAGGATGCACCCCATGCAGATCCGGCTCACCGTCACCCGAACCCAAGGATCCCGCCAGACTTCCGCTGACGTTCTAGTGACCGCCGAGCCGGGCGCCGCTTTGTCTTCCGTAGCGCAGCAGTTGCGCACTGCCGCGGGGGTGAGCGCCCCGGGACGGCTGTTCGCCGGGCTGGACCCGCTGGAGGACGAAGCGCCACTGGGTCGCCCCCTGTTGGTGGACGGCGCGCGCCTGTGGCTGGACGTGCCGGGCACGCCGGCGACGCTGATCGGGAACCTCGCTCTTTATGTGGTGTCCGGGCCGGACGCCGGAGGCGTTCACCTTCTCACTCCGAAGGATGACGGATACGGAGGAGAACTCCCTATTCGCATCGGGCGCGGAGCGGACGCGGACATCCGCGTGGATGATCCCGATATCTCCCGTATCCACGCGGAGCTCTTGGTGCGCCACGAGCACGACTACACCCGCGTCTATGTACGAGACCTCGGTTCCACCAACGGCATGACCCTCGACGGCGCTCAGGTCGGCGGCGCACCGGTGGAGATGCGGCCGGGTTCTCTGTTGCGTATGGGCGAGTCCTCTATAGCGCTGTCTGTAGAGGCCGGAGGTGTACCGGACCTCCCTGTGCACCCCGACGGCAACGGCCACGTCGCGGTGGGCCGCGTCGGCTGGGGCCGCGGTCCCTCCGACCCGCCGCAGGTCCGCATCGACCTGCCGCCGCGGCCGTCGGACAAGGGACGGCCCGCGCAGCGCCGTATCGCCATGGAACAGTACGAGAGGGAGCGCGCGGAGGCAGACCGCCGTATCGCCGGCGCGCTTACTACGGAGGCGCGTATCCGGCGCGAGGCCGCGCCGGATCCCGCGACGCTTCTGGTTTCCGCGGTGCGCCCCGACGCGCGCCTGTGGGAGCGCCGTCCCGGGGAGCCGGACTTCCTGCGGCTGCGGCTCGGGACGGGAGCGCTGCCGTCGAACGTGACCGTGGTCGGCGGCAAGGCGGTGCAGCCGCGGGTGCCGACCGTGCCGGTGACCGTGGACCTGGCGCAGTGCGGCGTGGTCGGCCTTGTGGGGCCGCGCCCGGAGCTGGCGCGCCTGGCGCGCTATGCGCTGGCGCAGGTCGCCGGAGCGCACAGCCCCAAGTACGTCGAGATCGTGATGCTGGCGCCGGAGTCGTCCGATCATCACGGCGCGACGGCCGGCGAGGAGCACTGGCGCTGGACCCGCTGGCTGCCGCACCTGGTCCCCGAGGACGACCAGGACTGTTCGCGGCTGCTCGGCTTGGGCCCGGAGCAGGCTCGGGCCCGGCTGACGGAGCTGGTGGACCGGATCCGGCAGCGGACCGGCCGCACGCCTCCCCCGGGCCCGGGGACGGCCGCGACGCCCGACTCGGGGCGCGCGGTGGTGCTGGTCGTGGACCCGATCCGGGCGCTGACCGGGTCGCCGGAGCTGAACGAGGTGCTGGCCGAGGGGCCGGCGGCCGGCGTGTTCACGCTCTGCCTGGCCGACCGCGCCGGCGACCTGCCGCCGCAGACCGGTGCGATGGTCACCCTGGGCGGCGAGGTGAACTCCCGGCTGCGGGTCGACACGCCGAACGCCGCGCCGGTGGAGAGCGCCGTGGCGGACATGGTGTCGGTGGCGTGGGCGGACCGCTTCGCGCGGGCCCTGGCGCCGCTGCGGGACCGCACCGACACTCCGACCACCCCGGACGAACGGACCCGCATCGACCGGGTCTCCCCCACCTCGCACCTGCCGGAGCAGGTGCGGCTGCTGGAGCTGCTCGGCCTGGACCTGCTGACGCCGGCCAAGCTGGCGGCGCGCTGGGCCTCGCACCCGGCGACGCCGCGCATCGCGCTGGGCCGCCTGGCCGACGGACCGCTGGCCGCCGAGCCCGCGCACGTGCTGATCGGCGGCGACTCGCGCTCGGGCGTGTCGGAGATGGTGCGGGCGGTGGTGGCCGGGCAGGCCGCGACCAACCACCCGGACACCCTGGACATCGCGCTGGTGTCGGCCGGCCCCGGCAAGCCGCTGGCGCCGTGCGAGGACCTGCCGCACGTCTTCGAGTACGTCGACGCCTCCGCGGTCGGCGACGAGGCGCTGGCGCGGCTGGTGCGGCGGCTGGAGTACGAGCTCGACCAGCGGGAGTGGCCGCCGGACGAGGAGCCGGAGCCGTACGGCGGCGCGGCGGGGCCGGGCGGGCCTTCGGGGCCGGCCGGGGCGGCGGGACTGTCGTCGTCGCTCGGCGGGCGGCAGGGCGGCGGTGCGCTGGTCCCGGCCGGCCGCGGCGCCGGCGGGCGCAAGACGCCGCCGCGGATACTGCTGGCCGTCGACAATCTGACCGCGCTGGCCGCCGAGCACCCCGCGTTCGTGGAGACGCTGGCCGGTCTGGCCGATCGCGGCCGCAGGTTCGGGCTGCGGATAGTGATCGGCGCCTCGGTCATCGAGACCGCCGGATACGGCGCGCCGGGCAACGCCACCGGCGACCGCGCTTTCCTGGCCGCGCTCAGCACCCCCGTGTGCCTGGCCGCCGACCTGCGGGTGGCGATGCAGACCACGAACCCGGAGGCGCTGCGGCTGCTGCTCGGGGCGGGGGCCGGGACGACCACCGCGGCGCCGGGCGGGCCATACCTGCCGGGGCGTGCGCAGGCGAAGCTGCCGTCGGGGGCCGTGGTGCCGTTCCAGGCCGCCGGGATCGGGGTGCCGATGGCGTCCTCGGCGTCGCCGTCGAACCGGCCGACGGTGCGGATTCAGGACTGGCACGAGCTGGGGGACCCGGTGCGCGTCGTGCGCGCCCGGCGGGACGCGGACAGCGGACCGACGGACCTGTCGCTGTTGATCGGCGCACTGAAGAAGGCTGTGGAGTAAGGAGTTAGGGGAACGGATGGAGCCGACGCGCGTCGAGGTCGCGTACTGCGAGGGCTGGGATGCTGCGGCCCACGCGGCGTTCCGGCCGCTTAAAGAACAGACCGCACGCGAGCGGCACAGTACGGGGCGGCGCTATGCGGCGTTGCTCAGTATCGACGCGGAGCCACGGGCCCTGATCCAGGTGGACACCGGCGCCGGGTATGTCGGCGTGTTCTCCTTCGACCTGGCCGGCCGCCGGTCGCTGAAGTTCTCCTATCGGGACCTCGGCGACCACCTGATGCTGCGCGAGCTCAAGGCGTGGCGGCATGTGGACGACGATGAGCCGGAGTTCGGCGCCGACCTTCGGATCACGTTCCGGTTCTGGCCGGACGAACCGGTGCGCGCGACGTTGGACGACGCCCGGCGCGGACAGTTCACGAGCTATGTGAAGCTGCCGGGTCCGCTGCACCGGATTCCGCTGCTGGAGTTCGGGCGGTGGCCGGTGGACGGCTGGCTGCTGGGGGCCTTCGAGCCGCTGGAGTTCGTCACCGCGGCCGATCCCGAGCGGGAGGCCGAGGGGCCGTTCTGGGCGCCGTGGAGCGCGCCTGAGGGGGCGCGGCCGACGGCGCTGGAGGCGTTGTTCGTCCCGGGGGCGCGGATCCGGAACGGGCAGGGCGACGTGTTCGAGGTGCGGGAGCCGCGAGCAGTCGGGAAGCTGCGGTTGCCTACCGGACGGATCGTGGCGGCGGACCCTGCGACGGTGGAACTGCAGGGGGAACAGGCGGTCGCGCCTTATACGGTCACGCTCACTCCGGGCGAGTACGCGATGGAGACGGCGCGGATGCGGACTGCGGGGCGGGGTACAGACATGGTCGCCGCGGCGCGGGTGCGGGTGAGCGAGGAGCCGGTGGCGACGTGGGAGTTGGCGTTGCGGCCGGGGCAGGACGAGCGGTTGCTGGGGGCGTCGGAGTTCTTCGGGTTCGTGGTGGACTCCGGGACGGCGGCCTTCATGGACGCGTCGGCGGTGGACGCGCTGGCGGCGTATCAGGATGCGGACGACGCAGAGGCCGCTGAGGCGACGATTCCCGGGGACGGGGTGTCGGAACTCTTGACGTTCCCGAGCGGGAAGGGCGACGGGTCGTATCCGGTGTGGATCGGCCGGGACGCGGTCGGGTCGGTGACGTGTTTGGTGGCCGACATGCGGTTGTTGGGGCGCGGTGTGGAGGTGGACGCACCGGGTTCCTCGGCGCGGAACGCTATAGCGACCGCGCGGCACGTACCGGGGATCGCGCAGTTGGAGGTCCACGACGTAGCGGGGATCGAGGCTTTCTCCTCCCAGGGAATCCTTGAGTTCTTCAACGACACGGCCGACGCGCAGGCGGAATTCTGGGCTCGGCGGATGGGTCGCTAGGGGCTGCTGTACCGCGCGGCGAACACAGCATTGAACCCATAGACAGGTGCCGTACGTTAGCTCCAGCACAGCCATAACGACGGAGGCATCGGTGACCTACAAGATCTTCGACCTGCCCACCCACATCCTCGTGATCCATCTCGTGGTCGTGGGGATCCCGGTAGCCGCGCTGGCCACGATCGCCATAGCCGTAAGGCCGCAGTGGCGCTCCGGGAAGGTCGGGCTCGCCGTCGTGGTCATCGACGCGCTGGCCGTCGTCGGGACCTGGATAGCCCGGCTCAGCGGCGAGCAGTTCTTCAACCACAACCCCGGCTTCAAGACCCTGAAGCAGATCGTCGACCACAAGAACCTGGGCCTGACCCTGATCTGGTACGTCCTGGGCCTCCTGGTCGCCGCCGTCCTGCTGGTCCTGGCCGAGAAGTACGAGCGCCCCCCGCTGACCACGGTGTTCGCGATAGTCGCGACGATCGTCGCGGTCGCCGCGGTGGTCCAGACGGTGCGCGTCGGGGACGCGGGGGCTCGGGCTACGTGGTCGGGGTACATCACGAAATAGCCTCAAGCGATTGAGGAATGCAGGCCGCGCCGTTTCCGGTAGCGGCCTGCGCGAGTGATCGAGCGCGAGCGGGCTTCGGCGTCGCCGGCGGCCCGCCTTCCCCTCGAAGCCCTACTCCCCCGCCCCCACCTCAATAGCCGCCTCCACATCCGCGGCCCGGGCCGCCTCCTCGGCGGCGAAGCGCTTCTCGCGGTCCAGGCGCTCCGCGAGGTCCTCGTCGGCCTTCATCAGGTCCTCGACGTTGCTCGCCGCGTAGTTCAGGACTCCCATGTCCTCGTATGCCTTCTGGACGCGTGGGCCCCACAGGCCGATGTCCTTCACCGTCGGGACGATGCGGGTGAAGAGCAGGTTGCGGAAGGCGGTGTAGTACTCCGAGTGCTCGTTGAGTTCCAGGCAGCGCTCGACGGGCAGGCCTAGGTGTTCGTAGACGTCGCGGCCGTTGATGCGGTCGCGCATCAGGTAGCAGCCCTCGACGACGAACTCTTCGCGTTCGTCGCGCTCTGCTTGGGTGAGTTCCTTGTAGTAGTCGCGGAGGGCCAGGCGGCCGAAGGCCACGTGGCGGGCTTCGTCCTGCATCACGTAGGCGAGGATCTGCTTCGGGAGCGGCATGTCCGTCAGGTCGCGCATGACGCCGAAGGCGGCCAGGGCCAGGCCTTCGATGAGGACCTGCATGCCGAGGTAGGGCATGTCCCAGCGGGAGTCGGACAGGGTGTCGTCCAGGAGGGCCTTGAGCTGGTCGTTGATCGGGTAGAAGAGACCGACCTTCTCCTTGAGGAACCTGCTGTAGATCTCCGCGTGCCGGGCCTCGTCCATGGTCTGGGTCGCGGCGTAGAACTTGGCGTCCAGGTCCGGCACCGATTCGACGATGCGGGCCGAGCAGATCATGGCGCCCTGCTCGCCGTGCAGGAAGTTCGAGAACTGCCAGGCGACCTGGTGGCGGCCGAGTTCGTCGTGCTCCCGCGGGGTCATCTTGTCCCAGATCTCGGAGCCGAACAGGGGCGAGGTCTCGTGGGGGAAGCCCAGGACGTCGTCCGGGTCGACCTCGATGTCCCAGTCGATGCGGGTGACCTGGTCCCACTGCTTGTCCTTGCCCTTCTGGTACAGGCGCAGCAGGCGGTCGCGGCCGTTGTCGTACTCCCAGGTGAAGCGGGAGTAGCCGGTGTCGGCGACGTCCCAGGTCTCGTGGTCGGCCGGGAGGGTGTAGAGGTCGTGGGTGGACACGCGGGTCTCCTCCGGTTCACTCGTTCGTCGTGAGGTCCCTCATCAGGCGGCGGACCACTTCGGCGATGTGCGCGCTGGTGGTCTCCACGGGCTCGGTGGCGATGATCAGATGGCTGATCACCAGGCGGAAGGCGGTCTCGCTGATCCAGCCCACCTCGGCCAGCGCCTCGGGGCGCTCGGCCAGCTCCGGCCAGCGCTCGGTGAAGATGGCGATGGAGTCCTCGCGGAAGACGTCCATGATCGCCTCGGAGCGGGTGGTCAGGTACGGCAGCAGCCCGGAGGTGTCGTCGGTGAGGGTGGCCTTGATCAGCGGGTTGTCGCGGGCGGCGGTCAGCGCGGCGGTCACCGAGGCCGCGGTGGCGGCGCCGACGTCGCCGGGCGCGGTGCGCGCCGCGTGCCCGGTCAGCTCGCGGAAGCGCTCGGCCTCGCGCAGCGCCAGGGCCGCGGCGAGCTGGTCGCGGTTCCCGAACTCGTTGTACAGGGTCTGGCGCGAGACGCCGGCGCGCGCCGCGAGGTCGGCCATGCGCGCGCCGGCCCAGCCGCCGGCGACGATGGTCTGGTACGCGGCGTCCAGGAGAGCTTCACGAGCGGAACCCATGAAGCCAGCTTGACACGGCGCCGACCGCTGTCAAGCGTCCTGGTTCAAGACCCCGTGTTCGACAGCACCGCGCGGGCCAGCCGGGCGCGCCATTTCGGCAGCGTGGGATCCGGGTCCGGCCCTTCGGCGGCCCAGATCTCCAGGACGGCGTAGGCCTGGGAGTAAGCACGCTGGCTCTCCATCAGCTGCGCCGCGCGCCGGTAGTTCCACGCCGTGGCCAGCCGCGCGCAGATCATGTGCACGGTCTGCGCCAGCTCGGCCTCGACCTGCGCCGGGAAGCACTCCTCGAGGTCCGTGCCCTGGAAGGTCCAGCCGTCGATCCCGCACCGGGGCTCGACGATCGGCTCCAGCAGGTCGGGCGGGAGCCGGTCCACGCGCTCCTTGCCGCGCCGGCCGGCCGGGGCGGGCCGGGGAACGAAAGCAGGAACAGGAGTCGGAACCGTAGGCGGCGGTGGAACTGAAGACCGCGGCGCAACGGAAGACTGCGGTGCAACGGAAGACTGCGGTGCAACGGAAGTCGGTCGTTGAACCGAAGACGGCGGCGGAACGAAAGACGGAGTCGGAACGGAAGTCGGTCGCGGAGCGGGAGCCGGAGCCGGAGCCGGACTCGGAGCGGGCACGGATGCCGCCTCCTCGCCGAAGCCGAGCCACGTCCGAAGGCGCCGCGGCGAGGGGATCGGAGTCCGTCGCGGCGGCGTCAGGCCTGGGGGCGATGTTCGTCGGAAGATACGGCCAGCCTAGTGAGGAGGTCCCGCACATCCCGGGAAGCCGGGCCCGGACAGGCGCGGCGGGTCGCGGATTCGCCCTATCGTGTGACCCATGACCGCCTTCGACGACGACCTTCGGCTGGCCCACGTCCTCGCCGACTCCGCCGACGCCATCACCATGGGCCGCTACAAGGCCCGGGATCTGGTCGTGGAGTCCAAGCCCGACATGACCCCGGTCTCCGACGCCGACAAGGCGGCCGAGGAGGCGATCCGCTCCGCGCTGTCCCGGGCCCGTCCGCGCGACGCGATGCTCGGCGAGGAGTTCGGCGAGACCGCGGCCGGCGCCACCGGCCGCAAGTGGATCATCGACCCGATCGACGGCACCAAGAACTACGTGCGCGGCGTGCCGGTCTGGGCCACCCTGATCGGCCTGATGGAGGGCGAGGAGGTGGTGGCCGGCGTGGTCTCCGCCCCGGCCCTGGGCCGGCGCTGGTGGGCGGCCAAGGGCGGCGGCGCGTTCACCGGCCGCTCGCTGTCCTCGGCGCAGCGCTGCCACGTCTCCAAGGTGGCGGCCATAGCCGACGCCTCGCTGGCGTACAGCTCGGCGGTGTCCTGGGAGGAGTACGGCCGGCTCGAGGCCTTCCTCGACCTGTCCCGCGCCTGCTGGCGGACCCGCGCCTACGGCGACTTCTGGTCGCACATGCTGGTCGCCGAGGGCGCCTGCGACATCGCCGCCGAACCGGAGCTGTCGTTGTGGGACATGGCGGCGCTGGCGGTGATCGTCACCGAGGCCGGCGGGATGTTCACCTCGGTCGACGGCGTGCCCGGCGTGCTGGGCGGCTCCGCGGCGGTCTCGAACGGCCTACTGCACGAGGAATTGCTCTATTACGTGGGCGGCCAGCAGCTGGAGGGGTGAGGTTCGAAAGTTCTCGCCGGTTTCGCCTTGCCAACCTCTTCCCGGCATGTGAATTTGTGAAGAGGAGCTCGTCGGCCACCGTGCCTCCCTCGGCACGGCCCCCACCCCGAGGCGAATCATCAGGGAGCGACCATGTCCGTCCCCGGAAACCCCGCCCATGCCCACGTCTGTGACGCCATGTCCACCGAGATCCTCATGATCGGTCCCAGGCACACGCTGCGCCAGGCGGCGCAGCGCATGACGCAGCGCGGCGTCGGCAGCGCCGTGGTGCACAACCCCGAGACCTCGGGGATCGGGATCATCACCGAGCGGGACGTCCTGCACGCCCTCGGCGGCGGTCTCGACGCCGACACCGAGTGCGTGGAGTCCCATCTGACCTCCGACGTCGTGTTCGCCACCCCGCGCTGGACGCTGGATCAGGCCGCCGAGGCGATGACCCGCGGCGGGTTCCGGCACCTGATCGTCGTCGACGGCGACGAGGTCGTGGGGATGATCTCGGTGCGCGACATCGTCAAGGCGTGGACCAGGGTGCCGTCCCCCGCGTGAGCCGTCATCCTCAGGGATGACACAGATCTCCTTGAGGCTGATACGGATCGGAGACCTTCGCACGTCCCGCGGGAAAAGCCGAGCGCCTAAGCTTGACCGCCATGGGAGCCCTACTGACCTGGATCGCGGACACGCTGCAGAAACTGCCCGGTCCCGCAGCGCTGGCGCTGGTGTTCCTACTGCCGGCGCTGGAGGCCTCGGTCTTCCTGGGCTTCCTGGTCCCCGGCGAGATCGCCGTGGTCATCGGCGGCTTCCTGGCGTTCAGCGGGAAGGTCAACCTCGGCGTGGCGCTGGCCGCGGCGATCCTCGGCGCGATCATCGGCGACAGCGTCGGGTACGAGGTCGGCAAGAAGTGGGGCGACACCCTGCTGACCAGGCTGCCCGAGCGGTTCGTCAAGCCCGAGCACATCCACCAGGGCAAGCAGCTGATCAACCGGCTCGGCGGCAAGGCGGTGTTCACCGGCCGCTTCGCCGCCGCGCTGCGGGCGCTGGTGCCGGGGCTGTGCGGCGTGTCGCGGATCCCGTACCGGAAGTTCCTGTTCTGGAACGCGCTCGGCGGCATCGTCTGGGCCACCGGCTTCACTCTCCTCGGGTACGCCGCCGGCAACGCCTGGCACAAGGTCGAGCACTACGCCTCGCTGGTCAGCTGGGTGTTGCTGGGCCTGGCGGTGGTCGGCGCGGCGGTGCTGTTCGTGGTCAAGAGGCGCAAGGGCGCGGCCGGCCCGGCCGGATCAGCCGAGCACGCCGCCGGATCAGCCGAGCACAACGCCGGGCCAGGCACGACCGCGACCGGCGAGCCGGCCGAGCGCGAGCGCCACATCGGCCTTCACTTGGTCGCCGACGACTCCGAGACCGCCCCGACGTCCTGACCGCCGCCCCCCGGCGGATGCGGCCCGGCCTCGCCGAACCGCGACAGCGCGATCGCCCCGCCGACCGCGCACAGGAAGCCCACCACGGCCACCGGCACGAACCCTTGCCGCGTGTGGTCGTGGAACAGCGTGAACCCCAGCAGCGCCGGCAGTGCCGTCTCCCCGACCACCAGCATCGCGGTCGTCATCGTCACCGAGCCGCGCTGGAGCGCCGTGGTGAAGAACAGGAAACCGGTGATCGAGGCGACCACGCCGGCGTAGGCGGCCGGGTCGGTCAGCAGGGCCGTGGGATGCAGATCCGGCAGGATCCGCACACAGATCGCGAACGCGCCGAACAGCGACCCGGCGAACGCCGCGAGCACCACCGAGTTCCCGCCGAACTTCCAGACGGCCAGGAACGACCCGGCGATCAGCACGGCGACCGCGACCAGCAGGCCCCAGTGGACGTTCTGCCCGACGTGCACCGGTTTCTCCGCGCCGGCCGAGATCCCGACCAGGACCAGGCCGAACACCACCGCGCCCACCGCGATCCAGTCGTTGCGCGTCAGCCTGGCCTTCAGCAGCGGCACCGACAACAGCGCGGTGACGGCCAGCGAGCAGCTCATGATCGCCTGCACCGCGAACAGCGGCAGCTTCTCCAGGGCCACCAGGTCCGCGATCAGACCCAGGGTGTCCAGGCCGAGCCCGGCCACGAACGGCAGCTGCGACAGCACCCTGATCAACAGCCGCGGGTCCACGCCGGCGCCGGCCGTGTCCGTGGTGCGCGCGGCGCCGATCGCCTGGAACACCGTCGCCGAGCCGTAGGCGAGCGCGCAGACGATCGCCGCCGCCAAGCCCCATGCCAGTCCCACGCGCCGCCTCCTGATCGTCCAGGTTCACCGCGCCTCGGCGGGTCCCGGTTGGAACCATACGCGTCTTTCGAGCGCGACCTGCGGCGCAGGTGTGGGAAGCAGCCCGCCGGGGAAGGTGGTCGGGAACCACGTGAACGAAGAGACGATGATCACACGTTCAGGGGTGGCGGCTCGCCGCCCGGTGGTCCACTGTTCCTCCTAGACGTATCCACGTTACGACCAATTCCATACCCGTTCACCACCGATGACTCGTCCCCTCACCGAGACCACCGATGGAAGGCAAGCCGATGATGAGCGAGACGGCCAACCCGCACCTCGTCCACACGGAACGATTCACTGCCGAGGCGGAGCGCGTGGCGACGCTGCTCGACGGCCTCGGCTCCGACGACTGGCTCCAGCCGATCCCGGCGTGCCCGGGCTGGACCGTGCGCAAGGCCGCGCGGCACCTCGGGACCGCCCACCGCTGGGCGGCCGCGATCGTCCGCTCCCCCGGGAGCGAGGCCGTGAACCCGCGCACCCTGGACCTCGGCCTGCCGGAGTCCTACGCGGGCTACGGGGAGTGGATCCGCTCCGGTGCCGCGGAACTGGCGAACGCCGTCCGCGAATCCGGTCCGGACAAGCCCGTCTGGTCCTGGGGCACCGACCCGCACGCCCGGTTCTGGGCGCGGCGCATGCTGCACGAGACCGCGGTGCACCGCGGCGACATGGAGCTCGCGCTCGGCCGGACGCCGGCGTACGACCCGGCGGTGGCCGCGGACGGCATCGACGAGTTCCTGTCCGTCCTGCCGGCGGCGGCCGCGTTCGCCCCGAAGATCAGGACCCTGACCGGCGACGGCGAGACCCTGCACCTGCACGCCACCGACGGCGACCCGGCGGCGGCCGGCGAGGAGCGCGCCGAGTGGCTGATCACCCTGGAGCCGCACGGCTTCCGCTGGCGCCGCGCGCACGCCAAGGGCGCCGCCGCGGTCCGCGGGCCGGTCGGCGAGCTGTACCTGTTCGTCTGGGGCCGGCGCGCGCCGGGCGCCCAGGAGATCGAGGTACTGGGCGACCACACCCTGCTGGACCACTGGATCACGAACGCTTCGTTCTGACCCGGTGCCCGACCCTCACCGTCCGGGCCGGCGCCGCCACGCCGGCACCGGCCCGGACCGGTGAACGAGGGTCGGTCAAGGGGGATCTTCACCGCCGCTGACGCACTCGGGGCGCTACCGTCGGCCCATGACGACTGAAGACTCCCAGAACCCGGTGGCGTCGGCGGTCGCCGAGGCGGTCCGCTGGCACCTGGACGCGAATCCGGTCCTGGCCACGGTCATGGGCTCCGACGATCCGGAACGCACCACCACGCTCGGCGACCTCTCTGCCGAGGGCTATGAGCGCAGGGCCCGCGAAGCGGCGGCCCACCTGGCGAAGCTGGACGCGCTGGCCGGCGCCGAGGACTTCGGTGCCGGGCGTTCCGATGCCGACGACTCCGGTGCCGACGACTCCGGCGGCGCGACCGGGGACGGAGCCTTCGAGGACGGCGTCGACCGCGACCTGATCCGGGCCCAGCTGCGCCGGCACGCCATCATGGCCGAGCGCCAGGTGTGGCGCCGCGACCCCGGCGACTACGTGACGACCGCGCTGTACGGCCTCTACCTTCCGCTCCAGCAGAAGACCCGGCCGGAGGAGCGCCTGGTCGAGGAGACGCTGGCGAAGCTGAAGCAGGTCCCTGAGGCCCTGGCCTCGTGCCGGGACAACCTGGACCCCGGCATCGCCCCGCAGCTGCTGGTGAACCGTGCTCTGGGCCAGGCGCGCACCGGACGCTCGTTCCTGACCGGCGCCCTGCCGGCGATGCTGGACGACGAAGGGCTGCGGGCCCGCGTGGTCGAGGCCGCCGAGCCGGCCGCCGCCGCGTTCGACGACTTCGCGGAGTTCCTGGCGGACTTCGCAGAACGCTGCGAGGGCGACTGGCGGCTCGGCGAGCAGACGTACTCGCGGTTGCTGCAGGACGTGGAGATGCTCGGCTTCGACACCGCCGAGCTGCACCGGCGCGGCCAGGCCGCGTACGACCGGCTGGACGGCGAGATGCGGGAGCTGGCCGCGCGGATCCCCGGCGGGTCCCGCGACTGGCGCGCGACGATGGAGATGCTCTGCGAGGACTTCCCGCCCACCGAGGAGGCGATGCTCGCGGAGTACACCGCCGAGACCGAGCGGGCCCGGCAGTTCACCAAGGACCACGACCTGGTCTCGTTCGCCGAGGGCGAGGAGTGCCTGGTGGAGCCCGGCCCGGAGTTCGTGCGGGCGGTGCTGTCGGTGGCCTCCTACAGCCGGCCGCCGGCGCTGACGCCGTCCCGGACCGGGGTGTTCAACGTGCCGTTCACGCCGGCCGGCTCCTCGCCGGAGGCGGTGCTCGGGCGGCTGAAGACCAATGCCAGGGTGTCGATGCCGACGATCGCGGTGCACGAGGCCTACCCCGGGCACCACTGGCACCTGTCGTGGGTCGCCGAGCAGGGACGGCCGGTGCGCAGCGCGTTCACCACGCCCTACTTCACCGAGGGCTGGGCGCTGTACATCGAGACCGCGATGCGCGAGCAGGGCTACTTCGCCGACCCGCGCCACGAGCTGGGGCACCTGGACGCGCGCATCTTCCGGGCGGCGCGGATCGTGGTGGACACCGCGCTGCACACCGGCGAGATGAGCATCGAGGAGGCCGAGACGTTCATGGCCACGAAGGCCTCGCTGACGCCGGAGACCGCCAAGGGCGAGGTGAACCGGTACTGCGCGTGGCCGACGCAGGCGCCGTCTTATCTGACCGGATGCCTGGAGATCGAGGCGATCCGGGCGGAGTATGAGAAGCAGGGCAAGGGAACGCTGAAGCAGTTCCACGACACGATCGCCGGGGCCGGCGGGCTGCCGCTGGGGCTGGCTCGGCGGGTCGCGCTGCGCTGAGTGGTTCCGCGCTGCGCGGCTCGGAGCTGAAGTGGCTCTGCGCCTAGCGGTTCCGCGCTGCGCGGCTCGGAGCTGAAGTGGCTCTGCGCCTAGCGGTTCCGCACTGCGCGGTTCCGCCCTGAAAGGACCCGGATCCGCCGGGCGGTGCTCAGGCCGCCCGACGGATCCGTCGCCGAAGACGGCGGATCAACCGCGCGTCAGCCGCGGTTCCTCAGCGTCTGCGCCAAGCTGGCCCAGATCGGCCCGGCCAGGCGGCTGCCGACGTCGGGACCGCCCTGATGGTCGTCGCCGACCGGCAGCAGGTCGCCGTTGTGGTCCATCTTCGAGATCGCCACAGCGACCACATAGTGCGATTCCGCGCCGTCGAACCAGGCCGCCTTCTCAGTATCGGGCGCCCCGGCCATGGCCCACGTATCCGGTCCGGCACCCTGCCGGGCCCCGGTGTACGTTCCCGTGGTGCCGTCCATGAGGGCCGAGTGCAGGACGTCGGTGACCTGGTGCGCGGCGGTCGACGGCAGCACCTGGGTGCCGGTGTCGGGCGGGGTCCAGACCACCTTTCCGCTCGGCTTGACGATCTTGGACACCATCCGGGGATCGTGGCGAACCCCGCCGTCGTCGAGCGTCGCGTAGACGTTCGCCATCGTCAGCGGACTCACCTGCGCGGTCCCCAGGCCCACCGAAGGCACCGCCACCAGACTCTCGCTGCTGTTCAGCATGCCCAGGCCGACGGCCGTCTGGCGGACCGCCGCCGGCCCCACGCCGTCGGACAGCGTCAGGCGGGCGAAGGGCTCGTTGGCGCCGATCTCGGCGGCCTGCCGGAGCGTGACGTCGATGTCCTGGATGTGCGTGGTCGGATACTCCGGAGGCCAGTTGGCCTGCTTGTTCCCCGCCTCGTACGTCAGGGGCACGTTCGCCCCCGGCGGGAAGTACAGCGGGTGGGTCCGGCTGTCGAGCGGCATGGTCGTGTCGGGGTTGTAGGCGTGGTTCTTGAACGCCGCCGCCAGCACCACGGGCTTCATGATGTCGCCGATCTCCAGCGGGTTCTGCCAGCGTCCTGTCAGCGCGAGCACCCCGCCGTTCCGGGAGTCCAGGACCGTGACGGTGCCGTCGGGCGAGCTCTGGTCCGCGACGCGCTGGACGTCCCGGTCGAACGTGGTGATCACGCTGAGGCCGGACAGGTCGCCCTTGTAGTTCGCCTGCAGCCAGTCCAGCACGGCGTCCTGAAGCGCCGAGTCGACCTCGGTGTGCCCGTCGGAGTAGTACACCTTCGCCGGTGCCCCACCCGCCGACGTCTGGCCGGTGTCATGGGACGTCGGAGCGACAGCGTGATGCCGGATCGGCCCCGCGGCCCACACCCCGACTCCCACCGCGACCACGGCGAACGCCACGCCGACGCCGCCGATCCGCATCCGGCGCTTGCGGCGCGCCGCGGCGATCCGCCCCCGCACGGCCGCGTACGGGGCCGTCGTCAGCCGCACCGTCTCGGACCGCTCTGCGAACATGGCACGGAACTCCTTCTCCAGGGCCTCTCGGCCGGGGTCGCGCTCGTGGTCGCGCTTGGAGGAACTCATCGGAAACTCCCCTCGGCGTGCAGCTCGGTGCGCAGCTTCGCCAGCCCGCGGGCGATCTGGCTCTTCACCGTGCCGACCGCGCAGCCCATCACCGAGGCGACCTCGGCCTCGGACAGGTCCTCGAAATAGCGCAGGACGAAGGCGGTGCGCATGCGCGGCGACATCGCCTGGACCGCGCGCCACAGCTCGTCGCGGACCGCGTATGCGTCCTGGTGGTCGCCGGCCCCGGATCCTGCGCCGTATCCGGCTCCGTTCCCAGCCGCCGGCTCCGGCGGCTCGGCCATCACGTGGACGATCGCCTTGCGGCGCCGCCACGCCGAGACGTTGGCGTTGGCCATCACCCGGCGCACGTAGGCCTCGGGCGAGTCGTAGGTCTCGATCCGGCCCCAGTGCCGGTAGGTGCGCATCAGCGCGGTCTGCACCAGGTCCTCGGCGGCGCCGTGGTCGCCGGTCAGCAGGTACGCCGTGCGGAGCAGACGGTTCCAGGAGCCCTCGACGAACTCCCGGAACGATTCCTCCTGCGCGGCCTTCACCGCCGATCCCCCGCCCCGTGCCCGCAATCGCCGTTCGGCGATCGTCCCTTCCATTCCCCGCCCCTCGTCGGTCGGTGGCTTTCTCCACCACTGGACACACCGGCCGACGGGGAATCGGGTTACATCAGTTCACACATCACTGCACGCTTCGTGCCGCCGCGCCGTCTCAGCTCGCGCTGACGGTGACCGACTTGATCTCGACCGGGATCGTCGGCCGGCCGGTGCCGTCCTGGCCCGGGTTGCTGACGCCGCCGGCGGCGACGTGGGTCAGCGTGCTCATACCGTCGGTGATGGTGCCGAAGGGGGTGTAGCTCGGCGGGAGCTGGCTGTCGCCGAAGACCAGGAAGAACTGGGAGCCGTTGGTGTTCGGGCCGGCGTTGGCCATGGCCGCGGTGCCGGCCGGGTAGGTCGCGCCGGTCAGGTTCTCGTCCTGGAACTGGTAGCCGGGACCGTTGGAGCCGTCGGTGTCCTTCGGCGTGGCGCCGGCGGTCGGGTCGCCGCACTGCAGCATCTGCAGGCCGGCGGAGGTGGACAGCCGGTGGCAGTAGCTGCCGTCGAAGAAGTGCTGCGTGGCCAGGAAGTCGAACGAGTTCACGGTGTGCGGCGCCTTGGCCGCGTTCATCGCGATGGTGATGTCGCCCTGCGAGGTGTGCAGGACCATCGTGTACTTCTTGGCCGGGTCGATGGTCATCGCCGGCTCCTTGGCCCAGCTCTTGCCGTTCGAGGCGGAGCTGGTCGCAGCCCCCTGCGGCGCCGTGGTGCCGCCGGAGCCGGACGCCTTCGCGCTCCCCGACGAGCTGCAGCCCGCCAGCGCCAGAGCGCCGGCCGCCGCCGCCACTGCCCATCGACCGTGCCGCAGTGCCACCCGCATGCTCGCCGCTCCCGTCCAGATCGTCCGTTTTGATGGTCCGACAGGCGAGGTTATCCCATGGCGACGGTGTCGCAGGGGGATGAGGCAGCCGTCCGCTACGCCCCGTACACCGCCCCCGGCACCGGCGCGCGCTCGACCAGGTCCGCCACCACCGCGTCGAGCTCGGCCGGATCCCAGCGCGCGCCCTTGTCGGCGGTGGGCCCGTGCTGCCAGCCGTCGGCGACGCCGATGCGGCCGCCCTCGACCTCGAAGACGCGGCCGCTGACCGCGCGGGAGCGGTCCGAGCCGAGCCAGACCACCAGCGGCGAGACGTTCTCCGGGGCCATCGCGTCGAAGCCGGCCTCCGGCGCGGCCATCATCGTGCTGAAGGGGCCCTCGGTCATGCGGGTGCGGGCGGCCGGGGCGATGGCGTTCACCGTCACGCCGTAGCGGCCGAGTTCGGCGGCGGCCTGGATCGTCAGCGCGGCGATGCCCGCCTTCGCCGCCGCGTAGTTGCCCTGGCCGACCGAGCCGAGCAGCCCCGCGCCGGAGCTGGTGTTGATGACGCGGGCGTCGTTGAGGTTGCCCGTCTTGTACTGGTCGCGCCAGTGCGCGCCCGCGTGCCGGAGGGTCAGGAAGTGGCCCTTGAGATGGACGCGGACCACGTCGTCCCAGTCCTGCTCCGAAAGGTTGATCAGCATCCGGTCCCGCAGGAAGCCCGCGTTGTTGACCAGGACGTCGATCTTGCCGAAGGCGTCCAGCGCGGTCTGCACCAGCGCGGCGGCACCGTCCCAGGTGGCGATGTCGTGGTAGTCGGCCACCGCGGATCCGCCCGCCTTCACGATCTCGGCGACCACCTCCTGCGCCGGCGCGTCGCTGCCGTCCCGGCCGTCCGGACCCACGCCGAGGTCGTTGACCACGACCCGCGCACCCTGCCGGGCGAACTCCAGCGCGTGCGCGCGGCCCAGGCCGCGGCCCGCTCCGGTGACGACGGCCACGCGGCCTTCGCAGATCCCTGCCATGGCTGCTGCTCCTCACAAGTGGTCCACGGGTGGACTACGGGTGCTCGACGTTGGCGGCGTCCAGGAACGCAGGGCGCGTACCGCCGCCGTCCAGAAGTATCGCGGCGCCATTGACGTACGCCGCGAAGGGTGAGGCCAACAGGACGCACAGGTCCCCGACATCCTCCGGCTCGGCCAGCCGTCCCAGCGCGATGGTGCGGGCGACGGCCGCCACGCCCTCCTCGTCGCCGTAGTGCAGGTGTGCCTGCTCGGTCCGCACCGGCCCGACGGTGATCGCGTTCACCCGCACGCGCGGAGCCCACTCGACCGCGAGCGTCCGTGTCAGATTCTCCAGACCGGCTTTGGCGGCGCCATACGCAGCGGTGCCGGGGCTGGCGCGGCGTGCGCTCTCACTGGAGATGTTGATGATGTGCCCGCCGCCGTCCTGCCGCTGCATGACCCGGTTCGCCTCCTGCGCCACCGTCAGCGGGGCCAGCAGGTTGAGGCCGACGATCGCGGCGGAGAAGCGTGGGCTCGCCTCGGCGGCCAGCGCATAGGGCGCACCGCCGGCGTTGTTGACCACGAGGTCCAGGCGTCCGTGGTCGGCGACGACGCCCTCGACCAGGTCCCGCACCTGGTCGGCGACGCGCACGTCGGCCGTGCGGTGCTCCGCGCCGGGCGGCAGCGGCGGGTCGGGAGTGCCGCGTCCGCAGCTGACGACGAGCGCGCCGGCGGCGAGCAGCCGCGCGGTCACGCCCCGCCCCACGCCCCGGGAGCCGCCGGTGACCAGCGCGACGTGTCCGGTCAGATCGAGGGTGAGGGGCACGTCCGGAGCCTACCAAGCAAGTGTTAGGTTGGGAAGCGGCCTCCGACCCCCCGCCGTGCCAGACTGGGACGGTGCCGCTGACCGTATCGATCCTGGGCCCGCTGGAGATCCGCGTCGACGGCGCGCCGGTGGCGCTGGGCGGCGCGCGTCTGCGCACCCTGTTGTCCCGCCTCGCTCTGGACCCGGGCCGGGCGGTCACCGTCGCGGCCCTCGTCGACGCGCTGTGGGCCGACGAGCCCCCGGAAGGCGCCGCGAACGCGTTGCAGTCGTTGATCTCCCGGGTCCGCAAGGTGCTCGGGGATCCAGCGCTGCTCGCCGCCGCGCCCGGCGGATACCGGCTCGCGATCGCGCCGGAGTCGGTGGACGCGGTGCGCTTCGAAACGCTTTCGCGCTCCGGACGCGAGGCGCTGCGCGCCGACGACCCGTCCGCGGCCCGCGCGACGCTCCGCGAAGCCCTGGCGCTCTGGCGGGGCCCGGCACTGGCCGACGTCGCCGACGCGCCCTTCGCGGCCGCGCCCGCCGCACGCCTCGACGAACTGCGTCTGGCCGCGCTGACCGACCGCCTCGACGCCGAACTGCGCCTGGGCCACGCCGCCGAGGCCCTGGCCGAGCTCGAAGCCCTCGGCGCCGAACACCCGCTGCGCGAGAACATCGCCGCGCTGCATGTCAGGGCCCTGTACGCGGTGGGACGGCAGGCCGACGCGCTCGCCGTCTACGAACAGGTCCGGCGCGCGCTGGCCGACCAGCTCGGCATCGACCCGTCCAAGGAGCTGGCCGAGGTCCATCTCGCGGTCCTGCGCAGCGACCCCGCCCTGGCCCCGCCGGCCGCCGACCACGCACCGCGCACCAACCTCAAGACGAGGCTGACCAGCTTCGTCGGCCGCGACGACGAGGTGGCCCGCATCGGCCGGATGCTGGACGTCTCCCGCCTGGTGACGCTCGTCGGCCCGGGCGGCGCCGGCAAGACCCGGCTGGCCGGCGAGACCGCGCAGCGGGTCCTGGAGCGCTTCCCCGACGGCGCCTGGCTCGCCGAGCTCGCCCCGGTCACCGACCCCGGCGAGGTGCCGCAGGCGGTGCTGTCCGCGCTCGGTCCGCGCGAGAGCCGGATGATGGCCGGCAACGCCAGCCCGGCCGCGGCCGCCTCCCTGCTCCGCAGTGCCGAGGGCCACCTGATCGAGACGCTGGCCGAGAAGCGCGCCCTGCTGATCCTCGACAACTGCGAGCACCTGGTCGGCGCCGCCGCCGACCTCGCCGAGACGCTGCTGGGCCACGCGCCGGGGCTGCGGGTGCTGGCCACCAGCCGCGAGCCGCTGACCATCGACGGCGAGAGCCTGTTCCCGGTGCCGCCGCTGGGCCTGCCCGACACCGACGGCCTCGACGAGTTCTGCCTCCGCGTCCGCGAGTCGGAGCGGATCGCGGCGATCGGCCTGTCGGAGACCGGGAACGGGTCCTCCCGCCCGGCCGGCGAGAACGGAAACGGCCCGGCCGGCGGCAGCCGGGCAGGCGCCGGCACGAGCACCCCGCCGAAGGAGAACCGGGCCACGGCACCGCGATCCGGCGACGTACCCCCCGCGACCGTGACCGACACCGTCCTGACGTACCCCGCCGTCCGCCTCTTCGCCGACCGCGCCGCGGCCGTCGTCCCCGATTTCGCGGTCGACGCCGACACCCTGCCCGACATCGTCCGCATCTGCCGCAGCCTCGACGGCCTGCCCCTGGCCATCGAGCTGGCCGCCGCACGGCTGCGCACCCTGCCGCTGCACCAGATCGCCAGCCGGCTCGGCGACCGATTCCGCCTCCTCACCGGCGGCAGCCGCACCGCGATGCCGCGCCACCAGACGCTGCGCGCCGTCGTCGCGTGGAGCTGGGAGCTGCTCTCCGACGACGAGCGCGGCCTCGCCGAGCGCCTGGCGGTCTTCCCCGGCGGGGTCACCGCCGAGGCGGCGGCGGCCGTGACCCCGGGCCTGGACCCCGACGCCGCCTTCGACCTGCTTTCCGCGCTCGTCGACAAGTCGCTGCTGCAGTCCGTGCCGACCGAGCCGGGCCAGGACCCGCGCTTCCGCATGCTGGAGACGCTGCGCGAGTACGGCGCCGACCGCCTCGACGAGGCCGGCCGGCTGGCCGCCACCCGCCGCGCGCACGCCGCGTTCTTCCTGAAGCTGGCCGAGACCGCCGAGCCCCATCTGCGCCGGGCCGAGCAGATGACGTGGCTCAAGCGCCTGAACGCCGAGCGGGACAACATCCTGGCCGCGCTGCGCTTCGCGGCCGCCGACGAGGACGCCGAAACCGCCGTCCGGATCTGCGCCGCGATGTCCTGGTACTGGACGCTCGGCGACCAGCATCACGAGGGCCGTGCGTGGAGCCGGCTGGCGCTGCAGGTACCGGGGGACTCGCCGCCGGAGGCGCGCGCGATCGTGACCGTGATGGAGCGCATCACGTCGGTGTTCGAGGACTACCTGTGGGAGGAGATCCCGCGGATGACCCGGGAGATCTCCGAGACGGTCGCCGCGCTGGGCACCTTCGAGCATCCGCTGCTGGCCCTGGCCTCGGTCGTGGCGCCGATGCTCAGTGACGACCAGGAGATGCTGGAGGCCGCGGTCGAGGAGTACATCGACCACCCGGACCCGTGGGTCGGCGCCATGCTCCATTTGATGCGCGGCATGTCCGCGGAGAACGCCGGGGACCGCTCGCAGGTGCGCGGGGACCTGGAACGCGCCCGCGCGGCCTTCGTCAAGGTCGGCGACCGCTGGGGCCTGTCCGCCGCGCTCAACGGCCTGGCCTCGCTGGCCATCACCGACGGCGACGACGCCACAGCCCTGGCCCTGCAATCCGAGGCGCTGGACCTGATCCGCGAGATCAACGCCTTCACCAGCGCCGCGCAGATCCAGATCGGCCGGGCCCAGCTGCTGACCCGGCTCGGGCAGACGGACGCCGCGCGCACGCTGCTGGAGGAGGTCCTGGAGTCGGCGCAGCGCTCCGGATCGCAGATGAGCTGCTTCGTGGCCCTGCTCGGGCTCGTCGAGCACCACCGGAACTCCGGCGAGCTCGACCGTGCCTGGCACTACCTGGACATGGCGAACATGGACTACATCGACACCTGGAACGGCCCGCCGCAGCTGCTGGCGTTCCGCGAGGCGAGCGCCGCGATGCTGCACCTGGACGCCGGCCGGACCGAGCCGGCGCGCGAGGCGCTGGGCCGGGCGTTCCGCTACGGGCTGGTGGCCCGCGACATGCCGATCCAGGCCAGGATGGCGGTCGGCACCGCGCGCTACGCCGAGGCCGCCGGCGACACCGAGCTCGCGATCCGGCTGCTCGGCGTGTCCGAGCAGATGCTCGGCGCGGCGGACCGCAGCGACACCGAACGCGTGGTGCTGGTGAACAAGCTCGCCGGGCGTCCCGGCTACGAGTCCTGCTACGCCGCCGGGAAGAACGCGACGCGCGACGAGAACCAGGTTCTCGTCGCGCGCACGCTGGGCCTGCCCGAGGACGTCCTCGCCGACCCCTTCGACGGGCTTCACACCTTGCGTCCGTAGGCCCGCAGCGCCAGCGGCATGAAGACCGCGGTCAGGCCGACGATCCAGCCGCCCGTCCACAGCATGTGGTTCGCGACCGGCCCGCCGAGGAACAGGCCGCGGGAGACGCCGGCCAGGTGGGTGATCGGGTTGACGTTGACGAAGCCCTGCATCCAGCCCGGCAGCGTGCTGGTCTGCACGAAGGTGTTGCTGCCGAAGCTCAGCGGCAGCACCACCAGGATCATGATCCCCTGCACCGCGCCCGGGGTGCGCGCCACCATCCCGAGGAACACCGACACCCAGCTCATCGCCAGGGCGAAGGCGACCGCGACGAGCAGCGCCGCGCCGGCCTCCAGCGGGTTGGTCTGGATCCGGAAGCCCATCGCGTAGCCGACGGTCAGGGTGATGACAGCGACCAGCGCGTAGCGCACGAAGTCGGCGAGCACCGCGCCGACCAGCGGTGCCGACCTGGCGATCGGCAGTGATCGGAAGCGGTCGAACACACCCTTGGAGATGTCGGTGTTCATGTTCACGCCGATCGCCGTGGCGCTCATCGCGATGGTCTGCGCGAGGATGCCGGGCAGCAGGTATTGCAGGTACACGCTCTGCGATCCGGCGATCGCGCCGCCGAAGACGTAGGTGAACAGCAGCAGGAAGATCACCGGCTGGAGCGTCACGTCCAGCAGGGCTTCCGGGGTGCGCAGGGTCTTGATCAGGCTGCGCTTGGCGAGCGCGGCGCTGTGGCGGATGGTCTTGAACGGCTTGGCGGTGGCGGTCCCGGCGGCGACGGGCATGGCGGTGGCGGTGGTCATGATGGGTTCCCCTCTGCGAAGTGTGTGCGGACTCTGATGTGGTGCGGCGGTCGGCGCTCAGACCGCGACCGGGGTGGAGGGCTCGGCCTTATTGGACTCGTCGGCCTCGTCGGCCTCGCGCGCCCCGGGCACCGGCCGGTCGTCCCCGGCCCGCCGGCCCACCAGCGTGAAGAACACCTCGTCCAGGCTCGGCAGGTGCAGTGACAGCTCGGTCACGCCGATCCCAGCCGCCGAGAGCCGGGCCACGACCTCGGTCAGGGCGGAGTCGTCCTTGACCGGCGCCGAGACCACGCCAGTGCGCGGCGACTCGGCCTTGCTCCCGGAGACCTGCTGCAGCAGCGCCGCGGCCTCGGCCAGGCGCGCCGGGTCCAGCGGCTGCACGGTCAGCGTCTGCCCGCCGACGACGCGCTTGAGGCCCAGCGGCGTGTCGTGCGCGATGACCCGGCCTCGGTCGATGACCGTCACCTCGTCGGCCAGCGCGTCGGCCTCCTCCAGGTACTGCGTGGTGAGCAGCACCGTGGAGCCCTCGCCGACCAGGCGCCGCACCACGCCCCACATGTCCTCGCGCTTGGCCGGGTCCAGGCCGGTGGTGGGCTCGTCCAGGAAGATCACCGAGGGCCGGCCGACCAGCGAGGCGGCCAGGTCCAGGCGCCGGCGCATGCCGCCGGAGTAGGTCTTGGCCGGGCGCTTGGCGGCCTCGGTCAGGTCGAACCACTCCAGCAGTTCGGCCGCGCGGGCCCGCGCGTCGCGCTTGGACAGGTCCAGCAGCCGGCCGATCAGCTCCATGTTCTCCATGCCGGTCAGGTCCTCGTCGACCGAGGCGTACTGGCCGGTCAGGCCGATCGTGGCGCGGACCTTCTCGGCCTGCCTGGCCACGTCGTAGCCGCCGATGCGGGCGGTGCCGGCGTCGGCCTTGATCAGCGTGGCCAGGATCCGCACGCTGGTGGTCTTGCCGGCGCCGTTCGGGCCGAGGACCGCGTGCACGGTGCCGGGCTTGGCGAACAGGTCGACGCCCTTGAGCGCCTTGGTCTCGCCGAAGGACTTCTGCAGGCCCTCGGCCTCGATCGCGTAGGAGGTCATCGTCCCCGTCCCCTCTGTGTCTGCTGTACTCGTCGGTGCTTACGAGTAGGAGCATCCGGGACGGCGCTGATAGGCCGCGCACACGCCGCTGACAGCGCCTGACAGCCGCCGGCGGGAGGTCGTCAGCGGCTGTCAGGAGGGGGCCGAAGCCCAGGTCGGCGCAGGTAACGGGGGGACGGGGGCCGGGGGGCCGAGGGGCGAGCGCCGGGCGTCAGGTGGCGCTGTTGACGCGCGCGGACAGCGCGGCGAGCTGCGCGTTGCCGGTGTTGATGCTGTCGTTCGCGGCCGTCAGCATGGCCGGCTTGCCGCTGATGCCCTGGAGCGCCTGGCTCGCGGCATCGGCGTAGGCCTTCACCGCGGCCGCCCAGGCCTGCGAGCCGGCGGCGTCCGGCATCGGCGGCACCGTCGCGACCGCCGGGTAGCCCAGGCACAGGTCATAGGCCGCGTTCGCCACGGTGACGGCGTTGGTGCCGATCAAAGTGCGCTGCAACGTGGCCGCGCCGGCGTGCAGATCGTCCACGGTCGGCCCGGCCTTGTTCCCCCAGGCGCTGATCTCGGCGGAGGTGCCGGTGGCGGTGGTCACCGCGACCGAGGTGGTCGCCGCGGTCTGGCAGGCGGTGATGGCCTGGTTGATCGCCGCGCCCTGGTTCGTCCCGCTGTTGCCGTAGGTGACTCCGGCGGGCAGGTCGACCGGCGAGGCCACGCCGTTGTTCTGGGCGTTGATGCCGCCGACGACGGCGCCGTCCTGCCGGACCGCACCGGTCCACGATGCCGGGCCGTTTCCGTTGCTGGATTTGGCGGTGAGCAGGGCGTAGCCGAAGAAGGAGCCGCCGCCCAGCACCACCAGGCCGATCACCGTGCTGGTCACGAGGCGCTTCGTGGTGTAGCGCCGGGCCGAGTCCCGCTTGTATCCGGGGTGTGGTTCCGCGCTCCACGACTCCTCCGAGCCCGAGGTCGGCATCTCCTGCGGGGGCAGGGCATAGCGCGGTGCGCCCTCTCCGGGCTCATGGAACTCCCGGCGAACGGGACGGACGGAGGTGCCGGCGGCTGTCTCGTCCGCCGCCGCCGTGGCGGTGCCCGCCGGAACCTCGTCCGTCATCATCGTGCTGCCGCCCGGCTGAGCGGGCTCGGCGGTGGTTCCCGCGGCCGCGGCGGTCGTGCCCGCGACTCCCGCGACGCCCTCGGGGGCGGCGACGGCCTCCCCGTCCGTTCCCGCGACCGCTTCCCCGGCGGACCCCTCCGCGCGCCGCGCCGCCTGCTCGGCCTCGTCGTTGGGCTGGTTGCGCTGATCGTCCTGGGACATAGTGCGCGCTCCGATCGGTCGCGATCCTGTCTCCTACAAGGGCCACTGTCGGTCACTTCCGCGTTTCGCGCCGCTCTGGTCACCCCTCCGAGCGACCGCTAGGATCCCAAGCAAATGCTAGGTTGCTTCGCCCGCACACCCCCGACCCCCGGAGGCCGCCTTGGCCGTCACCAGCACCAGCGAACCCGGCGCGGCGCACCGCGGCGTCGTCACGATCACCGTCGACCAGCCTCCGGTGAACGCGCTGCCGGTGGCCGGCTGGTTCGCGCTCGCCGACGCGCTCCGGACCGCCGGTCAGGACCCTGACACCCGGGTAGTCATCCTGCGCGCCGAGGGCCGCGGTTTCAATGCCGGCGTGGATATCAAGGAGATGCAGAACACCGCAGGCTTCGACGCGCTGCTCGGCGCCAACGCCGGCTGCGCCGCCGCGTTCGCCGCCGTCTACGACTGCCCGGTCCCGGTGATCGCCGAGGTCGCGGGGTTCTGCGTCGGCGGCGGGATCGGCTTGGTGGGCAACGCGGACAGCATCATCGCCAGCGACGACGCGTACTTCGGGCTGCCGGAGGTGGACCGGGGCGCCCTCGGGGCGGCCACGCATCTGGGCCGGCTCGTCCCGCAGCACTATCTGCGGACCATGTACTACACGGCGCGCACCGTGTCGGCGCAGCGGCTGCTGGAGTTCGGCTCGGTGTGGGACGTCGTCCCGCGCGAGAAGCTGCACGACCGTGCCCTGGACCTGGCCGCCGAGATCGCCGCGAAGCATCCGGCGGTGATCCGCGCCGCCAAGGCCGCGCTTAACGGCATCGATCTGGTAGACGTCAAGCGCTCCTACCGCTATGAGCAGGGCTTCACCTTCGAGATCAACCTGGCCGGGGTCGCCGACGAGGAACGGGACAAGTTCGTGGAAGGCGGCGCGTGAACATGCGCGACAAACGAATGACCGTTGACGACGTGGTCGCCGAACTGCGCGACGGCATGACGGTCGGCATCGGCGGCTGGGGGTCGCGGCGCAAGCCGATGGCGCTGGTGACCGCGATCGCCAAGTCGAGCCTGAAGGGCCTGACCGTGGTGTCCTACGGCGGCCCGGACGTCGGCATGCTGTGCGCGACGGGCAAGGTGCGCAAAGCGGTCTACGGATTCGTGTCCCTGGACTCCATCCCGCTCGACCCGCACTTCCGCAAGGCCCGCCAGAACGGCGAGATCGAGGTATCAGAGTTCGATGAAGGCGCGTTGCAGTGGGGCCTGTACGCCGCCGCGCTCCGCCTGCCGTTCCTCCCGACGCGCGCCGGCCTGGGGACGGACGTCATGCGCAACAACCGCGACCTGCGGACCGTCGACTCGCCCTACGAAGACGGCGAGAAACTGTTGGCGATGCCCGCGATCCACCTGGACGTCGCCCTCGTCCACATGAACCGCGCGGACACGTACGGCAACACCCAATATCTGGGCCCGGACATCTACTTCGATGACCTTTACTGCCTGGCCGCCGAGAGGCGCTACGTCTCGTGCGAGCGGATCGTGGACACCGCCGAACTCCTCGCCGCCGGTCCGCCGCAATCGCTGAAGATCAACCGCATGATGGTGGACGGCGTCATCGAAGCGCCCGGCGGTGCCGGATTCACCAGCTGCGTCCCGGACTACGGCCGCGACGAGGCGTCACAGAAGGCTTACGCGGCCGGCGACCTGTTCGCAGCCGACAAGGAGCGCAGCGCATGAGCGACGTGACCCGCTCCGAAATCTGTACCCGCTCCGAAATCTGTGTGGCCGCCTGCGCCGAGGCCTGGCGCGGCGACGGCGAGATCATCGCCTCGCCGATGGGCCTGATCCCGGCCCTCGGCGCCCGCCTGGCCAAGCTGACCTTCGCCCCCGGCCTCATGCTCTCCGACGGCGACGCGAACTACCTGACCGACCCCACGGGCTCTGATTCGCACGTCGAGGCGCACATCCCCTACCGGCAGCTGTTCGACTTCGTCTGGCACGGCACGCGCCACGTGATGATGGGCGCCAGCCAGCTCGACAAGTTCGGCAACCAGAACATCTCCGCCATCGGCACGGACTTCGCCCGGCCCAAGGCGCAGCTGATCGGCGTCCGCGGCGCGCCGGGCAACACGATCAACCATCCGACGAGCTACTGGATCGCGAACCACTCCCCCAAGGTCTTCGTGGAGAAGGTGGACGTCGTCTCAGGAGTCGGATACGACCGGGCGCGCGCGATCGGGCATGCCGCACGGTTCCACGAAGTGCGCCGCGTGGTGACCAACCTGGCGGTCTTCGACTTCCAGACCCCGGACCACCGGATGCGCGTCCGCTCGATCCATCCCGGCGTCACGATCGACGAGGTGGTCGACGCGACCGGCTTCGTCTTGATCGGGACCGATCGGGGGCGGATCCAGACGACTCCGGAGCCGGACGAGGAGGCGCTGCGCCTGATCCGCGACGTGCTGGATCCAAAGAACACCCGCGAGCGCGAAGTCCCCTCCGCCGGAAGGCGATGACCCCGCATGCTGGAGCAGCGCATCCGCACGCGGTGGACGGACCTGGTCGGCGTCCGGCACCCGATCGTGCAGACCGGCATGGGCTGGGTCGCCGGTCCGCACCTGGTGACCGCGACGGCGAAGGCCGGGGCGCTGGGGATCCTGGCGTCCGCGACCATGTCCTTCGACGAGCTGGCCGCGGCGATCCGCGAGGTGAAAGAGCGTACTGATGCTCCCTTCGGCGTGAATCTGAGGGCTGACGCCGCCGACGCGGCCGAGCGCGTGGACCTGTTGATCAAGGAGGGTGTCCGGGTCGCGTCCTTCGCCCTGGCGCCGAAGCAGGAGCTGATCGCGAAGCTGAAGGACGCCGGGACCGTGGTGGTGCCGTCGATCGGGGCGAAGCGGCACGCTGAGAAGGTCGCGGCGTGGGGCGTGGACGCCGTCGTGGTGCAGGGCGGCGAAGGCGGCGGGCACACCGGCGGCGTCGCAACCAGCTTGCTGCTGCCGCAGATCACGGCTGCCGTGGACATTCCGGTGCTGGCCGCCGGCGGGTTCTTCGACGGACGCGGTCTGGCGGCGGCGCTGGCTTACGGCGCCGAGGGCATCGCGATGGGGACACGGTTCCTTCTGACGTCGGATTCGCGGGTCCCCGACGCGGTGAAGGCTTTGTACCTGGCGGCGGACGTCAACGGAACGGTCGCGACGCCGAAGATCGACGGCGTGCCGCATCGCGTGCTGCGCACCGCTCTCGTGGAGCAGATCGAGCGGTCCGGGACGGTGAGTTCGCTGCTGCGGTCGGCGCGCAACGGTCTGGCGTTCAAGAAGATGACCGGCATGACTCTGCGCGCGATGGTCAAGGACGGCTTGGCGATGCGCAAGCACTACGGGCTGCGTCTCGGGCAGGTCGTGATGGCCGCGAACACGCCGATGCTGCTGAAAGCCGGGCTGGTGCGGGGCGATCCGGCGGCCGGGGTGCTGTCGGCGGGGCAGGTGGCCGGCGTGATCGAGGACCTGCCGAGCTGCGAGGAGCTGGTCGGGCGGATCGTCGGCGAGGCGGTGGCCGCGCTGGCCAGGACGTCCGCGACTGTAGTGGGCTAACTTGGCGGCTATGACTTACGAAACCCCCGCGAGCGCGGTCCGCCTGCGGCCGTTCACCCTGGACGACTGCACGATCATCGAGGCGAACCCCCCGGCGCCCGGCGACAGCTTCACCTTCTACGGGTTCAACGAGCCGGGCCGGCTTCGGCGGCAGGTGGAATCCGGCGAGGTGTACGCGAAGTGGGGCGACGTGTCAGGCCGCCTCGCAGTGGAGGCCGACGGGGAGTTCATCGGGGATGTGAGCTGGCATCCCCAGCACTACGGTCCGATCCCGGCTCCGGCGATCAACTTCGGGATCGGCCTGATTCCGGCGGCGCGCGGCAAGGGCTACGGCACCGAGGCGCAACGCCAGCTGGTCGCCTATCTGTTCGACTACACGACGGTGAACCGCGTCGAGGCCTCCACGGACGTCGAGAACCTGGCCGAACAGCGCTCGCTGGAGAAGGCCGGGCTGCTGCGCGAGGGCGTCTGCCGGGGCTGCCACTTCCGGGCCGGCGAGTACCGCGACATGGTCGTCTACGCCATGGTCCGCGCGGACTTCGACGCGGCTCGGGCCGCCGCCACGCAGAACAAGGTGCGGACCGGCTTCACCGCCTGACGGGTGCGACCCGACCCGGGCGACTTTGCCCGGGCGACCTGACACCTGCGACCGAGGCGAGCGGCCTGACCCGGGCGGCCTGACCGGCTGCCCCGCGCGGCGGGTCCCGGCCGGCCGCCTCCATCGCCTCGCCTGCCTCGCCCAACGCGAACCTGTCGGCGCCGGGACGGATAATCCAGCCATGCGCGCAAGCCGACTCCTCTCCCTGCTCCTGCTCCTGCAGACGCGGGGACGCATGACGGCGCAGCAACTCGCCGACGAGCTGGAAGTCTCGGTGCGCACCATCTACCGCGACGTCGAGTCGCTGCACGAGGCCGGCATCCCGCTCTACGGCGACGCCGGCCCGGCCGGCGGCTACCAGCTCCTGGCCGGCTACCGCACCCGGCTGACCGGCCTGTCGGCCGACGAGGCGGACGCGATGTTCCTGGCCGCGCTCCCCGGTCCGGCCGCGGAGCTCGGGCTGGGCTCGGTGATGGCCGCCGCGCAGCTGAAGGTGAAGGCGGCGCTTCCGCCGGAGCTGGCCGACCGCAGCGGCCGCATCCAGGAGCGCTTCCTGCTCGACGCCCCCGGCTGGTACGACGACGGCGACACGAGCCCCTTCCTCCCGGCGGTCGCCGAAGCGGTCTGGAACCAGCGCCGCATCAGGGTCCTGTACCGCCGCTGGACCGAGCCGACCGAGGTCGAGCGGACGCTCGCGCCGTACGGCATCGTGCTGAAGACCGGCAAGTGGTACACCGTCGCGGAGTCGGCGGGACGCGTCAACACCTTCCGCGTCAACCAGATCCTGGAACTGACCGCGCTGGAGGACGACGACTCCGCCTTCGACCGTCCGCTCGACTTCGACCTCGCCGACTACTGGGCCAAGCAGGTCGCGGAGTTCCGCACCCGGCTGATCCAGGGCGAGGCGATGATCCGCCTGTCGCCGGCCGGAAGGCAGCGCCTGGAGGAGGTGATGGCGACGGACGTGGTGAACGCGGTGAACGCCACCGCCGAGGACGACTGCGAGCGCGACGGCTGGGTCAAGGCGACGGTGCCCATCGAGTCGCTGACGCACGCGCACGGGCAGTTCCTGGCGCTCGGCGCGGGGGTCGAAGTCCTGGCGCCGGAGGCTTTGCGGGAGCGGATCGCGGAGACGGCTGCGGGGCTGGCGCGGATGTACGCACCGGTCACGGATAAGCCTTGAACAAGCCCAAGCCCACCACCACGAAGAACCCCGCGATGATCCAGAAGCGGATCGTGATGGTGACCTCGGGCCAGTCCAACAGCTCGAAGTGGTGGTGGATCGGCGAGTTCTTGAACACCCGTTTGCCCCGCAGCTTGTAGGACCCGACCTGGATCACCACCGAGAGCAGTTCCATCAGGAACAGCCCGCCGATGATCACGGCGAGCAGCTCGGTCCGCGAACAGATCGCCAGCCCGGCGAAGGCTCCGCCCAGGGCGAGCGCACCGGTGTCGCCCATGATGATCTTCGCCGGGGCCGCGTTCCACCACAGGAACCCGAAGCAGGCACCCATCACGGCGGCCGCGACGACCGCCAGGTCCAGCGGGTCGCGCACCTGGTGACACCCCTGGCCCGGCAGCGCGGCGCACTTCTGCCCCCACTGCCACAGGCCGATCACCGCGTAGGCGCCGAAGGCCATGACCGAGGTGCCGCCGGCCAGGCCGTCCTGGCCGTCGGTCAGGTTGACCGCGTTCGACCAGCCCGCGATCATCACGTAGTTCCAGACCACGAACAGGACGGGCCCCAGGCTGAGCCACCCGATGTCCCGCAGGAACGAGACCTGTTCGCTGGCCGGCGTGAGGCCCGCGGAGTTCGGGAAATGGAGCACGAGCACCGCGAAGGTGAGCGTCACGGCCAACTGTCCGGCCAGCTTCGCCCTGGTGCGCAGGCCCAGTGAGCGCTGCCGGAAGATCTTGATGAAGTCGTCGACGAACCCGACCGCCCCGAGGCCGGTCATGAGAAACAGGACGAGCAGCGCCGAGGTCGTCGGCGCCTTCATCGTCACGGCCTTGGTCAGGAAGTACGCGGCCAGCGCCGAGGCCACGATGACCGTGCCGCCCATGGTCGGTGTGCCACGCTTGACCTGGTGTGTCTCCGGAAGCTCGTCCCGGATCTCCTGGCCCCAGCCACGGCGGGTGAAGAACCGGATCGCCACCGGGGTGCCGGCCAATGAACAGGTCAGCGCTATGAGGGTGGCGTAAAACAGGGCTCTCACGGTTCTCGGTCCTCCCCGAAGCATCTGGCTGCCGCCAGTTCCGCGCCGTCGTAGGAAGACGCGGAGCCCCGGGGAGTTGTTGCGTCAGCTGCGCGCCGGGTCCTCCGCACCGGCAGCGGCCTGCGCCTCGTACTTCGCCCGAAGCTTCGGCGTCAGGTTCGCGAGCAGCGCATCGCCGTCATAGTGATCGAGCACCCGCTGATCCATCACCCTGCGCCACAGCGGCGGGAACAGCGCGACCACGATCATCGTCGCGTAGCCGCCGGGCAGTTGCGGCGCCTCGTCGAAGGACCGCAGGACCTGGTAGCGGCGGTTCGGGTAGGCGTGGTGGTCGCTGTGGCGCTGGAGCTGGTACAGGAACACGTTCGTCGACAGGCGGTCGCTGTTCCAGCTGTGGACCGGCTCGACCTTCTCGTAGCGGCCGCTCGCCGTGCGCTGGCGGAGCAGGCCGTAGTGCTCCAGGTAGTTCACGATCTCCAGCAGCGAGAAGCCGAACACCATCTGCAGCAGCAGGAACGGCAGCACGCCCACCCCGAGCCAGACTGTCAGCGCCGCGAACAGCACCACCGTCATCAGCCAGGCGTTGAGCACGTCGTTGCGCAGCGTCCAGGGCGAGCGCTTGCGCAGCCGGTGCTTCTTCGACTCCAGCGCCCACGCCGACTTCAGCGAGCCCCACACGGTGCGCGGCCAGAAACGGTAGAACGACTCGCCGAGCCGGGCCGACGCCGGGTCCTCGGGCGTCGCGACGCGCACATGGTGGCCGCGGTTGTGCTCGACGTAGAAGTGCCCGTAGCCGGAGGGCGCGAGGGCGATCTTCGACAGCCAGCGCTCCACGTCCTCGCGCTTGTGGCCGAGTTCGTGCGCGGTGTTGATCGCGATGCCGGTGACGATGCCGATCGTGACCACGATGCCGACCTTCGACGCCAGGTTCACGTGGGGCTGGCTCCAGGCCCACGCTCCCAGGACCAGCGAGCCGAATTGCAGTGGCAGGTACAGGAACGTGAGGACCCGGTAGTACCACGCCGACTGCAGCTGCGCCTCGCGCTCGACCGGCGGGTTGCCGGCGTCCTCGCCGATCAGCCAGTCCCCGACCGGCACGATCACGTACACCAGGAACGGCGTCAGGTACCAGGCCAGCGCGTTGTCGAAGCGGTGCCACAGGCCGTAGCCGACGTAGGGCAGGACCGGCACGACCAGCGCGAGCGGCCAGAGGTAGCGTTTGCCGTCCTGCCAGGTCTCGCCTGCCGGTCGCAGGCCGGTGGAGCTGAGGGTCGACGCCGACATGTCACAGCCTCCTGCTGGGTCGCACGCTTTCGGGGGAATCGCTTATTGGACCCCTTGCACAATGAGAGTGGCACGCCTCACACTGCAGGGCAAGGGTTCAAGTTGACAGGAGAGCCTCGGATGACAAGCACTGACAAGCCCTCGCCCCCGTGGTTCGGCGCGGTGATCCTCGGCTGCCTCACGGTGGCCACCGTGTGGATCCTCACCTACACCCTGTCCCCGCTTCCCGGGCAACACGCGCTCGGCGGGTGGAATTACGTGATCGTGGGTGTGTTCCTGAGCCTGTTCATCGGCCTGTCGATGCTGTGGCACGGCGACCCGCTGGAGAGGAGCCGTCAGGAGGCGCGGGCAGCGCGGAGCGCCCGCGCCGCGCGGACGGAGCAGGGCGGGAAGGGCTCAGCCGCGGGGAGCGCGGGCTGAGCGTCAGAGCGTCAGCTCACGAGTTGTCGCACTGCGACTGACTGACGCTTTTGCTGGACCCGAACTGCGCCGTCTCCTGGAAGTTCGTCCCCAGCGCCGCGGCCACCCCCTGCAACTGGTACTCGATGCGCCAGTCGCCGGCCTTGCAGGGCTGCGTGATGTTGACGTCCGTGTAGGCCGTCGTGGGAGCGCCGGTGAAGGCCCTGGCGTCCCCGTTGTTCGTCCACGGGCTGTTGCCGTCCTTGCGGTACTGCAGCTGCAGCACCATCGAGGTCTGCTTCGGCGCGGTGGCGCACTTGATGGCCACCGTCGACAAGATCTCCTTGTTCAGCGGCCTCGGGTCGTCGACGATTTTGACATTGCAGTCGTACTCGGTGGCGGTCACCTTGAAGTGGTGCCCCGAGCTGGACGGCCGCACGATGAGGACCAGCAGCAGCACCACTGCGGCGACGGCGGCGCCGGTCTTCCAATCCATTTTCATCGATGCCCAGCGTACTGCCGCCGGATCTGCCGGTCACGGGCTTCACGCGCTGTTCGGCATCACAGATCGCATACGTTTCACCGCGCGCCCCCCGCCTCACAGGGCGCGCCGGTCCGGGTCGCGGCGATAAGCACAGATCAGGACCCTTCGATACTTGTCGATGAGGGCGTCCCGCGCCGATCAGAGTCTTTCGATGATCGTCACGTTCGCCTGCCCGCCGCCCTCGCACATCGTCTGCAGCCCGTAGCGGCCGCCGCTGCGCTCCAACTCGTGCAGCAGACTGGTCATCAGCCGCGCCCCGGTCGCGCCGAGCGGGTGCCCCAGCGCGATGGCGCCGCCGTTGACGTTCACCTTCGCCGGGTCCGCACCGGTCTCCTTCGCCCACGCCAGCACCACCGGTGCGAAGGCCTCGTTGATCTCGACGAGGTCGATGTCGTCCAGGCTCATCCCGGTCTTGCGCAAAGCGTGCGCGGTGGCCGGGATCGGGGCGGTGAGCATGAAGATCGGGTCGGCGCCGCGCACCGAGAGGTGGTGGATCCGGGCGCGCGGGGTCAGGCCGTGGGTCCGCACCGCGTCCTCGGAGGCGATGAGCAGCGCCGCCGAGGCGTCAGAGATCTGCGACGACACCGCCGCCGTCAGCCGGCCGCCCTCGACCAGCGTCCGCAGCCCGGCCATCGCCTCCTTCGACGTGTCCCGCCGCGGACCCTCGTCCACCGCGAACCCCTCGTACGGCACGATCTCGCGCTCGAACCGGCCCTCGTCGATCGCCGCCAGAGCGCGCCGATGCGACTCCAGCGCGAAGTCCTCCATCGCCTCGCGCGACACGTCCCACTTCTCGGCGATGAGCTCGGCCGCGTGGAACTGCGACACCGGCTGGTCGCCGTAGCGCGCCTGCCAGCCCTTCGATCCGGAGAACGGATCCGTGATGCCGAACTGCGCGGCGACCGTCATCGCCGCCGCGATCGGGATCTGCGACATGTTCTGCACGCCGCCGGCGACTATGAGATCCGCCGTCCCGCTCAGCACCGCCTGCGCCGCGAAGTGCACCGCCTGCTGCGAGGACCCGCACTGCCGGTCCACGGTCACCCCGGGAACCTCCTCGGGCAGCCCGGCGGCCAGCCACGCCGTGCGCGCGATGTCGCCGGCCTGGTGCCCGACGGTGTCGACACAGCCGAACACGACGTCGTCCACGGCTGCCGGATCCACCCCGGCGGCGTCCACGACCGCCTTGATGACGTGCGCTCCCAGATCGGCGGGGTGCGCCGCGGACAGCGCACCCTTCTTGCGGCCGACCGCTGTTCGCAGAGCACCGACTATGTAGGCCTCGCCCACGGAGAATCACTCCTTGCTCTGGAACCCTTCGAGGATCATGGAGAGGTACTGCGCCGAGACCGCTTCGGCGGTGAGCTTGCCGCCGGGCACGTACCACCGCACCGCGACCCACACGGTGTCGCGCACGAAGCGGTACGCCATGGTCGCGTCCAGATCCGCGCGGAACACCCCGGAGGCGATCCCCTTCTCCAGCGTCCCCAGCCAGATCTCGCGGAACTCCCGGTCGGTGTCGTCCAGGTAGGCGAAGCGCGGCGACTGGCGCAGCTGCTTGGCCTCGTTCTGGTAGAGCGCGATCGCCGCGTGACTGCGGTCGATCGCCTGGAACGAGGCGTCGACGAGCTGCTCGAAGGCGCGCCGCGGATCGCTCTCGCGCTCGACGATCGCGCGGTAGTCGCGGAACAGCTCGTCCAGGAACGTCCGCAGGATCTCGTCCGCCATCGTCTCCTTGGAGTCGAAGTGGTGGTACAGGCTCCCGGACAGGATCCCGGCGGCGTCGGCGATGTCGCGCACCGTCGTGTTCTTGTAGCCGCGCTCGGCGAACAGGCCCGCGGCCAGGTTCAGCAACTCGGCGCGGCGGTCCCGGTGAACGGGAGCAGGAGAAGTGTTCTTAGGCATGTTGGCTCGATACGGAGAGGACTTCACCGGTCAGGTAGGAGGCATAGTCGCTTGCCAGGAACACCATGGCATTCGCGACCTCCCACGGCTCGGCGGCGCGCCCGAACGCCTCGCGGGCGGTCAGCTCGGCGAGCAGGTCGTCGGTCGTGACCTTGGCGAGGAAGGGGTGCATGGCCAGCGAGGGCGCGACGGCGTTCACCCGGACACCGTAAACGGCGGCGTCCAGCGCCGAGCAGCGGGTCAGCGCCATGACCCCGGCTTTCGCGGCGGCGTAGTGCGCCTGGCCCTCCTGGGCCCGCCAGCCGACGACCGAGGCGTTGTTCACGATGACGCCGCCGGAGCCCTGGTCGCGCATGCGGCGCAGGGCCGCGCGGGTGCAGCGGAAGGTGCCGTTCAGCGTGACGTCCAGGACCCGCAGCCACTGCTCGTCGGTCATGTCAAGGACGGACGCGGTGCCGCCGAGTCCGGCGTTGTTGATCAGGACGTCGAGGCGGCCGAAGCGCTCGGCGGTGCCGTCGATCAGGGCTTGGACATGCTCCTCGCGGGTGACGTCGCAGACGAGCGCGTGGACGAGATCCTCGCCGAAATCCTTGGCGAGCGCCCCGCGGGTCTCCTCCAGGCGGCGCTCGTGGTGGTCGCTGACGACGACCCTGGCGCCCTCTTCGAGGCAGCGGCGCGCGGCGGCGGCGCCGATGCCGGTGCCGGCGGCCGCGGTGATCGCGACGTTCTTGCCGGCGAGGAGCTGGTGGCCCTCGACATACCTGGGCACGGTCACGCGCGCGGCTCCTTCGGCAGGCCGAGGACGCGCTCGGCGATGACGTTCCGCTGGATCTCGTCGGATCCGCCGTAGATGGTGTCTGCGCGGCTGAACAGCCAGAGCCGCTGCCATTCGTCGAGGTCGTACTCCGGTCCGGTGACGGTGCCGGCCGGGCCGAGGACGTCCATCGCCAGCTCGCCGAGGTCACGGTGCCAGCGGGCCCAGGCGAGCTTGGCGATCGAGGCCTCGGGGCCCGGGGTTCCGGGGGCTCCGCCGACGCCGCCGGTGAGGCCGGTCATCGATCGCAGGGCGTTGAGGCGCAGGACGTCCAGGCCGATCGCGGCGCGGGCCAGGCGGTCCGCGATCAGCGGGTCGTCGATCGCCTTCGTCCGCCGCGCCGTCGCGATGACGCCGTCGAGCTCGCGCCGGAAGCCGATCTGCTGGCCCAGGGTCGAGACACCGCGCTCGAAGCCCAGCGTCGCCATCGCGACCTTCCAGCCGTCGTCCACTCCCCCGACCACGTTGGCGGCGCCGGTGCGCGCGTCGGTGAAGTAGACCTCGTTGAACTCGGAGGTCTTGGTGAGCTGCAGGATCGGCCGCACCTCGACGCCGGGCTGCTTCATCGGGACCAGGAGGTATGACAGGCCTCGGTGTTTGGGCGCCGTGGTGTCGGTCCGCGCGACCACGAAGCACCAGTCGGCCACGTGGGCCAGCGAGGTCCAGACCTTCTGGCCGTTGAGGACCCACTCGCTGCCGTCCTCGCTGAGCACCGCGGTGGTCTTGACGTTGGCGAGGTCCGAGCCCGCGTCGGGCTCGGAATAGCCCTGGCACCAGAGTTCTGTGACGTCGCGGATGCCGGGCAGGAAACGCTGCTTCTGCTCCTCGGTGCCGAAGGCGATGACAGTGGGACCGAGGAGCTGTTCGCCGATGTGGCTGACGCGGATCGGCGCGTCGGCGCGGGCGTACTCCTCGTGGAAGATGACCTGCTGCGCGAGGCTCGCCGCGCGGCCTCCGTACTCCTTCGGCCAGTCCAGGCAGGTCCAGCCGTGCGCGGCGAGGTGCCGGTCCCAGGCGACGCGGACGTCGAAGGCCTCGTGCTCGCGCCCCGGGCCGCCCAGGCCCTTGGCTTCGGCGAACTCGCCGGTGAGGTGGTCGCGGAGCCATGCGCGAAGCTCGGCACGGAACGCCTCGTCCTCGGCGCCGGCAGCGTAGATGTACCCCTCCACGGAGCCTACCCTACCAATCGTTTGCTTGGTACGGTAGGCCGCGTGGACCTGAGCTTCAGCGCGGCCGAGGACGCGTTCCGGATGGCGGTGCGGACGTGGCTGGCTTCGCATCTGCCGGCCGAGCCGTTGCCGTCGATGGACACCGCCGAGGGCTTCGAGGCGCATCGGCGCTGGGAGCGGGAGCTGTACGAGGAGCGGTATTCGGTGGTGTCGTGGCCGGCCGAGTACGGCGGGCGCGGCGCGTCGATCATCGAGTGGCTGGTGTTCGAGGAGGAGTACTGGGCCGCCGGTGCTCCGGGGCGGGTGTCGCAGAACGGGATCAACCTGCTCGCACCGTCGATGATGGACCACGGGACGGCGGAGCAGAAGGCCCGGTTCCTGCCCGCGATGGCCTCCGGGGAGCAGATCTGGGCGCAGGTGTGGTCGGAGCCGGAGGCGGGCTCGGACCTGGCCTCGCTGCGGTCGACGGCGGTGCGGGCTCCGTCGGGCGACGGGTGGTCGCTGTCGGGGCAGAAGACGTGGTCGTCGCGGGCGGCGTTCGCGGACTGGGGCTTCGGCCTGTTCCGCAGCGACCCGGCCGCCGAGCGTCATCGGGGGCTGACGTACTTCCTGTTCCCGCTGAGCGCTCCCGGGATCACGGTCCGGCCGATCCCGCAGTTCGACGGTGAGCCGGGATTCGCAGAGCTCTTCTTCGACGACGTGTACGTGCCCGATGCGGACGTGCTCGGGGCGGTCGGCGACGGCTGGAAGGTCACGATGGCCACGGCCGGCAAGGAACGCGGGCTGTACCTGCGCTCACCGGGGCGGTACCTGGCGACGGCGGCGCGGCTGGTCGCGTTGTGGAAGGCGTGCGGCAGACCGGCGGAGTTCCGGGACCGCGTCGCCGAGGCGTGGATCGGGGCGCGGGCGTACCGGCTGGCGACGTTCGAGACGGCGGCCCGGATCGCGGACGGCGGGACGCTGGGGGCCGAGACGAGCGTGAACAAGCTGTTCTGGTCGGAGCTGGACCTGGCGATGCACGAGACGGCGCTGGATCTGCTGGGGCCCGAGGCGGAGCGGCTGGATTCGGCGTGGATGGACGGCTACCTGTTCGCGCTGGCCGGGCCGATCTACGCGGGGACGAACGAGGTGCAGCGGAACGTGGTCGCCGAGCGAGTGCTCGGCCTGCCGAGGGGGGCGCGGTGAGGTTCGCTCTGACGGCGGAGCAGCGCGACTTCCGCGATGCGGTCGACTCATTGCTGCGCAAGGCGAACGGCATCGCGGCGGCGCGCGCGTGGGCGGCCGGCGACACCAAGCCGGGGCTGCGAATCTGGCGCGGGTTGGCGGCGACCGGGATGCATTCGCTCGCGGGCGAGTATCCGGTCGAGTTGTGCGCTGCGATGGAACGCGTCGGATACCACGCCGCTCCTGGGCCGTATCCGGAGGCGTTGGCGGTCGCGACAGTTCGGCCCGATTGGCGGGGGTCGATAGCCGGCGGTGCGATCGCCACCGCTGCCATGCCACCGGTCATGCCGTTCGCGCCGAATGCCGATATCGCGGATTTCTGCCTGACCGAGACAGCCGGCGAACCGATGGCCTCGCTCGATCCGACCCGGTCGCTGTTCGCCGTCGAAAGCGTGCCGACGGATGATCTCCTGCTCGACAACGCCGCTCTTTTCACAGCGGCGCAGCTTCTCGGCCTCGGGCGTGCCGCTCTCGACATGACCGTCGCCTACGCCAAGCAGCGCGTGCAGTACGGCCATGCGATCGGCGAGTACCAGGCCGTCAAGCACCGCCTGGCCGATGCGCACACCGGCCTGGAGTTCGCCCGGCCCCTCGTGTTCGCCGCCGCGCTGAGCGCTGATGCTTGCGACATCTCCGCCGCGAAGGCCGCCGCCAGCGACGCCGCTTATCGCGCCGCGCGCGCCGCACTCCAGCTGCACGGCGCCATCGGGTACACCGACGAGTACGACCTGTCCGTCTACTTCAAGAAGATCAGGGCCCTGCATGCGGCGTGGGGAGGCCCTTCGTTCCACCGCGACCGGCTGCTGAAGCGCATCGGTGATCTTTAGGGAAGACGCCCACCGGTAGTCTTGGTTCCCGCCAACAGTGGGGCTACCCCCATCGCCCGCGCCCCCGCCGCCGAGCCACCATCTCCTTATGACCTCCGACGCCACCACACCCCGCGCGCCCATCGGCGCGCTGAGGATCAGCACAATCGCCATGGCCGGTGTGATCGTGGCGGTGAGTGTGCCGGCCGCGACCGCGGCCTTCGCGGTGTCCTCGCAGGTCAGCGACCAGCGGGCGCTGGTGCCGATCCGGGCTGCGGGCCCGGTCTCGCGGGTCGTCGTCGCCGATTCCGTCAGCGACGTACGGATCACCGCCTACGCGGGGGCTGACGGAGTCAGCGGGCAGGGTGTCGTGCAGTGGAAGGGCAAGGGCGGGAAGCGGCCGGCGCTCAAACAGAGCCTGGTCGGCGGGGTTCTCACCCTCACCAAGGACTGCTTCAGCGGCGGCTGCGGTGCCATCGACCTCACGCTCTCCGTGCCGTCGGACGTCTCCGTCCAGGCGACGACCTCCGACGGCCACATCGTGGTCGTCGGGGTCACCGGTGGCGTCGACCTCACCACGAGCAACGGCTCCATCGACGCCCAGCGGCTCGGTTCGGGCGACGCGAGCTTCCGCACCACGGACGGCAGCGTCAACGCCTCCTTCGCCGGCGCCCCGGCGCACATCGCGGCGCACAGCACCAACGGCGAGGTCTCCGTCGCCACCGACGGCCGGACCGCCTACTACGACTTCGTGAGCAGCGACGGCGGCACCACGACGCTGAAGAACGTGCAGGACCGCAGATCCGCCTGCGAGATCGACGTGACCACCACCAACGCCGACGTGACCATCAGTTAGAGGCCCCGCCATGAGCTCTGAAACCCCTCCGGCCCGCCGCCCTATCCCGGCCCTGCGGGTCAGCACGGTCGCGCTGCTCGGCGTCGTCGCCGCCGTCGCGGTCCCGGCCGGCGCCGCGGCGATCGTCATGTCCGGGTCCGTCGCCAGCCGGCAGAGCGCGCAGGGCCTCGGCGAGGCCGGTGCGGTGAGCCGGGTCGTCATCGTCGACGCCGACAGCACCGTCCATGTCAGCGGCGCCCCCGGCGTGTCCGGCATGACCGGCAGGGCCTCGCTGACCTGGCACGCCCTCCACGGCGGCGGCACCCCGCACGTGGTCCAGCAGTACGCGGACGGCGTGCTGACGCTGACCAAGGACTGCGGCGGCACGGACTGCGGCGCGGACCTCGACATCCAGGTGCCCCCGACCGTCTCGGTGCAGGTGACGAACACCAACGCCAGCATCGAAGTCGCCAACGTCTCCGGCGGTGTGGACCTGCACAGCGAGAACGGGGCGATCACGGCGACGGGGCTCGGCGGCGGCGACGCGACGATGACCACCAGCAACGACTGGATCTACGCCTCGTTCGCCGGAGCTCCGCAGAACATCTCGGCGCACACCACCAACGACCGTGTCACCGTCGTCACCGACGGCCACACGGTGTACTTCGATCAGACCTCGACCACGAACGGCCAGACGTCCCGGTTGAACAAGCAGGACCGGTACTCCGCCAACACGATCGACGTCGAGACCACCAACGGCGATATCAAGATCAAGTAGCTCCCGGGCCCCGGACGCGAACCACTACCCTTACCGGCGTGACGCCACCATCACAGGACGAAGCAGCGGAAAGCAGCGCCGCCGGCGAGGACCCGCATCTACCCGCGACGAGCTGGGCGGTGCTCGGCATGCTGTCCTTCGAGCGGGAGCTGTCCGGCTACGACATCAAGAAGTGGGCCGACTGGTCGCTGAAGCTCTTCTACTGGTCGCCGTCGTTCAGCCAGATCTACGGCGAGCTCAAGCGGTTGGAGAAGAACGGGTACGTGACCTCGCGGACCGTGATGCAGGACGACGTGCGCGGCAAGCGCGTCTATACGATCACTGACACCGGGCGCGAGGCGGTGCGCTTCTGGGCCCGGACGGCGCCGGTCGAGGTGCCGGTGCTGAAGCACGGGGTCCTTCTACGGGTGTGGTTGGGGCATCTGATGGGGCCGGAGCGGCTGCGCGAGATCGTGGCCGAGCACCGCGACAACTCCGAACGGCGCCGGGTCGAGGCCGAACAGGACGCCACCGCGGCGCACGACGAGACGGCATGGGCGTACCCGGAGATCGCGTTGAAGTGGGCAGAGCGGTATCACGCGGCAGAGCGCGATCTGGCGGAGCAGATGCTGCGAGACATCGACGAGCTGGCCGCTTCGGGGCGGGCCGCGAAACCGGCAAGGGCCGAACACAGTCCATGATCTGAAACGTCGTTGCCCAGAATGCGGGCACGCGGGACACTCGGAACATGGCTACCGTGCACGAGGTCATAGACACGAAGCTGCGGAAGTTCATCGAGGCGCAGCCTTTGTTCTTCGTGGCGACCGCGCCGTTGGCCGCCGAGGGACACGTCAACCTCTCGCCGAAGGGCACGCTCGGCTCGCTGGCGATCCTCGGCCCGGACCGGCTGGCGTATCTGGACCTGACCGGCAGCGGCGCCGAGAGCCTGGCGCACTTGCGCGAGAACGGCCGCATCACGGTGATGTGGGTGGCGTTCGAGGGGCCGCCGAACATCGTGCGCGTCCACGGCACCGGCGAGGTCCTGTGGCGCGACGACCCGCGCTGGGACGAGTACATCGGCCTGTTCCCGGCCGCCGCCGACCCCGGCGCCCGCGCGATCGTGCTGGTCGAGGCGAAGCGGATCAGCGACTCCTGCGGCTACGCGGTGCCGTTCATGGAGTACCAGGGCGACCGGCGGCTGCTCGCGGAGTACTTCGGACGCCGCGACGAGGAGTTCCACGTCGACTATGTGGCGCGCAAGAACGCGACGAGCATCGACGGCCTGCCCGCGGTTCCGGTGGAGACGCTGGGAGGGCGGCTGAAGCCGGAGCAGGTGTAGACAGCCACGGCGCGCTCGCCAGCAATCGCTCTGGCCACTTGCCGCGAAGGCGGCTACGGTCCGCGCCATGCGCTTCGACCCCGAACAGGAAGAACTCCGGCGGACGGTGCGGACGCTGCTGGAGCGGGCCGCCGGCGGCGACGTGTGGCGGCTGCTCGCCGAGCAGGTCGGAGCGCTCGGTCTTGCGATTCCCGAGGAGTACGGCGGCGCCGGCTTCTCGGTGCTGGAGACGCACGTGGTGCTCGAAGAGCTCGGCGCCGCCCTGGCTGCCCCCGGATTCTTGAGCACCACGCTGGCCGCGCAGGCGATCCTGGCCGGGGATTCGGCGGACGCGAAGGCGGAGCTGCTGCCCGGCATCGCCGAGGGCGGGACGCGGGCGGCGCTCGTCTGGGGCGAGGGCGTCGAGGCCGCGGCCGACGGCACCGGCTGGCGGCTGACCGGAGTCGAAGAACACGTCTTGGACGGCGGGGATTCGGACCTGTATGTGGTTCCGGCACGAGTGCGGGACACAGGCGGCCGAAATCGTGACTTCGAGTCGGCTACCGGGTTGTTCGTCGTCGCTGCCGCGGATGTGGTGGTCGACGAGGTCGAGACCGTCGATCCCGGTCGTCCGCAGGCGCGCGTCGGGTTCGAGCGCTCCCCCGCGACGTTGCTCAGTTCCCGGGCACCGGTGGACCGGATCCTCGACCTCGCCTGCGCAGCGCTCTCGGCCGAACAGGTCGGCGCCGCGCAGCGTGCCTTCGACCTGACCCTGGCCTACGCCAAGCAGCGCGTGCAGTTCGGCCGCCCGATCGGCTCGTTCCAAGCGGTGAAGCACCGCCTCGCCGACATGTACGCTCTGCTCGAATCCGCGCGCTCCGCTTCCTACGCCGCCGCGTTCGCCGCCGCGTCAGGGCACGAACTCACCATCGCCGCATCCCGCGCGAAGGCCTACTGCTCCGAGGCGTTCTCCACCATCGCCGGCGAGGCGATCCAAATCCACGGCGGCATCGGCATCACGTGGGAGCACCCGATCCACCTCTACTTCAAGCGCGCGCACGTCACCGCGCAGCTCTTCGGCAGCCCCGCCTGGCACCGCCGCCGTTATGCCCGCGCCGTCGGACTCGCCGCCTGACAACGCGAAAGGCTCCGGAAGACAAAGAGTCCCCGGACCGCCCGAAGGCCCGGGGACTCCTTTCAACAGCGCGCCCTGGATGTACCTAGATCTCCGCGAGCGCCGGCTCCGCCTCGATCAGGTCCGGCAGGTCCATGTCGCCCTCGTCGGCCGTGTAGTCCGCGGCCTGCGTCTCGTCGACGCCGTCGGCGACCTTCACCGCGCGGAAGACCAGCGTCAGCACCACCGCGACGACCAGGTTCAGCACCAGGGCCGTGATCGCGATGTACGAGTACAGGTGCGTGCCCGGCACCTTCGCGATCTGGTTGCCGAAGTGCTGCTGCAGGACCACCTTGCCGGTGGCGCCGCCGAACTTCTTCTGCTGCCAGGCGACCACGACGCCGTAGACCACGCCGGTCCACAGCCCGATGACCAGGGCCCAGCGGTGGAACCAGCGGTTGAACAGACCGATCACGATCGCCGGGAAGGTCTGCAGGATCAACACCCCGCCCAGCAGCTGGAAATTGATCGCGCTGGTCGCGTCCAGGCCCAGGACGAAGGCCAGGGCGCCGAACTTCACCAGCAGCGACACGAACTTCGACACCTGCGCCTGCTGGTGCGGGGTCGCGTCGGGCTTGATGAAGTCCACGAAGATGTTGCGGGTGAACAGGTTCGCCGCCGCGATCGACATGATCGCCGCCGGGACCAGGGCGCCGATGGCGACCGCGGCGAAGGCGACGCCGGCGAACCAGGACGGGAACACCGCGTCGAACAGCGCCGGGACCGCGTGCTGCGCGTTGCCGCCGAGGTGGCCCTTGGCGGTGCCGTTGAAACCGACGGCCAGGGCCATGTAGCCCAGCAGCGCGATGAAGCCCAGCACCAGCGAGTACATCGACAGGCCGGCGAGGTTCTTGCGGACCGTGTTGCGGCTCTTGGTCGACAGCACGCCGATCTGCGCGTGCGGGTACATGAACAGCGCCATCGCCGAGCCGAGCGCGAGGGTCGCGTACGGGAAGGCGTTGATCTTGCCGTTGCCGTTGTTCAGCGACAGGAAGCCGGCCTTGGTCTTGCCGTCGGGCCCGGTGGAGGCCAGGTGGAAGATGCCGTGCCAACCCCCGGCGATCCGCGTCGGGATGTAGATGACCGCGACGATGATGACCAGGTAGATCAGGAAGTCCTTGACGAACGCGATCACCGCCGGGGCGCGCAGCCCCGAGGTGTAGGTGAACGCCGCCAGCACCGCGAAGGCGATGAACAGCGGCAGGTCCTTGGCGAACGTCGAGGTGCCCTTGCCGCCGATGCCGATCACGTCCAGGCACGCCTGGATGCCGACCAGCTGCAGCGCGATGTACGGCATCGTCGCCACCACGCCGACGACGGCCACCGCCAGACCCAGCGACTTGGAGCCGTACCGGCCTCGGGCGAAGTCGGCCGGCGTGACGTAGCCGCGCTTGCGCGAGACCGACCACAGACGCGGCAGGAACATGAAGACCAGCGGCCAGACGATGATCGTGTACGGCACGGCGAAGAAACCGAACGCGCCGGCGGTCAGCGCGGCCGGGACCGCGACGAAGGTGTAGGCGGTGTACAGGTCGCCGCCGAGCAGGAACCAGGTGATCCAGCCGCCGAAGCTGCGCCCGCCCAGGCCCCACTCCTCCAGGTGGTTCGCCTGGCGGGCCTTGCGCCAGCGCGCCGCCAGGAAGCCCAGGACCGAGACCAGCAGGAAGAAGAAGATGAGGACGCCGAGTTCGGTCTTGTTGATGCCGTGGGTGCCGACATCGGGCGTCGGGACCTTCGAGGCGGTCAGCGCGGGTGTCATTCCGAATCCCCTTCCTCGAGCGTCTCCGACGCGGCCTCAAGCGCCGCCTCAAGCGCCGGTTCTTCCGCCGCGACAGCCACCGGCTTGCGCGCCGACTCCTCGCGCCGCACGACGAAGTACGCCAGCCCCATGAGCGCGGCCGTCACCGCGACCCAGAGCAGCTGCCACCAGAAGAAGAACGGGAAGCCCGCGACCTCTGGCTTGTCCTTGTCGAAGATCGGCACCCACAGCACCGCGATGAAGGGCACGATGACGCAGACCGCCGCGATGACGCGGGCCGGTGTCACCACCGGCCCTCTAGTACTCAACTCGTTCTCTGACATGAGACGAGAACCCTCCCGTTTACGTAGGGAAACTGCGCCGAAATCTAGTCGCACGGCGCCACTCTGATCACGGGCTGGTTGACAACGACTCGGTAACGGATGGCACTTGCGTCATCCTTTGATCTGTATTCATCCAACAATCTGCGTGAACTGCTCCAAAGCGTGCCGGAAGGCGGTCGGCTCGATGCTCAACGGTTCCGAGTAGGGCTGAGACAGGCCGATGACGATGAGGATTCCCAGCGCGACCATGGCGCCGAGACCGGACAGCAGGATTACGTTGCGGCCGTTGGCCGTCAGCCCGACCAGCGGCGGGTAGGCGACCAGGAGCACCGCGGCGATCACCAGCGCTAGATACAGCAGCGAGGGCACGGAGTAGTTGACGTCCGCCGCCCGGATCAAACGCTTTGAGTAGATGTCGTCCAGGGCGGCGGCGACGTCGGCCCGGTCCTTCTCGTCGGCGGCCGTGCCCGGGTGGATCGCGCCTACCGCGACGCGCAGGCTGTCCAGTGTGGCGGCGGCCGTCGCCGAGGTCTGCCGGCGGCCCATCGCCGGCCAGTCGTCGGCGACGACCTGGTCGGCGTATGTCGTGAGCCCGGCGCGCACGCGGTCCCGGTCGGCTGGCTGGAGCTTGCCCGCCAGCCAGTACGCGGTGGTCACGGACCGGGCCTCGTCGTAGGTGTGCTGCCGGTCCGTGTTGTAGGTCGACCAGGTGCTGGCGATGAGGAACGCGGTCAGCAGGATGAACGAGGACAGCAGGGCGCTGCCGACCACGGACAGGGCCTGCGGGTTGTGCGAGCCGGAGACCGCACGCTCGGACCGGCCGAGCAGCCGGGCCAGCCCGGCCGCCGCGATCACGCCGACGAAGAGGGCGAGCACCGCCCAGAACACCATCATGGTCTTCCTCCTGTAGCCGGACCGCTCGATCCGGAGGTTCCGCCGACGGCCCCGCCGGCCGCGGCGGCCGCCGCGATGGTCGCCGGGACCACCAGGGCGACGAGTGTGGTCAGGCCTCCGTCGGGGGCCGGGTCCTGGCGGTCGGGCAGGGGCGCCGCGACGGCCGGGGCGATCTCCTTCTTCGGCGGTGCCGGCGGCGGCACGACGTGGTGCACCGGGGGCGGCGGCACGGGCCGGGGCGCCGGCGGCCGAGGGGGCGGCGTGGGGCGCGGCGGCGGAGGTGGTGTCGGCGTCGGCGTCGGCGTCGGGCGCGGTGTCGACGGGGGCGGAGGCGGTGTCGACGGGGGCGGTGGCGTCGTCGGGGGCGGCGCGGGATGGCTCGGCAGCGGCAGATGCTGGTGGAAGGAGGAGCCGAACGGCAGGCCCGGTTCCACCGGCAGCGGCTCCGAGCCAGGCGGCGAGGGCAGGCCGCCGATCGGCGTGGGGAGGGGGTCGCCGGGCTCACCCGCCACCGCGCCCGAACCGCTCGCCGCATGCCCCTCGGCGGCCAAGCCCACCCCGATCCCGAGCACGGCGGCCTGAAAGCACACCGCGATGCCTGCGCCGAGTCTGCTGCGAATCACGGCCGCGCCGCCTCCGATCCCCCGCCAGGGTCCTGATACCGAACCTGATCCCGAGGAGGCCCGCCGACGAACGCCGCGGCTCCACCGGCCGCTTCACTCCCCCGCCAACCCCCGTCGTGTCTGTGATAGCCGAATTGGACAGGTAATACCGAAAAGTCCCTCTATCGAGTGGCGCGATGCCACCCGCCTTCGCCAAAGCCCCCAAAAGCCCCCGGACGCCCAGACTTTCGGGCGCCTAGACTCTCGACCATGTCGCGCGCCAAGACCCCGAAAGCCGTTCCCGTCGACGAACCCGACGAAGACGGACCGGAACTCCTGCGCGACCTGGACCGCCGCAACGCCTACCAGCTGATGATCGGCGGCACCCCGCAGTCGCACGTCGACCTCGACGACCCGACGTACCTGGAGTACGAGTACGTCCGGCAGATCGCGCACCTGGTGGACCTGGTCGCCGCGGAAAGCGCGCCGCTGCGCGTGCTGCACCTCGGCGGCGGCGCTCTGACGCTGCCCCGCTACATCGCCGTCACCCGCCCCGGCTCCGGACAGCAGGTGGTGGAGATCGACGGCAAGCTGCTCGACTTCGTCCGCACGCGGCTGCCGCTGCCGCGCAACGCCCGCGTGCGACTGCGCACCGGCGACGCCCGCGAGGTGCTGGGCCGGGTGCCGGAAGGCGCGTTCGACCTGACCGTCACCGACGTCTTCGCCGAGGCCCGCATCCCGAAGCACTTCACCTCGACCGAGTACTTCGCCCTGTCCAAACGGGCCCTGCGCCCGACCGGGGCGCACGTGGTCAACCTCGCCGACGGCACCTCGCGCAGCGGCCTGACCTTCACCCGCCGCCAGGTCGCCACGGCGCGGCTGCACTTCGAGCACGTCGCGCTCCTGGCCGACCCGGGCATCCTGCGCGGCCGCAAGTACGGCAACCTCGTCCTGATGGCTTCCGACGCCCCGCTGCCGATGGCCGACCTGATCCGGCGCGCCGCCTCCGACCCGTTCCCGAGCCGCGTGGTGCGCGGTCAGGATCTGGAGGATTTCCAGGCCGGCGCCAAGCCGATGACGGACGAGGACTGCGAACAGTCGCCGGAACCTCCGGACGACGCGTTCTAGGTCTCGCCGGGCCGGCCATGGCCTTTTGCCTTACCCGCCGGTAACTTGTCGCCACGCACGGCGGCTACGGCTACATCACCGAGTTCCCGATCGCGCGGCTATACGCGGACACCCGTGTCTCGCGGATCTACGGCGGGACCAGCGAGATGATGAAGACCATCATCGCGAAGTCGCTGGGCCTGTGAGCCCGGCGGCCCGGACCCGGCCGGGCCCAGCGACTTCGCGGAAGGTCAGGTGACGTCGGTGCGCGTCGGGTCGATCTGTTCGTAGGCCTTCGTCTCGACGATCTGCCGCATGGCGTCGAACGCGTCCCACACGTCCACGAACCGCGTGGTCGACGGCGCCATCCCGAGGCGCACCCGGTCGGGGTTGCGGAAGTCGGGGATGACGTCGTACTGCTCGATCAGCGCGCGGCAGATCCGGTACGCCTCCGGATGCCGCACGGAGACGTGGTTGCCGCGCACCGCGGCGTCGCGCGGGCTGCCCAGCGTGAAGCCGAGCGGCGCCAGCCAGGCGTCGAACAGCTCGATGGCGAACTCGGTGAGCGCCACGCCCTTGTCCCGCAGCGGTTTGATGCCGGCCTCGGCGAGCACCTGCGCGCCGGCCTCCACCAGCGAGACGCCGACCACCTGCGGCGTGCCGACCAGGAAGCGGGTCGCCGAGGGCATCGGGTCGTAGCCCTGGCCCATCGCGAACTGGTCGCGCTGGCCGTACCAGCCCCAGATCGGCTGGCGGACGGCGTCGATGAGGGAGGCGTTGGCGTACAGGAACGCCGGGGATCCGGGCCCGCCGTTCAGGTACTTGTACGTGCAGCCGACGGCGAAGTCGGTGCCGCTGGCGTCCAGCTCGATCGGGACCGAGCCGGCCGAGTGGCACAGGTCCCACAGCACGAGCGCGCCGGCCTCGTGGATGACCTGGTTCACGGCGGCGAGGTCGGCCAGCGCCGCGGAGCGGTAGTCCACCTGCGACAGCGAGACCAGCGCGGTCCGCTCGTCGACGACCGCGCGGATCTGGTCGGCGGTCGGACCGAGGAGTTCGTCGAACTCGACCAGCTTGAGCTCCAGACCGCGGGCCTCGGCCAGGCCCTCCAGGATGTAGCGGTCGGTGGGGAAGTTGTGGAGGTCACTGATGATGACGCTTCGGTCCGGACGCGCGTCGAGCGCGGCGGAGGCGAGCTTGTAGAGGTTCACCGACGTGGAGTCGGAGACGACGACCTGTCCGGGGGCGGCGCCGAGGAAGTGCTCTCCTAGGAAGTCGCCGACCTTCTGCGGCAGCTTCTGCCAGCGCTCGTTCCAGGAGCGGATCAGCCGGTCGCCCCATTCGCCGGCCACGACCTGCTGGACCCGTTCCAGGGACGCCTTGGGGAGCCGGCCGAGGGAGTTGCCGTCGAGGTAGACGAGCTTGTCGTCGGGGATCACGAAGCCGGTGCGCAGAGAGGCCAAGGGGTCGGTCGCGTCACGGTGCTCCGCGTCATTGCGGGGGTGAGCTGTGGTGTCGGGCACATGATCAGCGTAGGCGAGGGTGGGCGCGCGCGGAACGGGGGCTCGCGGGCGCCCACGGCGAGGGGCATCGGGCTACCGTTTCGAGAACTCCTCCGTCGCCTCGTTCAGCGCCTGCGCCATCGACTCGCTGCCGGTGTGCCCGGAGTCCTCGATGACCACGAGCTTCGCGTCCGGCCAGGCCTGCGCGAGCTCCCAGGCGGTGTACACGGGACTGCCGAGATCGTGGCGGCCGTGGACCAGGACCGCCGGGATCCCGTGCAGCTTGTGGATGTCGCGCAGGATCTGGCCGGGCTCCAGCCAGGCGTTGTTCCCGAAGTAGTGCGCACAGATGCGGACGAAGGCCAGCCGGTCGTCGTCGACGGTCGCGCTGTAGGAACCGGGCTTTCCGTTGACCTCCTGCGAGATCAGCGCGTCCTCCCACGTCATCCACTCGGCCGCCGCGGCCTCGCGCACGGCCCGGTCGGGGTTCTCCATCAGGCGGCCGTACGCCTGGACCAGGTTCCCGTCGCGTTCGCCCTCCGGCAGGTGGGTACGGAAGCGGTCCCAGGCCTCGGGGAACAGCCGGCGGGCCCCGTGATAGAGCCAGTCGATCTCCTCCGGGCGGGTCATGGTGACCGCCGGGATGATCATCTCGGTGACCCGCTCGGGATGCGCCTGCGCGTAGACCAGGGCCAGGGTGGCGCCCCACGAGCCGCCCTTCACGAGCCACTTCTCAATGCCCAGATGCTCGCGCAGCATCTCGATGTCACCGATCAGGTGCTGTGTGGTGTTGACGGACAGGTCCGTCGCGGGGTCGGCCGCGTGCGGCGTACTGAGCCCGCAGCCACGTTGGTCGAAGCGGATGACGCGCCACTTCTCGGGATCCCAGGCCTTCGTCGGGCCCTTCATCGAGCCTCCGCCGGGGCCGCCGTGCAGGTTCACCGCGGGCTTGCCGTCCGGGTTGCCGAGCTCTTCGTAATAGATCCGATTTCCATCACCGACGTCGAGAAATCCGGTGGCGTAAGGACCCATGGGCGGGTAGACAATAGACATGGACGCGATCGTAGACCCTGACGGCGAACGTTCAGTTGAATTGCGGGACTGGAAGCCGTGGTTCGCCGCCTACGACGATCCGGACTCCCCGCTGGTCCAGCGGCTGGCGGTGGTGCGGCGGGGCATCCGGCGGGCGCTGGACGAGGCGCCGGCCGGAGACATCAAGGTCCTGAGTCTGTGCGCCGGCGAAGGCAGGGACCTGATTCCCGTGCTCGCCGGGCATCCGCGGCGCGCCGACGTCCGCGCCCGGCTGATCGAGTTCGATCCGGTGATCGCGCAGGTGGCGCGGGACTCCGCCGCTGCCGCGGGACTGGAAGGCACCGTCGAGGTGGTGACCGGCGACGCGGCCGATCCGGCACTGTTCGGAGACTACGCCCCGGCGGAACTGCTTCTGCTGTGCGGCATCTTCGGCAACATCTCCGAAGCCGACATCCACACCACCGTCGCCCACGCCGCGCATCTGACCGCGCGGGGCGGCACCGCGATCTGGACGCGTCACCGGAAGGATCCGGCGGTGGTTCCGCGGATCCACGGGTGGTTCGCGGAGGCGGGGTTCTCGGATCTCTGGGAATCGGATGCGGATTTGCCGACCACTATTTACGTCGCCGCCAATCGGCAGGAGCGGGATCCCGTTCCGCCGGCCGGCGGCGAGAAGCTTTTCAGGTTCATTAAGTAGAAAGACACATGGGGATATACAAGAGTCTCGCTCTCGAGAACGAGGGCATCATCTCTGCCGGGTACTACGTGAATGCGCGTGGTGCGCGGGTGGATCTGGCCGCGGATGTGGCCGCCGCTTGTCAGGGCACTCGGTCGTACAGCCCGGAGCAGACGCGGCGGGTCTTCAACGACCAGGCCTACAACGCGGCCGACGCGCCGCGTCATGAGACCGCCTTCGAGGTCACCGGCGAGACGAGCACACAGGCCGGGCAGCGGCTGGCGCTGAGCGAGGGCGCCGCGGAGGTGGCGATCCTGAACTTCGCCTCGGCGCGCAACCCCGGCGGCGGCTACCTGGGCGGCGCGCGGGCGCAGGAGGAGGACCTCTGCCGCAGCTCCGCGCTCTACACGACGCTGCTGGAAGCTCGTGACTACTACGACGCGCATCGGCAGAACCGTGACACGCGGTACAGCCACCGCGTGATCTTCTCGCCGGACGTGCCGGTCTATCGCGACGGCGCGACGCGGCTATTGGACGCGCCATATCAGGTCTCTTACCTGACCTCGCCGGCGCCGAACGCCGGGGCACTGGCCAGGCACGAACCGTCGGCCCTGAGCGAGATCGAAGGGCTGCTGACGGAGCGCGCGGGACGGGTGCTGGCCGTGGCGGCGGAGCACGGCGTGCAGACGCTGGTGCTGGGGGCGTGGGGCTGCGGGGTCTTCCGCAACGATCCGGCGACCGTGGCGCGAGTCTTCCGAGGGCACCTCGCCGACGGCGGCGTGTTCGAGGGCCGCTTCGCCCGGGTGGTGTTCGCCGTGTACGACACGTCTTCGGCGAAGACGACGCTGGCGGCGTTCCAGGAGACGTTCGAGGATCTGACGGTGGCGCCTGCGACGCTGTCACCATGGACTTCAAACTCGAGCTGATCCCGATTCCGGTGACCGACGTGGACCGCGCCAAGGACTTCTACGAGCGCCAGGCCGGCTTCCACGTGGACCACGACGTGTCCTTCGGCGACGAGTTCCGCGTGGTCCAGCTGACCCCGCCGGGCTCGTCCTGCTCGATCGCCTTCGGCAAAGGCGTCATCGGCACCGCCCCCGGCTCCGTGCAGATGCTGCACCTCGTCGTGGACGACATCGACGCCGCCCGCGAGGAACTCCTGGGGCGCGGCGTCGACATCGCCGAGATCGAGAAGATGGGCGCCGAGGGCAAGCCCGACGTGTTCTACGCCCGGTTCGCCGATCCGGATGGGAACACGTGGACGCTTCAGCAGGTGTCGGGGTGAAGCCCTAGCTGACGGAGCACGCTTTCGCGGACGCTGACGATGACGCTGTGGTACCAGGCGCCGTCGGCGTCACGTCCACACGGGGCGATCACCAGGACGTCATCGACCTCGAAGGGCATCCCGTCGACGCCGTGTTCGCGCAGTCAAGCCTGTAGCGCGTCGATGGGCCTCGGGCATCCTGGAGTCGCGTCGTAGGTGAGTACGCGAACGTACTCGCGGTTCGGAGTATCCATGCGGTTCAGGATGCCATCTCAGCCAGCCGATCCCGCAGCCAGTAATAAGAGTCCTTCGGCGTGCGCGTCTGCGTCTGGTGATCGACGTGCACCAGGCCGAAGCGCTGGTGGAAGCCCTCGGCCCACTCGAAGTTGTCCATCAGCGTCCAGGTCAGGTAGCCGCGCACGTCGACCCCCTCCGCCATGGCCTGCGCCAGGGCCCTGATGTGGCCGTCGAGGAAGGTGATGCGGTCGGTGTCCGCCACGCGGCCGTCGATCACCTTGTCGTCGACCGAGGCGCCGTTCTCGGTGATGTAGATCGGCGGGAGGGCGGCGCCGTAGCGGGTGGCGAGGCCGACGAGGAGTTCGCGCAGGCCGTCGGGGACCACCGGCCAGTCGAAGGCGCTGCGCGGGACGCCTTCGATCGGGACGTCCTGGAAGGGCAGGCCGTGCTCCGGTCCGGGAGCGGCGACGCGGGTCGGGTTGTAGTAGTTGATGCCGAGGCCGTCCAGGGGCGCGGCGATGAGGTCCAGGTCGCCGTCGCGGACCGTGCCGTGCAGGTCGGGGCCGCTGCCGTAGGCCGACAGGTCCGGGTAGGTGCCGAGCAGGATCGGGTCGGTGAACAGGCGGTTGTGGAGGATGTCGTAGTCCTGCGCGGCCTTGGTGTCCTCCGGGGCGTCGCTCGCGGGCCACACCGGAGTGCAGTTGTTGGCGATCATCACCTTCCGCGCGCTCGAGGATCGCAGAGCACTGACCGCCAGCCCGTGCGCCAGAAGTTGGTGGTGCGCGACGGGAATGGCATCAGTCATCAGGGCGCGGCCCGGCGCGTGGACGCCGAACGCGTAGCCGAACGCGAGGTGGATGAACGGCTCGTTGAGCGTGATCCAGTGCTCGACGCGGTCGGCGAGGTGGTCGGCGACGAGCGCGGCGTAGTCGGCGAAACGGTGCGCGGTGTCCCGGTTGAGCCAGCCATCGCGGTCTTCCAACGCCTGCGGGAGATCCCAATGAAAAAGGGTCGGGAACGGCGTGATCCCCTTCTCCAGCAACGCATCCACGAGCCGTTCGTAGTACGCGAGCCCGGCCGCGTTCGCCGGCCCGGAGCCGTCGGGCTGGATGCGGGTCCAGGCGATCGAGAAACGGTAGGCGTTGACCCCCAAGCCCGCCATCAGGGCTATGTCTTCGGCACTGCGGTAGTAGTGGTCGCACGCCACGTCCCCGGTCTGGCCGTCGCGCACGGCGCCCGGCCGGCGGACGAACGTGTCCCAGATCGACTCCCCCTTGCCATCCTCGGCCGGCGCGCCCTCAATCTGGTACGCGGAAGTCGACGTCCCCCAGTAAAAGGAGGCAGGGAACGGCGGGAGCGGGGCGTTGTCAATCACTGCGGGCCACCTCCGGAAGGGACTAACATGAGTCATCCTCAGGTTAGCGGGCGGAGGAGAATAGGGGAATGGAATCCACGACCGAGGGCGCGGGACTGCGGCGGCGGCCGATGCAGCGGCGCAGCGCCGAGCGCTACGAGCGGATCCTCAACGTGTGCGCCGAGCTGCTGGACGAAGTCGGCTTCGCCGGCCTGACCACCACCGCCGTCGCCAAGCGCGCCGAGGTGCCGATCGGGACCGTGTACCAGTTCTTCGCCGACAAAAGCGCGCTGGTGCACGCCCTGGCCGCCCGCAACCTCGAGAACTACATGGGGCGGCTGGAGCGCCGCTACAGCGAAGCCGTGCCGCGCTCGGTGGAGGAGGTCGTCGACGTCGCCATCGACGAGTTCGTGGACATGCGGCGCACCCTCCCGGGATTCGGGGTACTGGACTTCGGCGCGGGGAGCGAGTGGTCGGACGCTGATCCGCGAGACCTGTACCTGCTGGACGAGAACGTCGAGAACAACACCGCAGTGGCTCGGCGACTGCGGATGCTGACGCCGTTCTTGGACTCGTCGCGCGCCGACTCCACGGAGATAGAGCTGGCGCTGCGGGTGACGATGGAGGCCGCGGACGCGGTACTGCAACTGGCGTTCCGGGCCGACCCGGGCGGCGACGCAGCACTGATCGCGGAGTGCAAGAAGCTGCTGGTGGCTTATCTGGGGCCGTACTACGTGGGCTGAGGCGGCGTTTGTCGGTTTCGCCCGATATCGTAGCGGACATGAATGACGGCGCGACGGAGGATTCGGGCGGCACAGACCGCGAACGCGACACGAACCGCAAGCGGCACCGCTTCGACTGGAGCCTGCTCGGCTGCGCCCTGAGCGGACACGTCTTGTACGCGCCGACCGAGCCGGCGTTGCACTCGCGCCTGAAGGGCTCGTCGGCAAGCGGCGAGACATGGCGGTGCCTACGCTGCGCGGACTTCGTACCCACCGACGACCCGCCACCCTCCGGCCCAGCCGAAGACGCACCACTGGTGAAGCGCGGAGCAGAGATGCGCGACGCGGTACTCCTGCGGTTCTTCGCGGTGGAGCGCTGGATCCGGGCCCTGCTGCTGGGCGCGGCGGCGTACGTGGTGCACCGCTTCGCGGGCCGTCAAAACGAACTGCGGCAGGCCTTCGACCAGGCGGCCCCGGTGGTGAAGCAGGTGTTCGGCAAGGCCGGCTTCGACCTGCAGAACTCGAAGACACTGGAGCTACTCCAGAAGGCGGTCGACGCCCGCCCCCGCACGCTGGCATGGATCGTCGCCGCACTGGCAGCCTACGCAGCGGTGGAGCTGGTGGAGGGCATCGGCCTGTGGCTGCTACAGCGGTGGGGCGAGTACTTCGCATTCGTGGCGACGGGAATGTTCCTCCCACTGGAGGTATACGAACTGGCGCACAAGGTCAGCCCACTGAAACTGGTGACCTTCCTACTCAACCTGACATTGGTGATCTACCTGGTGTGGACGAAGCGGCTGTTCGGCGCCCGCGGCGGACGACGCGCCTACGAGGCGGAGCGGCATGCGGCTTCGCTGCTGGAGGTGGAGCGGGCCGCAGCGGAGTAGTGGCGCCTGACCGCAAACCGTCGCCGGGGCAGCATGACTCCGCCACCTCGTTCGGTGGATCCTTCTCACCATAAGGGTGTTGTGTTCTGGGTCCCACGCCGCGTATGCGGGGCTTGCCCAAGCAGGCCGGGCCGGTGGTGTCAGGCCGAACGGAGCTGGACCACAGCAGCGTGTGAT
>Ga0207671_10000059_pt1 | contig 179761 bp, 154 predicted proteins | sample KBSC24metaG_FD_184352 | JGI IMG/M metagenome (GOLD analysis project Ga0207671, IMG submission 184352) | Corn rhizosphere microbial communities from Kellogg Biological Station, Michigan, USA - KBS C2-4 metaG (SPAdes) (version 2) | ecosystem: Host-associated > Plants > Roots > Rhizosphere >...
GATGAGGGTACGGGCGGAGCGGAGCGCATCACTTCCGCGCTCCGCCCGTACCCTCACCCCCACCCCTCTCCCGGAGGGAGAGGGGCTCTACGTCGAGCTACGCACAGACGCTACGGTTATTCCTCAATCTTCAAGGTGGAGTCCTTCTCCCCGCGGTAGAAGGTGGCGGCAGCCGGATGAGGGTGCGGGCGAAGCGGTGCGCATCACTCTTGCGCTCCGCCCGTACCCTCACCCCAGCCTCTCCCGGAGGAGAGGGGCTTTATATGTCGCCTTACGCAAGTCTCCTTCCAGAAAGAGCACTCGGGTTCAGTGCAGGATCCACTGCTGCGGCGCCAGGCCGTTATCGGTCCATAGCTGCAGCTGAGTTCCATGCGTGGTCGAGCCGGCCGGGTCGTCCAGGATCAGCGAGCCCGAGGCCTGGTTCAGCAGCTTGTAGCTGCCGTTGCCCAGGTCCATGAACTGCCAGTTCTGGTTGGCGTTGTTGACGCAGCCCCACAAGGTGACGAGATTGCCGGGCGATGTACTGCCGCCGGTGTTGTCCACGCACAATCCGGTCGCCTGGTTCTGGATGCTGAACCAGCCGCCGCCCTTGGCATGCACGGTCCAGTTCTGCACGGACAGGTTGTTGCAATCCCACAGTTCCGCGCTGGTGTTGTTGGCGGTGGACCAGCCGGTGTTGTCCAGGCACAGCGCCGGCGCCTGCACGCTCTGCAGCGCGTGCGTCGAACCGTCCGCGGGCAGGCGGTTCCACGGTTCGCTGGCGAAGTACACGATGCAGCCGCCGTTGAGATAGTCCGAGGCCAGCTCCAGGATGCTGGAACCGTCGGCCGCCGGCAGCAGGGCCGAGGAGTAGTTGGGACAGTAGTTGTCGTACGCGCCCGGCACCTGCACCGGCGCGGCGATGGTGTACCAGTTGCCGCCGCCGTCCACGTTGGTGTTGGCGAACAGCACCTTGCCGTTGGAGGCGGACACGTTGCCGTTGGACTCGTACATCACCTGGCCGACCAGCAGGATCGCGCCGTTGGCCGACAGCACCGAGGGACTCCAGCGGTTGAGCGGAGCGTGCTCAAGATACTGGCCGGCAGCGGTCTGCACCCTGGTGCCCATGTTGGTGGGATCGCCGTAGTTCCAGCCGTCGGTGGAGGTGCGCGAGAACACCGTGCAGGCCGCCGGCCCGCACAGCTCGTTGCTCATGAAGTAATGCCCGTTGGGCAGCTTGCTGACCGTGATCATGCCGGGGCGATCGCCCTGGATGGTGCTGCGGATGGTGTCGGTCCGGTCCTGCCAGGTGCTGCCGTTGTAGCTGCGGATCTGGGCGAGCTTCTGGCTGCAGCACGGGTCGGTCTCGTCGGACCAGAACATCACCAGCGCGCCATCGCTGGCTACGCTGAATTCCGGTTCCCACAAGCCGCCATGGTTGTTGTCGGCGGCAAGCGCGGGTGTGCTGTGGTAAGTCCACGACACGCCCTGGTTGGTGCTGATGTAGACCTCCACCGCCGGGTTGCCACCCGAGAAATAGGAGCCGGCGGAGATCAGCGTGCCGGCTGCCAGCGAGCCCACCTGCTGCGGCAGCTCGTACAGCGTGGCGCAGCAGCGCTCGCTGCTGCCGGGCGCGGTGGGCACCGGGCCGAGCAGGTTCCAGCTGGCGCCGTTGTCATTGCTCTGGAAGATGATGCCGTTGGTGCTGGCGATAAGGCGCCCGTAGGTGTTGGCAGGGCCGTGTTCGAGCCGTACCACGCGCGGGTAGAGGGTGCTGCCTTGCAGGACGGTGCCGGTTGCCGCGTGGGCGGAGCCGATGCAGGCGAACAGGCACACGCTGAGTACACAGGACCACCAGGAACGGATGCGATGCATGACGTTCTCTCCGGATGAGTTGGTGGCGTGTGGGTGAAGTCGTGGTGCGCGCGGGCCGGTGATCCGGCCTCGCTTTGACTACTGCACGTAGCGATCGTGCTTGTATCGAACCCCAGACTGGAATCCTTCTCCCTTCGGGAGAAGGTGGCGGCAGCCGGATGAGGGTACGGGCGGAGTGAGGCGCACCACTCCGCCCGTACCCTCACCCCAACCCCTCTCCCGACGGGAGAGGGGCCGGTCGAAACGTTACCGGCCGATGTCGCGCAGCCGCTTGCCAGCCATCAGGTTCCGCTCGATCTGCTCCAGCGTCACGCCCTTCGTTTCCGGCACCAGCCAGAACGTCAGCACGATGAACACCGCATTGAGCGCGGCATACAGCCAGAACGTCGAAGCATTGCCGATGGTGTTGAGCAGGCTGAGGAAGGTGAAGCCGACCACCATGTTGGTGATCCAGTTGGTGAAGGTGGAGACGCCGATGCCGAAGTCGCGGCCCTTCAAAGGCTGGATCTCCGAGCACAGCGTCCACACCAGCGGGCCGGCGGACATGGCGAAGCCGACGATGAAGAACAGCAGCATCGCCACGCAGGTGTACTGCTCGGTCTGGCCGTTGATGCCGCCGTTCATCAGCGCGCCCACCACGCCCAGGCCCACCGCCATCACGGCGAAGCCGGTGTAGAGGATGGGCTTGCGGCCCCAGCGGTCGATCAGGGCGATGGCAATGAAGGTGGCCAGCACGTTGGTCAGGCCGACCAGGGCGGTGAACCACATCTGCGCGGCCGTGTCGTAGCCCATTTCCTGGAAGATGCGCGGCGCGTAGTACATCACCACGTTCATGCCGGTGAACTGCTGCATGATCTGCAGCAGCGCGCCCAGGAACACCGAGCGGCGGAAATTGGGGTTTTCCGCGAACAGGTCCCAGCCGCGCTGCGGGGTCTTGAGCTGCTCCTCGATGTCGGCGGCCTCGCGCGCCACCACCACCTCGTCGCCGCGCAGGCGGCGCAGCACGTCGATCGCTTCGTCGCGGCGGCCGCGCATCATCAGCCAGCGCGGGCTGTCGGGCAGGCCGAGCACGCCGAGCAGGAACAGTGCGCCGGGAATGGCGATGACGCCGAGCATCCAGCGCCAGGCACCGTGGTAGCTGAGCGCGGTGTCGGAGAGGAAGGCGACCAGGATGCCGATGGTGATCATCAGCTGGTAGGTGGAGATCATCGCGCCGCGGATATGCTCCGGCGCCACTTCGGCCAGGTACAGCGGCGCGGTGAAGGTGGCGATGCCGATGGCCAGGCCCAGGATCACGCGCGCGGCGATCAGGGTTTCCGGCGACCAGGCCAGCCCGCACAGCAGCGAGCCGATCACGAACAGGATCGCGCCCAGGATCAGCGAACGCTTGCGTCCCAGGTGCGAGGACAGCCAGCCGGCGCCCAGTGCGCCTACCGCGGCGCCGAACATCATGGAGCTGACGATCCACTCGATGGTGTGGTCGCTGATGGCGAACTCGGCCTTGATGAACTGCGAGGCGCCGGAGATCACGCCGATGTCCAGCCCGAACATCAGGCCGGCCAGCGCGGCGAGCACGCAGGTATAGATCACGGTGCCCTTGACGTGGGCGGTGGGTGTGGCGATGGCTTGGGAGTTCATGGAACTGACGACCTCGCTGGCGTGAAGGGTGAACCGCCGGTGGATGAGAGCGAACGATGGATCAGGAGGAGCGCCCGAAACCGGGCGGCGCTCCGCGGAAACGCGGTTCGGGCAGGCCGCTCGCGCCGGCGTCCGCCGCGAACAGCGCGCCGGCCAGCGGTTGCGTCGCCAGCGCCGCGCTGGACAGGCCATCGCGTGCGCTGGTGATGTAAAGCGTGTCCAGCGGCGAATCGCCGAAGGCCGGACGGGTTGGTTGCGTGGCCGGCACCTCGACGATGCGGTCGACCCGGCCGTCCGGCGCGTAGCGCACCACGCGGCCCAGGCCCCATTGCGCATTCCACAGATAGCCCTGCGCATCCACCGCCGAGCCGTCCGGCTCGCCGCGCTCGTCGTCCACGCGGGCGAACACGCGCGGCTCGCCGCAGCGGTCGCCGTAGTCGCAGCACTGGATCACACGGGAGGGCGAGTCGCAGAAATACATGGTGCGGCCGTCGGGACTGAAGGCGACGCTGTTGCTGATGCCGATCCCCGGCAGATTAAGCCGCTCCAGCGTGAGGTCCGCGTTGAGGCGGTAGAACGCACCGATCGGTTGGCGCGTCTCGCCGGCGGCGGGCTCGTGCAGGGTGCCGAACACGAAACGGCCCTGGCGATCGCAGGCGCCGTCGTTGAGGCGGGTGGGCAGGTCCGGTTCCACCGAGACGAGCGGCAGCAGCAGGTCGTCTTCCGGACGGAAGAACGCCAGGCGCGTGGCGAGCCCGAGCAACAGCCAGCCATCGGCTTCGCACAGCGCCAGGCAGCCGAGGCGTTCGGGCATCTCCCAACTGCGCGTCGCGCCGTCGGCCGGCCGGTGCCGCCACAAGGTCGCGGCCTGGATGTCGGTCCAGTACAGCGCCTGCTCGCGTTCGCACCACAGGATGCCCTCGCCCAGCGTATTGGCAGGGTGGTGGACGACGCGCGCGTTCATACCCAGCCGCCGTCCACCAGGAAGGACTGGCCGGTGCACATGCGGCTGTCGTCCGCGCCGAGGAACAGCGCGGCGCGCGCCAGGTCCTCGGCCATCAGATAACCGGGCAGGCACTGCACGCGCTTGATTTCTTCTTCGCCCGCCGCGTCCAGCCACAGGCGGCGCTGCTTCTCGGTAATCACCCAGCCCGGCACCAGCGCGTTGATGCGGATGCGATCGTGGCCGAGCTCGCGCGCCAGGCCGTTGACCAGGCCGTGCACTGCCGACTTGGCCATCGCATAGATCGGATAGCCGGCGTTTTTTTTCATCCAGCCGGTGGAGCCCAGGCAGATCACCGAGCCGCCGCCGAGCGCGCGCATGTCCTCGCGCACGGCCTGGGTGGCGAAATACTGGTGGCGCAGGTTGATGGCGATGCTGCGGTCGAACTGCTCGCCAGTGGTATCGCCGAAGGTATGGCGCACGTCGTTGGCGGCATTGTTCACCAGCACGGCAACCGGGCCGTGCGCTTCGCGCGCGGCGGCGATCGACGCCTGCAGCGCATCGAGATCGGTGATGTCGCAGGGCAGGAAGCGCGGCGCGTGGCGTTCGCCGGCCAGGCTCTGCGCGAGCGCCTCGGCGTGCTCGCGGTCGATGTCGACGAAAGTCACGCGGCTGCCCTGGCGCGCGAAGTGCTCGACGAAGGCGGCGCCGATGCCGGTGGCGCCGCCGCTGACGAAGACATGGCGATCGATCAGGCTGGGGTAGGTAGCGAACTGGCTCATGCTCACCACTCCGCTACGCTGCCGTCGGCATGGCGCCACAGCGGATTGCGCCAGCGGTGGCCTTCGGCGGCGCGCTCGGCGACGTATTCCTCGTTCACGGTGATGCCCAGGCCAGGGCCGGTGGGCATGGTGACGTAGCCGTCCTGGTAGGCGAACACGCTGCGGTCGCTGACGTAGTCGAGCAGGTCGTTGGAGGCGTTGTAGTGGATTCCCAGGCTCTGCTCCTGGATGAAGGCGTTGTGGCTCACCGCGTCGATCTGCAGGTTGGCCGCCAGCGCGATCGGGCCGAGCGGGCAGTGCAGGGCGATGGCCACGTCGTAGGCTTCGGCCATCGCGGCGATCTTGCGCGTCTCGGTGATGCCGCCGGCGTGCGAGGGATCGGGCTGCAGGATGTCCACGCCGCCGGTTTCCAGCACGCGCTTGAAGTCGTAGCGCGAATACAGGCGCTCGCCCAGCGCGATCGGCGCGGGCGAGATGGAGGCGAGCTCGGGAATGCATTCGAGGTATTCGGACAGCACCGGTTCCTCGATGAACATCAACTTGTATGGTTCCAGCTCGCGCATCAGCACCTTGGCCATCGGCTTGTGCACGCGGCCGTGGAAGTCCAGGCCCAGGCCCACGTGCGGACCGACCGCATCGCGCACCGCCTGCACGTTGGCAAGCACGCGCTCGACCTTGTCGAAGCTGTCGACATACTGCATTTCCTCGGTGGCGTTCATCTTGACCGCGGTGAAGCCGCGCGCCACCGCTTCCATCGCCGCGCGCGCGGTGTCGGCCGGTCGGTCGCCGCCGATCCACGAGTACACGCGGATGCGGTCGCGTACCGGGCCGCCGAGCAGGTCGTACACCGGACGGCCCAGGTCCTTGCCCTTGATGTCCCACAGCGCCTGGTCGATGCCGGCGATCGCACTCATCAGGATCGGGCCGCCGCGATAGAAGCCGGCGCGGTACATCACGCTCCACAGGTCCTCGATATGGTGCGGGTCCTTGCCGATCAGATAGTCCGACAGCTCGTCGACCGCCGCCGCCACCGTGTGTGCGCGACCCTCGACGACCGGCTCGCCCCAGCCGCTGATGCCCGCATCGGTGTCGATGCGCAGGAAGCACCAGCGCGGGGGAACCAGAAAGGTGGTGAGGCGGGTGATCTTCATGCGCGGTTTCCTTGCGAAGCAGGGTGTAGATGCCGCCAGGCGTCGGCGAAGTCGCGCGCGCGGGCGGCGACGTCGACGGCCGGGCGGCCGGGGGCGTACAGCGACGAGCCGATGCCGAAGCCGGCGGCGCCGGCGGCCAGCCACGGCGCCATGTTGTCGGGCGCGATGCCGCCGACCGGCAGCACGGGCACGTGCCTGGGCAGCACCGCGCGCCAGGCCTTGAGCACGGCGGGCGAGGACTGCTCGGCGGGGAACAGTTTCAGCGCGTCGGCGCCGGCGGCGAGCGCGGCGAACGCCTCGGTCGGCGTGGCGACGCCCGGTACGCAATACAGGCCGGCCTGCTTGGCGGCGCGGATCACCGCGACGTCGGCGTGCGGCATCACGATCAGGCGGCCGCCGGCATCGGCGATGTCTTTCACGCGCGCCGGATCGAGCACCGTGCCGGCGCCGATCAGGTAATCGTCGCCGAGGGCGTCGACCAGGCGGCGGATGCTGATGCAGGGTTCCGGCGAATTTAGCGGCACTTCGAGCACGCGGAAGCCGGCGCCGGCGAGCGCGCCGCCGATCGCCACCGCTTCGTCGGGATGCAGGCCGCGCAGGATCGCGACCAGCGGCAGGTCTTGCAGCCAGGTATGCATGGGCGGTAAGGCACTCATGAGGTGATGGTCGCGGGCACGGAGACGAGGCCGGCCGCGTTGGCGATGCGCCACAGGCCGTCGGCAGTGGTGCCTTCCGGCGCGCGCGCCAGGCGCAGGCCGAACGTGTCCGCGGCGCGGCGGTAGCGCTCGCACAGCGGGCCTTCGCCGACCATCGGGATGGTGTCGTTCGCGTCGGCCCAGCCGGCGGCCAGGGCCATGCGCAGCTCTTCGCCGATCAGCAGGCCGGACAGATAGTCGGGCACCGCGGCGGGATCGAGCACGCCGTCGAGCATCAGCGCGCGCGCGGAGAACAGCAGCGACAGCGCGCCGGCCGGACCGCTGCCGCGCGCGGCAGCGACGCCGCGGCGGAAGGCGTCGGCGTCGTCGCGCGCCTCCGGCAGCGCGGCGCCCAGGATCGAATGCTGCCGCAGCAGGCCGTACAGCTCGCCGGTCATCACCGTGGCGAAATCGGTGACGATGCCGTCGCGCAGGCGCACCCACTTGCTGTGCGTGCCGGGCAGCAGCAGGCGCGTGGTGGCCGGTTCGCGCGCCAGCACGCCGGCGATCTGGGTTTCCTCGCCGCGCATCACGTCGGGACGGTGCGTGTCGTGCAGGCCGGGCACCAGATAAAGCGCATGGCCGTCCGGCGCCGCGATGCGGGTCAGGTGCTGCGCCAGCCGCTCGACGCCGGTGGGCGTATCCAGATAAGGCACTTCCTGCCAACCGTTGCGGCTGCCGACCATGCCGCAGGCGAGCACCGGCAACGCGGGCCAGTCGCGCACGGCGCTGGAGAACGCTTCCGGAAACCCTCCTACCGGCAGTTGGCGAATGCCGTGGGGCAGGGCGCGCGACTCGAGCGCATGGCCATCCGCGCCGTACAGATAGGCGCGCAGATGAGTGCTGCCCCAATCCAGGCCGATCAGGCCGGCGCTCACGCCGAAGCCTTCCGGCGCGTGCGCGGGCGGCTGCGGCGCATGTTGTCGCGCGAGTCGGCGATCATCGCCAGCATTACCTTGCGCGCCACTTCCGGTTGCTTGCGGCGGATCGCCTCCAGCACCTGGTGGTGGTAGGGCAGCGAATACTTGAAGTCGCCCGCGCTGCGCGCGGACAGGCTGAAGAACGCACTCAACGCGGTTTCCACCACCGAGAACAGCGAATGCAGCAGCTCGTTGCCGGTGGCATGCAGCACGGCGTCGTGGAAGCGCACGTCGGCTTCGGTCCAGGCATCCAGGGTCTGCGCGGCATCCATCGCCTGGTAGGCGGCGTCGATCTCGGCCAGTTGCGCCGCGGTGCGGTGGCGCGCGGCGGAGGCCGCGGCAGCCGGTTCGATCAGTTCGCGCATCTCCACCAGCTTCTCGACGAAATCGTCGGTGGGCATGGAGGCGCAGCGCCAGGCCAGCACGTCGGAATCCAGCTGGTTCCAGTAGCGTTCTTCCTGCACGCGCGCACCCACGCCGGTGCGCGAGGCGATCAGGCCCTTGGCCGACAGCACCTTCAAGGCTTCGCGCAAGGCGGTGCGGCTGACGCCGAGGTTTTCCGCCAGGGTTTCCTCGCGCGGAAGCACGTCGCCCGGCTTGACCCGTCCGCTGACGATGCGCTGGCCGAGTTCGTGCATCACATGTCCGTACAAGGTGCGAACGGCGGACGGCTTCTTCATGAATTCCTCGTTCCCCAGTGTCTCTCTGACGCGAGAGGCGGCGGTGCCGCAGCTGCCCGGCTTTCGCGGCGCCGGGTCGTTTGTCATACAAACCGACTATAAGCACTTCGCTCGGTTCCTGCCAAGCGCCGAGCGCACTTTCGGACACTTCGTCACATGGACGGCTATTCGTCAGCGATGACGCATTGCGATATTTCTCAGGTCGATTGCGAAAATTTCGGGTCGAGGGAAGTCGTGCAATGGCCTGAAATGACCAAACGAAAACGCGAAGCGATGTCATCCGGATAACCGATGTTGCGTCGCGCAAGGCCGAAAAATCGCGCCGAAGATCACTTGCACGATAATCATACAATGTGATTGCATGCCCCGTCCCGTAAGGGTGGCGAAGGGGAAATGCGACATGCGACGTGCGATGCTCCTGGGTTCCTTGGGTGCGATGGCGATGGCGATGACGACGACGGTGCAGGCGGTGGAAGCGAAGCGCGAAGCATTCGGGGCGCTGCCCGATGGCACCAAGGTCGATGCCGTGGTGCTCGACAGCGGCCATGGGCTGCGCGTCCGCGTCATTGCCTATGGCGCCAGCCTGCAGGAAGTGGTCGCGCCGGATCGCCACGGCAAGGGCGCCAATATCCTGCTCGGCTACGCCAAGCTCGATGACTACCTGAAGAAGCCGCAGTACTTCGGCGCCACGGTGGGGCGTTATGCCAACCGCATTGCCAAGGGTCGCTTCGTGCTGGATGGCCACGCCTACGAGGTGCCGGTCAACGACGGCCCCAATTCGCTGCACGGCGGCAACAAGGGTTTCGACAAGGTGCTGTGGACGGTGGGCGAAGTGAAGAGCGGCGCCGATGGCGCCAGCGTCACGCTGAGCTATGTCAGCCCCGACGGCGACATGGGCTATCCCGGCAAGCTCACCGCCACTGCGATCTATTCGCTGGATGCGCGCAACCGCCTCACCATCGAATACCGCGCGAGCACCGACCAGCCCACCATCGTCAACCTGACCAATCACGCCTACTGGAATCTCTCCGGCGAGGGTTCCGGCTCGGTGATGGCGCAGAAGCTCACCATTCCGGCCGAGACCTTCCTGCCGATCGACGCGACCTCGATTCCGCTGGGCCAGTTCAAGCCGGTGGCCGGCACGCCATTCGATTTCCGCCAAGGCAAGCCGATCGGCCGCGACATCCGCACGCCGGATCCGCAATTGCTCAACGGCCGCGGCTACGACCACGACTTCGTCATCGCGCACGACGTGGCGAAGGAGCCGCGGGTCGTCGCCAAAGTGGAAGATCCGGCCTCCGGCCGCGTGATGACGCTCAGATCCACCATGCCGGGCCTGCAGTTCTATTCCGGCAACTTCCTCGATGCGACCAGCGTCGGCACCGGCGGCCAGGTGTACCGCCAGGGCGACGCCTTCGCGCTCGAGCCGCAGTTCCATCCCGATACGCCCAACCAGCCGGCGTTCGGCTCGGCGCGGCTGGCGCCGGGGCAGGCATACCGCCACACCATCGTGTACGAGTTCGGCACGGAGCCGGTGCAAGACAAGCACTGACGGGCAGGCAGGCGCCCGCCGCAGCGATCGAGCGAAGACGCCCCGAGCGGGCGTCGCGGGAGCGCTTTGCCCGGATATCAACCCAAGGCCTCCGGCAGGGACCGGAGATCGTCTGAAAAAGGGGAGTTCGAAATGAAGCATGCATTGATGGCGACGGCTCTGGGACTGGCGGCGCTGCTCGCCACGCCCGTGTCCCTGGCGCGGGAAAGCACCGCGCGCTGGACGCCCGCCGAAGCCAAAGCCTGGTACGCCAGGCAAGCCTGGCCGCTGGGCAGCAACTACCTGCCGGCCAACGCGATCAACGAGCTGGAAATGTGGCAGGCCGATACCTTCGATGCCGCACGCATCGACCAGGAACTGGGCTGGGCGCAGCAGCTGGGCATGACCACCATGCGCGTGTTCCTGCACGACCTGCTGTGGCAACAGGATGCCGCCGGCTTCAAGCAGCGCATCGACCAGTTCCTGGCCATCGCCGACAAGCACCACATCAAGCCGATCTTCGTGCTGTTCGATTCGTGCTGGGATCCGGAGCCGAAGCTTGGCGCCCAGCATCCGCCGATCCCCGGCGTGCACAACTCCGGCTGGGTGCAGAGCCCGGGCGTGGCGCTGGCCGATCCCAGCCAGTACCCGCGCCTGGAGCAGTACGTGAAAGACATCGTCGGCAGCTTCGCCAAGGATCCGCGCGTGCTCGCCTGGGATGTGTGGAACGAGCCGAACAATCCCGGCGGCGGCAACTACGACGCGAAGGAGCCGAAGGACAAGTTCGCCCTGGTCGCCAAGCTGCTGCCGCAGGTATTCGCCTGGGCGCGCAGCGCGTCGCCGACGCAGCCGCTGACCAGCGGCCTGTGGGAACACGAGGACTGGTCGGATCCTGCGAAACTCGATGCGGTCGAGCGCACCCAGGTCGAGCAGTCCGATGTAATCAGCTTCCACAACTACGGCTGGCCGGAGGAATTCGCCCGCCGCGTGAAGCAGCTGGAAGGCTATGGCCGTCCGCTGATCTGCACCGAGTACATGGCGCGCGGCAACGGCTCGACCATCGACGGCGTGCTGCCGCTGGCCAAGCGGCTCGACGTGGGCATGGTCAACTGGGGCTTCGTCGACGGCAAGTCGCAGACCATCATGCCGTGGGATTCCTGGCGGCGGCCGTACACCTTGCAGCCGCCTACGCTGTGGTTCCACGACCTGCTGCATGGCGACGGCACGCCGTACCGCCAGCGCGAGGCCGAGATTCTGCGCGCACTGTCGCATGCACCGCGCGGCGTGGTGCCGGCGGAGGCGGCGAGCTATCCGGTAGGGACGCTTCTTAAGACGCGCTAAGCCACCACGCGCGCCACATCGGCGCGCCCGCTGGAGCGGGCCGCCTTCTTTTCTTCCAAACGCATGCCGCCGGCACGCGCCGGCGCCGCTTTGACTCCGAAAACCGGGGAGGTTCATTCCATGACTCGCTACCGCATCCCGCTGTCCCTGCTCGCGATCGCCATCGCCGCCGCGCTGGCACCTGCCTACGCGGCCGATACCAAGCCTGCCGACCAGGCCGCCGATCCGCAACAGTCCACCGACCAGGCCGCACCCGCCGGCCAGGCGCCGGCCAGGAAGAAGGCGGGCACCGCCGACCAGGCGTCCACCCAGAATGCGGTGAATCTCTCCGGCGTGGTGGTGACGCCGCTGCGCGAAAGCCTGCAGAGCGCGCAGGCGCTCAAGCAGGATTCACGCATGGTGGTCGATTCCATCGTCGCCGAGGACATCGGCAAGCTGCCCGACAACAGCGTGGCCGACGCCATGCAGCGCATCACCGGCGTGCAGATCGCGCAGGGTTTCCAGGGCGAGACCAGCTCGGTGGTGATCCGTGGCCTGCCCAACGTGATCACCACCTTGAACGGCCGCGAGATCTTCAGCGGCGTGGGCCGTGCGTTCGCCTTCCAGAACCTGCCGGCGACCGCGGTGAAGACCGTGCAGGTCTACAAGACCAGCGAAGCCAGCCTGCCCGACGGCGGCATCGCCGGCCTGGTCGACATGCAGCTGTACCGCCCGCTGGATTTCGACGGCAGCAAGGTGGCGGCGACGCTTACCGGCACGCACAGCAAGTACGGCGGCCACACCGATCCCAACGGCAGCCTGCTGCTGAGCAACCGCTGGCACACCGACGCCGGTGAGTTCGGTGCGCTGCTCAACGTCGGCTATGACAAGCAGCGCTATGAGTACAACGCCGTGTGGGCGGACTTCCCCAAGGTGCTCACCGGCGGCAACGGCGCACCGATCCGCACCTCCGCCGGCGACCTGATCTCCGTGCCCAACGGCTGGGGCGCCGACTACAACATCGGCAGCCGCAAGCGCCAGGAAGCCAACTACGCCTTGCAGTGGAAGCCGAACAAGGACACCGAGGTCTATATCGAAGGCCTCTACACCTGGGATTCGGACCGCTACAACCAGCCGTACTACTTCAGCTTCCCGGTGGGCGTGGTCAATCCGTCCAGCCTGTCGGTCACCAATCATTGCTATGCCGACCAGCTGACCGGTTCGCCGTATTACGGCCAGCGCATCTGCGATGCCTCCAGCGGCGTGTGGACCGGCGACACCTATGCCGCCACCAGCACGCAGGCGCACGAGCAGTGGGGCCATGACATCCAGAACTCGATCGGCATGAAGTGGCATGGCGACCGGCTCAACCTGTCCACCGACCTGTCCTTCAATTCCAGTTCGTTCCACGACCAGACCTTCATCGTCGACACCTTCCTGAAGGGACCGATCACCACGGTGTGGAACGGCGCGCAGAACTGGACGCTGGGCGGCAATCCGCAGCTCAACCCGTCGAACTACTACCTCAACGGCCTGTTCCAGACCTGGAACAACCAGCGCGGCGAACAGACCGCGTGGCGCGGCGACGGCACCTATGACCTGGGCGGCGACTTCTTCCAGTACATGGATTTCGGCCTGCGCTATTCCGACCACAAGGCCGAGTACCGCGGCAGCGTCGAGATCTCCACGCCGCCGCCGGGCGGCACCGGCCAGATCGCGCTCAACCCGAACCCCGCCAACCAGGTGGTGGCGCGCTTCCCGAACGGTTATTTCTGCAATCAGCCGACCACCGATGCGATTCCGGTGTCCTGGCTGAGCGGCTGCTACAACTTCCTGGTCAACAATGCCGATGCGATCCGCGGGCTGTACGGCCTGCCGAACGGGCTGGCGCCGGAGAATCCGGGCCGCTTCTATCACATCCAGGAGAAGTCGTACGCCGGCTACCTGCAGTTCGGCTATGGCAACGAATTGTTCGGCCTGCCGTACGACGGCCTGATGGGCATGCGGGTGGAGCGCGTGAAGCGCCATCTCGATGCGTTCTCGTTCGACGCTTCCACCGGCGTCTACTCGCCGCTGACCGCTTCCACCAGCGCGCCGGTCTACCTGCCCAACCTCAGCTTCAACCTGCATCTGCGCGACGACCTGCAGCTGCGCGTGGTGGCGGCCAAGACGCTGACCTATCCGGGCTTCGGCCAGTTGAATCCGTCGATCTCGCTCAATCCCGGCACGATCAACCGCGCCGGCGTGGCCAGCAGCGGCAACCCGAACCTGAAGCCGATCCGCAGCAACAACTACGACGCCTCGCTGGAGTGGTACTTCGGTCCGGCCAGCTATATCAGCGGCGGCGTGTTCTACCGCGACATCAATGGCTACATCCAGAACTACATCACCGACGTGACGATCGGCGGCCAGCCTTACCAGCTGAACTCGCCGCAGAGCGCGGGCTCCGGGCATCTCGACGGCGCGGAATTCGCCTACCAGCAGTTCTTCGACTTCCTGCCTGGCGTATGGAGCGGCCTGGGTGCGCAGTTCAACTACACCTATATCGAGGGTTCCACGCGTTCGCCGCAATACATCGGCGGGCCGATCACCGCCTCGCCGCTGCAGAACGTGTCGAAGAACAACTACAACGCGGTGCTGATGTATGAGAAGTACGGCTGGTCCGCGCGCCTGGCCTACAACTACCGCAGCCGCTACATCCAGGGCTTCAACCAGCCGACGGTGGCGGGTGTGAACGACGAGATCAAGCCGGCCAACCAGGTGGACTTCTCGCTGGGCTACGACGTCAACCAGAACTTCACCGTGGTGCTCAACGCGACCAATATCTTCGGCGCCAACCTGCACCAGTGGTGGGGCGACGGCACCACGCGGCCGCGCGACATCCGCTACCAGGACCGCACCCTGGGCCTGGGCGTGCGCTTCAAGATGTGATTCCTCCCCGGCGGGCGGCGTCGTGGCGTGGCCGCCCGCCTTTTTTGTTCGGAGGCAAGTGGATGAAACGAACGATGTTCGCGCTGGCGTTCGCGCTGGCTTCGCTGGCGGCGCATGCCGACGAACGCGTGGCCGGCGAGCGCATCGCCGACGGCACCGGTTATGCGTCGGTGGTGCGCGCCGGGCACGGCGCCGGGTCGGAGCATGGCCGCCTGCTGATGGTGTTCGAGCAGGACGGCATGGCCGGCATTCCGTTGTGGGAAAGCCGCGACGAAGGTGCGCACTGGCGCTTCCTGATGAATGTCACCGACCAGTCGCACGCCGGCGACAAGCAGTGGCAGTTGCGTTGGCAACCGCACATCGCCGAGTTGCCGCGCGCCACCGCCGACCTGCCGGCCGGCACGCTGCTGCTCTCGGCCAACGCCACGCGCAGCGACGAGCGCGGCCGCGTCCATGTCGAAGACCTGCAGATGTACGTGTCCACCGACGGCGGCAAGAGCTGGCGCTATCGCAGCTCCATCGTGCAGGGCGGCGGCCGTCCCGAGGACAAGGACAACAAGGGCGTGTGGGAGCCGAACGTGCACCTGCTGGACGACGGGCGCCTGGTCGCCTATTACTCCAGCGAACAGCACAAGGGCGAGGGCTACAACCAGCTGCTGGCGCACAAGGTCTCCGCCGACGGCGGTCGCAGCTGGGGCAAGGAAGTGTGGGACGTGGCGATTCCCGGCGGCGTGCAGCGCCCCGGCATGGCCATTGTCACGCGCCTGCCGGATCACCGTTATGCGATGACGTACGAGAATATCGACGGGCCGCGCAATGGCCAGGTATTCATCAAGTTCAGCCGCGACGGGCTGGACTGGGGCGATCCGCAGCGGCACGGCGAGCCGGTGATGACGCTGTCCGGCTTCTGGCCGGCGGCGTGTCCGGTGCTGCAGTGGTTTCCGCAAGGCGGACCGGAAGGCGTGATCGTGGTGTCGGCGCAACGCGCCGGTGGCGGTGGCGACGAAGGCGGGCGCACCTTGTACTGGAACAATGCCTCCGGCCGCGGCCCCTGGTGGGAAGTGCGCGCGCCGGTGCAGAAGCGCAGCGGCAATATCCACGCGGGCTGGACCCAGGCATTGCTGGAGCGCGGCGACGGTTCGTACCTGCACGTGACATCGTCATCCGCGGCGGATGCGCCGGAGCATGCGTCGCGCAACGAGATGCTGTCGGCCATCGCGCCCTTGCGCTTCGATCGCTATGAAGCCGAGGACGCGGAACTGGCCGGCGCCGCCGTGGTGCCGGATCCGGCCGCTTCCAACCTGCGCAAGGCGCGGCTGGGGCAGGGCGGCGAGGCGCGGCTGCGCTTCCTCGTGCATGCCACGGCCGGCGTGCACAGCTTGCGGGTGCGCTACGCCGACGTGGGCTTGCCGGCCACGCCGGTGTTGGCGGTGAACGGTGCGCGCATGCCTGCGACGATCGAACAGGCGACGGACGGCGGGCAGGTGGCGACGCTCACCGCGCCGCTGCTGCCCGGCTTCAACACCATCGATATCGAAGGCGGCGCGCACGTGCTCGATATCGATTATCTGCAAGTCGACGGCGATGCCGCATCGCGTTCGGGAGGAAAAGGCAAGTGAAGCGTCATGTCTTGCTGTTCACCCTGTTGCTGGCGGCCATGCCGCTGGCGCAGGCCGCCAAGCCGGTCGGCCCGCTGCTGCCGTCCGGCCCCGATCCCTGGGTGACCCAGCGCGACGGCGTGTACTACTACATGCATACCCAGGGCGACCGCATCTCGCTGTGGAAGACCCGCGACATGGCGAAGCTGGCGCAGGTTGTGCCGGTGACGGTGTGGCGCGCGCCGGCCAGCGGCCCCAACTCCGCGGCGATCTGGGCGCCGGAGCTGCATCTGATCGGCGGCAAGTGGTACCTGTACTACTCCGCCGCCGACAAGGCGCACAACGACGACGCCCACCGGCACGTGTTCGTGCTGGAGAACGCCTCGGCGGATCCGACCCAGGGCCGCTGGGTGGACAAGGGCATGCTGCGCACCAGGCTCACCGGCATCGACGGCACGGTGTTCGAGCATCGCGGCAAGCTGTACTTCGTGTACTCGGCCTACGTGGGCGATCACAGCGACCTGGTCATCGCGCCGATGCGCGATCCGTGGACGCTGGCCGGGCCGGAGGTGGACATCGCGGCACCGACGTTCCCGTGGGAGATGCGGGGCGGGCGGAAGATCCTGGAGGCGCCGGAATTCCTTCCCGGGCCACGCGGCAAGGTATTCCTCACGTATTCGGCCAGCGCGTGCTGGTCGGACGATTATTCGATCGGGATGTTGAGCGCCGACAGCGATGCGGACCTGCTCAAGCCGGCTTCCTGGTCGAAGTCGCCGCTGCCGGTGCTGAAAAGCTCGCCGCAGGACGGCGTATATGCGACGGGGCACAACGGTTTCTTCAAGGCCGCCGACGGGACCGACTGGATCGTGTTCCATGCCAATGGCGGGCCGGATTGGAAGTGCACCTCCAGGCGCGCGCCGTATATGCAGAAGTTCACCTGGGACGACCAGGGACGACCGGCATTCGGACCATAGCGATGCCACGGCGTAGGTTGGGGTGAGCCGCAGGCGAACCCCAACGGGCATGCGGTTTCACCAGGCGCCCGTTGGGGTTCGCCTGCGGCTCACCCCAACCTACGTCCTACGCCCGGTGGGCGGACATCACGACAACGCCTCCGTCCCCGGCACCTCCGCCCACGCCACCTGATTCCTCCCCGCCCGCTTCGCCCGGTAAAGCGCCGCATCCGCCGCACTGAGCATCGCCTCCGCATCCCCATACCGCGCCAGCTCGCTGGACGCGATCCCGGCACTGACCGTGACGAAGCCGCGCACGCCGCGCACATGCAGGATGCGCAGTGCCTCCACCCGCTCGCGCAGTTGTTCCAGCAGGGCGCCGGCGGCATGCGGCAGGTAGCCGCTGATCAGCACCACGAATTCCTCGCCGCCCGCGCGGGCCACGGTGACGCCCGGCATCGACGCGGCTTCGCCGGCCAGGGCCTGCGCGACGGAGGCCAGGCACTGGTCGCCGGCGAGGTGGCCATAGGTGTCGTTGAAGGCCTTGAAGTGGTCGATGTCCAGCATCGCCACCGCCAGCGGCACGTGGACTCGCCGCGCGCGTTCCCATTCGCGGTCCAGCGCGCGGTAGAAGCCGCGGCGGTTGAGCAGCTGGGTCAGGTCGTCGCGCAACGCCGCGCGACGCAGGCCGTGGTGCAGGCGCTTGAGTTCGTCTTCCGAGGACAGGCGCTTGCCCAGCATCAGCGCGGCGCGCAGCGCGTACGAGGCGATGCCGGCGACCAGCGCGCCCACCGCCACCGCGGGGATGCGATGCAGATAACCGAAGGCGAGCAGGCACAGTGCAAGGCTGAGCACGAAGGGACTGATGCTGCCGGCCAGGTAGCGGACGCGGGTGGAGGGCCGGTAGCCGCGCAGCCAGTCGCCGCGGCGCCGGCTCAGCAGCAGGCCGAGCAGGACGAACGGGATGCTCAGCAACAACTCCGGCACGTACGACTCGCTGGACAGCACAAAGCGGTTATGCGCCGCCGGCGCGAACAGCTCGATCCAGGCGAAGGCGGCGAGCACCACGAAGAAGCGCCGCTCGTCGCGGCGGCGCGCGCCCAGCAGGCGCAGCGAGGCGAATACCGCCACGAACAGCGCCATGCCGTCGAACATCCACATGATCGCGCGCGCGTTCTCTGGCTGCGCCTCGGCGCCGGCGACCAGGGCGCGCACCAGGCCGTAGAACATCAAGGCGATGAACACCGCCAGCGCGGCATCCAGCAGCCCGGTCCAGCGGTACACCGGCGGCACCGGGTCGTAGGTGGCGGCGAGGGTGAGCAGCAGGCTGCTCATGCAGAAATAGAAAGTGGGGTCGAAGGCCACCAGGGTGCCCTGGGGATTGGCCAGCGAATCGACGAACAGCAGCACGAAGGCCGCGCCCTGGCTGAACAGCGCGGCCAGCAGCAGCGACCACAGCGGCCGGTTGTGCGGGAGGCTCAGGCCGATGCGCCGGATGCCCAGGATCAGGGTGAGGCCGAGTACGGCCAGCACCAGCGCATAGCTCCAGCTCAGCACGCGCGGCGGCTCGGTCGCCAGCACGGCGAGGTGCGCCGCCAGCAGCGGCGCATACAGACGCGGGGCGAGGGCCTGCATGTTCATGGCGCGTCGTGGGGCAGGTGGTGCGATCACTTAAGCACGAATCCATGGGGACGGGGTATCGCCGGTTCCGATCCCCGGCGATGGCGCCTACGCGGCCATGGCGATGCCGCGCATGGCTGCGCGCATCCGACGTACGCGCCGTGCCGGCATCGGCCTACATACGCAGGCCGCCCGGCGCAGCAATCTGTACTTGTCCGGACGCGCTCCCCAGCGGGTTCCGGACCGCGGCAGCCCGGGACTCTTCCCCTCTCTCGTCCCGGGCCGGCGCGGGTCCCCCCGGTTATCGGGGGGGCCGCTTTTCGAGCGGTATACGGAAACCGAAGGAGCAGCGCCATGACAGATCCGAACAGGCAGCCGACGCGGCCATCCGGCCTAGCGGTCGCGCGCCGCTTCGTCGCCGTGCAGGGGCAGGCTGACCCGCACGTGCAGCCCGCTGCCGAAGCGCGAATCGAGCAGCTCGATCCGTGCGTCGTGCATCAGCGCCGCGCGCTGCACGATGGAAAGCCCGAGGCCGTAGCCATCGCCGCGCGTGCCGGGCTCGCGATGGAAGCGCTCGAACAGGGCATGCCGGCGTTCGGGCGGGATGCCCGGTCCGTTGTCGGCGACATCGATCACAGCCATCCGTCCCGCCCGCGACAGCGCCAGCTCCACCATGCCGCCGGACGGCACGTGACGCATCGCGTTTTCCAGCAGGTTGCGCAGCATCGCCCTGAGCGCCGCCTCGTCGCCGTACACCAGCAGGCGCTCGGGCAGCGGCACCAGCACCAATTCGACGCGGCTGTGCACGATCACCGAGACCATCTCGTCGATCACGTCGCCGGTGAGCGCCACCAGGTCGACCGGCGCCAGGGCGCGCCGGCCCTCGCCGGATTCCAGTCGTGCCAGCGCCAGCAGCTGTTCCGTGCGGCGAGCGAGCGCGACCAGGCATTCGCGCGCATCGGCCAGGGCGCTGTCGGCGGTACCGGACTCGCGCGCGCCGATCGCGGCGTCGAGGTTGATCATGGTGGAGGCCAGCGGCGTGCGCAGTTCGTGCGCGACATCGGCGCTGAAGCGGCGTTCGCGTTCGAGCGCGCTCTCCAGCCGGCCGATCTGCTCGTTCAGCGCATCCAGCAGCGGGCGCAATTCCAACGGGGCATTGTCCAGCGTCACCGGCGCATGGCTGCCCGGCTCGCGGCGGAGCAGCCGGCGGGCCAGGGTGTCCAGCGGCCTGAGGCCGCGCCGGATCGCCCAGCCCATCAGCAGGGCGAGCAAGGGCAGGGCGACGAACAGCATCAGGCCGTACTGCACCCACAGCGCCTGGCTGATCTCGGTGCGGCTGTCGTAGCGTTCGGCCGTGCGGATGAGTTCGCCATCGCCGGTGCGAGGCAACTGGAACACACGCCAGCGGCGCTCGCCGAAGGAGACGTCGCGGAACGACGCATCGTCCGCGCGCGGCGCGGGCATGCCGTCGAGGTTGGCCGTGGTGGCCAGCAGCCGGCCATCGGCGCCGAACACCTGGTAGCCCACTTCGGGCTCGTACGAATGCATGTTCCTGCCGTGCACGGCAGGCGTGCGCGAAGGCGTCGGCACCACCACGGCGTGGCCGTCGTGCGGCATGCCGCCGGTACGCAGCAGCACGTCGAGCGTGCGTGCGGACTGGGCCAGCCGGCCGTCGAGCAGCTCGTGCACTTCCTTCAGCGTGTACCGGTAACTGAGCGCGCCGAGCAGGAGCATCGCCGCAGCGAGGATGGCGATGACCATCCAGCGCAGGCGGGCACGCAGGCTGGGAAAGCTCATCGCCGGTTCGCTCACGAATGATCCAGCGGAATGGTGTAGCCGAAGCCGCGCACCGTCTTGATCGCATCGAAGCTCAGCTTGCGGCGCAGGCCATGGACCAGCACGTCGAGCGCGCCGGAACCGACATCGTTATCCCAGCCGTAGAGCGAGCTTTCCAGCTGTTCGCGGCGCACGACGCGGCCGGCGCGTTCCATCAGGTATTGCAGCAGGGCGAATTCGCGGCGGCTCAGTTCCACCTTCCGTCCCTGGTAGCTGACCTCGACCGCTGCCGCGTTGAGCACCAGCGGACCGACTTCGATGCGGTTGTCGGCCATGCCGTTGGCGCGGCGCGCGGTGGAACGGATGCGCGCGGCCAGCTCGTCCAGGTGGAAGGGCTTGACCATGTAGTCGTCGGCGCCCGCGTCCAGGCCGCGGATGCGCGATTCCAGGTCGTCGCGTGCGGTCATCACGATGATCGGCGTACGCAGGCGCCGGCCGCGTGCTTCGGTGAGGATCTCGAAGCCGTCGCGGTTGGGCAGGCCAAGGTCGAGCAGGATCAGGTCGACGGAAGGATCGTTCACCGCGGCCATGGCCTCGCGGCCGTCGCGGACCCAGGTGAGGGTATAGGCGAGCTGTTCGAGGGCCCGCTGGATGGCTTTGCCGAGGAGCGGATCGTCCTCGATAAGAAGTATGTGCACGAAAGCACCCAGGGTCGCGAATGGCGCGTATGGCGCGAAGTATCCTGGAAAATGATCCAGCCGGCGCATTAGCGCCGGCTTAGCGCGGAAGCTCAGGCCTGGCGGCCGGCTTCCGCGGCGGTACCGGCTTTCCGTGCACCGAACGCCTCGTGCGCGATCAGGAACGGCACGATGGGCAGGGCATATGCCATCCAGCCCAGTTGCTTCCACAGATAGATCCGCGCCAGCCAGAACAACCCCGGCAACACCAGCGACAGGCTGAAGGCGAATGTCGGCCGGCGCCGCACCAGCAGCAACACCGCCAGGCCGATCGGCGCACAGGCGACATAGGCGAGCTGCCACGGTAGAGCGCCATGGCGTACGGGTTGCAGCGCCGGATAGGCGGGCAGGATATGGAACGCCATATCCATGGCAGTCAGCACGACACCGGCCGCCATCAGGCCGATCAGCCATCGGGCGAAATGGAGAGCGGTCGAAGTGGTAAGCAGCGAGGGTGTCGGTTCCATCCGGGGGGCAACTCGTCCTGAGGCTCGGGGCGTGGGAAAGCAGCGCCACGTGCCAGTCCAGGCTGCGGCATCTGCTTAGGATTTGGACTATGACATAGCGCCAACCACGCTAGGATGATTCCTTTGCGGCTTTAGGACGATGCCATGTCCGAACGAATCGTCGAGTCCACCATCATCGACGCCCCCGTGGCGATCGTCTGGGAAAACCTGACGCAGCCCGAGCTGATGCGCGCCTGGATGGGCGAGCCGGCCATGAAGCTTGAAGTCGAAGCGGACTGGCGCGTCGGCGGCAAGGTGAGCGTGCGCGGCGTCCACACCGGCCGCTTCGAGAACCGCGGCACGGTGCTCGCGTTCGAGCCGCCGATGCGGCTGAGCTATACGCATCTGAGCTCGGTATCCCGGCTGCCCGACCATTCTGCCAGCTACACGGTCTTCGAGTTCCGCCTGAGCGCGATGGGCGAACGGACCCGGCTCGATTTCGAGGCCAGCGGCTTCCCCACCGAGGTGATCTTCAGGCACCTGGCCTTCTACTGGGGCGGCACGCTCGATGCGATCGGCCGGCAGGCGGCATCCTTCTACAGGGACAGCTCCATCTCCACCAGGTCGTAGCCGCCACCGAACCCATCCGCTTCGACGCGCTCCACGGCGAAGCCGAAGCGCGCGAAGAAGCCCTGCTCATCGGCGTCGTTTCGACCAGCACGCAGTTGAAACGACCTTGCGCACGGATGCGCGCCGATCGCGCGGCCAGCAGGCGCGTGCCGGGACCAGGGCCGTGCAGGTCGCGACGGATCATGCCCCACACCAGGCCGGCGGTTACTGCCCGCGGATGGGCCGCATAGCCGCCACAGTCGAGCAGGGCGCCGCCGGCATCCTCGAGCACGAAATACCGCGTGCCCTCCTCGTCGATGCCGGCAAGGCAATCCGTGCGCTCGCGCGCGCCGAAATCATCGGGCACGTTGCTTTCGAACAGGGCGATGCAGGCGGCCAGATCGTCGGGGCTGCAGGGGCGCGGGTCAGGGAGGGCGGTCATGAGGTCGGTGGATGCGGGCGTCGAGTTTAGGAATTTACTCAATGGAAAATTCCATCGCTGCGCCACATGCTGAGGCTTAGTCATTCGCTGAGATCGGTCGCTTTCCACGCCTACGGTGCTTTATCCATTTCCTAGTGTTTTGGATTGCGCCGATTGTTTTCTCTGCCGCTGCTGATGGAACGTTGCCGCCGGCGAAAGGGAAGAGTGTTGCAGGTCATCGGCATGCGAGGAGGACAACATGATCGGCCGGCTTCCGGGTATGGCCCTTGGAGCGTGCCTGTTCGTTTCGGTAGAGGCCGTGTCGGCCGATCTGTACTGGTGCGACCGATGCACGCCGGAGCAGGAAAAAACCATGCTGGCGCGCATCGATCACGGCCGGACCTGGTCCGAAGTCTATGTGGGCGACCCGTCCACGCGCAGCTTGCATAAGTACGGCGTGGCGCGCAGCTGGGGGCAGGCGGTGCCTTACGACGTGCGGCGCAAAGGGACGGAGCCGGAGATCGAATCGGCGTTCGCGCAGCTGCTGCGCTTCCACGATGCCGCACCGGCCGGCTGGAAAAAGACCTACACGCTGCGTATCGTCGATGCGGCGCGGGACGCCTCCGATTATTTCAACCGCCAGGCGATCCCGGTCTTCGACTATCCCGACCCGGCCGTCTCGGTCTACGACGTGCTCGGCGACGTACGGCAGCGCCGCTTCTTCGAGGGCTATGTGCAGGCGGACATCCTGCGCAGGATTCCGCTGGACCTGGGCATCACCCGGCGCAGCCTGGCCTATCTGCATACGGTGGACGACGCGCGCAGTCCGACCGTCAGCGTGCGGGTGCAATTCATGGACGGCAGCCGGGTCGTGGCGCGGCTGGAGATCGCCGATGGCCTGATGGTGAAGATCGACGAACGCAGCGCCCGCGATGCGCGGGATCGCGCCATATCCGCGCTGCCGCGGCCCGGCGGCAGCGCGCCGCGCATGTGCCTGGCTCCGGCATCCTCCGAGACGGAATTCGGCCGGTGGCATCGATCGCATCGGCCAATGGCCGGCACCGTGTCCGGCGTGGATGGCTGAGGCGGATGCGGAACGCGTAAATCGGAGTTCGCCGCATGGCGATGACTTCGATGTTTACGCATCCTTGTCGGGCTCGCTGCGGTCATGGTGGCGGCCTCGATGTTCGAGTGCAGAGCGGCCCGGGCTTCGAGTGTTCCAGCGGTACTCCAACGCCGTACCCTTTCACCTCCGAGGTGCGCATCTCGGGGGTGTTTTTTTGCCGCTCCGCCGCGCCCCCGCATGGCCGGCACTCACCGGCCGTACGGGACCCGGACCTCCATCGCCAGGAATGTGACGGCCCCAGCAGATGCCCGCCAAGGCCGCGACCCCACCTCCAACCGTCATGGCCGTTGAGTTAGCTTTCGTCCGTATCCATGCGCCGGTCGTTCCCGGGGCCTGGCGGCATGCAGGACGCTGCCGCCTTCCCGTGTCATCGCGCGCCGACTTGCCGTAGGGGGAATGTGAGCATGCTTCTTCGTCGTTCGACCTGGCGCGCCTTGCCGGTAGCGCTGGTATCGCTGTGGCTGGCGTCCTGCAGCAACGCGCCGGTCAAGTCCGGACAGCCGGTGGTGGTGGCCGACCACGCCCGCTTCTCCTTTCTCACGCCGACCCTGGTGCGCATGGAGTACTCGCCCGGCGGCGCCTTCGTGGACGCGCCCACCGCGGTGATGAAGAAGCGCGACTGGGCGCCGGTCACCGTGCACGTATCGCGCGAGAACGGCTGGCTGGTGGCCGGCACGGACGCCATGACCCTGCGCTACCGGCTCAATTCCGGTCCGTTCAACGCCGCCAACCTGAAGGTGAGCTGGAACGAGGCCAGGCCCGCCGGCAAGCCGGGCGAATGGCATCCCGGCGCCGACGACCCGCAGAACCTCGGCGGCCTGACCTATTCGCTGGACAACATCAGCAAGGCCAACCTCACCGGCAATCCGCTGGAAAGCCCGGTGAACAACGTGATTCCCGGCATCGAGGTGAAGCTGGAGCAGGCCAGGCCCGGCCTGCTCAGCCGCAGCGGCTACGCCTTCGTCGACGACAGCGGCACGCCGCTGTGGAACGCGGGTACGCAGTGGATCGAGCCGCGCAAGGAGCGCAACGAGCAGGACTGGTACCTGTTCGCCTACGGCGGCGACTACCGCAAGGCGCTGGGCGAATACGCCCAGCTCAGCGGCGCGATCCCGATGATCCCGCGCTACGTGCTCGGCCCGTGGATCACCGACTTCAACTTCGAATACTTCCCAGGCACCGCGGAAGCCAGGCAGCCGGCCTTCCAGCGCTACAACCAGAAGATGCTGGAGGACCAGGTGACGCGCCTGCGCAATGCGCGCATCCCGTTCGATACGCTGGTGCTGGACTTCGCCTGGCACAACTACGGCTGGGACGGCGGCTACGACTGGAGTCCGCTGATCCCGCAGCCGGACCGCTTCATCACCTGGCTGCACGGGCGCGGCGTAAAGCTCGGTCTCAACGACCATCCCGGCTACGCCAACACGCAGGAGAGCATTCTTTCCTTCGACGACAGCCATGCGCCGGCGGTGCTGCAGGACCTGGGCAAGCCGCCGCTGGTGCGGCCGTCGTTCGACCTGGACCTGTCCAGCCGCTGGCGCTTCGCCATCGATCCGCGCGACGTCGGTGTGAACGCGAAGTGGTACGCGGCGGATTTCGACGCGCGCAACTGGAAGGCGATCCAGGCCGACCGCTCGTGGCAGGTACAAGGCCAGCCGAACTACGCAGGTGTGTCGTGGTACCGCGCCGACGTGCGCCTGCCGGCCGACCTGCCCAAGACGCTCTATCTCGTGCTCGGCGAGGTGGACAAGAGCTACCGCGTCTTCGTCAACGGGCAGGAGCTTCAGCACAGTCAGGTCCAATGGCCGCAGCGGCTCACCTATACCGACATCGCGGCCGTGGCCAGGCCCGGCGACCTGCTGCACATCGCCCTGCGCGTAGAGCCCGGCCGCGGCGGCGGCGGACTGTTGCGCGGGCCGGTGGCGCTGCGCGACGTGCATCCGCCGGAGCGCATCGCCTTCGACCTGTCCAACCAGCGCGAGGCCGAGATCTTCATGCGTCGCCTGCACGAACCGCTGATGCGCCAGGGCGTGGACCTGTGGTGGGTGGACGGCGGCGGCGGGGCGACCGGCATGCCGGGCCTCAATCCGCAGTTCTGGACCAACAAGGTGTTCTACGACTTCAGCGCGCAGGCCACCGGCAAGCGCGCCTTCATCCTCGGCCGCTACGGCGACTGGGGCAGCCAGCGCTATCCCGGTTTCTTCACCGGCGACACCTATTCGGAATGGCCGGTGCTGGCTTATGAAGTGGCATTCACCGCGCGCGGCGGCAACGTGCTGGTGCCCTACATCAGCCACGACATCGGCGGCTTCCACGGCGCGAAGCTCGACTTCGACCTTTACGCACGCTGGATCCAGTTCGGCACCTTCAGCCCGCTGCTGCGCATGCACAGCGCACACGCCAACCCGCGCGAGGGCAACACACGCATGCCGTGGCTCTACGGCGAAAAGGGCATGGCGCTGATGCGCAAGTACTTTACCCTGCGCACCCAGCTGATTCCGTATATCTATTCCTACGCCTGGGTGGCGCACCGGGATTCGCTGCCGCTGCTGCGCCCGCTGTACCTGCAGCAGCCGGAGCTGGAAGAGGCCTACAAGCAGCCGTACGAATATTTCTTCGGCGACGACCTGCTGGTGGCGCCGGTGCTGGAGGCCAGCGGCCAGCGCACGGTGTATCTGCCGCCGGGGCAGTGGGTCGATTTCTTCAAGGGCAAGCGCTACCAGGGCGACAGCACGTTCACTGCGCGCTACGCCGTCGACGACATGCCGGTATTCGCCCGCGCCGGCGCCATCGTGCCGATGCAGCCGCCGAGCGATTACTCGGATGCGAAGCCGCTGGATACGCTGATCCTGCACGTATTCGGCGATGGCGACGGCAGCTTCTCGCTGTACGAGGATGACGGCATCTCGCTGGACTACGACCAGGGCGGCCACGCCATCACCGCGATGCACCACACCACCGGGCAGGATGGCGGCAACGAGTTGACCATCGATGCGGCTCAGGGTGAATTCAAAGGGCAGGTGCAGCGGCGCGCGTACGAACTGCGCGTGCATATGGCGAAGAAGCCCAGTGCGTTGAGCGTCAACGGCAAGCCCGGGCCGGCGTGGCGTTGGAATGCCAAGGAGGGTGTGGCAACGGCGACGGTGCCAACGCGTTCGGTGCATGAAGCAGTGCACTTGAGTTGGCATTGAGCGGACGTGACGCTTTGCAGCGCATGCTGCTTGCCGCGCTGTGCGCCATTGCTCTAGGCGGTTGCGCCACCTCGATGGAGCGGACTTACCGTGGCGAGTATTTCCAGAATTTCGAGAGCTCCGCCTTGACGCCCGCCGGCGGTGGCGCGCCGCTATGTGTCCATAGCGCCCAGTTGGCCGAACGGTTGGGAATGCAGAGCGCAAGCGTGCGTGCGAATGTCACGGTTCGCGGGCGGTTGAGCAAAAAGGGCCGTTACTGCAACCTCGGCGCGTATGAGCGCGTGCTGACCATCACCGGGATTGTCGATATCAGCGACGTGCGCGCAGGCAACGAATGAACTGCCCGGTCCCTATTGCGTTGTCTGCCCTTCGCGCCGATCGGTGCCAAGAATCGCATGGAGCCTGGCGTAGGTTGGGGTGAGCCACAGGCGAACCCCAACATGGCGTACCCAACGCACCACATGGTTGGGGTTCGCCGTTGGCTCACCCCAACCTACGCAGGCTTTGTACAGCCGCTGGCCCTGGTTCCCTGGCCAAGACAACCCCATCTCGGCGTAGACTCCACCGGCGCTGCCACCCGCCGACCCAAGGAACGCCATGACCGAACAGGCCACTCCAACGCCGCACGCGGTTTCCGTCCGGGGCATAAGCAAGACCTACAAAGGCGGCTTCCAGGCCTTGAAGTCGATCGACCTCGATATCCGCCGCGGCGAGATCTTCGCGCTGCTCGGCCCGAACGGTGCGGGCAAGACCACGCTGATCAGCATCATCTGCGGCATCGTCAAGCCCAGCGCCGGCACGGTGAGCGCCGATGGCCACGATGTGCTGCGCGACTATCGCCTCACGCGGGCAAAGATCGGCCTGGTGCCGCAGGAGCTGTCGACGGACGCGTTCGAGACGGTGTGGGCCGCGGTGCGGTTCAGTCGCGGCCTGTTCGGGCGGGCCCGCAATGACCAGCACATCGAGAAGGTCCTGCGCGATCTCTCGCTGTGGGAAAAGAAGGACGCGAAAATCATGACGCTGTCCGGCGGCATGAAGCGGCGCGTGCTGATCGCCAAGGCGCTGGCGCACGAGCCGAGTATCCTGTTCCTGGACGAGCCCACCGCCGGCGTGGACGTGGAGCTGCGCCACGACATGTGGGAGATGGTGCGCCGGCTGCGCGCCACCGGTGTGACCGTCATCCTCACCACGCACTACATCGAGGAGGCCGAGGAAATGGCCGATCGCGTGGGCGTGATCACCCGCGGCGAGCTGATCCTAGTGGAAGACAAGCGCGCGCTGATGCGCAAGCTCGGGAAAAAGCAGCTGTCCATCAGCCTGAAGTCGCCGATCCAGGCCTTGCCCCAGGGCTTGGACGAGTACGCGCTGGAGCTGGCCGACGACGGCGCGACCATCACCTACACCTTCGACGCCCAGGGCGAGGACACCGGCATCGCCGTGCTGCTGCGCAAGCTCGGCGATCGCGGCGTGGACTTCAAGGACCTGCACACCTTGGAGAGTTCGCTCGAAGATATTTTCGTCAGCCTGGTACGGGGAACGCGATGAACCTGCCCGCCGTTCGCGCCATTTATCGCTTCGAGATGGCTCGCACCTTCCGCACGCTCACCCAGAGCATCGTTTCGCCGGTGCTGTCGACCTCGCTGTATTTCATCGTGTTCGGTACCGCCATCGGCTCGCGCATGGGCGAGATCGGCGGCACCAGCTACGGCGCCTTCATCATTCCCGGGCTGATCATGCTGTCGCTGCTCAACGAAAGCATTTCCAATGCTTCGTTCGGCATCTATCTGCCGAAGTGGTCGGGCACCATCTACGAGCTGCTCTCCGCGCCGGTCTCGCCGCTCGAGGCGGTGCTTGGCTATGTCGGGGCGGCATCCACCAAATCGGTGATGCTGGGCCTGCTGATCCTGCTCACGGCGCGCTTCTTCGTGCCTTACAGCATCCTGCATCCGTTCTGGATGGTGGCCTTCCTGCTGCTGACGGCCGTCACCTTCAGCTCGTTCGGTTTCATCATCGGCCTGTGGGCCGACGACTTCCAGAAGCTGCAGGTGATCCCGTTGATGGTGGTCACGCCGCTGACCTTTCTCGGCGGCGCGTTCTATTCGATCGGCATGCTGCCGCCGTTCTGGCAGAAGGTCGCGCTGTTCAATCCGGTGGTGTACCTGATCAGCGGGTTTCGCTGGAGCTTCTACGGCCAGTCCGACGTCAATGTCGTCTTGAGCGCGGGCATGACCGTGGCGTTCCTGCTGGTCTGCGCGGTGGCGATCGCCTGGATCTTCCGCACCGGCTACAAGCTGCGTTCGTAGCGAGCGCAGCCTAGCGCCAGAGCACGTCCCGCCCGATCCGCCGCACGTCGGTCTGCCCCGTAAGCGCCATGCTCACGCTCAGCTCGCGGCGGATGATCTCGATGGTGCGCGCCACGCCGTCCTCGCCCAACGCGCCCAGGCCGTAGAGGAAGGCCTTGCCGATCAGGCCGGCGCGCGCACCCAGCGCGAGCGCTTTCAGCACGTCCTGGCCGCTGAGGATGCCGCCGTCGAACAGCACGTCGAGCTTGTCGCCCACGGCGTCGGCGATGCGCGGCAACACCTCGATGCTCGCCGGCGCGCCATCGAGCTGGCGGCCGCCGTGGTTGGACACCACGATCGCGTCGACGCCGTGCGCAGCGGCGAGGCGTGCGTCTTCCTCGTCCATGATGCCTTTGAGGATCAGCTTGCCGGGCCACAGCTCGCGGATCCATTCCAGGTCCTGCCAGTTCAGCGTGGGATCGAACTGGTTGGCGATCCACTGCGCCAGCGTGGTCAGGCTGTCGGTGCCCTGGATGCGGCCGGCCAGGTTGCCGAAGGAGCGGCTGGGCGCGCGCAGCATGCTCCAGGCCCAGCGCGGCTTGCTCATCACGTCGAACAGGTTGCGCAGGGTGATCTTCGGCGGCACGCTCAGGCCGTTCTTGATCTCGCGATGGCGCTGGCCCTGCACGGTGAGGTCGGCGGTGAGCATCAGCGCCGAGCAGCCGGCGTCCCTGGCGCGGCGGATCAGGTCGCGCGCGAAGCCGCGGTCGCGCATCACATAGAGCTGGAACCAGAACGGCGCCTGCACCGCATCGCGCACCTGCTCGATCGAGCAGATCGACACCGTGCTCAGGCAGAACGGAATGCCGGCCTTGGTCGCGGCGCGCGCGCCGAGGATCTCGCCCGCGCCGTGCTGCAGGCCGGTGAGGCCGGTGGGGGCGATCGCCAGCGGCATCGAGATCGGCTGGCCGACCACGCTGGTGGCCAGCGAGCGCTGGTCCACGTTCATCATCACGCGCTGGCGGAACTTGATGCTCTCCAGCGCGGCGCGGTTCCCGCGCAGGGTCACCTCGTCGTAGGCGCCGCGGTCGGCGTACTCGAAGAAGGCGCGCGGCACGCGGCGGCGCGCCAGTTCGCGCAGGTCCAGCACGTTGGTGATCGGCGTGGCCATGCTGGTGCTCCCCTCAGTGCAGCGCCGCGACCGTCTGCTCGCTCCACACCGGGCCGTCGGGGAAGCGGTACTCGACCAGTGTGCTCTCGTGCATGCGTGCCGAGAAGCCCGGCGCGGTGGGCGCGAGGTAATGGCCGTCGCGGATCGTCACCGGGTCGTCGAAATGCTCGTGCAGATGATCGACGAACTCGATCGCGCGATCGTCCTTGCGGCCGGTGATCGCCACGAAGTCGGCCATGGCCAGGTGCTGCACCAGCTCGCACAGGCCCACGCCGCCGGCATGCGGGAACACGCGCACGCCGAACTTGGCCGCCATCAGCAGGATCGCCAGGTTCTCGTTGACGCCGCCGACGCGCGCGGCGTCGATCTGCACCAGGTCGACCGCGCCGGCCTGGAACAGCTGCTTGAAGATCACGCGGTTCTGCGTGTGCTCGCCGGTGGAGACCGGCACGGACACGGCGCGGCGGATCGCGGCATGGCCGAGCACGTCGTCGGGGCTGGTGGGCTCCTCGATCCAGGCCAGGTCGAAACCTTCCAGGCGGCGCAGCCAGTCGATCGCGGCGTGCACGTCCCAGCGCTGGTTGGCGTCCACCGCGATGGCCACGTCCGGCCCCACGGTCTGGCGCACCAGACTGCAGCGGCGCACGTCGTCTTCCACGCTCAGGCCGACCTTGAGCTTGATGGTGCGGAAGCCGTCGGCCACCGCTTCGCGGGCCAGGCGCAGCATCTTCTCGTCGGTGTAGCCGAGCCAGCCGGGCGAGGTGGTGTAGGCGGGGTAGCCCTCGGCCAGCAACTGCTCGATGCGGGCGGACTTGGCCGGTTCCGCCGCACGCAGCATCTGCAGGGCCTCGTCGGGGGTGATCGCGTCGCTGAGGTAGCGGAAGTCGATGGTCGCGACCAGCTGCTCCGGCGTCAGTTCGGCGATATAGCGCCACAGCGGCTTGCCGGCGCGGCGCGCGGCCAGGTCCCAGCCGGCGTTGATCACCGCGCCGATGGCCATGTGCATCACGCCTTTCTCCGGGCCCAGCCAGCGCAGCTGCGAGTCGCCGACCATGCGCGCGGCGAAGCCGCCGAGGTCATTGGTCACTTCGTCCAGCGTCAGGCCGACCACATAAGGACGCAACGCATCGAGCGCCGCCTTCTGCACGTCATTGCCGCGGCCGATGGTAAAAGCCAGGCCATAGCCGGCCAGGGCCGGATCGTCCGTGCGCAGCACGGCGTAGGCGGCGGAGTAATCCGGATCCGGGTTCATCGCGTCCGAACCGTCGAGCTGGCGCGAGGTGGGAAAGCGGATGTCGTAGGTGTCGAGCGCGGTGATCTTCACCGGGGCGTGTTTCGCCATGCGGCCGGCCTCCCGATGCCGGTAGAGAAATGTGTAGGTGTGCGGGGCTCAGCGCGCCGCGGATGCATCGGCCGGATGGGCGCGGACCTGCTGGCGCTGCCGGCCGAGACCGTCGATGCCCAGCTCGATCACGTCGCCGGGACGCAGGTAGGTCGGCGGCTTCAGGCCCAGGCCCACGCCGGCCGGCGTGCCGGTGCTGATCACATCGCCAGGCAGCAGGGTCATGTAGCGGCTGATATAGCTGACCAGTTTCGCCACGCCGAACACCATGTCGCTGGTGTTGCTGTCCTGGTAGCGGTGGCCGTTTACTTCCAGCCACAGGTGCAGGTTCTGCGGGTCGGGCACTTCGTCGATGGTGACCAGCCAGGGGCCGAGCGGGCCGAAGGTATCGCAGCTCTTGCCCTTCACCCACTGGCCGCCGTGCTCGAGCTGGAACTCGCGCTCCGAAAGATCGTTGATCACGATGAAGCCGGCCACGTGCGCCAGCGCCTCGTCCACCGAGACGTCGCGCGCGGTCTCGCCGATCACCACGCCCAGTTCCACTTCCCAGTCGGTGCAGGTGGAGCCGCGCGGGATCACCACGTCGTCGTTCGGACCCATGATCGCGGTGGTGGCCTTCATGAACAGCACCGGCTGCGCGGGCACCGGCTGGCCGGTTTCCGCGGCGTGGCGGGCGTAGTTCATGCCGACGCAGATGATCTTGCTGACCGGCGCCACCGGCGCGCCGAAGCGCGGCGTGCCTTCCACCTCGGGCAGGCTGGCCGGATCGATCGCCGCCAGGCGGGCGCGGCCTTCGCGGCCGAGCACGTAGGGATCGATGTCGGCGACGTGCTCGGACAGGTCGCGCAGCGCGCCGTCCTTGTCGATCAGGCCGGGTTTCTCGTTGCCGTGGGCGCCGTAGCGGACCAGTTTCATGTTCGATTCCTCAGTTGGACCAGCCGCCGTCCACGATGTGCACGGTGCCGGTGGTGAAGGCCGCTTCGTCGGAAGCGAGATAGAGCGCGAGCATGGCGATCTCCTCGGGATTGCCCAGGCGCCCCATCGGCTGGCGCTCGACGAAGCCGCGCCACACCGCGTCCTCGTCGCCGCCCAGCGCGCGCACGCGGTCGCCCAGCGACGGCGTCTTCACCGTGCCCGGGCAGATCGCGTTGCAGCGGATGCCGCGGCCGACGAAGTCGGCGGCGACGGACTTGGTCAGGCCGATCACCGCGGCCTTGGTGGTCGAATAGGCGAAGCGGTTGGGCACACCCTTGATGCTCGAAGCGACCGAGGACATGTTGACGATGCTGCCGCCGCCGCGCTCCAGCATCGCCGGCAGCACGCGCTGGCACAGGTGGAACATGCTGTCGACGTTGATGGCGAAGGAGCGTTTCCAGGCCGCGTCGTCGGTGTCGAGGATGGTGCCGGCGTGCACGTAGCCGGCGCAGTTGAACAGCACGTCGAACGGTGGATGGCTGGCGACCAGGCGGTCGATCTGCACGGGGTCGGTCACGTCCAGGCGTTCAGTGCGCAGTTCCGGCGCTTCGGCCGACAGCGCGGCGAGCGCCTGTTCGTCGATGTCGGTGGCCAGCACGCGCGCGCCTTCGCGGGCGAAGGCGAGGGCGGTGGCGCGGCCGATGCCGGCGCCGGCCGCGGTGACCAGCGCATGCTTGCCGGCGAGACGGCCGCTCATGCCGGCAGCTCCGACGCGGAACGAAGATGGCGAGCGATCATGAGGTGATCTCCTTGCGGTGCGGATGGGAAGTCGGCGCGAGGCGGTAGAAGGCGGCGGCGTTGCCGCCGAAGATCGCGGCCTCGTGGCCGGGGGCGAGGCGGTGCGCATAGGCGCGCGCCAGGTCGATCCAGTGCGCGTAGTCGCCGCGCAGGGTCAGCACCGGCCAGTCGCTGCCCCACAGCAGGCGCGACGGGCCGAAGCAGGCGAACAGGTGCTCGACGTAGGGCGCCAAGGCGCTTTCCGGCAGGTTCGGCGCCAGCTGGGTGAGCAGGCCGGAGAACTTGCACTGCAGCGAGCTGCGCTGCGCCAGCGCGGCGACCGGCGCGGCCCAGGCGTCGAAGCCGGCGACGCCGTCGATCGCCGGCTTGCCGCCATGGTCGAGCACGGCGCGCAGCTGCGGCTCGCGTTCCAGCCGCGCGAGCAGCGCCGGCAACTGGTCCGGGCGCACCAGGGCGTCGAAGGCCAGGCCGTGCCGTTGCAGGCTGGCGAAGGCGGCGTCGAGTTCGGGACGGGCCAGCCAGTGCGGGTCCTCGATGTCCTGCGCCATCGGACGCAGGCCCAGCAACAGGCCGTCGCCGTCGCGCACCAGCGCGGCGATGCGCGCATCCACGTCGGCCGCCTCGAAATCCACCCAGCCGACCACGCCGGCCACGGCGCGGTCGGCGCGGGCCAGTTCGAACAGGAAGCGCGTTTCCGCCTCGGTCGGCGCGGCCTGCACCAGGATCGCGCGCGTTACGCCGGCGGCGGCGCGGTGCGGGTCGAGTTCGAACGGCAGGAAGTCGCGCCGCAGCACGTGTGGCGCGTCGGCCAGCCAGCCGTAGTCGCCGCGCTGCACGCGCCAGTAGTGCTGGTGGGCGTCGATCGCGCCGGCGTGGAGCGGATTCATGGCGTCACCGCATGCTCGCCCAGCAGGCCGGCGGCGCGCAGCCGCGGCCACAGCTGTTCGGGCAGCGCCGTATCGCGCCGCGCGGCGGCGGCGTCAGCCTCGGCCGGCGTGCGCATGCCGCACACCACGGTGGCGACGGCCGGATGGAACAGCGGGAACTGCAGCGCGGCGGCACCGACGCTGGCGCCGGCCTCGGCGCAGACGTCGTAGAAGCGCTGCGCCCGCGCGCGCACCGCGGCATCGGCGGGCGCGTAGTTGTAGGTGTCGCCGGGCTGGTCGCCGCCCAGCAGGCCGGAGTTGTACGGCGCGGCGGCGAAGATCGACACGCCGCGCTGCAGGGCCTCGGCCATCACCTGCGCGCCGTGCTCCTGCTCGAACAGGGTGTAGCGGCCGGCCAGCATGATCACGTCCAGCTCGAAGCGCGGCATCACTTCCAGGCAGACCGCTTCCTCGTTCACGCCCAGCCCGATCGCGCCGCACACGCCCTGCGCGCGCAGCTCGGCCAGCGCGGGCAGGGCCTCGTCCAGGGCCTGGCGCAGGATGCGCGGATGCCCGGCGCCGTGGGTGAGGGCGCCGATGTCGTGCAGCAGCAGCACGTCGACATGCTCCACGCCCAGGCGGCGCAGGCTGGCGTCCACCGCGCGGCGCACGCCGTCGCGGCTGTAGTCGAACACCGCGCGTTTGCCGGCCACGTCGAAGCCGTCGGCCAGCGCATCGCGGCCGGGCGCGTCCTCGATCAGGCGACCGACCTTGGTGGACAGGGTGTAGCTGGCGCGCGGCACGCCGGCCAGCGCGGCGCCCAGGCGCTGCTCGGCCAGGCCGTAGCCGTAGTAGGGCGCGGTGTCGAAGTGGCGGATGCCGTGCTGCCAGGCGCGCTCCACCGCCAGCCGGGCGATGGTCTCGTCCACCCCGGCGTACAGGTTGCCGATCGGGGCGCCGCCGAAGGCCAGCCGCGATACCGCGGGGCCTCGCCGGGGCGCGTGCCGTCCGGCGCCGTGCGGGTTGGAAATGCCTGGATCAGCCATGCAGAAACTCCGCTGAGCGTCCCCGGAGCCGGCCTCGAAGGCGGACCTGGCGGGGACTTTGGCCCATGCGCGCGCCCCTCTCCGTGCCCCGCGCCGGGTATCGAATCAGTGTGCACCTATGAAATGTGTATTTACAAGTGGAATACGGCCAGTTCGTAAGGACGATGAAATTTGTGTTGCAACGCGACTTGAAACGATCTAAGTAAATATGAACCATCGGTTCGCCGGTGAATGTCGGCGACGTTCCGTTGGCCGGCGCCATCGCCGCTGCGGCGGCATCTGGGGATGAAGGGGAGGCTAGGCGTGGACCGGCACGAAACCACTTCAGCGTTCGCTGGCGCCGCCTGGCCCGTGGACGGCGCGCCTCCCGCGGCGGACCGTACACCCGCATCCCCCATCGCGACATCGGAAGGCTCGCCCACCATGACCGCGCACGCCAGCCGCCGCCCGTTCCTCGCCGCCGACGTCGGCGGCACCCATGCGCGGCTGGCGCTGATGGCGCCGGGCAACCGCGGCGGCGGCCCGGTAGTGCAGGCGTACCGGATCTTCCGCTGCGGCGAGCACGCCAGCTTCGCCGCGATCGTGCGCGCCTTCCTCGACGGCCTCGGCTCGCGCCCGCGCGAGCTGGTGCTGGCCTGCACCGGCTGCGCGCACGAAGGCGTGCTGATCAACGAAAGCCTGCCGTGGCGCATCGAGCCGGCCGCGCTGGCCGCCGAGCTGCGGCTGGACGAAGTGCACCTGCTCAACGATTTCGTGGCCCTGACGCATGCGGCGCCGTACATCGACACCGCGCGTTCGCCGCTGCTGCATGCCCCCGCGCGCGCCGCCTCGGCGCCCGGCCCCATCGTGGTGGTGGGGCCGGGCACCGGGCTGGGTGCCGCCGTGCGCCTGCCGGGTTCGCCGTCGGTAGTGCTGCCCAGCGAAGCGGGCCAGATGCAACTTGCTGCGCGGGTGGGCCGCGAACAGGACGTGATGCGCCTGCTCGCCGGGCGCGATACGCACATCTCGTACGAAGCCGTGCTGTCCGGGCCCGGCGTGCTGCGCGTGTACGAGGCGCTGTGCCGCGAGCAGGGCAAGGTGCCAGGCTGCGCGGAGCCCGCCGCGGTGACCGCCGCGGCCATCGAAGGCAGCGATCCGCGCGCCAGGGAAACGCTGGACCTGTTCTGCGGCTGGCTGGGTTCCTTCGCCGGCGACCTGGCCATGCTGTACCAGGCCACCGGTGGCATCTACCTCGCCGGGGGCTTCCTGTCGCGCCTTGCGGGCTATGTGCGCGGCAGCAGTTTCCTGGAGCGCTTCCTCGACAAGGGCGTGATGCGCCCGTTCCTGGACAACGTGCCGGTGCGCGTGGTCGACCACGGCCAGCTCGGCGTGATCGGCGCGGCCAGCTGGTTGCTGGACCGGCCGGCGAACCGCTGATGCAGGCATCCATGGTTCGTCCCGGCGCACTGGCGCTCGCGCTGCTCGCATCCGGCGCGGCCGACGCGCGCGCCACGCCGCTGGCGGCTTGCGCCGACATCCCCCTCGCGCAGCAGGCGCACGGCCTGCACTTGCGCCTCCCCACTGCCCCCACAGGACTGCATGCCCATGCCTATCGCATCGAACTGCACTGAGCCGCGCCCGCTGCGCCGGCGTTTAGCCGTCGCATTGCTGTGCGCCTGCGCCGGTTTCGCCGCGCACGCTCAGGACGCCACCGCGCCCACCGCCAAGACGCAGAGCCCGCGGCGCAACAGCGAGATCTGGCAGCAGGCCAGCGCCAAGTTCGAGCCGCAGCGCCAGGCGCTGCTGGCGGAAGTGGAGAAGGGCGACGGCGCCGGTCCCTTCCGCGCCGACTGGGCGTCGCTGCAGGCTTATCACTCGCCGGCGTGGTACGACGACGCCAAGTTCGGCATCTTCATCCACTGGGGCGTGTACTCGGTGCCCGCGTTCGGCAGCGAGTGGTATTCGCGCAACATGTACGTGCAGGGCAGCAAGGAGTTCGCCCACCACGTGGCCACCTACGGGCCGCAGGCGAAGTTCGGCTACAAGGACTTCATCCCGATGTTCAAGGCGGAGAAGTTCGATCCGGCGGCATGGGCCAAGCTGTTCCGCGAAGCCGGCGCGCGCTACGTGGTGCCGGTGGCCGAGCACCATGACGGCTTCGCCATGTACGACTCCAAGCTCAGCGACTGGACTGCGGTAAAGATGGGCCCCAGGCGCGACGTGATCGGCCAGCTGGCCAAGGCGATCCGCGCCGAGGGCCTGCATTTCGGCCTTTCCTCGCATCGCGCCGAGCACGACTGGTTCATGGGCAACGGCCGCGAGTTCGCTTCCGACGTCAACGATCCGAAGTACGCCGAGTTCTACGGCCCCGCGCAGCTGCGCATGAGCGGCCCGGACAGCGACAACCTCTCCGGCGACTTCACCTACGTCTCGCAGGCCTGGCTCGACGACTGGCTGGCGCGCACCACCGAGCTGATCGACGACTACCACCCGGACCTCATCTACTTCGACTGGTGGATCGGCCATCCCACCTTCCGCAACTCGCTGCCGAAGATGCTGGCCTACTACTACAACCAGGGCGCGACGCGCGGCGGCGTGGTGGTCAATTACAAGTTCGGCGAGTTCGCCGACGGCGCCGGCACCTACGACGTGGAGCGCGGCCGCCTCACCGGCATCAATCCCACCCATTGGCAGACCGATACCTCGATCAGCAACGACTCCTGGGGCTACGTCGAGCACGACACCTACAAGCAGCCGCAGGAGCTGATCCAGCTGCTGGTCGACGTGGTGAGCAAGAACGGCAACCTGCTGCTCAACATCGGCCCGCGCGGAGACGGCAGCATCCCGCAGGCCGCGCAGGACACCCTGCGCTCGATCGGCCGCTGGCTGAAGACCAATGGCGAGGCGGTCTACGGCACCACGCCGTGGCGCCAGTTCGGCGAAGGCCCGACCGAGGTCCAGGGCGGATCGTTCCAGGAAACCAAGACCAAGCCGTTCACCGCGCAGGACTTCCGCTTCACCAGGCACGGCAACAGGCTCTACGCGATCGAGCTGGCCTGGCCGGCGGACGGCAAGGCGGTGATCCATGCGCTGAAGGCGGAAGACGGCGTGAAGTCGGTGACCCTGCTCGCCAACGGCAAGTCCGTGCCGTTCAAGCAGGCCGACGACGGCCTGCACCTGACCTTGCCGGCCAAGCCGGTCGGCGAATACGTGTACGTGTTGCGTATCGAGCTGGGGAGCAAGTGATGCGGCGCCTGTTCTTCCTTGCCTTGCTGCTGGCCCCCGCGCTGGCCTGCGCGCGCATTCCCGGCACGATGTTCTATCTGATGGGCACGCCAAAATCGATGGCCTCGTTCGAGGCGCACGCGGACAAGATCGGCGTGGTGGTGCCGACCTGGTATCACGTGGACGAAAGCGGCCTGGTCTCCGGCGAGCCCAATCCGCTGGTGATGCAGCTGGCGAAGCAGCACCGCATGCCGGTGATGCCGATCCTCTCGGCCGGCGGGCTGCGCGACAAGTTCCACCAGCTGCTGCACGACGAGGCGGCGAAGAAGGCGATGATCGCCGCGCTGGTGGAGCAGGGCACCAGGCACGGCTATCTCGGCTTCCAGTTCGATTTCGAGAACATCGACTGGAACGACCGCGACGCGCTCAGCCTGATGACGAAGCAGACCGCCGAGGTGCTGCACAAGCACGGCCTGCAGCTGTCCATCGCAGTGGTGCCGAACGCTCCCGGCTACGCCGGCGGCGGCGGTTTCGCGCAGTGGATGTGGAAGTACTGGCGCGGTGCCTACGACCTCAAGGCGCTGGGCCAGTCGGCCGACCTGATCTGCCTGATGACCTACGACCAGCACACGCGCTGGACCACGCCGGGCCCGGTGGGCGGCATGCCGTGGACGGTGCAGCACCTGGAGTACGCGCTGACCCTGGTGCCGAAGGACAAGCTCTCGGTCGGCATCGCCACCTATGGCTACCACTGGTACACCGCCGATCCGCGCCGCGACGACGGCAAGGAGGAATCGAACATCGCCGCCGCCTACATCGACGCGGACGAGTCTTTCCCGCTGGCCAGGCAGTACGGCGCCACCATCCAGTGGGATCCGGTGGAGCACGAAAGCTGGTTCTGGTTCTACCGCGACGGCATGCGCGAATGGGTGTTCCTGCCCGATGCGCGCGCCTTCCGCGACCGCGTGGCGCTGGTCAAGCAATATGGGCTGCAGGGCTATTGCTCGTGGGTACTGGGCGCCGAGGATCCGAAAGTATGGGACGAGCTGCCGGAGGCCACGCGATGAGGAAGGCTAACGTCCTGCGCTGTGGCGTGGCCGTGGCAGCCCTGGCCTGGGCCGCGTTCGCGCATGCCGGGCTGGCGCTGGTGCCGTATCCGCAGCACGTGGAAGAGGGCAAGGGCAGCTTCGTGCTGGACCCGAAGGTCGGCATCGAGGCGCCGGCCGATGCGCGCTCGAAGGAGATCGCCGCGTTCCTGCACGACGCCGTCGAGGCGCAGGCCGGCATCGACCTGCACATGGCGGGCAAGGGCCGCCGCATCGCGCTGCGCCTGGATCCGGCGCTGGCCGGCGAGGAAGCCTATCGCCTGGAGGTCACGCCGCGCGGCATCGAGATCCGCGCGTCCACCGACCAGGGCCTGTTCTGGGGCGTGCAGACGCTGCGCCAGCTGCTCCCGCCGGATGCTTCCGGGTCGACCAAGGTAACGATACCAACGGTGCGCATCGAGGACGCGCCGGCGTTCGGCTATCGCGGCCACATGCTCGACGTGGGCCGGCATTTCTATCCGGTGTCCTTCGTCAAGAAGCAGTTGGACCTGATGAGCTACTACAAGCTCAACGTGTTCCGCTGGCATCTCACCGAGGACCAGGGCTGGCGCATCGAGATCAAGCGCTATCCCAAGCTCACCGAGGTCGGCGCCTGGCGCACCGAGGCCGACGGCAGCCGCTACGGCGGCTTCTACACGCAGGAGCAGATCCGCGAAGTCGTGGAGTACGCGCGCCAGCGCAACATCATGGTGATCCCCGAGATCGAGATGCCGGGCCACAGCTCGGCGGCGGTCGCGGCCTACCCGGAGCTGTCCTGCGCGAAGAAGCCGATCGCGGTGCCGACCGGCTGGGGCGTGTTCAGCGACGTGTTCTGCCCGGCGGACGAGAACGTCTACGTGTTCCTGCAGAACGTGCTGGACGAAGTGCTGCCGCTGTTCCCGTCGCCGTACGTGCACATCGGCGGCGACGAAGTGCCGGCCGGTGCGTGGAGCCACTGCGAGGCCTGCGACAAGCTGATCCGCGAGCAGGGCCTGGAGAACGAGGCCGGCCTGCAGAGCTACTTCATCCGGCGCATGCAGGTGTACCTGGCCGGCAAGGGCAAGACCATGATCGGCTGGGACGAGGTCCTCGAAGGCGGCGTGGACCCTGCCGCGGTGGTCGAGGTCTGGCGCGGCGATGCCGGATTGGGCAAGGCGTTCGCCAATGGCAACCGGGTGATCAACGCCAGCCCGTACTACCTCGACTCGCCGCTGACGCGGCTGACCGTGGAGAAGCTCTACCTGGTCGATCCGCTGGGCAATGCCGACTTCGCGCAGAGCAAGCAGGTGCTCGGCGCCGAGGCCCCGTTGTGGAGCGAGCGCGCCGATCCGCTGAACGCCGAGCAGCGCCTGTACCCGCGCCTGCTTGCCTTCGCCGAACGGCTGTGGCGCGGCGGCACGGCGGACGCCGCCGCCTATGCGGATTTCCACCGGCGCCTGGCCGCGCAATACCCGCGCCTGGACGCCTGGCAGGTGGCGTATGCGCCGGAAGACCGCGACACGGCCGCCTACGCGGTCAGCGCCAATGCCGCGCACGACGGCTGGCGGGTGAGCGCGCAGCGCGGCTTCGACGACGTCGTCAGCCACTACACGACCGACGGCAGCGAGCCCACGGCGGCATCGCCTTCGTTCACGGATGTATTGGACTTGAAACAACCCGGCACGCTGCGCATCGTGCCGTTCCGCCGCGGTCGCGCCTACGACCATCCGCGCTCGTTCCAGCTCGAGCGCAGCGCTGCCTTCGGCGCCGCCGCCAGCACCGATCCTGCCCCTGACGCCGCCTATAGCGGCCATGGCGCGGCGACGCTCACCGACGGCCTGCTGGGAGGCGTGGAGTTCAAGAACGGCGCATGGCTCGGCTGGGAAGAGCAGGACCCCGAATTGAGCCTGGACCTGGGCAGCGTCACCGAGCTGCACGAGGTCAGTGTCGGCGTGCTGCAGCAGGACGAATCGTGGATCTGGTGGCCGCGCAAGGTGCGCTTCGCCGCCTCTGCGGACGGCAAGCACTGGACCACCCTGCGCGAGGTGAAGATCAAGCCGATCGAGCGCGACCACGTGGGCCATATACAGCGTGTGGCCTATACGGCCTCCCGGCCGTTCAGCGCACGCTATCTGCGTATCGAATTGACCCGCCATCCGGCGGAAGACGAGCGCCATACCTGGACGTTCGTCGACGAAATCCTGGCGCGCTGAGGGAGCGCGCCGGGCAACAGGAGCAACAAGCTGTACCTGCGCCTTCGGGGGAAGGCATCCATCTAACGGGGAGGAGTTAACCATGTCGCACATCGCACTACGCCGTCACAGACTCGCCAGCGCACTCGCGCTGGTGCTGTTGCCAACGTTCGCGCTGCACGCGCAGGACGCCGGCACCAACCAGGCCCAGTCGCAGGACCAGGCCCAGCAAGGGGACAAGAAGGCCAAGACGCTGGACAAGGTCGTGGTCACCGGCTCGCGCATCGCGCGCGCCGAAGTGGAAGGCCCGGCGCCGGTCAACATCATCAAGGGCGAGGAAATCCAGAAGCAGGGCTTCAACACCGTCTACGAGGTGATGAACTCGATCACCCAGGCCGGCATCGCCGAAACGCCGCCGAGCTGGGGCAGTACCTCGGTCAATGCGCGCCAGCTCAACCTGCGCAACATGGGTTCGAACCGCAACCTGCTGTTGATCGATGGCCATCGCGTCACCGATTACCCGATGCCGGCCAACGGCAAGACCAATTTCCAGAACTACAACAATATCCCCACCGGCATGATCGACCGCATCGAGATCCTGGCGACGGGTGCCTCGGCGATTTACGGTTCGGATGCGATCGCCGGCGTGGTCAATATCATCCTGAAGAAGAACTACCAGGGTGACGACATCAAGGTGCAGCTGGGCACCTCCACCCGCGGCGGCCGCGATTTCGGCGACCTCAACTTCGTCGGCGGCCGTTCGGGCGACAACTGGAACGTGATCTACAACCTGCAGCGCAGCCATCGCACGCCGCTGTGGGGCCGCGACCGCCGCTACACCGATTCGGATGCCGACGCCGGCTACGGCGCCTGGGACCAGAATGCGCGCATGTTCGGCTATCCGCGCTACACCGGCCTGATGCTGGCCGACGGCGACGGCAAGTACATCACGCCGCCGGCGGGCGCCTGTAACCAGCGCGGCTTCAAGAACAACTTCAGCCAGTACCACAAGCAGAGCGTGGCGACCAACGGCAACACGGTCGATCCCACCAACATCACCGACGGCGGCAGCTACTGCGCGCAGAACGACCTGTTCGGCAACTGGGTGCTGACCCCGGGCCGCGACGATCGCGACGCCTTCCTGGCCGGCAATTACGACTTCGGCGGCGGCCTGCAGGCCTACGGTTCGGTGGGCTACTGGGAAACCCATGGCGTGTCCAACACGGAGTTGCCCTTCCTGTATCCGATGGGCGGCATCCCCGGCTCGTTCTACGACCAGGGCACCGGCCAGGTGATCACCAACTATTTCCGCCAGCTGACGCCAGGCGAAATGGGTGGCTACGGCAACACCCACGACGACGAGAAGAACTGGGACATCCACGCGGGCCTGCGCGGCACGCTGTTCGACAACCGCTTCAACTGGGACCTCAACCTCGGCCACGCCAAGTACATCGTGCGCGAGAGCTACACGGGCCTGAACGAGCAGGGGATGTTCAACTACTTCTTCGGGCCGCAGCAGGGCACCACCACGGTGGGTGGCGAGGAGTACCCGGTCTATACGATCAACCAGCAGCGCTTCTGGAATCCGATCTCCAAGGCTGACTACAGCACGTTCGCGGTGACCGGCCAGAACACCGCCGTGTCGTGGATGGACCAGGCTTCCTTGAACGTCACCGGCGACCTGTTCAGCACCTGGGCCGGCCCGGTCGGCTTCGCCGGCGTGCTGGAAGCCAACCACCAGGGCTACAAGCTGACGCCCGACGCGCGCGGCAATACCACCACCTTCGGCGATCCCTTCCAGGACTACAACGCCGGCGGCGGCACCCGCATGCGCCTGTCGGCGGGTACCGAGTTCCGCATTCCGCTGTCGGATACGCTGACCTGGAGCCTGTCCGGCCGCCTGGACAAGTACCGCGACGCCAGCAGCGCCGACATCGCCCGTACCTGGGGCACGGCGATCGAGTGGCGCCCGCTGCAGGGCCTGCTGCTGCGCGGCACCTACGGCACCAACTTCCACGCGCCGGACATGCAGTACCTGTACAAGCAGGACTCGCTGTCGACCAAGGGCATCTATTCCGACTACTACCAGTGCATCGCCGCCAACCAGTCGGTGTGTCCGGCGATCCAGCACACCACCTACTACACGCTGCATGCCGCCGGCGGCCATAACCTGCTGCCGGAAGAAGGCCATGCCTGGACCTATGGCTTCGTGTGGGACGTCAATTGGGTCGAGGGTCTGTCGGTGTCGGCGGACTACTGGCACATGGGCATCGACAACGCCATCGACAACGTCGGCGAAGACGACGTGCTGAAGGACGAAGCCGGTTGCCGTACCGGCCTGCAGGTGGGCGGCGCGCCGTACACCCTGCATCCGCAGGGCTCGGAGTACTGCAAGCAGATCGAAGCGAACGTGGTCCGCGACGCGCAGGGCAATATCACCGCCGTCTACACCGGCCCGATCAACCAGAACAAGCTGTACGTCAGCGGCGTGGACGCCAACGTCAGCTATCGCTGGAAGACGCAGAGCTGGGGCGCGTTCAACTTCTCGCTCGACTGGACCGACAATCTCTCGTACAAGCTGCGCAAGTACGCCAGCGATCCGCTGCTCAACACCCGCTATGACCGCGTTGCCACGCGAACCCGCGCCACCTTGAACTGGCTGAACGGGCCGTGGGACGTGACGGTGTACGGCGAGCGCCAGGGCGGCGTGCGTGCGCCGCACTACGGCGGTTGCGAAGTGCTGGCCAACGGCATCACGCCGGCGCTGGGCGATCCGTCCTGCGTGGTCTATCACGCCTACACCTCGCCGTGGGTGACCTTCAGCAGCACCGTGGGCTACCGTTTCGACGAGAAGCTGCGGCTCGGCCTGACCGTCACCAACCTGTTCGACAAGGTCGGCAAGATCCCGTACTACGCGGGCGGCTTCGAGTTCATCCCGACGCTGCAGGGCGCGAACTACAACGGTCGCGAGATCTCGCTGCAAGTGGAATACAAGCTCGACTAAGCAAGACGGCGGGGCGCCCCTTGGGCGCCCCGCCGGCAGGTCCGGCTGCCCCGGCCGGGTACATCACAACAACGCAGGAACAACTCATGTCGAAGTGGTCGCAACGTCTCCTCTGCCTGGCGCTCGGCGCGGGCCTGGCCTTCACCGCCAACGCGCAGAACGCTTCCGGTCTGACGCCCTCGCCGCAGCAGACGCACTGGCAGGACCTGGAGTTCGGCGTGATCGTGCACTTCGGCACCAACACCTTCCTCGATCGCGAGTGGGGCGACGGCAAGGCCGACCCGAAGGTGTTCAACCCGGACAAGGTGGACCCCGTGCAATGGGCGCGCGCCAGCCGCGCGGCCGGGGCCCGCTACATGGTGATGGTGGCCAAGCATCACGACGGCTTCGCGCTGTGGCCGACCGAGCAGAGCAACTACTCGGTGAAGAGCAGCCCGTGGCTGGGCGGCAAGGGCGACCTGGTGAAACTGGCTTCCGACGCCGCCGCCAGGGAGGGCCTGGAGTTCGGCATCTATCTGTCGCCGTGGGATCGCCACGAGCCGCGCTACGCCGACTCCAAGGCCTATGACAGCTATTACGTAGCCCAGCTCGGCGAGCTGGTGCAGCACTACGGCATGCTGGTCGAGTGGTGGCTGGACGGCGCCGGCAGCGGCGGCCACGTGTACGACTTCAAGCGCTATATCGAGGAACTGCGCACCTACCAGCCCAATGCGGTGGTGTTCGCCGACATGGCGCTGTTCGAATACGGCGACGCGCGCTGGGTGGGCCAGGAAGACGGCCATATCCGCTACGAGAACTGGAACGTGATCGACCGCCACGGCTACCAGCGCTGGCGCCCGGTGGAAGTGGATACCCCGCTGCACAAGCTGCACTGGTTCTGGCATCCCAACGACGAGGCCACGCTCAAGAGCGTCGCCGAGCTGATGGACATCTGGGAAAGCAGCGTGGGCCGCGGTGGCCAGCTGATGCTCGGCATCGCGCCGGACCGCCACGGCCTGCTGCCGGACGCCGACGTGAAGCGCCTGGAAGAGTTCGGCAAGGCGGTGGAGGCGCGCTACGGCGAGGCCGCCAACCTCGCGCGCAAGCACGCGAAGACCGACGAGAACACCGAGCGCGCGCTCGACGGCAACCGCGACAGCTTCTGGTCCGCGCCGGCCGATGCGCGCAGCGCCACCGTGGAAGTGGATTTCGGCAAGCCGGTGACTTTCGACCGCACGCTGGCGATGGAATGGCTGGACGAAGGGCAGGCGGTGCGCCGCTATGCGGTGGAGATCTGGGACGGTCAGGCTTGGAAGGCGGTGGCCCAGGCCGAGGCGATCGGGCACAAGAAGATCGATACCTTTGCACCCGTCACGGCACAGAAGGTACGGTTGCATATCCTGTCCAGTGCGGGCGTCGCGCGCATCCGCGAATTCCAGGTGTTCGACGCCAGGCATTAAAGCCCCGCTCCCCGTTTACCAATTTTGTGCACGGGGAGAGGGTTGGGGTGAGGGTACGGGCGGAGCGCAAGCGTGATGTGCGCCGCTCCGGCCGGACCCTCATCCGGCTGCCGCCACCTTCTCCCGAAGGGAGAAGGGTTCCAGTCTGGAACGGTGAGGTGATCCCCTCTCCCTCCGGGAGAGGGGCTGGGGTGAGGGTTCGGGCGGAGCGCGAGAATGATGTTCACCGCTCCGCCGCACCCTCATCCGGCTGTCGCTACTTTCTCCCCGTGCACCATCTGGTAAACGAGGAGAAGGGATTCCAGATCGAAAACTGACGACTACATCGGAACCTTTCATGCAGAGAAGCGCAACGTTCCCCTACTGGTCCGCTTTGGCGGTGTCGCTCATCCTGGCCGGACCGGCTACCGCCGCGCAGCTGAGCGCGCAATCCCTCGAACAAGGCTGGCAGTTCCACATCGCGCCGAAGTCGGCCGAGGCCAAGACACACCCGGAGGCCGCCGAATGGCGCGCCGCCGCGGTGCCGGGCAGCGTGCAGACCGACCTGCTGGCGGCCGGCGTGATCACCGATCCGTTCTATCGCGACAACGAGGCGCGGCTGCAGTGGATCGGCCTGGCCGACTGGGACTACCGGCTGGCCTTCAAGGTCGACCCGGCCACGCTCAAGCGCGGCCATGTCGAGCTGGTGTTCGACGGGCTGGATACGTTCGCCGATGTCACCCTCAACGGCCGCAAGCTGGTCTCCGCGGACAACATGTTCCGCCGCTGGCGCGTGCCGGTGAAAGGCATGCTGCGTTCCGGCGAGAACAAGCTGGAAGTGCACCTGCATTCGCCGATCGCGCGCCTGCAGCCGTGGCTGCTCAAGCAGCCCTATGCGCTGCCGGGCGAGTTCGACTCGGCCTTCGGCGACGAGCCCAAGGGCAAGCAGACCGCCAACTACATCCGCAAGGCCAACTACCAGTACGGCTGGGACTGGGGCCCGCGCTACGTCACGCTCGGCATCTGGCAGCCGGTGCGGCTGGAAAGCTGGGACGAAGTGCGCCTGAGCGATTTCCACATCGCGCAGCAGCACGTCGACGCCGACCTCGCCCAGCTGCAGGCCGAAACCAGCGTGCAGGCCGACCAGCCGGGCAAGGCCAGGCTCACCGTGAGCTGGTCCGATCCCGACGGCAGCCACCAGCAGGCCAGCCAGGGGGTGGAGCTGCGCAAGGGCGACAACGCGCTCAGCCTGCCGATCCGCATCGAGCACCCGCGCCGCTGGTGGCCGACCGGCTACGGCGCGCAGGACATGTACCGCTTCGAGGTCACGCTGAGCCGCGACGGCGACACCCTGGCCACCGCCAGCCGCGCCACCGGCCTGCGCAGCGTCGAGCTGCGCCGCGACAAGGACCAGTGGGGCAGGGGCTTCGCCTTCGTGGTCAACGGCGTGCCGGTCTTCGCCAAGGGCGCCAACCTGATTCCGTTCGACAGCTTCCCCAACCGCGTCACCCCCGAGCGCATGGCGCAGATCCTGCGTTCAGCCCACGACGCCAACATGAACATGCTGCGCATGTGGGGCGGCGGGCATTACCAGAGCGATGCGTTCTACGAGGAAGCCGACAAGCTCGGCCTGATGATCTGGCAGGACTTCATGTTCGGCGGCGCGATCCCGCCGTATGACGAGGCTTATCGCGAGAACACCCGCATCGAGGCGGTGGAGCAGGTGCGGCGCCTGCGCGACCATCCCAGCATCGTGCTGTGGTGCGGCAACAACGAAGTGCAGACCGGCTGGGAGGCGTGGCCCGACCGCAAGGCATTGCGGCAGTCGCTGGCGCCCGACGAAGTCGCGCGCATCGAGAACGGCATGAAGACGCTGTTCGGCGAAACCCTGCGCAGCGTGGTGCGCGAGAACGCGCCGGACGTGCCGTACTGGGCCAGCTCGCCCAGCACCGACTACGAAGGCGCGGCCAACCAGCTCACCGACGGCGACTACCACTCGTGGAGCGTATGGTCCGGTTCCAAGCCCATCGAGAACTACCTGGGCGAGACGCCGCGCTTCCAGTCCGAATACGGCCTGCAGTCCTTCCCGGTGATGGCCACCGTGCGCGCCTTCGCCGAGGAGCGCGACCTGGAGCCGAACTCGCCGGTGATGCGCGCGCACCAGAAGTTCGCCAACGGCGACGGCAACGACCGCCTGCTGCTGTACATCCGCAAGTACTACGGCGAGCCGAAGGATTTCGAATCGTTCGTCTACCTGAGCCAGGTGATGCAGGCCGAAGGCATCGAGCTGGCCGCCGAGCACCTGCGCAGCGTGCGGCCGCAGGCGATGGGCTCGTTGTACTGGCAGTTGAACGATGTGTGGCCGGGCGCGTCGTGGTCGAGCGTGGACTATTTCGGGCGCTGGAAGGCGCTGCAGTTCCATGCGCGCCGCTTCTACGCGCCGGTGCGCGTGGTGGCGATCCACAACGACGGGCATAGCGATGTGTTCGTGGTGTCCGACCGCACCGCGCCGTTCCAGGCCACCTTGCGCAGCCGTGTGATGAGCATGGACGGCAAGGTGCTGCGCGAGCGCAAGCAGGCGCTGAAGGTCGAGCCGCTGGCCAGCACCAAGGTGGCCAGTCCCACCGACGCCGAACTGCTGCGCAAGGCTGACCCGGCCGCCAGCTTTGCCGTGTACGAACTGCTGGACGACAAGGGCGCGGTGCTGTCGCGCCACCTGCTGTTCGTCAAGCCGCCGATCGAATTGAAGCTGCCCGATCCGGACCTGAAGGCCGAGCTGCGCGACAACGGGCAGGGCGGCGTGCTGGTGCTCAGCGCCAGGCACCTGGCGCGCGAGGTGTGGGTGGACTTCGGCACGCTCGACGCCACGCCGGACGACAACGCCTTCAGCCTGCTGCCCGGCGAAACACGCGAACTGCGCGTCGTCAGCGAAGCGGGTATCGACGCGCTGCGCGGCGCGCTGCGCGTGCGCTCGCTGGCCGGCGCGACCAAGGGAGACGCCAAGTGAGCGCCTCCCGCCGCGACGTGCTCAAGATGATGTCCTTCGCGCTCGGCGCCGCGGCGGTCGGCGGTCCGGGCCTGATCGCCAACGCGCGCGCTGCCGCCTCCGGCTTCGTCAGCAAGCGTCCACCACTGGCCAAGCGCAAGTTCACCAGCAAGGCGGTGGAGCAGGTGATCGCGCGCACCAAGGCGAAGATCGCCGATCCGGAACTGGCCTGGCTGTTCGAGAACTGCTATCCCAACACGCTCGACACCACGGTGCAGCTGGACACGCTGCGCGGCAAGCCGGACACCTTCGTGGTCACCGGCGACATCGACGCGATGTGGCTGCGCGATTCCTCGGCCCAGGTATGGCCCTACGTGCCGCTGGCCAAGGACGACGCCGACCTGCGCCGGCTGTTCCGCGGGCTGATCCGCCGCCAGGCGGTGTGCATTTCGATCGACCCTTACGCCAACGCGTTCCTGCCCGATCCCACGGCGAAGACCAACCTGGACTGGGCGCAGCACGACGTCACCGACATGCGCCCCGGCGTGGCCGAGCGCAAATGGGAGATCGATTCGCTGTGCTATCCGGTGCGCCTGGCCGCGGCGTACTGGAAAGCCACCGGCGACCGCGAGCCGTTCGACGACGACTGGCGCGCCGCGATGCGCCTGGTGGTGAAGACCTTCCGCGAGCAGCAGCGCAAGGACGGCCCCGGGCCGTACCGCTTCCAGCGGCAGTCGCTGGTGCCCACCGAAAGCCTGTTCCTCGGCGGCTACGGCAGCCCGGCCAAGCCGGTCGGCCTGATCCATTCGATGTTCCGTCCCTCCGACGACGCCTGCCTGTATCCGCTGTTCATTCCGGCCAACCTGTTCGCCGTGCACGTGCTGCGCGAGCTGGGCGCGATGACGCAGGGCCTGTTCAACGACACCGCCTTCGCTGCGCAGTGCACGGCACTCGCCGACGAAGTGCAGCAGGCCGCGGAAAAGTACGGCGTGATGCGCGACGAGCAGGGCCGCGAGTTCTGGGCCTACGAAGTGGACGGCTACGGCAACCAGCTGTTCATGGACGACGCCAACGCGCCGGGCCTGCTGAGCCTGGCCTATCTCGGCTGCTGCCCGCTCGACGATGCGCGCTATCGCCATACGCGCGAGCTGGCGTGGAGCAGGCGCAACCCGTATTTCTTCGCCGGCAAGGCCGCCGAGGGCATCGGTGGTCCGCATGAGGGCCTGCGCATGATCTGGCCGATGTCGATCATGATGCGCGCCTTCACCAGCACGGACGACGCCCAGACGCGCCAGTGCCTGCACTGGCTGAAGACCACCCATGCCGGCAGCGGCTTCATGCACGAGGCGTTCGACCAGGACGATCCCGCGCATTTCACCCGCGCCTGGTTCGCCTGGGCCAATACTCTGTTCGGCGAATTGATCGTCGGACTGGCCGACCATCGGCCGGCGCTGCTGCGCGGCTGAGACGAAAGCTGAATTGTTCTCCCTCCATCCCCCTCTGGAGTTCCCCTCATGGTGACACGCAGGCGATTCCTGCAAGGCGCAGTGGCCGCGGCCCTGCTGGGCAACCGGCTCGATCCGTTCGGCAGCATGGCGCAAGCGCATGCTGCGGGCGCGAAGGGCGGCGGCGCGGCCGAAGCGGCCACTGGCGTCTCGCGCCATGTGGACGTGTTCATCGGCACCGGCGGCCACGGCCACACGTATCCCGGTCCGTCGCTGCCGTTCGGCATGGTGCAGCTCAGTCCCGATACCTACGACGCGCAGTGGGACGCCTCGTCCGGCTACCACCAGGGCGACGGCTCGATCATGGGCTTCTCGCACACCCACCTGAGCGGCACCGGCGCCGCCGACATGCTCGACGTGCTGGTGATGCCGTGCACCGGCCCCGTGCGCCTGCAGCCGGGCGAGCGCGAATACCGCGGCACCAACTACCGCTCGCGTTACGACGGCGTGCCGGCGACCAACGCGCCGGCACCGTCGAACCAGGGCCAGCCGGCCACGCGCGGCTATCGTTCGCGCTACGACGCGGCCGACGAGCATGCGCGCCCCGGCTATTACCAGGTGCGCCTGAAGGACTACGACGTGCTGGCCGAGCTCACCGCCACGCTGCGCGCCGGCCTGCATCGCTACACCTTTCACGGCAAGGAGGAAGGCCACCTGCTGGTCGATTTCGCGCACGGCTTCCATGACGATCCGGCCACGCCGACCAAGGTGACCGACGCCAGCCTGCGCCTGGTCGGCAAGGACACCCTGGTCGGCAGCCGCCGTGTGCACCAGTGGGCCAATAATCGCTACATCCACTTCGCCATGAAGGTATCGCGCCCGTTCGACCGCGCGGTGCTGTACAGCGGCGATGCGCCGCTGGCCGGTGCCAGGGAGGCCGCCGGCACCAACCTCAAGGCCACGCTGCACTACACGCATCCGGACAAGGCGCCGCTGCTGGTGAAGGTGGGCATCTCCGGCGTGGACATCGACGGCGCGCTGCGCAATCTCGACGCGGAAGTGCCCGGCTGGGATTTCGACGGCGCGCGCGATGCCGCCGCCGCGGCGTGGGAGAAGGAACTGGGCCGCATCCGCGTCGATGCCGCTACGGAAGACACCAAGAAGGTGTTCTATTCCGCGCTGTACCACACCATGCTCGCGCCGACGCTGTTCAGCGACGTGGATGGCCGCTATCGCGGCATGGACCTGCAGGTGCACCAGCTGCCCGAAGGCAGCCACAACTACAGCACCTACTCGCTGTGGGATACCTATCGCGCCGCGCATCCGCTGTACACGCTGTTCCAGGCCGAGCGCGTGCCGGACCTGGTCAACGGCCTGCTGCGCATGGCGGCGGAAAGTCCCGACGGTCCGCCGGTATGGCCGCTGCAGGGCGTGGAAACCGGTTGCATGATCGGCTACCACTCCGCCGTGGTGGTGTCCGAAGCGGTGGCGAAAGGTTTTGCCGGCGTCGATCCGAAGCAGGCCTGGCCGTTGTTCCGCAAGCGCGCGATGGAAGACGACTACCGCGGCCTCGCCTACTACCGCAAGCTCGGCTACATCCCCGCCGACAAGGAATGGGAAGCCGTCAGCAAGACGCTGGAATACGCCTACGACGACTGGGCGCTGTCGCACCTGGCCGATGCGGCCGGCGCGAAGGACGATGCCGAGGCGCTGCGCCGGCGCTCGCGCAATTATCGCAATGTGTTCGACAAGAGCGTGGCCTTCATGCGCCCGCGCGGCGAGCACGGCCAGTGGCTGGAGCCGTTCGATCCGCGCAGCATCGGGCACAGCAAGCAGTGGCGCGATTTCACCGAGTCCAACGCCTGGCAGGCGACCTTCCTCAACCAGCACGACCTGTACGGTTACATGGAACTGTTCGGCGGCCAGCCGGCGTTCGAGCGCAAGCTGGACGAGCTGTTCACCACCAGCTCGGAGCTTCCGGCCGACGCACCGCCGGATATCGCCGGCCTGGTCGGCCAGTATGCGCACGGCAACGAGCCCGGGCATCACATGCCTTATCTCTATGCCTACACCGGCGCGCACTACAAGACGCAGTCGCGCGTGCGCATGCTGCTGACCGACATGTACCGCGCCGATCCGGACGGGCTGGCCGGCAACGAGGATTGCGGGCAGATGAGCGCGTGGTACGTGCTCGGCGCGATGGGCCTGTACCCGGTCGATCCGGTCAGCACGCACTATGTGTTCGGCAGCCCGGTGCTGGACCGCGCCGAAGTGGACATCGCCGGCAAGCGGCTGGTGGTGGAAGCGAAGGACAACGCCGCGGACAGTCCCTACATCCAGTCCGTCACCTGGAACGGGCAACCGTGGAGCAAGAGCTGGATCGCGCATGCGGATCTCGCCGCCGGCGGCACGCTGGTGTTCCAGATGGGCAAGGCGCCGAACAAGCAGTTCGGCGCGGCGCCGGCGGACCGGCCGCCGTCGTTCGGTGCGGCGATGAAGGCGTGACACAACGATCGGCGTAGGTTGGGGTGAGCGCAAGCGAACCCCAACGTGCCCCGGCTTCGGGCAGTCCGCAACGTTGGGGTTACAGGCTGCATCAGCAGCCTGCCTTTCGGGCCATCCGCTACGCGGATGTTCGCTACGGCATCCTGCCTTCGCAGTCGCTCGCGCTCACCCCAACCTAAGAAAACGGCGCCACCAGGGCGCCGTTTTCTTATCGCGGGTGCGAGAGGAATTACATCCCCAGCGCCGTCTCCGCCTTCACATACGGCAGGCCATGCGCCTGCGCCACCGGCTCGCACACCACCTTGCCGTCGATCACGTTCAGGCCGTTGCGCAGGTGCGCGTCGTCGGCCAGCGCCTTCTGCCAACCCTTGTTGGCCAGGGCCAGGGTGAAGGGCAGGGTGACGCTGTTGAGCGCGAAGGTCGAGGTGCGCGCCACGGCGCCCGGCATGTTCGCCACGCAGTAGTGCACCACGCCGTCCACCACGTAGGTCGGGTCGGAATGGGTGGTGGCCTTGGAGGTCTCCACGCAGCCGCCCTGGTCGATCGCCACGTCGACGATCACCGAGCCCGGCTTCATGGTGCGCACCATGTCGTGGGTCACCAGCTTCGGCGCGGCGGCGCCCGGCACCAGCACGGTGCCGATCAGCAGGTCGGCGCGGCGCACCAGTTCCTCGATCGCCGAGCGGGTGGAGAACACGGTGGAGATCGAGGTGCCGAACTGCGTGGCCAGGCGCTTGAGCGCGTCGGCCGAGCGGTCCACCACGGTGACCTTGGCGCCCATGCCCACGGCAATGGTGGCCGCATGGGTGCCGGATACGCCGCCGCCCAGGATCACCACTTCCGCCGCCGGCACGCCCGGCACGCCGCCAAGCAGCACGCCGCGGCCGCCCTGGGCCTTCTCCAGCGAATGCGCGCCCACCTGCGGAGCGAGGCGGCCGGCGACCTCGGACATCGGGGTCAGCAGCGGCAGCGCGCCGTTGGCGGCGGTGACGGTCTCGTAGGCGATGCAGACGGCGCCGGAGGCGATCAGGTCATGGGTCTGCTCGGCGTCGGGCGCCAGGTGCAGATAGGTGAACAGGATCTGGCCCTTGCGGAGCTTCTTGCGCTCCACCGCCAGCGGCTCCTTCACCTTCACGATCATGTCGGCCTGGGCAAAGATCGCGTCCGGACCCTCGACGATCCTGGCGCCCGCGGCGACGTAGTCGGCATCCGACAGCCCCGCGCCGAGGCCGGCGCCGGCTTCGATCAGCACTTCGTGCCCGTGGTGTACCAGTTCCTGCACCGACGACGGGACGAGGCCGACGCGGTATTCGTGGTTCTTGATCTCTTTCGGTACACCGATGCGCATGGCTGGGAATCTCTCTTGAGAGTGAGGGTTTGCGGCGGGTTCCGGCGCGGGCGCCGGAGGCGTAGCAGTATGATCGGTGCTACGAGCAATTTCTCGCTCATTTGGACGGGTTGAGAGCTAGAATGTCGAACCTTGTTCGATAGATTGGCCAATGGATAGATATTTATGCCAAACCTTGATCCCCTGCTCGACGACCGCGACCGCGCCATCCTCAAGCTGCTGCAGGAGGACGGCCGGCTGACCAATCTGGAGCTGGCCACGCGCATCAATCTGTCCCCCTCGGCCTGCCTGCGCCGGGTGAAGCTGCTGGAGGAGCGCGGGCTGATCTCGCGCTACGTAATGCTGCTGGACGAGAAGGCCGCAGGCCTGGCCGGCACCGCCTTCGTGCTGGTGACGCTGGACCAGCAGGGGCGGGCGGCGCTGGATGCGTTCGAGGCGGCGATCCAGCGGCACCCCGAAGTGACCGAGTGCTGCCTGCTCGCCGGCGCGGCGGATTACATGGTGCGCGTGGTGTATGCGGATTCCGCCGATTTCGAGCGGATCCACACCGATATCCTCACGCAGCTGCCGGGGGTGGTGAGGGTGCAGTCGACGCTGGCGCTGCGTACGGTGAAGAGAACCACGGCGTTACCCGTGTAGGTTGGGGTGAGCCGGAGGCGACTGCGAAGGCAGGATGCTGATGCAGCCCGTAAACCCAACGGTGCGCGATGTTGGAGTTCGCTGCGCTCACTCCAGCCTACGCATTGGGGCCTTGCGCGCACCTATGCGGAAGCGGCAGCAGGCGCCGCCGCGCACGATGCATTCGAGGTGCCGCACGTCGCGCCCGCCGGCTGCTTCGAGATAGGCGAGGTCGAAGCGGCATACTTCGGGATGGCGGCGCGCCATGTCGTGGAAGACGCAGTTGAAGGCTTCGATCTGCCATTCGCCGTTGCGCCTGGCCGGCACCGCTTCGTAGCCGAGGCGGTCCAGCTGCGCGGCCAGCATGCGGGCGACGGCTTCCTGCGAGCTGTCCTCGCCCGGCGCGACTTCGCGCCGGCCCAGCGCCTGGCCCATGTCGCGCATCAGCTGGTCCAGTTCCGCGCCGCCCATGCGGTCGCGCAGCAGTTCCAGCAGTGCGGTGGCGATCGTGCCGTAGTTGCGCGGAAACAGTTCGCGTCCCGCCTCGGTAAGACGGAAGACGGCCAGGGGCCGTCCTCCGCTGGGACGCGCGTGGGCGCGCTCGACGAAACCGTCGGCGAGCAGGCCCGCCAGGTGCTGGCGCACCGCGTTGTGCGTGATGCCCAGGCGTTGGCACAGCAGTTCCACGGTGCCGCCTTCCTGCGCGGCCAGCAGCGCGCGCAGCAGGCGCTGGCGGGTTTCGCCGAGCTGGCGCAGTGCGCTCATCAATGCGCCTGATCCGGGAACTGTTTGGCGATGCCGGCGGCCAGCGCGTCGGCGACGGTGTCCATGTGTTTTTGCATGGCGTCCCAGGTCGCCGCCTCGCCCTTGCTGTCGCTGGCCATGATCTGGCGGATCTGCGTCGCGTGGTGGGCGACGTGGCCGGTGAGCAGGCTGAGCAGGGTCGGCTCGGGCAGGTTGGGGTTGGCGCCGGCGAGGAACCTGGCGATCTCCGCGCCGTTGGCGTTGAGCGTGTCCATCGCCTTGGCCTGGCCGGCCGGGTCGTTCGCCGCGGCGGCGTCGGTCAGCGCTTTTACGCCGCCCCAGTGGCCGGCGAGCAGGGCGAGCATGCGTTCGCCCGCGGGCTTGCCGTAGAAGCCGGCCACGGCGTCGGCGATCTGCTTGGCGTCGGCCACCACTGCGTCGGCGGCGGTCTTGGCCTTGGCCTGATCGTGTACATGCACGGCCATGGCGTAATCGCGCGTGGCGACGATATGGCCGTGCCACAGCGAACGCATCGCGGCCTGCAGTTTCGGCGCGGCGGGAGTGGCCGCGGTTGCTGTCGCGTGGTCGGCGTGCGGGGTCGCCGGCAGCGCGAAGGCCAGCGGTGCGGTAGCGGCGAGAAGGGCGGCGAGGAGAATGGTTGAGGTCTTCATGACGTGCTCCGGAGAAGGTCGCTCGGTGCGACAGGGCGATCTTCCGGGGCTCAGGCATACGCTCAAGACATCCATGTGTAAAGCCCGATAAGCCGTCATTCCGGCGCAGGCCGGAATCCAGTGACGTCATGGCTTGATGGTCGCGTGAATATCCAAAAGGCCGGCCCTTCCACGCCTCGTACCCAATGCCAGTGATCGCCACTGGATTCCGGCCTGCGCCGGAATGACGGCTTTGCTGGAGCGCGCCTTTCGTCCCTGGATCGGGCCGTTTCGTCGCCACACCCGCGGTTCCGTCGCAACCCCGGCGCAACCCTCCGCACGCCCCCGCTATGCTCCGCCCCGTCATCGCTTCCGGGGAAAGCCTTCCATGACCAGTTTCTTCTTCGTTATCCGCCTCGCGCTCGCCTGGTTCATCGCCTTCATGGTCTGCGTGATCGCCTGGAACGGGGTGGTCGAGAATTATCACGGCCCGGCCTGGCCCTTCGTGCTGTTCTGCATGGCCCTGCTGGGCATGGTGATCACCGGCGCCTTCTCGCATGTGCGGCGCGTGCGCCTGATTACCGGCCGCGTCGACAGCGGCAACCTGAGCAGCCGCCAGCGGCGCCAGGTGGAGATTCCGTTCGAGGCCGGCGACGCGTTCCGGCTGCTGGATGCGGCGGTGCGCGAATTGCCGCGCAGCGAAGCCGTGGAAAGCGCGCCCGACAGCCTGCAGCTGCGTGCCAAGGTGCGTCGCCTCGATCCCTACGGCAATCGCCTGCCGCGCCGCTTTTCGCTGTTCGGCTGGTTCAACCACCGCGACAACCAGATCCTCGCCACCGTCACGCCCGGCGACGGCAGCAGCAGCGTCACGCTGATCTGCGAACCGTGCAGCGGCGCGTGGAGCGACTGGTTCCGCGTGGACGACGGCACCAACCTGGAGAACGCCGAGGGCATCACCCGCGCGATCACCCGCCGGGTGGCGGAACTGCGCCGCGGCGAACAGGCGGTGGCGCGGCAGACCGCCACCGAGAAGGAGCTCACCGTGGCGCGCCTGAACCTGCTGCACGCGCAGGTCGAGCCGCACTTTCTCTACAACACGCTGGCCAGCGCGCAATACCTCACGCGCACCGATCCGGCCCGTGCGGACGAAATGCTCGGCCACCTGATTGCCTATCTGCGCCACTCGCTGCCGCGCACCGGCGACGCGCTGTCCACGCTGGCCGACGAACTGGAACGCTCGCGCGCCTACCTGGAGATCCTGCGCATTCGCATGGGCGATCGCCTGAAGCTGGAGATCGACGTGGCGCCGGATCTGCTCGCCACGCCATTGCCGCCGATGATGCTGCAGACCCTGGTGGAGAACGCGGTCAAGCACGGCCTGGAACCCAAGCCCGGCGGCGGCACCATCTGGTTGCTCGGCCGCGCCAAGGACGATGCGGTGGCGATCACCGTGGCGGACGACGGCCAGGGCTTTTCGGAAGCGGGCAGCGGTACCGGCATCGGCCTGAAGAACGTGCGCGAGCGGCTCGGGCTGGTCTATGGCAGCACGGCCTCGCTCGCCATCCTGGCCAACTTCCCCAGCGGCGTGGCCGCCACGCTGACCGTGCCGGCCAAGGCGGTGGGCCATGCTTAAGACCGTGGTCGCCGAAGACGAACCGCTGCTGCGCCAGGCCTTGTGCGAACAGCTGGAGCATGCATGGCCGGAGCTGGAGATCGCCGCCGAATGCGAAGACGGCGCCGCCGCACTGGAAGCGATCGCCGAACACCGTCCCGACGTCGCCTTCCTGGATATCCGCATGCCCGGCCTGACCGGCCTGGAAGTGGCCGCGGCCGCGGCGGAAGCCAGCCCCGCCACCCAGGTGGTGTTCGTCACCGCCTACGACCAGTACGCGGTGGATGCCTTCGAGCGCGGCGCGGTGGATTACCTGCTGAAGCCCATCGCGCCGGAACGCCTTGCCGCCACCGTGCAGCGGATCAAGGCACGCGGCGCGGGCGAGGGACTGGCCGGCGACGCGCTGGCCGCACTGGTGCGCCAGCTCGATGCCGGGCGCTTCGCCGAGGCACGTCCGCCGCTGACCTGGATCACCGCCAGCGCCGGCCGCGAGACGCGCCTGATCATGATCGACGACGTGGCGTATTTCCGCGCCGACCACAAATACACCACCGTGGTCACCGCCGAGGGCGAGGCGCTGATGCGCAAGCCGATCCGCGAACTGCTCGGCCTGCTCGACCCCGCGGTGTTCAAGCAGATCCACCGCTCGACCATCGTCAATCTCAAGGCGGTGGCGGCGGTGATCCGCGACGACAGCGGCAAGGGCACGCTGCGCCTGCGCCAGCGTCCGGAGACGCTGCTGGTGAGCCAGCCCTTCATGATCCTGTTCCGCAACATGTGACGCGGCCCGCGCCCAGGAGAGCGAACATGCGCAACCTACTGGCCCTGTTTTATTACATGCTCGCGGTGGTGGGCTGCTCCAGCGGCCACGTCACCGATATCCGCAGCGAGGCGGACGGACGCGACATCGTGCACGGCAAGATCGTGCTGAACGCCGGTGTGGCGAAATTCGATTGCCTGGCCAGCTCGACCGGCCAATGCCACTTCGAGTTGTTCGATCCTTCGTGCGCCGATCCGGCCGCGACCTGCGACAAGCCGCCGGAGCGCTTCGCGCTGGCGCAGGGCGCGAGCCGCGAGATCGTCGGCCTGCCGGCGGGCTTCCGGCCTTGCGTGAGCGCGGATGGAACGGCCACACGGCCGCATTGCACCCATTGACGTAGGTTGGGGTGAGCCACAGGCGAACCCCAACATAGCGCCTCGGGGGCGACGCAACGTTGGGGTTCGCCTGCGGCTCACCCCAACCTACGTTCCGCTTGCATCAGCGTGCGTCGACCGCCTGCAGGGCCCGCTCGATCACCTCGTCGCGTCCGGCGCGGAAGCCCGCGATCGTCTGCACCGCCCACACGTCCGGCGCCGTGCCGACCAGGTGGATGGGCGTGTGGCCATCGTGCCGCGTCACACGCAGTCCGCTGAACCGCAACAGATAGTTGCCCGGCACGACGAAGCTCTGCAGATCGCCGCTGGTGCCGGCGGTGCGCGAGCCGACGATGAGCCCGAGATGTTCGTCGTCCACATAGCTGAGCACGGAGTCGCCGAAACTGAGGGTGTCCGGGCCGGACAGGAACACGCGGCGGCCACGGAAGCGCGGTGCCAGCGGCTGCAGGTCCCAACCCTGGCTGTCATAGCCGGAGACCTGTTGGTACGGCCCGTCGACGAAGGCCATGTGCGCCCACTTCGCATGTTCTTCGTGATCGATCAGCTGGCCCAGCAGATCGAAGGTAACGGCCACGTCCTTCGGGTATTGGCGCATGTCGAACAGGACGGCGTCGGCATAGACCAGGCGATCCATGTAGGGCTGCAGGTCGGCCCGCACCACCCGGGACAGATCGACGTACCACACGCGCGGGCGCAGTTGCGCGATCGGCGCCGGCAGCACGGCGCTGTGCATGTCGGTGACGGTAGTGCGGTCGTAGTGCAGGGTGAGGTCGAGGTAGCGCCCGCCGCGTTCCAGGCGCAGCGCGATCGCGGTGTTGCGCGCGCCGTAGGCCAGTTCATCCAGCGCGCGTTGCGGCCGGAACTGCGGCGAGCCCGAGGCGAGGCGGGTCTGGCGCGCCAGCCAGCGGCGGGCCGGTTCTCCGTTGACGGCGACGATGCGGTCGCCAGGCTGCACGCCGGGATCGCGGCTGTCCGTCACCACCAACCGGCCTTCGAACGTGTCGACCAGGATCTGCAGCCCCGTCTGTTTGCGCAGACGGTCGAGCACCATGCCATGGCCGTCCTGCACCAGCGAGACCAGATGCCGCAGCAGGTCGCGATGCTCGCCGCGGTCCGCCGGCCGGTTCGCCTCGCGCAGCAGCGGCAGCAGTTGCGCATCCCAGTCGACATCCACATCCATCCAGTACGGATAGAAGTGCCGGTAGACATTCCACGCCACCACCACGTCGGCTTCGCGCTGCGCCGGAGTCAGCGCCACGCCCTCCGCCGGCTCGGGAACCGACTGAGCCATGCGCGCCTTCAGCACGTCCAGCGCTGCACGCTGTGCAGGTGTCACCAGCGCATCGGCTGGCGCCAGGTCGAGCGGCACGCGTGCTTTCCAGCCATTGCCGAGCGGGAAGTCCACCACGCGGCCCAGCACTTCGGGCAGCGGATACAGCACGGCATCGGGCGCGTCGTAATCGGAGCCCGGCGGCGTGGGCGTGGCCGGGATCGATGCGGCCACGCCCGCGCGGTGCGTGCGTTTGGCCTGGTAGTTCGTATAGGGACTGACGCCGTCGGCGTAGCCGCGGTGCTGCCACAGGATGCGCGAGGGATCGCGGGTCGGTGGCGGTACCGGTGGGTAGGGCTGCCACGCCGGCAGGATCTGCACACCGGCGGCGATCGGCATGAACAACTCGCGCAACACTTGTCCCTCGGCCTGCCGGTCGGGCGCAGCCTGCACTTGCTGCACGCCGTAGACGGCGAAGCGGTTCCAGTCCACTTCCTGCACGGCGTCGCCGGGATGGAAGTGGCGCACCACGCCGTAGAGGCGGGCGAATGCGGCCACCTGCCGGGCATCGTGCGCGCCGCGGTCGGTATCGGCGCCGGTCGCGCCGGCAGTGGCGGTGGCGAGAAACAACAGCAGGCCCAAGGTCCGCAACATCTTCATGAGAGGACTCTCCGTGGTTACCAGGTTGTCGAAAACGGCGCCGCGGCGCCGGTGATTTCCTGCAGCGTTATTGCGAGAAATCGAGATTGTCCGGCGCCGTCGGGAAGATGGGCTGGGCCATGCCGGTCACCGGGATGTCCTTGCCTACTTCCTCCAGCCTGAAATCGTCGGCCGCGACTTCGCCCCTGCCTTCCAGCAGGAAGCCGAAGGCGATCGCCTGGGCATTCGGCGGCACGTCGAGCACGATCTCGTAGCGCTTCCACTGGGTATCGCCGTGCAGCGCGCGCGGTCCCATGTTGTCGAAGGCCGCCCCCCGCTGCGTCGCCGAATCGATGCGCATCCACAGCGCGGCGCTTAAGACATCATGCGTGCGCAGGTAGCCCGACAGGCGCAGGCGCTTGCCGCGATAGGCCTGCGCGTCGACGGTCTGCATCAGCGTGGCGAAGCCGCGGGCCTGCGCTTGCGCGCGGATATAGGCATTGCGGCCGCCGGGATGCCGGTCACCCGGGCGCACGCCGAAGTCGTAGCTTTCCGGTGCGGAGCCGGAAGTGAACCAACCCTTGGGCAACTCGCCCGCCTGGGCCTGGCCGGCGAGCAGCAGGGCGACGAGTGCGATGGTGGAGCGCTTGATCATGGCATTTCCCGGTAAATGTCACCGTGCGTTCCGGCGGCCAGGCCGACCTGGCTTCCGGCGGCAGGCGGCGTGACGTCCATCTGCAGCAGATAGGCGCGGGTGGCTTCGTCGGCCGCGCCGGGACTGGCGGCTCGATACGTGCCCAGCCACAGCAGCAGGCTGGCCGCGAAGGCCAGGGCCAGCCAGGGCCAGGCGCGGCGCGCGGACGCATGCGCCACGGTGGCGCGCAGCACGCGCGCGTCCAGCCGGCGCGGCGCGGTTTCGTTCGCGCTCTGGCGATAAAGCGCGACCAGTTCGTCGAAGGCATCGTCGTTCACAGCCAGGGCTCCAGCGCTTCGCGCAGCCGCTGCTGCGCATAGCGCAGGCGGCTCTTGACGGTCTCGCGGGGCACGCCGGTGGCGAGCGCGATGTCTTCCAGGCTCAGGCCGCCCTCGGCTTTCAGCAGGAAGGCCTCGCGCTGCGGCAGCGGCAACGCGCGCACGGCATGCTGCAGCGCCTGGCCCAGCGCGTCGTTGTGGGCGCGGCCTTCGGGCGAAAGTCCGGCGGCCGGCGCATGTTCGCGCACGGCATCGGCTTCGCTGCGATCCGCCGCGTGGAGTCCGTCGGGCGCATGGCGCTCCAGCACGCGCCAGCGATCGGCGGCGCGGCGATGGGCGATGCCGAACAGCCATGCCGCGAACGATGCACCCGTGACATAGCCGTGCTTGCCGCGAACCACCGCCAGCCAGACCTCCTGGAACACTTCCTCCGCCTCCTGCGGATGCGCCGCCAGCCGCAAGGTGTAGCGATAGAGCTTGTCGCGGTAGCGCAGGTAGAGCACGCGGAAGGAGCGCTCGTCGCCGTCCTGGTAGCGGGCCATGCAGTCTTCGTCGGTGGGGGCGTCGAAGCGCAGGGGCAGCGGCAGCACGGCTTCGTGCTTGGCGAGCCACAGCCACGGTGATTGCAGGAAACCGATGGCCCCGGCCAGTAACGGGCCGCCGGGCAGTGTGCGGGTGGTCATGGGCATCCGTTCCTAAAGGGTATCCCCGGTATTCGCTGAGTTCGACAGAATGGGGTTAAGAGGGCGCTGTCCATTCGAATCCTTCTCCCTTCGGTGATCCGATGTGGCCACAGGGGGAGGTGCGGGCGGAGCAGCGCACATCACTCTTGCGCTCCGCCCGTACCCTCACCCCAACCCCTCTCCCGAAGGGAGAGGGGCTCAGCGCCGCGGTACGCGCAAACGTTGCGGCCCCTCGACCTCCAAGGTGGAACCCTTCTCCCTCCGGCGACCCGAAGGTAGTCCCCGTGGGAGAGAAGGTGGCGGCAGCCGGATGAGAGGGTACGGGCGGAGCAGCGCACATCACTCTTGCGCTCCGCCCGTACCCTCACCCCAACCCCTCTCCCGAAGGGAGAGGGGCTCAGCGTCGCGGTACGCGCAAACGTTGCGGCCCCTCGACCTCCAAGGTGGAACCCTTCTCCCTCCGGGAGAAGGTGGCGGCAGCCGGATGAGGGTACGGGCGGAGCAGTGCGCATCACTCTTGCGCTGCGCCCGTACCCTAACCCCACCTTTCTCTGCCACGGGGACTACCTTCGGGTCGCCGGCGGGAGAGGGGCTCCAAGCTCAGGCGCTGCGCGCCTTTCGCTCCGCGCGCAGTTCCAGCCATTCATAGAGCGTCGGCAGCAAGACCAGTGTCAACAGCGTCGAGGTGATCAGTCCGCCGACGACCACGGTTGCCAATGGCCGTTGCGTCTCCGCGCCCACGCCGCTGGACAGCAGCATCGGCACCAGGCCAAGGATCGCCACGCTTGCGGTCATCAGCACCGGCCGCAGGCGCAGCGCCGTGCCGCGCAGCACCGCCTCGCGCACGCCGAGGCCCTGGCTGCGCTGCTCATTGAGGAAGCTCACCAGCACGATGCCGTTGAGCATCGCCACGCCGAACACCGCGATGAAGCCGATCGCCGAGGGCACCGACAGATACTGCCCGGTCACCGCCAGCCCGACGACGCCGCCGATGGTGGCGAACGGCACGTTGGCGAGGATCAGCGCCGCGTACTTCATCGAATTGAACGCCGTATACAGCAGGATGAAGATGAAGAAGATCGTCGCCGGCACGATCAGCGACAGGCGCTGCAAGGCGCGCTGCTGGTTCTCGAAGGCGCCGCCCCATTCGGTGTAGTAGCCGTTCGGCAATTTCACCTGCTGCGCGATGGTGGCATTGGCATCGCGCACGAAGCCGTCGATGTCGCGGCCGCGCACGTCCATCTGGATCACCGCGTAGCGCTGCAGCTGCTCGCGGCGGATGAAGGAATAGCCTTCCGCCTGCGTCACCTCCGCTACTTGCGACAACTGCACCAGGGCGCCGCTGGCGGCGCGGATCGGAATGCGTTCGATCGCCGGCAGCGAGGCCTTGCTGGCGTCGTCCAGGCGCACCGCGATGTCGAAGCGCCGCACGCCGTCCAGCAGGGTGGAGACCGGTTCGCCGCCGATGCCGTTCTGCACCACGGTCAGCACGTCCTGCGCATTGAGGCCGTAGCGGGCCAGCGCATCGCGGTCGACGCGGATGCGGATCTGCGGCTTGCCGAGGTTGGCTTCCAGGGCGAGGTCGGCCACGCCCGCTACGCCTGCCAGCACGTCCTTGATGCGGCCGCTCAGGCGATCGAGTTCGCCCAGGTCGTCGCCGTAGAGCTTGAGCGCCAGGGTGGCGCGCACGCCGGATATGAGCTCCTCGATGCGCATCTGGATCGGCTGCGTATAGCTCACCACCGCGGTGGGCAGGGCGGCGCTCAGCTCCTGCTGCATGGCCGCCTCGATGCTTTCCAGCGTCTGCCCCTTGCGCCATTGCGCCTTCGGCTTGAGCGGCGTGTATACCTCCATGTAGTTGACGTCCGCGGTCTCGCCTTTCTCGGCGCGGCCGATCATCGCCAGGGTAGTGTCGACCTCGGGGAATTTCTGCTTGATCAGCTCCTCGACCTGCTGCGAGATCGCGATCGATTCGTCCAGCGAGGCCGACGGGATCGAGGTGATGCGCCACATGATCGAGCCTTCCTTGAGGTTGGGCATGAATTCCTTGCCCAGGAACGGGAACAGCGCAAGGCTCCCGGCCAGCGCGACAAGCGCGATCGCCAGCACCGCGCGGCGCCGTGCCAGCGACCAGTCCAGCACCCTGCTGTAGTGGCGCTTGAGGAAGGCCACCAGGCGCGTGTCCTTTTCCTCCTTCGGCCGCAGCACCAGCGCCGCCAGCACGGGAATCAGCGTCAAGGCCAGGATCAGCGAGCCGGCCATGGCGAAGCCGATGTTGAACGCCATCGGCTTGAACATCTTGCCCTCCAGCCCCTGCAGGCCGAACAGCGGCAGGAACACCACGATGATGATCAGGATCGCGAACGCGATCGGATTGGCCACTTCGCGCGCCGCCGCCAGCACCGCGGCGGTGCGGTCCACCGGCAGGCCCTGGGCCTTGCGTTCGGCCATCAGGCGGAACGCGTTCTCCACCATCACCACCGCGCCGTCCACCATCATGCCGATGCCGATCGCCAACCCGGCCAGCGACATCAGGTTGGCGGACAGGCCCGCCTGCTCCATGCAGATGAAGGCGATCAGCATCGCCAAGGGCAGGGCGACCACCACCACCAGCGCGCTGCGCAGTTCGCCGAGGAACAGGAACAGCACGATGGCCACCAGGATGGAGCCTTCGATCAGCGCGCGGACCGCGGTGCCCACCGCCTCGTTCACCAGTTCGGTGCGCTCGTAGACCGGCTTCACCACCGTGCCTTCGGGCAGCGCCTGTTGGACGGTGGCGAGCCTGGCCTTCACTGCGTCGACCACGTCCTTGGCATTCTCGCCGATGCGCGCCAGCGCCTGGCCCATCACCACTTCCTTGCCGTCGCGGGTGACCGCGCCGGTGCGCGGTGCGCCGGCTTCGGCGACGGTGGCGACGTCGCGCACATAGACCGGCGTGCCGTCTTCGCTCTTCAGCACGATATTGCCCAGGTCGCGCGCGTCCTTGACCAGGCCCAGGCCGCGCACCAGGTATTGCTCGCGGCCGACATCCACGAAGTTGCCGCCGACCTGGGCGTTGTTCGCTTCCAGCGCTTCGATCACTTGCCTGAAGCCCAGGTTGTGCGCGATCAGCTTCATCGGATCGATGCGCACCTGGTATTGCTTCTCCTGGCCGCCCCACGACGTGACATCGTCGACACCCGGCGCGGTGCGCAGGATCAGGCGGATGGTCCAGTCCTGCAGGGTGCGCAGGTCCATGTCGCCGGGCGCGTTCCTGAGCTGGTCGTCGGCGCGTTCGACCGTGTACCAGAAGACCTGGCCCAGGCCCGAGGTGTTCGGCCCCATCTCCGGCTTGCCGTAGCCGGCCGGCAAGCGGTCGCCGACTTGCTGCAGGCGTTCGTTGACGAGCTGGCGGGCGAAGTAGATGTCCATGTCGTCTTCGAAATAGACCGACACGTACGAAAGACCGAACAGGCTGACGGAGCGGATTTCCTGCACCTTCGGCAGGCCGGCGAGTGCGGATTCCACCGGCGTGGTCAGCAGCTGCTCGACATCCTCGGCGGCCAGGCCGGAGGCCTCGGTGTAGACATTGACCTGTACCGGCGTGACATCGGGGAACGCATCGATCGGCAGCGAGCGCACGGCCCGGTAGCCGGCCGCGGCGACGATCAGGAACAGGATCAGCACCAGCAACTTGTAGCGCAGGGAGAGTTCGACGAGGCGCCCGAGCATCATTCTTCTCCCAGCTGCGAACGCAGCAGCCGCGCCTTCAGGCCGAAGGCGCCCTTGCTGACGTAGCTGGTGCCGTCCTTGAGGCCGTCCCTGATTTCGACCCAGCCGTCGCGCGTTTCGCCGGTGAGCACCGGCGCCGGCTCGAACTGGCCGTTGCCCTTGGCGACGAACACCGTGCTCTGGTTCTGCAGCAGGATCACCGCTTCCGCCGGCACGGCGAGCACCGGCTTGCCCGCGCCGACGGCCAGGCGCGTGTCGACCAGTTCGCCCTGGTGCAGCAGGTCGTCGCGGTTGTCGACTTCGATGCGCACGGGGACGGTGCGCGTTCTCTCGTCGGTCTGGTGCGAGCGCTGCACCACCTTGCCCGGCAGGGTGCTGCCGTGGACCAGGATGCGGGCGTCGCCGCCTGGCTTGATGCGTTCGGCGTCGGCAGGCGGCAGTTGCGCTTCCACCCAGACCGAATCTTCCTTGACCAGGGTGAACAACATGCGCCCCGCATCGACGCGTTCGCCCACCAGGAACTGGTCGGTGGTGATGCGGCCGTCGGTGGGCGCGAGCAATTCGTAACTGCCATCCGCCTTGGCGGAGCCGTTGCGCAGCACGTTGCGGATCTGCCCGTCCGAGAGGCCGTAGGCGCGCAGCTTGGCCTGCGCCTGATCGCGCTGCACCTTCACTTCGGTGTAGCGGCGTCCGGACACCGCCTGCGGACCCAGCGAGGCGACGCGCTGCCAGTCCTGCTCGGCCACGATCAGCGAACCCTGCGTTTCGGCGACCTGCACGCTGGACAGCACCACCAGCGGCTGGCCGGCTTTCACCACATCGCCGAGCCTGACCAGCCGCTTGAGCACCATCGATTCGATGCGCGGGGCGACCAGCACGGTGGAATAGGCATCGGCCTTCACTTCGCCGGGCGCCTTGATTTCGTCGGTCAGCGCGCGCGTGCCGAGCCGGGCCAGCACGATGCCGGCATCCTTGATCGCTTGCGCATCGAGGGCGAGCGGGTTGGCGCTTGGCGTTTCCCTGGCTTCTTCGGCATGCACGGTTGCGACAGCTGTCGTCATGGCGAGACAGAAAAACGCGGAACGGAGAACGGGGCGGGTCATGGCGAAGCATCCTTCTGGCTGCCGTCGACCCAGTCGGTCAGGCGGCCGGCGGCGGAGAGGTAGTCGAACCAGGCCTGCCAGGCCTGGCTTTGCAGTTCGAGGCCGGACAGCGCGGTGTCGAGGCTTTGCTTGAGCTGGACGAGGTAGTCCGAGGTGCCGAGTTCGCCGGCGCGCCAGAGCCTTTCCAGCAGGGCGGTGCGCTCGTCGAACGCCGCGGCGCGGCTGCCGCGAAAGGCCTGGGCGGCGTTGAGCAAGGCGTCGTAGCGCGCCTGTGCCTCGCGCAGGCGCGCCTTGGCGCCCAGCTGCTGCGCATGCACGCCGGCCGCGGCGGCCTCGGCCTCGGCGCGCGCAGCGTCCACTTCGGCGCGGCCCGTGTTGAGCACGGGCAGCGGAATGGAAAGGCTTACGCCGATGACCCGATCGCTCATCTGCCTGTTGCGCACCTGGCCGCCGGTGACGCTGACGGTGGGATCGGGGATGCGCGCGCGCCGGGCGACCTGCACGCCGGCTTCGGCCCCGGCCTGCAGCGCGCGGGCCCTGAGCAGTTCGGGGTAGTCGTCGAAGGACAGCGGCGCGACGGATGACGACGCAGGCGGCAATGCATCCGGCAGGCTGCCCGCATCCGCGGCGGCGCTCTCGCTGATCGAGGCGAGCGATGCCAGCGACGCCGCTTCGTTGCCGACCAGCGAAGCCTGCTGGATCTGCGCCTCGCCCAGGGCCAGGCCGGCGAGGTCGCGTTCCGGGCTGCTGATATCGCCCACCTTCAGGCGCTGCGCCGCGAGGTCGTCGAAGCGGCGCATCAGTTCCACGCGGCGTTCGCCGAGCCGGCGTTGTTCGGCGGCGAGCGCCAGCGTGGACCGCGCCTTCAGCCAGCGCGCGGCGATGTCACGGCGCAGCAGGTCGTAGCCGGCCTGGCTGGCCTGCAACTCTGCCGCGCCCTGTCCGGCGCGCGCCTTGCGCTTGCCGGACAGGTCCAGCGCGAGGCTCAGCCCGGCCGTGCGCCGGTTGACGTCGGCGTTTTCGGCATCGAGCGCGAGGGTGGGGTTGTACAGCGGCTGCGCCGCGGCGCGGGCGCGCGCCTGCGCAGCGGCGAGGTCGGCGCGAGCGACCTGTACGTCGGGGCTGCCATCCCAGACAGCGCGCACGGCCTGTCGCAGTGATGGAGGGGCAACAAGGGCCGGATTTACGGCGTTTTCGCCGGCCGGCGCCGACCAGGCGGCACCGGCACAAAGCATGCTGGCAACCCCGAGCAGGGCTGCGCGTAGGACGGACATGAGCAACGTCTCCTAAAAACCATCAGGACGCCTCGCTCGTAGAGCGACGCGGATGCGAGGGTTTTCAGGCGGCGATGGGCGGGCGCAGCAGGGATGCCGTGGGTTCGGCGCGATAGCCGGAGGCGGCCGCGGGCAGCTCGGACGGCAGGATCTCGGCGGCGAGGTGGAACGTCACCATCGTCGGCAGCGGCACCGCATGCGTGCAGGCGCAATGGCAGGCACCGCCTTCGCCGAGCAGGCAATCGCCATCGTCGCCGGCGACGTCCGCCGCGGCCTGCACGACGGCGGAGCGCTGCGCTTGCGTGTCGTAGCTCACGCCGTCGGCGGCGCACAGCGAACCGCCGACGAGCTTGAACATCAAGGCGAACACGGCCAGCAGCCACAGGCCGCGATAGCGGCGAAGCTGGGTCAAGGATGGCCTGGATGCACGGGACATAGTGCTGGATCGTAGACGGCGGGCGATGTGTTAGACAATTTCATCCGCCGCCAACGATGGGAACGAGCATGCCCTGGATCATCTTCAAATACCTGATCACGGCCGCCGTGGTGGTGGCCGTGTCGGAACTGGCCAAGCGCAGCGACCGCCTGGGCGCCGTGCTGGCTTCGCTGCCCCTGGTCACCCTGCTGGCGCTGATCTGGCTGTATGTCGAGAAGCAGCCGGCGTCGAAGATCGCCAACCACGCCTGGTATACGTTCTGGTACGTGGTGCCGACCTTGCCGATGTTCCTGGCCTTCCCGCGCCTGCTCAACCGCTTCGGCTTCTGGCCGGCGCTGGGTTGCAGCGCCGTGATCACCATGGTGTCCTTCGTGCTGTTCGCGCTGGCGGTGCGGCCGTTCGGCATCAAGCTGGTGTAGGGCTAGAACCCCAGCTCGCTCAACTCCGCGTGCCCGTCCGGCCTGCGCCCCGATGGCCAGTGGTATCTGCGCTCCGTTTCCGCGATCGGCTTGTCGTTGATGCTGGCGTGGCGATTGACCATCAGGCCGTCCGCGTTGAACTCCCAGTTCTCGTTGCCGTAGCTGCGATACCACTGGCCCGCATCGTCGTGCCACTCATAGGCGAAGCGCACCGCGATGCGGTTGCCTTCGAATGCCCACAATTCCTTGATCAACCGGTAATCCAGCTCGCGATCCCACTTGCGCCGCAGGAACGCCTTCACCGCCTCGCGGCCGTCGAGGAACTCCGCGCGGTTGCGCCAATGCGTGTCTTCCGTATAGACCAGCGCGACGCGCTCGGGGTCGCGGGTGTTCCAGGCGTCCTCGGCGAGGCGCACCTTTTGTCGGGCGGTTTCGAGGGTGAACGGAGGAAGGGGCGGGCGGGTAGTCATGGGGCACCTCGACGGATGGCGATAGAGAGGAGTGGGCCATCGATTATGCCGCCGTTATGCCACTACCAGGCATCTCACCGATGCGGCGAACCCTGGCTCACCTCTAAGCCATAGATGTTCCCTGGCTGATTCATCCGCTGATTCGTCGATCCATTGGACAGGCAGGTCGACGCGCGGCAATCGTTTCATGGATATTCCGGCGCTTCCCGTCGTCGTTCCCCACGTCCGCTGCTCCCAAAATTTCAGACACTTCTGATTGATTATTCGGACAAGGTTGCGAAGTGAACGTCGTCGCATGTGCAACTACTTCCGCAGGGCGGCCGGCTGTGATTTAGTTCACGCCGTTGCGGCCGCGCAGGGAGCGGTTCCGCCGATGGGGCGAGCACCGCGCGCGGGCGCCGACATCACGTCATCGTCACGCCTGCGTCGCGTCCGTCACGCTGACATGTGGTGCATGGGAGCCGGTTTCGTTGGCAAGGATTCACCATGCAAGGTGTTGCCTGTCACCTATCAGCCTCAAGGAGCCATGGCCTGCGATGGACAAACTCGAGACCTTGATCGATCTGCTGACCCGCGGCGGGCTGGAGCGCGCCGAACTGGCACGCCGCGTCAGCGGCGTGCGCGAAGCGGACAAGGATGCCGAGCTGGCCTGGCTGCGCGATGAAGGCCAGCCGCGCCTGATGCAGGCCGCGCTGCTGCTGTGCCTGAAGGATGTCCTGCGCACCAGCGTACAGCTCGATGTGCTGCACGAGCGCATCAGCGACGGCCTCGACGAACCGCTGCCGCCGTTCCCCAGCGACCGCAGGGATTTCTGGTCCGACGATTACTTCGAATGGCTGGACGAGATCGTCGCCGCGCGCGGGCTGGAAGTGATGATGCTGCCGGACAGCTTCGAGGACAGGCTCGTGGCGGTGGTGGTGCGGCGCGCGGATACTCAGCGCATCCTGGTGCTGGCCGACGCGCTGAAGCTGATCGTGGAGAAGTCGACGCAACGCCGCTACGCCTGAGGCGCCACGCGTCAGGCCCGCGCAGGGAAGCGCCAGGCGAACCTCGCCATGCACATCGTGCGGGAACCGATGTCACGCGCCGGTGGTCCATCTGCGTCGAGCCACGCCTGCCCAACGAAGGAGGCCATGGCTTCGCCGTTGGCGCGATCTCCTGCGACGCCGGTCAACAAAGCGGCGATCGCTTGCGAGCAGACTGCGCCGTCCGCGCATGGGCACTCCGGCTGCGATGTTTCGTCCGGGTGCGCAGCGCGGCGCCCGTCTGTTCCGACGTCCCCATCCGCACCCTACGGAGATCTGCATGAAGCATGCCCCCGCATGGAAGTTCGCTCCCGTGTTCTGCGCCGTGCTCGCCGCCTTGCCCTATGCGCAGGCTCGCGCCGACGGCCACACCTATTACGTCGCCACCAACGGCAACGACAGCGCCGCCGGTACGCTGGATGCGCCCTGGCGCAGCATCGGCCGCGCCGCGCGCGGCGTGATGCCGGGCGACAGCGTGTATGTGCGCGGCGGCACCTATAACGAAACGATCGACGTCAACACCTCGGGCTCGGCCGCGGCCGGTCCGATCGTGTTCGCCAGCTATCCGGGCGAAAAAGCCGCGGTCAGCGGCGCAGGCCTTGCCGTGCCGGCCAATGCGATGCGCGGGCTGTGGAACCTCAACAATGTCAGCTACGTGACGGTGCAGGGTTTCGACATCGGCAACTACAGCACGTCGAGCACCTCGGCCACGCCGGTGGGCATCTACCTCAACGGCGGCGGCACCCAGGTCAATATCCTCGGCAACCGCGTGCACGACATCGCCAACCGGATCGAGAGCTGCCCCAACGGTAACGCGTTCGGCATCGAGGTCTATGCCAACGACGCGGCCCATTCGATCAACCACCTGACCATCAGCGGCAATGAGGTGGATCATCTCCGCACCGGCTGCAGCGAATCGCTGTCGCTCACCGGCAATGTGGAGCAGTGGACGATCAGCAACAACGTGGTGCACGACAACGACAATATCGGCATCGCGGCGCTGGGCTTCGAGAGCATGTCCGGCCGCAACGGCGGCAGCTTCCAGAGCCAGGCGCGCGACGGCGTGATCAGCGGCAACTCGGTGTACAACATCAGTTCGGAAGGCAACGCCGCGTATCCGGCGGGCGACTTCTCCGCCGACGGCATCTATGTCGAGGGCGGCACCCGCGTGACCATCGAGCGCAACCTGGTCAACCGGGCCGACGTGGGCATCGAGCTGGCCAGCGAGACCAAGGGCAAGTTCACCAGCGAGGTGATCGCGCGCAATAACCTGGTGATGTTTTCCAATATCACCGGTATTTCCATCGGCGGGGCGGCGTCCGGCAACGGCGGCACGCAGAACGCCACCATCGTCAACAACACGCTGTTCCGCAACGACCAGCAGGCCAGCGGCAGCGGCGAGTTCCAGATCCAGTTCCACGCCAGCGGCACGGTGTTCGAGAACAACCTGCTGTACGCCACCACGGACGGCCTGCTGGTGAACTTCTGGCCGAAGACGACGAACAACGCCGGCTATGCCACCCCGGGCACGCTCGAGCACAACCTGTATTTCGTCGACGGCGGCGTGGGGAATGCCAACTGGGTGTGGCTGGGCAAGAGCTATACCGGCATCGCCGGATATCGCACGGCCAGCGGGGCGGACAAGCTCACCATGCTGGTCAACCCGATGTTCGCGAGTTTAACCATGCCCGATCTGCACGTGGGCAGCGGTTCGGCCGCGCGCGGCGCCGGCGTGGTGCTGCCGGCGTCGACGGTGGGTACGGTGGATTTCGATGGGCAGCCGCGTTTGAGCACGGCTGGCAGGATCGATATCGGTGCTTACCAGCAACCTTGACGGCCCGACGTAGGTTGGGGTGAGCGCAGCGAACCCCAACAGAGCGGCAAGGTGCCGCGCCTGTTGGGGTTCGCCTTCGGCTCACCCCAACCTACGCCGGTGGAAGGGCTTCAACCCTGCTTCACCGTATTCGCCGGCACAAACGTATACCCCATCCCCTGCAAGCCCTGCACGATCTGCTTGAGGTAATTGATGTTGACGTAGGGATGGAAGAAGAAGCTCTGCACGCTGTCCTGCACCACCGTGTTGGCGTTGGCGCTGGCCAGGATGTCCGCCGGCAAGCGCGGCGGGTTGTTGTTGAACGCTTCGGTTTCCACGTTGCCCAGCTGCTCGCCGATCACCACGCTGCCGTAGATGTCGCGCACCAGGTAGGGGAAGAACTGGCCATAGATCCTGGTGTAATCCGGCGTGCCCGTGCCGCAGGCGCCGTTCGGGCACCAGCCGCCCGCATACAGGCCGCGGTCGTAGCGCGCGGAGAACATGCTGTTGATGACCTTGTAGTCCGTCGCCGAGGCCGCGTAGTGCGGCGGCTCGAAGATGGTCGGCGCCAGGAAGCCGGCGGCGGCGAAGTCCATCAGGCCCTTGACGATGCGACCCTGGGTCCAGAGCGCGGAATCCTCGGCCGGCGGCGTGTCGTAGATGACGTAGTTGTCGGCGTTGATGTGCGCGCGGAAAAACTCGAAATCGTCCGCCGACACGCCGCTGTAGGGATTGGGCACGTTGGAGTACTGATGCGTATAGCCATGCATCAGGATGGTGCCGCCCTTGGACTGCATGTATTTCAGCGCACTGACCACGTTGCGCGCCTGCGACAGGTGGATCGCCTGCGGCACGCCGTTGCTGTAGTAGCCCTTGGGGTCCAGGTAGTAGGGGATCACTGCCACCGTGAACGGCACGCCCTTGCTGAACAGATAATCGGCGATCGCCCGCAGCGCGGCCGGATCGTCCGTGGCGTTGACGTCCTCGATGCGCACCAGCGCCCGCTTGCGCGCCGGCATCGACGGATTGGAGACCTTGCCGATCAGGTCGGCGGCGATCAGGTAGCGATCGTTCATGCCGATATAGCTGAAGGGAATCTCGCCGATATAGGTCAGGTTCGCACCCTTGGTCGCCCAGTTCACTGTGCCGCCGGTGTCGTTGGTCGCCACGGCCACGGCGGTCGCCTTGGCCGGATCGACGATGGCGGTCTGCAGCAGGCCGGACGGCACCGCCAGCGCGTTGCGCTGGATCGCCACGCCCTTGTAGCTCACCGTCACTGCATTGCTGAAGTCGAAGAACATCGGCGTGAAGCCGTACTGCGCGCCGAAGTTCGGCGAGCGCGCGGCCAGCTGCCAGATGTTGTCGTTCATCCACAGCACTGGCTTGGTGGTGGCGAGCACGTCGTCGAGCATGGCGGTCGGCAGCGGTTCGTCATACGTCGAACCGACATAGACCAGGCCGGTGTAGTTGTTGAGTTCGCCGGCGGTGTAGGTGGCCGCCGTATGCAGCGTGTACTTGCTGCCGTGCGAGACCAGGTTGGCGGCCATCACCGCATAGGCTTCGCCCAGCCATGCCCACGCGCCGGTGCTGTCGTACAGCACCAGGGTGTTCTGGTTGGCATTGGCGCCCGGCGCGCCGGCGAAAGCGTTGGCCGGTGCGCCGAGCAGGGCACTCAACGACACGTTGCGCTGGACCGAGCCGGACGTGGTGTACGTCGAGGCGGTAAGCGTCGAGGCGGTCTGGATCTTCTTTATCGACGGTGCCGCGACGAACGAGCGCGGCGGCGCCGGCAGCAGGCTCATGCCGCTGTGCTCGGCGGTCTGGGCTTGGACAGGAGAGGTCAAGCCGGCTGCCGTGGTTAACACCAGGGCGGCACTGGCGAGAAGAGACCTCACGACGGAGGGCTTGAGGCGGGACCTGGTCATGGGAGTTCCTCACATGCTGCGATGGAATCGACGCATGCCGGGTATGCCCCGTGCCTGCGCGCATGGCGGAGAACGATTTTCCGAAGCCCAGGTCCCTGTTCCCGAGAGTGGAGAGGCATCGCCCCCAAGTTGAAGCTTACGGGCCGGCAGCGCGCGTTTTTATTGGTCTGTCGAGGTATGGCTTTTAGTCAATCGTCAGGTGCCATCGCGCGACCCCAATATGCGACCCGAACGCAACACCTGATCGCGAGTCGACAACCACCACGCGGACTCCTCAGCCGACTACGTCTATCCGGGCGCCAGGGACCCCGGACGACCGCTCTTCCTCTCCGTTCGCGGGGAGGGCGCGGCGCCGGACATCTGGGCCCAGGAAGACGCGTCGCCATCCTTAGGGGGAAGGAGTCATGCTGGATATCCTGATCATCTGCGGCACCCGCCCGGAAATCATCAAGTTGGCGCCGGTCTACCACGCGCTGCGCAACTGCGGCTGGGCGCGGCCGGTATGGCTGCACACGGGGCAGCACGGCGACATGGCACGGCAGATGCTGGCCTGTTTCGACATCGAGCCGGATATCGAACTGTCACGCGCAGGTGACAGCCTGGCGCAGTTCAGCACCCGCTGCCGCGAGCTGCTGGACGGCGTGATGGCCAGCAGGCCGTGGTCGCTGGTGATGGTGCAGGGCGATACCGAAAGCACCTTCCTGGGCGCGCTGGCCGGCTTCTACCACCACGTGCCGGTGGCGCACGTGGAGGCCGGCCTGCGCACCTACGACCTGTCACGGCCGTTCCCCGAGGAAGGCCTGCGGCAGATGGTCAGCCGCATCGCCAGCTTCCATTTCGCCCCCACCGCGCGCGCCTCGCAGGCGCTGCAGGCGGAGGCGGTGCCGGACGAGCGCGTGTTCATCACCGGCAATACGGTGATCGACGCGCAGCACTGGGTGATGCGGCACCGCCGTATCAAGCGCGGCGGCACCGGGCGCGGGCACCTGCTGGTGACCGCCCATCGCCGCGAGAACTGGGGCAGCGACCTGCGCGAGATCTGCTACGCCATCGCCGACGTGGCCAGCCACCACCCGGAGCTGGACATCCTGTTCCCGGTGCACCTGAACCCGACGGTGAGCAAGCCGGTCCACGCCATCCTCGGTGAGCTGTCCAACGTGCACCTGAGCGGCCCATTCGATTACCTGCGCATGCAGCAGGCGCTGATCGACGCCTGGCTGGTGCTGACCGATTCCGGCGGCCTGCAGGAAGAAGCGCCCACCTTCGGCGTGCCGCTGCTGGTGCTGCGCACCGAGACCGAGCGGCCGGAGGCGATCGAAAGCGGCTGCGCGCGGCTGGCCGGGACGCGACGTGTTTCGATCGTGAAACAGATCGAGGACCTGTGGGAGGACGGCGAGGCCTACGCCGCGATGGCGCGCGCGGGCAATCCGTTCGGCGACGGGCAGGCCAGCGATCGCATCGTGGATCTGCTGCAGGGGGCGCTGGAGGGCGGCGAGCGCCGGCGCGAGGCGGTCTGACGGGGGAGACACTCAGGATGTGGTGGCTGGATGCATTCACGACCTACCTGTACGGCTTGAGCGTGGCCGTATCGGTGATCGCCGTGCTCATGCTGGCGAGCGGCATGGACGATCTGTTCATCGACCTCGTGTACTGGACGCGGCGGACCTGGAAGGCGCTGGTCGTCTACCGCCGGCACGAGCGGACCTATTACCACGAGCTGTACCGGCCGGCGGAGAAGCCGCTGGCCATCATGGTGCCGGCCTGGCACGAGACCGGCGTGATCGGGCACATGGCGGAGCTTGCCGCCAGCACGCTGGACTATGAGAACTACCACATCTTCGTCGGCACCTATCCGAACGACGCCGATACGCAGCGCGACGTGGACGAGGTCAGCGCACGCTTCCCCAACGTGCACAAAGTGGTGTGCGCGCGGCCGGGTCCGACCAGCAAGGCGGACTGCCTCAACAACGTGCTGGATGCGATCCTGCAGTTCGAGCGCCGCGCCAAGCTGAGCTTCGAGGGCTTCATCCTGCACGACGCCGAGGACGTGGTGTGCGCGATGGAGCTGCGCCTGTTCAATTACCTGGTCGGCCGCAAGGACCTGATCCAGATCCCGGTGTATCCGTTCGAGCGGCAGTGGAACAATTTCACCAGCCTGCATTACCTCGACGAATTCGCCGAGCTGCACGGCAAGGACGTGCCGGTGCGCGAGGCGCTGGCCGGGCAGGTGCCCAGCGCCGGCGTCGGCACCTGCTTCAGCCGGCGCGCGGTGCTGGCGCTGCTCGAGGAGGGCAACGGCGTCGCCTTCGACGTGCAGAGCCTGACCGAGGACTACGACATCGGCCTGCGCCTGAAGGCGCGCGGCATGCAGGAGATCTTCGTGCGCTTCCCGGTGCTGCGTTACCGCAGGCATCAGAAGGCGCCGCCGTTCGGGCAGAGCCGGCGCGAATCCAATGTGATCTGCGTGCGCGAGTATTTCCCGGACCGCCTGTCCACCGCGGTGCGGCAGAAGTCGCGCTGGATCATCGGCATCGTCTACCAGGGCTACCGCACGCACGGCTGGAAATGGCGGCACGGCCTGGTGCTGAATTATTTCCTGTGGCGCGACCGCAAGGGCGCGATCGCCAACTTCGTCAGCTTCGGCGCGATGCTGGTGCTGACCCAGCTGCTGATCATGCTGCTGGTGCAACAGGTCCTGCCGGGGACGCCGCGCTTCCTGTCGATCTTCGAGGGGCAGCACTGGCTGGATATCGTGCTGTACACCAATGCGGGGTTGATGGCCAACCGCATCCTGCAGCGTGTCGTCTTCGTTTCCTCCTACTACGGCGTGAAGCAGGGCCTGCTGGCGATCCCGCGGCTGCTGTGGAGCAACCTGGTCAACTTCATGGCCAACTGGCGCGCGATCAAGCAGATCCTGCAGACCGGCGATCCGCGCCGCGTGGCCTGGGACAAGACCACCCACGACTTTCCCAGCATCGGCGGCGAAAACCGCGCCAAGCGCTCGCTGGACGAACTGCTGGTGACCCAGGGCGCGCTGACCGAGGCGCGGCTGCGCGAGGCGCGCGCGCATCCGATCGAGGGCTTGCATGCGGGCAGCACGCTGGTCCATCAGGGCGTGATCACCGCGGAGCAGTTGGCCCAGCCGATCGCCGAGCAGGCAGGCGTGGCCTGCGAGCCGGTGGATGCGAATACCTTGAACGGCGAACTGGTCAATGCGCTGCCGATGGCGGTGGCGCTGCAGTACGCGGTACTGCCGCTGCGCGTGGACGGCGGCACGCTGGTGCTGGCGAGCGAGTCGTATATCGACCCGGTGTCGCTGGCGGCGATCGCGCGCAAGCTCGATCGGCCGGTGCGTTATGTGGTGGCGCACAAAGGCCAGGTCACGGTCGGGCTGCGCCGCTGGTACGTCAAGTCGGACGAGCACGATCCGCGCGGCCTGCTGGATGCGGCGACGCGCAGCGGACGCATCGGCGCCGAGCGCGGGCGGATGCTGTGGGACAGTTATGTATCCCGGCAGGTGATGCTGGGCGAGATCCTGGTGGCGCAGGGGCACCTGGATGAAGTGGCATTCAAGGCATTGCTGTTGAGCCATGCGCGCAGCGGACAGCCGCTGGGCGAATTCCTGGTGGCGCAAGGCGTCATCGCACAGGACACGCTCGACCGCCTGCTGGCCCTGCAATCGGCGCTGCAGCCGAGCATCGCGTCGCTCCTGAAGACGGAGGCGCTGCCCCCGGTGCAGCTGATCAAGCAGTGGACGGAGCGCGTGGCATGAAACGCCCATGGCCGACTCGTTGCGCGGCCGCGCTGTTCGCGATGGCACCGGCCTTGCCGCTCTGCGCGGCGGGCCAGCAGCCCGACAGCGCCAGCCGTTACCAGCAATTCCTGTTGTATCCCCACCGCCAGGCAGGCTTCGCCGCGCTGCGCGCCAACGACGAGCGCACCGCGCTGGCCGAGTTCGAGCGTGCCCGCGCGCTGGCGCCCAGGAGCATCGATACCGCACTGGACCTGGCCGAGGCGTACCGCCATTTCGGCCATGCCGACAAGGCGCGCACGGTGCTCGACGACCAGCGCCGCTATACGCCGGCCGATCCGCGCCTGCGCGCGCCGCCGCCGGCGGAGGCGGCGGTCGACTGCAAGGTCGACAACCGGCCGGTGTGCCGCGCGCAGCGCGGCTTCGACGCGCTGCAGGCGGGCCAGCTCGAGCGCACCCAGGCGGAACTGGCCGCGGCCGATTTCGCCAGGTCGCCCGAAGGCCTGGCCCTGCGCCGCGCGCTGGTGCAGCGCTCGATCTACCTGGGCAACCGCGTGCGCGCCGGCGAGCAGCTGGCGGCGCTGGACGCGCTGGGGCAGCTCGGGCCGGACGAACGCGCGCAATGGTTCAACCTGCTGCTGCTGCAAGGCAAGCCGCTGGAAGCGCGTGACCTGCAGGCACGCGGTGGCCTGGGCACGCCGGCGCAGGACCTGGCGGTGGCGCTGGGCCTGTCCGCCGCGGGCGAGCGCAAGGCGCTGGCCGATTACCTCGCCGTGCACCAGCCGGCCTTCGACGACGAGAAGGACGAGCGGCAATGGGTGAACCTGCTGGCGCAGGTGGGACGCACGCGGCCGGAGCTGCTCGACCTGTATGAAGCGCGCTTCCAGGCCAATGCCGCATGGCAGGCGCGCTCGTCGCTGCCGCTGGCCATCGCGCGCCACGACGACGGCGCCGCGCAGCGGCTGCTGGCGCGCCTGCCGAAGGACAGCTATCGCGAAGAGCGCTTCTCGCTGGCCCTTGCGCAAGGGCGCTACACGGATGCGCGCGAGCAGGCCGAGGCACTGGTGGCACAGCCGGACGGGCATCGCCTGCTCGATCCTTTGAGTTACCGCCTGATGGACGCCGGCGCGCCGGACCAGGCGCAGCGGCTGCTGCTGGCCTCGTATCCATTTGGCGGCAATCCGCAGGCCGGCACCTTGTTCGCGCGTCTGGCGGTGCTGGCGGCGAAGCAGGCCGCGGCGTTCTCCGCGGCGGACCGCGCGCAGCTGGCGCGTCCGCTCGAAAGCGTGCCGCTGCGCATCGCCCAGGTGCCGATCCTGGCGGCGCTGCGCGACTGCGACGGCATCCGCCAGGTGATGTCGGATCTCTCGCCGGACTATCCGGCGGAACTGTGGCGGCAACTGGGCGACTGCTACGGCAACGAGCGTCCCGGCCTGGCCGAATACGCGTACGCGGAAGCGAACAAGCGCAAGCCCGACCCCGACACCACCCGCGCGCTGGCCTACCAGGCCTACGGCGCACGCGACTACGCCACCGCCTTGCAGGCCTGGCGCGCGGTGCCGGTGGAACACATGAAGCCGGACGACCTGCTGGCCGCCGCCACCACCGCGATGAGCGCGGAGCAGCCCGGTGTCGCGCGCGCCTGGCTGGACAGCTACGCGGCGCAGGGCGGGCGGCAGGACCATGCCTACTGGTGGTTGCGCGCGCAGGCCGACGAGCCGCGCGATGCGGCGCTGGCGCGCACCGACCTGGAAAACGCCATCGCCCAGCATCCGGATGCGCGCTACTACCAGCGCCTTGCCGCGCTGCAGACCCAGGCCGGCGAAGCGCGGCCGGCGCTGACTTCGCTGCAGCGCGCCGCCGTGCTGGCGCCGGAGGACGACAAGCTGGCCGCGCAGCTCGGCTATGCCTACCTGCAGAACGATGCGCCAGAGCAGGCCGTGGTGCAGTTCGAGCGTGCGCACCGCGCCAACCCCGACGATCCAAAACTCACCTGGCAGTTGCTGTACGTGCACCAGAAGCTGGGCGATAACGTGCAGGCGCGCAGCTATGCCGCACAGGCGATCGACCAGCTCGACGCCGGCGGCACCGGCGCCGCGGTCGCCGACAACGCCGCGCAGGACGAAGGCCAGCAGCGCTTCGAGCTGCGCCGGCTGCACGAGGATCTCGGGCGCAAGTGGCGCTTCAATGCCGACATGACCCTGGGCGATACGGTGTCCTCGGCGGCGAACGCGGCCAATCCGGGCCAGTCGTATCGCAGCTATTTCCAGCTGGAGGGGCAATACCGCTTCGACCCTCCCTGGGCCGGCGCGGACATCAATACGCTGGCCGCCTATGCGCGCCTGTTCGCCGGCAGCGGCAGCGGCGGTTCGGTATGGCCGATCCACAGCTGGATGCTGGGCGTGGGCATGCACTGGAAACCGCTGACCACGCAGAACATCGTGCTGTCGGCGGAGCAGCAGACGCCGGTGGGCGGCAGCCGCTTCACCCGCAACGACACCATGCTGCGCGCGGCCGGCTCGTGGTCGTTCGGCCCGCATCTCAACGACGACTGGCATGCGGCCGGCCACGGCTGGTGGTCGCAGAATTTCTATGTGGACGTGGCGCGTTACCTGCGCGCCAAGCAGACGGTGCTGACCGCCGATTACCAGCTCGGCTGGCACCACAAGCTGGCCGACGGGCAGTCGATCGAGCCGTATGCGCGAGTGCAGTTCACCGGCATCGATCGCAACCGGGGCAGCTTCCAGCGCGACGGCCGCGTGGGCCTTGGCGTGCAGTGGAACCTGTGGTTCGGCGAGACGCGCTACGACGCGTATCCGCATCGCTTCAGCGTGGCGGTGGAAGGGCAGCATGCCTTCACCAGCTATCTGCGCGAGAAGAACGCAGTGTTCCTGATCGTGAGGACCGCGTGGTGAGGCGCGCGCGGCGGTGGTGTCTGGTCGCGGCGCTGCTGCTGGCGCCGTGGCTGGCGCAGGCGACGACGGCGGTGTTCTACCAGCCGCAGACGCGCGACCGCGAGTTGGCGGTCGCGCAGTGGCCGGGGTGGTTTGCGCAGTTGCGTGCGCGCGGCTTCGACACCCTGGTGGTGCAGTGGACGCAGTATGGCGATGCCTTCGCCGATCCGGCGGGGCATGCATGGCTGTTGCAGCGGGTTCGCGAGGCGCGCGCCGCCGGGTTGCGCATCGTGCTGGGGCTGCACAGCGATCCGGCGTTCTTCCAGCGCCAGGAAATGCCGGCAACGGCGCTGGACGACTACCTGCGTACACTGGCCCGCCAGGATGCCGAGGCGGCGCGCCGTTGGAGCGGTGAGCTGGGCGAGGATGCCATCGCCGGCTGGTACCTGCCGATGGAGATCGACGACCGGCGCTGGCGCGAACCCGAGGCGCGCGAGGTGCTGCGCGATTATCTGGCGCTGGAGCGGCGGCAGCTGGATCGAGTGGCGGCACGGCCGGTGTATGTCAGCACGTTCTTTGCCGGACATATGGCGCCGGCGGCGTATGCGCAGCTGGTGGCGGATGTGCGCGACAGTGGCGTGCGGGCGTGGGTGCAGGATGGGGCGGGCACCGGGCGTTTGAGTCGCGGGGAGAGTGCGGTGTATCTGGCGGCGGTGCTGTCGTGCGATCAGAAGGCTGCGGCTGGCGTGGTGTACGAGGTGTTTCGGCAGACCGGCAGCGATGCGGCATTCAAGGCGGAGTCGCTGGATGGGCGCGAGGCGGATGCGGCGCTGTTGCAGCGTGCGCCTTGCGGCGATACGGCGTTCTTCGAGTTGCGGTATTTGCCCGAGATGCAAGCGCTGCGGCGCGAATGAAAAAACGCCTCCTCGCGGAGGCGTTTTTCGTTGCGGCGCATGTTGGGGTTCGCTGTGCTCACCCCAACCTACGGTAGGCCTGCGGCCTTACTGCGGCACCTTCAGCGTCGAGATCGTCTGGTTCAGGGTACCCCAGTACGTCTTGGTGTACGGCACCATCTGCTCGGCGTAGTTCCACCAGAACACGCCACCGATGAAGCGCGGATCCTTCATCGTGTTGACCATCGGGTAGTAGGTCTTGATCAGGTTGGTCTGCACGGTGGTCGGCGCGCTCAGGCTCGAGGTGCCGATCTCGCCGAAGCCCACCTTGGCGTTCGGGAAGATGCCTTCCAGCGCGGTGAAGTCGCTGGTCCACGACGGCGACAACCCGGGGCAGTCCTGGTAGGGGTAGTAGCTGAACAGCGCGTAGTCGGTGTTCTGGCGCACGCTCAGCGGCAGGAAGGTGGTCGGCCAGGTCTTCCAGTTGTCGACCGGCTTCTCCCAGCAGTTGGTGCCCTTGCTGTCGTCGTTGTAGTACAGCGTGATGGCGGTCTTGCCACCGGCGGCCTTTACGATCTGGTGGGCCGCGGCGACCATCTGGCCGATCTGCGTTTCCTGCGAGTTGACCACTGTGTTGCTGCCGTTCGGGTTCGGACGCAGCCACTCGCCGTTGATCTCGTTGGCGATCTCCCACACGTCGACCAGGCCGTTGAGCTTGCCCACCAGTTCCTTGGTGCGCGCGGTGTAGGTATTGATGTCGGTCGGGAAGTAATACGAGTCCATGATCTCGCCCATCGTGTAAGCCACGGTGTGCAGCTTGACCAGGGCGGCGTAGTAGTCGGCGGTGCTGGTGTCCGGATCGAACACCACGCGCACCGTCGGACGGTACGGCAGTTTGCTGAGCGAGGTAACGATGGCGTTGATGTTGGAGATGTCGTCGACCGTCACGCCGTAGATCGGGGCCTTGATGGTGGTGGCGGCCTGGGCATGCACGTCGGACGACAGCGGCGCCGAGCCGGCATACAGCGCGGCAGAGGCGAGGAGCGAAGCAAGGAAGGTCTTGGTAGCGGTCTTGTTCATTGAGTTTGATTAATTCGCTTGCGTGGGCGATCCGTTCCCCCGGTGAGCCGCGGCGAAAAAAAGGCCGCAGCAATACATCGGTCGCCCCCGAAAGTCGGGCGGCCGGGCTTGAGTCGTGCGTTCCGCGCACTGATGAAGGTCGTCCGTACAACGCAACCCCCAGCCCCTGGGCTCGATGGCCAAGAGGAAGGCGACGAAAGTCGACGCTGGGAGTGCCGGCGAAACGGCAGGAACCACCAGGAGCCCGTCACGGAAAAACCCCTTCCGCGCGGCTCCGCCCGTCCTGGAGAGCGGGCCGGACCGTAACACCCGGGAGACAACGCACCGGGCTTCGCTGACGTGAAAATTCTAGTCGCTGATTTTCACAAGTGATGAAAATTTGGTTAGCATGAACGATATGGATCGAGTCAAAGCATTCAATCTATGTCCAGGACTGTCGCCGGCCTTACATTGATGCGGCTAGTGCACGATCTTTCAGTCACTTGCGTGAACATGCGTGAAGTCACTGTATCGCGCATGTGACACGCGATCCGTTCATGTTACGTCACCCTGTGACACCTCTCCGCCATAAGCTGTGAGCCGCGCTTGTGCGCTGTATCACGCTCGGAAAAAACACAAGCGCCAATCCCGGAAATCGCAATGCGCTCTTGCCGAAGATGCGCTTCGGCACTCGAGCCGATCCCGTGGAGAGGAAGCGATGGCGTTGCGCGCTTGGATGGTGGCGTTGGGATGTTGCATGTCCTGGGGGATAACCGGTGTTGCGTTCGCGGCAACCGCCACCGCACAGGTAACCGTGCAGGTGGATCGACCGGGTGCGGTGATCCATCGCGAAATCTACGGCCAGTTCGCCGAGCAGCTCGGACGCGGCATCGACGAGGGCATCTGGGTCGGCGAAGGCTCGCCGATTGCCAATGTGCATGGTTTCCGCAAGGACGTGGTCGATGCGCTCAAAGCCATCCACGTGCCGGTGATCCGCTGGCCGGGCGGCTGCTATGCCGACGAATATCGCTGGCGCGACGGCATCGGCCCGCGCGCAAAGCGGCCGGTGCGCGCCAACTACTCCTGGGGCGGCGAAGAGCACAATGCCGTCGGCACGCACGAGTTCATGGACTTCGCCGAACTGGTCGGCGCGCAGGCCTACCTCGCCGCCAACATGGGCACCGGCTCGCCGCGCGAGATGAGCGACTGGCTGGAATACCTCACCGGCGACGGCCAGACCGACCTGGCGCGCGAGCGCCGTGCGAACGGCCGCGCGAAACCCTGGAAGGTCGCCTACCTCGGCATCGGCAACGAGAGCTGGGGTTGCGGCGGTCATATGCGCGGCGCGTACTACGCCGACCAGTACCGGCAGTACGCCACCTTTGCGCGGGCGCTGGGCGGCCAGACGCTGGTGAAGGTCGCCAGCGGCGCCAATGCCGACGACTACGCCTGGACCGAAGCGGTGATGGCCGGTGCGGCGGAGCAGATCGACGCCTTCGGCGTGCACTACTACACGCTGCCCACCGGCGACTGGAAGCACAAGGGTTCCGCGGTGGCGTTCGGCGAAGACGCGTGGATCGCCACGTTGAAGGCCGCGCTGCACATCGACGAACTGATCGCGCGCCACAGCGCGATCATGGACAAGTACGACCCGGCCAGGCGCATCACCCTGGCGGTGGACGAATGGGGCACCTGGTACGACACCGAGCCCGGCGCTTCGGCGCTGTACCAGCAGAACAGCCTGCGCGATGCGATGGTGGCGGCGGTCACGCTGGGGATCTTCCATGCGCACGCCGAGCGCGTGCGCATGGCCAATATCGCGCAGATGGTGAATGTGCTGCAGGCGATGATCCTCACCGACAAGGGGCGGATGGTGCTGACGCCGACCTATCACGTGTTCGACCTGTACCAGGTGTTCCAGGACGCGACGTCGCTGCCGGCGCAGGTGCGCGCCGACGACTACGTGCATGACGGCGTGCGCGTGCCGGGCTTGTTCGCCACGGCGGCGCGTGGAACGGACGGCGCGGTGCATGTGGCGCTGGTCAATCCCGATCCGACCCGGGCGTTGCGGGTGGCGCTCGCATTGCCTGGATGGAAGGCCGGCAAAGTGAGCGGCCGGGTGTTGAGTGCGCCGAAGATCGATGCGATCAACACCTTCGAGAGGCCGGATGCGGTCAAGCCGGTGGCGTTCGATGGCGCGACGGTTGGCAGCGATGGCGTTGTCGCGGTGTCGATGCCGGCGAAGGCGATCGTGGTGCTGGAGTTGCGCTAGGGCGATTCGCGCTTGCGCGATCTGGCTCGTCATCCCGGCGCAGGCCGGGATCCAGTAGCGTCATGGTCGGATTTTCGCGTAAGGCAAAAGCGTCGCCTTTCAGCGCTCATGGTTTCATGCAGCGTGTCGTTACTGGATCCCGGCCTGCGCCGGGATGACGGTTTTGTCAGGCTTCGGCGAGCGTCGTTCCAATGTTTGCCGACACATGCGCTGGAAACACGACGGTGACGCCGAAGCCCCCGCCATCCAGGCCTTCGTGGATCTCGATCGCCGCCGCATGCGACTGCGCAATCCGCGCCACCAGCGACAGACCGATGCCGCTGCCGCGTTCGTTGCTCCCGGCCACGCGATAGAACCGATCGAAGATGCGCGGCCGATCCTCCTCCGTCACCCCCGGTCCGTTGTCCTGCACCTGCAGCTGCACCGCTGCCGCGACGCGCCGGCAACGTACCGCCACGCGCCCGCCCGGCGGCGTGTAGCGCAGCGCGTTGTCGAGCAGGTTGCCGATCAGGATGCCCAGTTCGTCCACGTTGCCCTCGATCGGGCTGGGGCAGGTGTCCAGCGTGATGGACTGATGCTTGGCCGCCGCGATGGTTTCGAACTCGCGCGTCAGCATCGCCACCAGGTCGGCCAGTTCCAGCGGCACGCGCTCGCTGCTCGGGCGATCGGCCTCGAGCCGGGCCGAATCCAGCAGCTGCTGCGATAGCCGTGCGCTGCGCTCCACGCCTTTCACCAGTTGGCGCAGCGGCGCCTGCGCTTCCTCCAGGCTGCGCGAACGCAAGGCCACCTGCGCATGGGTCAGCAGGGCTGCCAAGGGCGTGCGCAACTCGTGCGCGGCCTCGGCCAGGAACTGGCGCTCGTGGTGCATCGCGCGGTCCAGCCGGGCCAGCATGCGGTTGAAGGATTCGACCAGCGGGCGGACTTCGTTGGGCAGGTCGTGGTCGGGCAGGGGTGTGAGGTCCAGCGTATCGCGTGCGGTGATGGCCTGGCGGATGCGGGTGATCGGGCGCAGCGACCAGTACAGCACGCGCTGGATCGCCACCGCGAGCACCAGCAGAAGCAGGGCAGTGGTGATCAGGCCGATGCGCACTCCCTGGCGCAGTTCGGCGGCGAGGTCGGCGGTGGGCTTGCCGACCTGCACCTGCACTTCGCCGCGCGCATCGGTGATGGCGAAGATGCGCCATTCCTCGCCGTCGATCGTGCGGGTGACGAAGCCGTCCAGGAAATCCGGGCGCAGCGGCACGCGGAACGGATCGAGCGAATGCACCACCAAATGGTGCCGGTCCTTGATCCACACCTGGAAGATCAGGCGGCCCAGCTTGCCGCGGTGCTCCGGCGGCGGCGCGGTGTGGGCCGGCAGGCGCAGGTTGGAGTTGCCGTCGAGGCGACTGACATCGGCCGGCATCGAGACCAGGATCTCGCGCCCGATGTCATTGAGGTTGCTGTCCCACAGGCCGGTGCGCTCCTTCGAAAAGCGTACGCCCAGGCAGGTGAGGGTGATGCCCCAGGCGACCACGAAGATCGCCAGCATCACGATGAACAGCCGCCGGCGCAGCGAGCGTATGCGCAGCGCCATCAGCGTTCCTCGCCCAAGCGGTAGCCGTAGCCGTGCACGGTGGCGATCACGTCGTCGCCGAGCTTGCGGCGCAGCTGGTGCACATAGACCGCGATGGTGTTGCTTTCGATCGCGCCCTGGCCGCCGTAGACCAGGTCTTCCAGCACGTCGCGCGCCACCGCGCGGCCCTGGCGTTCCATCAGCGCCAGCAGGGTGCGGTATTCGTGCGCGGCCAGGCGCACCGGTTCGCCGTCGCGGGTGACGGTGCGGCGCGCCGGATCGAGCGCGATGCCTTTCCAGTTCAGCACGGGCGCGACGCGGCCTTCGCTGCGCCGGATCACCGCGCGCAGGCGCGCCAGCAGTTCGTCGATCTGGAACGGCTTGACCAGGTAGTCGTCGGCGCCGGCATCGAGGCCGCGGATGCGCTCGCCCAGCTGGTCGCGCGCGGTGATGATCAGCGCCGGCGTGGTGTCGTAGCGCTCGCGCATGCTGCGCAGCACGTCCAGGCCGGAGCCGCGCGGCAGGCCCAGGTCGAGCAGGGCCGCCGTGTAGGCGTGGTCGGTGAGCGCGATGCGCGCAGCGGCGGCGTCGTGCGCGCAGTCCACGTGCCAGCCGTCCTGGCGCAGGGCCGCGGCGATGGCGTCGGCCAGCATGCGGTCGTCTTCGACTAGCAGGATATTGGGCAAGGTCCCCTCGCGGCCCGGCAGGGCGTGTCGTCAGTCATGCAGCCTAGGCTGGCGTCTTTAAAGAATTCTTAAATACGGATGGCCAGACTGCCATGCATCCGGCACGGTCCGCCTCCACTCCATGTGGTCTCCACCCCGCATGCGGACAAGGAAGTGGCCGGCACCCCTCCGCACGAGAGACGATGCCATGAGCGCCAACCCCAGCCGCTTGCCCATCGATGCGCCGGATACCGCCGCCGCGCCGGAACCCGGCCCGAAAGGCTGCGCGATGCGCCTGAGCGTGAATGGCCAGAGCCGCGCGATCCAGGCCGATCCGGACACACCCTTGTTGCGCGTGCTGCGCCAGGAGCTGGGCCTGACCGGCGCCGGCTTCGCCTGCACCAACGGACGCTGCAGCGCCTGCACGGTGCACGTCAACGACCGGCCGACCCGCGCCTGCCGCGTGCCGGTATACCTGGTGCAGGGCACGGAGGTCGTCACCATCGAAGGCCTGGCCGCCCGCGAAGGCCTGCCGCCGGGCCAGCTGCATGCGGTGCAGCGCGCCTGGATCGAGTACGGCGTGCCGCCGTGTCCCTGCCAGTCCGGCATGATCATGGCCGCCACCGCCCTGCTCATGGACAAGCCCGATCCGAGCCCGGCCGAGATCGAGGCCGCGCTGTGCCTCGACTGCGGTTGCGGTGCGCGTCCGCACGTCTTGCGTGCCATCCGCTCGCTGGCCGAGCGCATGCGTTCGTGGTGAGCCGCTTTCCCCAACCCCCCTGATCATCCCCACTGACTGGAGTTCCTCTATGCATCATCGTGCGCGTCGCGGTGCCCGTGCGTTGTCCATGCTTGTCTTGCTGTCCGGCAGCGGCGCCGCCTTCGCGGCGGACGACGGCTGGCATGTGATCGTCGGCGCCGGCGGGCTGGACCTGCCGCGCTATCCCGGCAGCGCCGACCGGCGCAGCCAGCTGGTGCCGATGCTCAGCGCGAGCTACGGGCGTTTCTTCCTCGGAGGTGCGCCGGGTTCGGGCTCGCCGGCCGGGCTGGGCATGTATTTCCACCAGGACCAGCAATGGCGTGCGGGTGTCTCGTTCGCCTATGACTTCGTGCAGCCGCGCAAGGAATCCGATGACCGCAGGCGCCTGCACGGGCTGGGCGATATCGACCGCACGGCACGCGCGACCTTGTTCGGCAGCTATACGGTCGATTGGTTCACGGTGCGCGGCAATGTATCGAGCGACGTGGGCGGGAAGGACCAGGGCACCACGGCCTCGTTCGATTTCGAAGGCAAGTATCGCTGGAACGACAAGCTCAGCTTCGTGGCGGGGCCTGGCGTGACCTGGGCCGATGGGAAGCACAACCGCACCTTCTATGGCGTGGACGAGGTGCAGAGCGTGCGCTCGGGTTATGCGGCTTATCGTCCTGGTTCCGGCATCGAGTCGTTGCGTTTCTCGCTGGGCGCCGATTATCGGTTAAGCGAACGGTGGACCCTCGGTGCGCGCGCGATTGCGGCACGCTTGCAGGGCGATGCGGCGGATAGTCCGGTGGTGGAGAAGCGGATGCAGAACACGTATGTGGCGTATGCCTTCTATCGGTTCTGATCGAGCCTCAATCTCCACGTTGGAGCCCTTCTCCCTCCGGGAGCACGCGGGGAGGGCACAGGGATGTGCCCGGCTTTGAGGAGCGAGGAAGGTGGCGGCAGCCGGACGAGGGTACGGGCGGAGCGGTGCGCATCACTCTTGCGCTCCGCCCGTACCTTCACCCCAACCCCTCTCTCCCACGGGACTACCTTCGGGCCGCCGGCGGGAGAGGGGCTTTTTAACGGACCGGTCGCTTGAACACCTTGCGCGCCTTCTCCACCTTCGCGCGGATCGCGCAGGTCTCGACGTGGTCGTCCACCAGCCCCATCGCCTGCATGAAGGCATACATCGTCGTCGGTCCGACGAACTTCCAGCCCTGCTTCTTCAGCGCCTTCGACAGCGCCACCGACTCATCCGAGGTGGCGATGGCCTGCGTCGGCGCCGGCCGGCCGCGCTCCGCTTCGTAGCGCCACAGATACGCTGCCAGCGAACCCTCGCTTTTCGCCAGTTCGACGGCATGGCGCGCATTGTTGATCACCGCCTCGATCTTGCCGCGGTGGCGGATGATGCCTTCGTTCTTCAAAAGGCGCTGCACGTCGCGCTCGGTGAAACGCGCGACGCGGTGGTAGTCGAAGCCGTGGAAGACGGCGCGGAAGTTTTCGCGCTTGGCCAGGATGGTGCGCCAGCTCAGGCCGGCCTGGAAACCCTCCAGGCTCAGCTTCTCGAACAGGCGGAAATCGTCGTCGACCGGAAAGCCCCATTCGGTGTCGTGGTAATGCATGAAATCCGGGGCGGAGGCGGCCCAGCGGCAGCGCGGCTTGCCGTCGGGGCCGGCGATGGTGTCGCTCATGCAGGGCGTCCTTGGATGTGACTGCCGGCGATCATGTCACTGCGGTCGTGCGCGGACCAGGTATTGCTCGACCATCGGCTTGCCCCATTGCTCGCCGGGCGCCTCCGAAACCAGGCGGAAGCCGACCTGTTCGTAGAGATGGCGCGCGGCATCGAGTCCCTTCACCGTCCACAGGTGGATTTCGCGGAAGCCTTGTTCGTCGCAGTAGCGCAGCACCTCGTCCAGCAGACGCCGGCCCACGCCGCGCCCCTGCATGCGACCATCGACGATGAAGGTGCGCAGGTGGGCGATGCCGGGACCCATGCCTTCGCCGTCGATCGCCACCGAACCGACCAGGCGCTCGCCGAGCATGGCGCGCCAGATCTGATTGCCGGGGCGGTCCAGGCGCGCAGTGACATCCGCCACCGCCGCCGCCACGCGGCTCTCGAATACCTGGCCGAAGCCCACTGCCGGCGCGTAGTAGGCCATGTGCAGCGCGGCGACTTCGCCGATCACGCCGGGCGCGTAGCCGGTCTCGATGCGGATTTCTTCCTGCGCCGGCGCAACGCCGAGGCGATGCGCACGCAGCGCATCCGCGTAGGCGGTGAGGCTGGCGCACACCGTATCCAGTTGCGCGGGTGCGAAGTGCGCGGCGGCGGAGCCTACCTGCTTGCGGGCGTAGGCGTCGACGGCGGCCAGCGTGCGGCGGCCCTTATCGGTGAGCATCAGCGGCTTGCAGCGCGCGTCGCCGCCGCTGCCCAGCACGGTGATCTCGCCAGCGTCGGTGAGCTTGGTGAGCAGGCGGCTGACGCTGGACTTGTCCAGGCCCAGCAGCTCGACCAGGTCGACGGCGGTGAGCGTGCCGCGCCGGCCGAGTTCGACGATGGCATGCACGGCGGAGGGCGAATAAGTGGTGCCGGCCAGGGTGGGGCGGAGGAAGCCCCATTCGCGCGCCATCTGGCGCGAGGCGGCGCGGATGCGGTCGATGAGATCGGTCATGGTCGGCATGTTTCGGTTATTGGTTGCAATGTGCAACTTTTATTCCGCTGTGCTGGAATTGGCAAGTGTTTGCCGCAAATCATTGATAAAGCTGCATCCAAGAGGGATAGCTCAGGAGGGCGAAGTCGATCTGTTGGCTTGTCTCTTATTTTATCCGGCATATATTGACTGAATGTGATTTGCCCGGGTATATATGCCATTCCCCTCAGGAATCGATTCCCATGCCTTCCCCCACTCATCCGCCGGAAACCACTCATCATCCCGCCACCTCAAGCCGCGGCATCCGCCTGCTCGATCGCCACTGGGCCTGGCTGGATGCGCAACCGATCGGCGCCGGCGCCACCTTGCGCCGCCTGGTCGCGCGCGCCCGTCGCGACATCGACGGCTGTTACCGCAAGGCCGCGGCCAAGGAGGCCTGCTACTTCCACATGCGCGACGCGGCGGGCGATCGCCCACAGTTCGAAGAGGCGGCGCGCGCGCTGTTCGCCGACGACTATCCGCGCCTGCGCCAGTGCATCGCCGCCTGGCCGGACGACGTGCGCACCCGCATCGAAGCCATGCTCGTCGTCGCGTTTGGCGCGGTCTGATGGACCGCGCCAAACGCAAGGCCCTGATCCAGGCCTACAAGCTGGCCTTCCCGCCGATGGGCATCTATGCCATCCGCAACCTCCGCAGCGGACGCGTGCTGATCGAGCAGAGTGCCAACACGACCGGTGCGCTCAACCGCCAGCGCACCCAGTTGCGCTTGGGGCTGCACCGCATCCGCGATCTGCAGCGGGACTGGCGCGAGCTCGGCGAGGACGCGTTCGCGTTCGAGGTGCTGCAGGCGCAGGAGCCACGCGCCGAACCGACCTTCGACTACACCGCCGAACGCGAGGCGCTGCTGCAGTCGTGGCGCGAATGCATCCCGCCCGGCTCGAAAGATTCGTACCTGTAACTACGAGGCGCAGTGACGCGCGCGTCGCGGCGTGAAGACGACGTCGAGTGTGATCTGAGTCGCGGTTATGTCACATCCCTGTGCGAGTCTGCGCGTCCCGCAGGTTCCAGTACGTAAGAAGAAGGGGATGGCTGGTGTCCATCGAACTCGATCAGGCCGACATCGATACGCTGCGCAACATCCACACCGGCCGGCTGAAGATCGTGGAAACGCGCCGCGCCGCACGGCTGATGCTGATGGGCTATCTCGCCCCGCTCGAAGCCGGTTGCGCCGCGCTGGCGCCGGCAAAGACGGAACGCAACGGCAAGCAGGTGCCCCTGCGCATCACCTACGGCGGCACGCGCCTGCTGGCGCGCTTCCGCGGCGACGGCGAGCACGGCGGCGAGGACGGCCCGGCGCCGCGCCCGGTGCGCGCCGCCGGTTGAGCGCTCATTCGAGCGATACCGCGCACTCGATGCCTTCGCGCGCCATCTTGGCGTAGGGGCAGATGCGCTCGGTATTGCGCACCAGTTCCTGCGCGATGGTGCGCTCCACGCCGGGCAGGCTGATGCGCACCCTGGCGATCAGGGTGAACAACCCATCCACCGGATCGCGGCCGAAGGTGACCGCGGCGGTGACTGCCGCATCCGGGATCGCCACGCCCGCGCGCGCGGCCAGCAAGGTCAGCGCGCCATGGAAGCAGGCGGCGAAGCCCGCCGCGAACAGCTGTTCCGGATTGGTGCCTTCGCCTTCGCCGCCGAGTTCCTCCGGCATGCGCAACTGCAGGTCGAGCCGGCCATCGTCGGAGCGGGCCAGGCCGGAGGCGCGCGCATGCGCGGCCTCGCCGCCGGTGACGCACACCGTGCCGGTATACAGCGGATGGAAATCTTCGCCGTAGTACTTGTCGAGCAGCGAAGTGGGCGGGCGTTGCGGCTTGGCCATGGCGGGACTCGCGAAAGGCGGTGACGGCATCATGCGTCGGGGGTCACGCGCGGCGGAAGTGGCCGGGTCCGTTCCAGGCCGTAGCGCGTATAGATCCACAGGAACACGAAGAAGCCGAAGTAGCCGGCGGTCATCAGCCGGCCGAAGGCGTTCTCCCAGCTTGTCACGTCCGCGCCGGGAAACCAGCGGGCAACGACCTCGGCGGTGACGCCCGCACCCACCGCGCCCAGGCCGAGGAAGCTCGCCACGAACACCGCCAGCGCCACCTTGAAGCCGGTGCCGCGATAGCGCACCGAACGCACCTGGCCATGGTCGATCCACGGCAGCAGCATCAGCAGCAGGATCGAGCCGAACATGGCGAGCACGCCCCAGACCGGCGTGCCGAAGTACGACGGGATCATGCGCAAGATCGCGTAGAACGGGGTGAAGTACCACTGCGGCTTGATATGGCTGGGCGTGACCAGGTTGTTGGCGGGCGTGAAGTTGTCGTGCTCCAGGAACCAGCCGCCGAAGGTGGGCGCGTAGAACACCACGAAGGCGGCCAGGGTGACGAAGAACACCGCGGCGAAGATGTCGTGGATGGTGTAGTAGGGATGGAAGGGAATGGCATCGATGGGCTTGCTGGCGTCCCAGCGGTTGCCTTTCGGGCCGTGCTTGACGTCGATGCCGTCCGGGTTGTTCGAGCCCACCTCGTGCAGCGCGAAGATATGCAGCACCACCAGCAGGAGCAGCACCAGCGGCAGCGCGATCACGTGCAGCGCGAAGAAGCGGTTGAGCGTGGCGTCGGCCGGCAGGTAGTCGCCCATGATCCACTCGACCAGGCTGTGGCCGATCACCGGCACGGTGCCGAACAGCGAGATGATCACCTTGGCGCCCCAGAACGACATGTTGCCCCAGGGCAGCACGTAGCCCATGAAGGCCTCGGCCATCAGTACCAGGAAGATGATGCTGCCCAGGAGCCACACCAGTTCGCGCGGCTTCTTGTACGAGCCGTACATGATCCCGCGCAGCATGTGCAGGAACACGGTGACGAAGAACAGCGAAGCGCCGGTGGAGTGCATGTAGCGGATCAGCCAGCCCCACGGCACGTCGCGCATGATGTACTCGACCGAGGCGAACGCTTCGGCCGCGCTGGTCTTGTAGTTCATGGCCAGGAACAGGCCGGTGGCGATCTGGTTGACCAGCACCAGCAGGTTGAGGCCGCCGAAGAAGTACCAGAAGTTGAGGTTCTTCGGCGCGTAGTACTGCGTGTAGTGCTTGCGCACCAGGGCACCCAGGCCGGGCGCCCGTTCGTCCACCCAGTCGCGCAAGCGTATCAGCGTGGTCATGGCGAAACCCTTCGACGGGCGGGCTGCGCGCATCGCGATGCCGGTGCGATGCGCGCAACACGCGCGATCATGCCGACTGCGCGAACTCAGAACGGTCGAACCAGGTCTGGAAGTTCACCGAGCCGAGGCGCGCGCCGGACGCCGGCAGCAGCGACTCCTCCTGCAGGACGGCGCCGAAATAGCGCGCGTTGACGTCGGTGTACACCTGGTGCGGATCGTGGGTCAGGGTGAGGAAGCGCTCGACCAGCGCATCGAGGCCGAACGCATCGGGGCCGGCGATCTCGACCATGCCGTTCACCGGCTTGGCCAGCGCGACGTCGGTTACCGCGTCGGCCACGTCGTCCGAGGCGATGGGCTGGATCAGCGCGGGCGACACGTGCACCTGGTTGTCCCTGGCGGCGGACTTGATGATGCCGCTGAGGAACTCGAAGAACTGGGTCGAGTGGACGATCGTGTAGGGGATGCCGGATTCGCGGATGATCTGTTCCTGCACCACCTTGGCGCGCATGTAGCCGCTGTCCTTGAGCCGTTCGGTGCCCACCACCGACAACGCCACGTGGTGCTTCACACCGGCTTTCTTCTCCGCCGCGGCGAGGTTGCGACCCGCGGTCTGGAAGAAGTCGAGCACCGCCTGGTCCTCGAAGGACGGCGAATTGGCCAGGTCGATGACGATGTCGGTGCCGGCCATCGCGGCATCCAGGCCTTCGCCGGTAAGAGTGTTGACGCCAGAGGCAGGGGAGGCGGCGATGGCCTCGTGCCCGCGCTGGCGCAGGCGCGCGACGACCTTGCTGCCGATCAGTCCGGTACCGCCGATGACCAGGATTTTCATGGGAATGCTCCGTCGAGGGCGCCGGTGGCGCGTCGAGGTGATGCTAGGCAGGGCGGTATCGGACCGGTAGGCGCGGCGATGGGCGCATGGTGTTGCGCGTGACGCATCAATCGGAGCGCCCACCTTTGCCTCAATCCCCCCGTCATTCCGGCGCAGGCCGGAATCCAGTAGCGACAAGCTGTATGCCGTGCAGAGCGTTGCAGGAGCTGCTCTTCGGCTCTTCGGCGACAAGCGAACGTTGTCGCCACTGGATTCCGGCCTGCGCCGGAATGACGGTGGGGGATGTGGTGGGTTATCCCGGCAGCGATAACGCCGGCGAAAGCCCGCTGACATACAGCAGATCCAACGCCCGCACCGCCTCCGTCATGTAATCGATGAACACCCGCACCCGCGTCGGCAGCTGCTGCCGGCTGAGGTAGCACAGGTAGTGCCCGCGGTCGTCCGGCGCGTACTGTGCCAGGCAGGCCACCAGGCGACCCTCGCGCAGGTAGTCGCAGACCAGGTAGCCGGGCAACTGCGCAATGCCTTCGCCGCGCAGCACGCTCTCCAGCACCAGGTCGATATCGTTGAAGGAGCAGCGCGACGGCGGCACCAGCTTGCGCTTCTGCCCATCGAGCTTGAATTCCCAGTCGGCGATGCGGCCCGCGACCGTCCGGTAGTTGATGCATCCGTGTGCGGACAGCTCGTCGACATGGCCAGGCAGGCCATGCGCCTGGACATAGGCGGGCGCCGCGCAGACCAGCATCTGCATCGGCACCAGCCGCTTGGCGATGACCTGGCTGTCTTCCAGTTGCCCGTCGCGAAAGGCCACGTCGACGCGGTCGGAAGTGAAGTCGGTCAGCCGGTCGTCCAGCAGCAGGTCGATGGCGATCTCCGGATAGCGCGCGCGGAAGCCGGCCAGCAACGGCGCCACCACGCGGCGCCCGAAGCCCACCGTCGCGCTGATCCGCAACTGTCCCTTCGGCGGTCCCTCGCGCAGTTCGCGCATTTCCTCCAGCGCCTGCACGATGCGCTGTACGCCCGGGTGGCAGTTGCGGAAGAACATCTCGCCCTCGCGGGTCAGCGAGGTGCTGCGGGTGGTGCGCTGGAACAGCCGTGCGTCCAACTGCGCCTCCAGCTTCTGCACGCTGCGGCTGACCGCGGAGCGGCCCACGCCCAGGCGGTCCGCCGCGCGGGCGAAGCTGCCCTCGGCGGCCACTGCGATGAAGGCGACCACGCCGGCGTAGCTGGCGGTGAAGCTGGAGGCGAGGGCGTCGGCCTCGTGCTGCGGTTTGTCGGAGAAATTCAGGGTCATGCGCGGCTGGCCTCGTGGATGGGATCCGGGCGGATGCCGGCGCGCGCGCCGGCCGGTCCATGCACCCCAGTCGTATGAGGCGGGGCGTTTGTGACATCGCTGCCGGAACCGGCGCCTAGCGGCTGCCCAGCCGCTGCTCGATGCGCCGGTCCGGAATGAACCACATCGCCGCCACCACGGCGTACAGCACACAGGACACCACCGGTTGGCGGAAGGCGATGGCGGTCGCCGCGACATGGATGACGATCGAGCCTGGGGTCTTGCGGTCGGCGCCGAGCACCTTGCGCAACTCCGACTGCTCGCCGCCGTTGGCGGCGGTCAGCACGCGCGCCAGCAGCCCCCACGACAGCGCGGTGAGCAGCAGGGTGACACCGTAGAACACGGTGGGCACTGCCGCCGGTCCCGGTTGCGCCTTGTTGAGCCAGGCGGTGGAGAACGGGAACAGCGACAGGCAGAACAGGAAGAACAGATTCGCCCACAGCACCGTGCCGTTGACCCGCCGGACCAGCTGGAACAGATGGTGGTGGTTGGTCCAATAGATGCCGACGTAGACGAAGCTGAGGATGTAGCTGAGGAAGACCGTGCCGTCCTCAAGCAGCGCGGCCCAGCTGGCCGCGGCCGGCACGTGCAGTTCCAGCACCATCACCGTGATCACCACGGCGATGACGCCGTCGGTGAAGGCTTCCAGTCGTCCCTTCTCCATGTGCTCGCCCTCGGCCCGGTCCCGCTGCGCATGATTGGGCAGAACGCCACGGCGCATTGGTGCACTTCGGGCAACGCGCTATGTCCCTGGCCATACCTGCCGGCGCCGCGGGCGCCGGCCTAGCATCGCCAGGCATGGTCGCGAGCCTTCCATCGCCATCGAACACCGGCATCGCCCGCTCGAGGTAGCGCATGAATATCGTTGTGGTAGGTGGTAACGGACTGGTCGGCCGCAACGTGGTGCGCCGGCTGCGCGCGAAAGGACACGCAGTCACCGCCGCCTCGCGCGCCACCGGCGTGGACATCGTCACCGGCGCAGGCCTGGCGCACGCACTGGACGGCGCCGAGGTGGTGGTCGACGTGAGCAACTCGCCCGTGCTGGTCGGCGAGGCGCCCTGCGAGTTCTTCAAGGCGGCGATCGCCAACCTGCTGGCCGCCGAAGCCGCCGCAGGCGTGCGGCATCACCTGGCGCTGTCGGTGGTGGGCACCGAGCGGCTCGACGACAGTCCGTACTTTCGCGGCAAGAAGTTCCAGGAATCCCGCATCCGCGATTCCGGCATACCGTTCACCATCGTCCATGCGACGCAATTCTTCGAGTTCCTGCTGGACATCGTCGAGGTCAGTGTCTACGACCAGGCGTTGCGCCTGGCGCCGGCGTACATCCAGCCGGTGGCTTCGGCCGACGTGGCCGCCTGCCTGGCCGAACTGGCGCAGCGTCCCGCGCTGAACGCGACGATCGAAATGGCGGGGCCGGAGCGGGAGCGCATGTCGGAGATCATCCAGCGCTTCCTGACCCAGATCGAAGCGCCGTACGAGGTGATCACCGACGCGCTGGCGCCTTACTTCGGCGCGCGCCTGCAGGCCGATTCCCTCCTGCCCGGCGCGAAAGCGCGCACCTGCGTCACCGACTTCGGCGCATGGCTGGGGCAGTCCGAATACTGGGGCGCCGACTGGTGAGCGCATTGGTGTCCGCCGTGCAACACCGTGCGCCGCCGCGCATGCCTACCCGGCGCGATGGGCCTGTTCCAGTCTCCCGGCGGCAACGCCACGCATTCCCCCACTACCGAGGATAGGCCATGAGCCAGCGCATCAATTACCAGCAGCAGGCGCCCGAGCTGTTCAAGAAGTTCGCCGATTTCAGCAACGCCCTCGAACATGGTTCGATCGAGCGGCCGATCCACGACCTGGTCAACATCCGCGCCTCGCAGCTCAACGGCTGCACCTTCTGCCTGGACATGCACGTGAAGGAAGCCACCCTGCACGGCGAGCGCACGCTGCGCTTGTACCACGTCGCCGCCTGGCGCGAATCCACGCTGTTCTCGCCGCGCGAGCGCGCCGCGCTGGCCTGGACCGAAGTGTTGACCCACCTGCCGCGCGAAGGCGTGCCGGACGAGATCTACGAGCGCGTGCGTGCCCAGCTGTCGGAGCAGGAAATCACCGAGCTGACCTACCTGGTCATGGCGATCAACGCGTGGAACCGCATCAACGTGGCGTTCCGTCCGCAGCCGGGCGGCTTCGACAAGTTCCTCGGCCTGGACAAGGCCGGGCTGACCTGATCCTTCATCGGCAACCGAGGAAAAACCCATGACCGTTTGCAGAATCCTGGCAGCGCTGCTGCTGACCGTCGCCGGCGCCGCCGATGCGCAGGAAGCCGCGCATCGCCCCGACGCCCCGCATGCCAGCGTCGCCACGCTGATGACCAAGGCGTTGAGCGATTACCCCGGCAAGGAGGCGATGATGATCACCGTCGACTATCCGCCCGGCTCGGTCGATCCGGTGCATCGGCATCATGCGCATGCCTTCGTGTATGTGCTGGAGGGCTCGATCGTGATGGCGGTGAATGGCGGCAAGCCGGTCACCTTGAAGGCCGGAGATACGTACTATGAAGGGCCGGACGACGTGCATACGGTCGGGCGCAATGCGAGCCAGACGGAGCCCGCGAAGTTCGTGGTGGTGTTGCTGAAGGACAAGGGTGCGCCGGTGTTGACGCCGGTGCATTGATCCCTTGGCAGGCGTAGGTTGGGGTGAGCTGCAGGCGAACCCCAACATCGAGGCATTCCCCAATCGCATGCGCGTTGGGGTTACGGGCTGCATCAGCAGCCCGCCCTCCGGGCCATCCGCTACACGGATGTTCGCTACGGCATCCTGCCTTCGCAGTCGCCTGCGGCTCACCCCAACCTACGCCATTGCCGCGGCGTCAGAGCGGAGTCAGCAGCTCGACACCCAAGCCGGCCGCCACTCCAGCCAGCTTTTCCGGATTGCGCTGCACGAATACATCCGTCACGCGCTCGCCATCGATCTCGATCGCCAGCACCGATTCCAGCTTGCCGCCGATGTAGCGCAGGATCGCCAGCTTGCCGTTGACCGTCGCCATGTCGATGCGCAGATCGCTCTTGAAACGCAGCTTGCCCGCATAGAGCAGCTGCGCGATGCGCCGGCCACCAGGCATCGGCCTGGGAAAGGCGGTGGTCCTGCCGCCGCCGTCGCCGACCAGCTCCGCGTCGTCGGCGAGCAGGGCGGTGAGCAGCTTGAATTCGCCGTTCGCCATCGCCTGCGCGAAGCGCCGCACGATGCGCAGGTGCGCTTCGGCGGATACCGTGTAGCGTGGGCGGCCGTCCTGCAGCTGGGCCTTCGCGCGGTGCACGATCTGGCGCACGCCGGCCTCGTTCTTGTCGATGATCCGGGCGATCTGGGGATAGTCGACCTCGAACACCTCGCGCAACAGGAAGGCCGCGCGCGCCTCGGGCGACAGCCGCTCGAGCAGGAGCAGCAGGGCGACCGACACTTCGCTGGAGCGCTCCTGGACCTGCTCGGGGGTATCCGGTCCCTCGGTCAGCACCGGCTCGGGCAGCCACATGCCGACGTAATGTTCGCGCCGCGCCTTCAGCGCGCGCAGGCGATCGATCGCGGTGCGCGTGGTGGCGGTCACCAGCCAGGCTTCCAGGTTCTCGATCAGCGACTGTTCGGCACCATGCCAGCGCAGCCACACGTCCTGCACCACGTCTTCCGCATCGGCCACGCTGCCGAGCATGCCGTACGCGATGCCCTGCAGGCGCGGCCGCAGCGCGTGGAAGACGGCATTGAGATCATTGGTGGCCATGCGCAGCGGTACCCCTTACGTTGGAGCGATCCCTCGCCCGTCACCATGAAGCGCCACCGCGCATTCTCACCCGGAAGCGGCCCCGTCACTGGTGCTCGCGCGGAAACACGGTAGCGCCTTGCGCGGGGCTACAGCGCGGCGGCATCCGCGTTCACGCTGTCGGCCCTGACACTACGGCACGCATCGGGAGACGATCATGCGGCCCATCACGCGAATTCTGCTGCAAACCACCATTGCTTACGAGTCCGACGATTGGCATATCGGCCGCTTCGGCCTGCTGCGCGAGTACCTTGCCGGCCTGCGCGACGACGCGGGCCTGCCTCTGTACGAGGTGACCGCGCGCGATCGCGATCCCCCGGGCAGCCCCGATCGCGTGCTGTCGCAACTGGACAGTTCCGGCTACGACGAACTGTGGCTGTTCGCGGTCGATACCGGCGACGGCTTGACGGCCGCCGACTGCCAGGGCATCAGCCGCTTCCGCCGGCGCGGCGGCGGCCTGCTGGTGGCGCGCGACCACATGGACCTGGGCAGCTCGGTGTGCACCCTGGGCGGTGTCGGCGCGGCGCATTTCTTCCATTCGCGCCATCCGGAGCCGGACCCGTCGCGGCGTTGCATCGACGATACGGGCACCGCCAGCATCCTGTGGCCCAACTATCACTCCGGCGCCAACGGCGACTACCAGCGCATCGAGCCGGTGCTGCCGCTGCATCCGGTGCTGGCCGATCCGGAGGCGCCGGACGGCGCGTTGCGCTACCTGCCCGCGCATCCGCACGAGGGCGCGGTGGGCAAGCCCGAACACGACGCTTCGGCGCGGGTGATCGCCACGGGCCGCAGCCAGGCGAGCGGCCGCGTGTTCAACCTGGCGGTGGCGTTCGAGCCGTCGGCCGACGGCGGCCCCGCGATCGCCCAGTCCACCTTCCATCACTTCGCCGACTACAACTGGGATCCCTCGCGCGGCTCGCCCAGTTTCGTCTCCGAAACGCCGGGCGACGGACTGGCACGGGCGCCGGAAGCGCAGCGTTCGGTGCGGCGCTATGTGCGCAATCTCGCCTCGTGGCTGGCGGCGGCCGCGTCCTGACCTGTCATTCAACCCGTTCGGAGAACATCATGACCGTATCGTTCGCCAAGGACATCGCCCCGCTGTTTACCGACGGCGATGCGCGCTGCATGCGCGGCATGGGCGTCTATCTGCACGAGTACGACTACATGGCCGATCCCACCGGCGACGCCAGCTTCGCCGATCACGCCAATGCACGCCATGTGCTGGCGCGCCTGGACGGCAGCGTGAAGCCGCGGATGCCGCCGGGCGGTCCTGCGTGGAGCGAGGCGCAGCTCGCGCTGCTGGTCGCCTGGATGAGCGCCTGGCTGCCCTGACATCGAGTTGACACGCTCTTCGCCGCGGCCCAATGTTCAGCGCTTTCGCGGCGCGGAAACCGCCGCCGCGGCAAGGCCCATCAACGCAAAGGATTCGACGTGTCTTCTGTCATGACGCAAGCGGTGACTGCCCCGCTGACCCAGGCGGCGATCTTCCTGGTGGTGACGCTCAAGCCGGATCCGCGCGGCGACGAGGCGGTGCGCGCGCTGTGCGCCGACCTCGCCGGCGTGGCGCGCTCCATCGGCTTCCGCTACCCGGAGCGCCAGCTCACCTGCGTCACCGGCTTCGGCTCGGCGGCGTGGGACCGCCTGTTCGGCCAGCCGCGGCCGGCCGAGCTGCACACCTTCCGCGAGATCAACGGCGCGCACCATGCGCCCTCCACGCCGGGCGACCTGCTGTTCCATATCCGCGCCGGCCAGATGGACCTGTGCTTCGAGCTGGCGACCGAGATCATGGCGCGGCTGGGCGAGTTCGCCGAGGTGGCGGACGAGGTGCATGGTTTCAAGTACTTCGACGCCCGCGACCTGCTGGGCTTCGTCGACGGCAGCGAGAATCCGGTGGACCAGGATGCCGTCGCCGCCACCATCGTCGGCGACGAGGATGCCGCCTTCGCCGGCGGCAGCTACGTGATCGTGCAGAAGTACCTGCACGACCTGAAGGCGTGGAACGCGATCCCGGTCGAGCAGCAGGAAAAGATCATCGGGCGCAAGAAGTCCTCGAATATCGAACTGGCCGACGAGGCCAAGCCCAGCTACGCGCACAACGTGCTCACCGTGATCGAGGAGAACGGCGAGGAGCTGGACATCGTGCGCGACAACATGCCGTTCGGCGAGGTAGGCAAGGGCGAGTTCGGCACCTACTTCTGCGGCTACGCGCGCTCGCCGTCGCGCATCGAGCGGATGTTGGTGAACATGTTCGTCGGCCGCCCGCCGGGCAACTACGACCGCCTGCTCGACGTCAGCCGGGCGATGACGGGGACGCTGTTCTTCGTGCCGTCGGCGGATTTTCTGGATGGGCTTTAATAAAGCTCCTCTCCCTCTGGCGGCCCGAAGGTAGTCCGTGTGGGAGAAAGGGGATGAGGGTACGGCCGGAGCGCAAGCGTGACGTGCACTGCTCCGCCCGTACCCTCATCCGGCTGCCGCCACCTTCTCCCGGAGGGAGAAGGGTTCCACCTTGAAGGTTGTGGAATAACGGTAGCGTCTGTACGCAGCGCGACGTAGAGCCCCTCTCCCTCCGGGAGAGGGGTTGGGGTGAGGGTACGGCCGGAGCGCAAGCGTGACGTGCACTGCTCCGCCCGTACCCTCATCCGCCCGCCGCCACCTTCTCCCGGAGGGAGAAGGGTTCCACCTTGAAGGTTGTGGAATAACGGTAGCGTCTGTACGCAGCGCGACGTAGAGCCCCTCTCCCTCCGGGAGAGGGGTTGGGGTGAGGGTACGGGCGGAGCGCAAGAGTGATGTGCACCGCTGCATCCGCCCCCTCATCCGCCCGCCGCCACGCTCTCTCCCGCGAGGACTACCTTCGGCTCGCCGGAGGGAGAAGGGCTCCAACGGGAAGATTCATGACGCCCCCGCTCGAGCGCACATGCGCGGCAGCTCGCTCCAACGCGGGCAGTACGGCTTCAAGCTGGCAGGGCTCGTTTGCAGTGCAACCCATCGGCGTAAGCGGCAACGTCACCGGCGCCGCTGCTTCATCCAGCGGCCGCAGCTCGCGCAACTGATCCAGGCTCTGCGCCTGGTAGAACAGCCGCACATAACGCTTGCCTGCATGGTCCTTCCACAGCTCGATCCCGAGCGCCCCGCCGATCGGCGGATCGTCCTTGGCATAGCCGGCCAGCTGGAAATGCAGGCCCAGCACGGAGGCCAGCGCCACGATGTTGTTGTCGCTGCCGACCAGCACGTTGAGGCGCGGCGCATGCTCGTTGCGCAGCACATCGAGGAGATGGCGGCTCATCGTCGAAGCCACGCGTTCGGCCATGTAGTCAGGGCGGGCGTGGATATCGAACAGCAGCGCATGCAATTGCGAGAGCTGCCGCAGCCGTTGCGCATCGGTGCGGCCCCAGCCGACTTCCGGCAGCGGGCGGCCTTCGGCGTAGGCCATCAGGATGACTTCGGCGGTGCCCGAGGTGGTGGCGATCGGACCGGTCAACTGCATGCGTCCCGTCTCCGGCGCCAGCGCCAGGCTGCCATGCCATTGGCCGGGCGAGCACCAGTCCGGATCGTGGGCGCCGCCACAGCCCATCACCTGCGCCATCGCCGCCAGCGCATCGGCGTGCGGCGCGGTCAGCGCATCCGGGCCGCCGGTGGCACGCTGGATCGCGGCGACGGCATCGGCGGCGTTCCAGTCGGCGGTCTTCGCTTCGATCGGATGGAACAGCGGATCCTCGCTGCCCTTCGGCTGGTGGCCGATGGCGATAGGGCAACCCGGCGCAAAGCCTTCCGCCAGCGCCGCGGCGCTGTCGATGGTGCGCTGGTCGGTATTGGCCCAGAACCACAGCTGCGCCGCGGGTGGGCAGCCGCGAGGCTTGAACAGTCCCAGCGCCGCGAGGCGCTGGCGATCGTAGCTGCCCATCAGCTTCACACCGGCCATGCCGTGCGGCGTCAGCTGGCTGGGGGCCTGTTGCCACGCGGGCCACGGCTTGCCCGTGGCTTCGTCCAGCTGGACCTCGCCGGGCAGCGGCGTGCGCACGCCGTGGCGATACAGCAGGACGACACGTTCCAGTTGCATGCCTGCTGCGGCGGCACCGGCCTGGGCGCAGACCAGCGCCAGGCCCAGGCCCAGCAACAGCCGCCCCGCGACGTGCGGCAGCCGGGAGGACATCGTGGTCTGCATCGTCATCGCATCGGTTCCCTGGATGGGGCGCCCCGCACCGGCCGGCGCGGGGCGTCCACGCCTCAGAAGTTGTAGCTGAGGTTGAGCATATAGATGCGGCCCGTCTCCAGATACGCGCCGTCCGCGCCCGGATCGTAGGCGAGATAGCGGCGCGACTTGCCCTGGGTCTCGTGGAAAGTGCTGTTGTCCAGCAGGTTCTTCACCGCCAAGCCGACATCGAAGCCGTAGGGCAGGTGATAAGTGGTGTTGAGGTTCAGCGTGCGCGTCGGCTGCAGGTAGTAGTCCAGGCCGTTGCCGGTGAGGCCGAGCAGCTGCAGGCCGGTGTAGTTGTAGGTCAGGTCGGCGCGCAGGCTGCCGTCGTCGTAGAACAGGCCGAGGTTGTACATGCGCTGCGGCGCGCGCGGCAGCCAGGTCTTGCGGCCGTCGTGGTCGGGGCGCTGGCTGTCGGCCGAGCTGTGCTGCAGGGTGAGGTTGGCGTTCGCGCCGAAGTGGCTCCACACGCCGGGCAGTTCGACGAACTGGCGGCGGCCGGCCAGCTCCAGGCCGTACAGGCGGGCGGTACCGCCGTTCTCCGGCGTGGTGACCGGGATGCCGTCGGTGATCACCGTGCCGGTGGGTACGTTGCCGCCCAGCGTGCTGTCGTTGCTGGTGGCGGACTGCGAGGTATAGATGAAGTTGCTGATGCGCTTGTAGTACGCCGCGGCGCTCAGCACGCCACCCTGGGCATCGTAGAACTCGGCGGAGAGGTCGAGGTTGTCCGCGGTGCTGGGCTTGAGGTCCGGGTTGGGCTTGGAAATGCCCAGCACCTGGCCGGTGATGTCGTCGATCGAATAGGTGGTCTGGCCGGAGATCAGGCCGAACGCCGGGCGGCTGAAGCTGCGGCGCAGCGAGGCGCGATACACGCTCAGTTCGTCGGGGCGGTAGTTGAGGCTGATGCCCGGCAGGAACTCGCCGTAGCTGCGGCCCATGCCGACGAAGCGGCCGGTGGCGTCGTCGCCGTTGGACTGCCAGGAGTCCGCCGAGTAGTGCGTGCGCTCGTAGCGCATGCCCGGCAGCACGCTCAGTGCGCCGAAGCGCAGCGTGGTCATGACGTAGGCGGCGTAGATGTTCTCGCGGCTGGAGGTGGTGTTGGCGTCGTAGTCGTTCGCGGTGTAGTTGCCAGCGCCATTGGGATCGTTGACGTACTTGTACGGCACCGCCTGCGCCAGAACCCAACTGCGGTCGATCAGCTTGAACGGCCCGGCATAGCGACCATCGAACGCGCCATGGACCACCTGGCCCGGCAGCGCGCCGAGGGTGGGGCCGCCCGGCGCGGTGGACGGATACTTCGGGCCGCCGAAATACGGGCCGCCATAGATAAAGTTGTTGTCGTCGTGGAAGAACGGATGGTCGTAGGCGTCGCGCTTGGAGGTGTCGCCGGACAGGCCGAGCTTCACGCTCTCGACCGGGCCGTCATCGAAACGATAGGTCGCGTCGGCGTGCGCATTGACACGCGTATCCGTGCTGCCGGCATCGTGGCCCTGCACCTTCCAGAAGCTGTTGGAATTGAGGCTGTAGAAGTAGTTCTTCAGCGCGGCGGAGCTGCCGGCGATGCTGGGCCAGGTCGGGTCGCTCAGGTCGAAGTTGAACTGGCCGGCCGGCACCGCGCCGTACAGGCTGGCCTCGAGTAGTTGGGCCGCTTGCGCGCGCCGTAGCCGTACGACGTGCCGTAGTCGATGTCCCAGCCATCCACCGCGCTGCTGCCGCCGAGCTGCAGCGCGGCGGTCTTCTCGCGCAGGTCGCGGGTATTGAAATAGCCGCCGCGCTGCGCGTTCGCCGCGTTCGGGTTGCGCGCGGAAGCCTGGTTCTGTTCGCCCTCCACGCTGTACACGCCATAGATGGCACGTGCGTACAGCGACGTGGTCTCGCCGTGCCAGTCCAGGGAGGCGTTGGCGCCGTAGCGCTTGATCCGGTTGGTGTAGAGGCTGTACTTGTACTGCGAGCTCTGCAGCGGGCCGGCAGTGCTGAGGTCCGGATTCCTGGCCTGGGCCGGATCGACCGGCTTGTACGAGGCATTGGGCGCGACCGCTTCGGCCGCGTTGTCGTTCTTGCCGTAGTAGGCCGCGACATAGAGGCCGAGCGACTGGTCCGCGCCGAAGCGGCGCGCGAATTCCTGCTGCACCGTGCCGCCCTTGTTGGACACACCCAGGTCCGAGGCCAGGCTGTTCATCTGTCCCTGCACGGTGGTGCGCGCGTAGCCGTCCTTGCCGAAGTCGAACGCGGTGGGCGTGCGCATGTCGATGCTGCCGCCGATCGAGTCGCCGGGCAGGTCCGGCGTCGGCGCCTTGGACACCTTCACCGACTGGATGCCGAACGGCGCGAGCATGTTCAGCGAGATGGCACGCGTGGAGGCATCGGTCTCCGGCAGGGCGAAGCCGTTGAGGGTGTAGGCGTTGTAGCTGGAATCGAGGCCGCGGATGGTCACGTACTCGTTCTCGCCGGTGGCGGCCTGGCCCAGATGCATGTCGCTGTAGGCGGACAGGCCCGGCATGCGCGCGACCACGTCGGCGATGTTCGCCGACGGCACCGCATTCATCTCCTGCTTGCTCATCACGGTGTTGACGCTGACCGAGAGGCGCTGTTCGTCGATGGTGCCGATCTGCGGCATGGAGTCCGCACTGACGCTGACGGCGGAAAGGGTCTTCGGGTTCTTCTCGGCATCGTCGTCGGTGGCGTGGCCGGCGGGGCTGAGGGCCAGCCCGAGCAGGATCGAGGCGGCGAGCAGGTGGTGGCGGTGCAGGTGGCGCATGGGGATGGCTTCAGTAGGGGGAAGTGGGCAATAAGCAAGCCGCTCCCGTGCCGCGCTGGCGCGGCCGGTGCGATCAGGCGTGAGTGGTGCGCTTGCGTGCGCGAAGAGTCAGGGCGCGAGGTCGGCCTCGCTGCAGCGCAAGCCGGCAAATTGCGGATTGCAGCGTGCGCGCCGGTGGCCGGGGAAGCCGACGACATAGCCATGGGCGGCGGCTTCGCCGTCGGGGTAGTCGGTGCTGAGCAGCTGCGCGCCGCTGGCCAGCATGGCGTCGCGCCGGGTGCCGTCGTTGCGCAACGGCTCTTTCAGGTCGGCGTCGGTGCGCGTGCGCACCAGGTAACCCTGCCTGACCAGGCGCGCGATGTCTTCCGCGGGGCCGTCATTGAGTTCGGTGAAGGCGGCATCGTCGCCGCCGGGCGTGGCATTGGTGAACAGCACGCGGCCGCGCAGCGATGGGTGGCCTTGCAGATAGGCGGGGCCGACATGGCGCTGGTCGAGCAGGAAGACGATCTTGCCGCGCGCGCTGTCCAGCGTGGGCCAGCCTTGCGCGCGGATGGCGGCGTTGAGCGTGGCGAACTTGCCGCGCACGTCGTCGGGCGCGATGTAGTCGTGGCGTGCGAATACCGAGCGGATCTCCGCATCCAGGGCATCCAGCGCCCGAGTGTCGAACGGCTCCGGCTGCACCGTGGGGAACGCCAGCTGCAGCGGCGTCTCCTCGGTTTCCAGCAGCACGAACAGCGGCAGGTGGCGCGGATGCGCCTGCGACCAGGCGCGCACTTCGCGCAGGCACGCGACCAGCGGCTGGCAGGTGCTGCGCTGGTCCAGGTCTTGGATGTGCATCACCTTGAAGCCGGGTTGGCGCATCACCTCGGGATCGGCGAACGGCGGATCGACCGGCAGGCCGGCCTTCGCCACCTGCTCGACGATGGCCGGGTGCGCATAGCGGCCGCCCTTGGCATCGGCGTACATGTCCAGCTCGATCTGGCGCACGCCGTCGTCGAACTGTCTGGTCAGCGGCGGATGGGAGTAATCGATCTTGGCGAACAGCTCCGGATCGGTGCGCTTCCACAACACCGCCTCGCTGGGCGCGATGCCGGCGTGATAGCTGTTGTGGCTGCCGATGTACTGCAGCTGGTTCATGCGCAGCGGCGCCGATTCGGCGGCGAGCGACGGCAGCACCACGGCCAGGGCGAGCAGCGCCGCGCAGGCATGCGTGGCGATGGCGAGCACGTCGATGCCGCGCCAGGCGCGGGCAGGGGAGGTGCGCAGCTCGAATGCGGGACGCGTAGCGGACATGGCAGTGCTCATTGGCGGAAGGGCGCGGCCGCGTCGGGGAGCGCGGCATGACACCATGGCGAATTGGATCGATCCAAGTCAGGGGATTCTAGAAACAGGCGTTTTGCAATCAGGTGACGGCAGTGTGAAGTCTTTTACTTGCGTCCGGACGTCCGAATGACACGGCTGTCATCTTGGCAAGGCGATCGATGACAGATGCGACCGGTGTGTGTCGATGGTCACGCAAGCGAAGCTGCGCAAAGGCAACGCCAACTTTCGCGTGACTGACGACCCGTGCGTGAATGCAGCGGCTCCCTTGGCTGCGGCGCCTGTCACGCTTTTCCCGGAGTGCGTTTCTTACCATCGCCGGCGCAGGGGGGAGCCACCTGGAGGTCGTCATGTTCCCCGGAATTACCGGTCGCGCCGCCGTGTCCGTCCTGCTCGCCTGTCTCACCTGGAATGCGTGTGCCGCGGCCGATGCGCCGACGCCGGGCACCGATTTCCTCGTGCGCGCCGATCCACCGGTGCCGCGTCCGTCGAGCCGGCCTTGCAGCGTGGAACTGGTGCGCATGACCACCAACGGCGTGGGCAAAGGCAACTTCGACTATTCGTCCCAGTCCTGCGGCAAGGGGCCGTGGGCGAAGGTGGTGCTGGAGATGGATTTCGTGCTCACCGACGACCAGGAGGAGCAGGGCCTGGCCTTGCCGCTGAACCTGTGGCTGAGCGGCGTGAACCTGTATTCCGGCAATGTCGCGCTGGCCGGCAACCACGTGCAGATGCAGCCTTGCTTCGAACTGTATTGCGGACATACGGAGCGTGACGTCACCGACTATCTCCCCCTGCTGGCCTACCGCAACGGAGCGCCGGCCCTGGAGGGCAACTGGGTAATCGGCGTAGGGCAGGAAGCCTATGTGCCCGCCCCGTACTTCGCCGGCATCGCCACCTTGAAGTTCTATCCGGCCACCGCTGCCGAGCCGGCGTCCGCCGTGCCGGATGCCATCTTCCCGCTCGGCGCCGCCGGCTTCAGGACCGGCAACTATTACGCCGTCGGCGCCCTGGCCGACCTGCGTGGAACGTCGGACCGCCTTGCCGCCAACTTCAATGTGTCCGGCCAGCAGACGCTGCCGCGCAATATCGAGCGCGCCTACCTCGACGTGATCGTGCGGCCGTCCACCTACCACTACGTGCCGACCACGGGTTCGACGCAAGGCCACGTGGAACCTCACGACGCCTGGTACAGCTGCCTGCCGGCGCCGCTGGCGGTGGTGTTCCCGCGCCTGCTGCTCGATGCGAAGCACAACTTCGCCGCGCATTGCATCGGCGGCGCCTTCCGCGAGGCGCAGGTGAGCATCGACCAGCAGCCGGCCGGCGTGGTGCCGTTGTATCCGGCCTACCCGAGCCTGAGCGAGAGGGACGCGAAACTGTGGCGGCCGGCGACGCAGCCGCAGGAGCTGCTGAACCTGCCGCACCGGGTGGACCTGAGTCCGTTCGCCGCGCTGCTCAGCAATGGCGCGCCGCATACCGTCTCGGTGCGCATCGCCAGCAACAGCGTGCCTGGGCTGACCAATAATCCGGTGGCCGGCGCGTGGGCTTCGGCGACGCTGCTGGTCTATCAGGACCGACGGGTGCAACAGGTGACCGGCATGCTTACGCGCAACGACCTGGCCGGACAGCCGGCGGTGCCGAAACAGCGCAGTACAGTGACGCGCGACCGGCAGGGCAATCTCAGCGGCAGCGTGGCCACCACGCTGAGCCGGCATTTCGTCATCGACGGCTATGTGAACGGGTCCAGGGGACGCATCCGCCATCGGGTGGAACGCTGGATCGGCTTCGACAACACCCAGGCGTTCAGCGTACCCGCCGAGCCGGTGGCGCCATTGCAGCGCAAGGTGTTGCAGAAGAGCATCACGCTGCGCAGCACGGAGACCGGCAAGACGCGTACCTATCTCAACGGCGTGCTGGCGGATGAGCACATCACCAACTACGGCTACCCGATATCCAGCTTCTACTACCTGTGGCGGGACCCCACCGTGGAACGCGAGATCAGGCGCCTGCGTCAGGACGTCGGCCTGCAGCTGGTGCATCGTGCCAACGGCAATACGGTCTACAGTTCGGTGACGCAGAACCTGACGGGTGCCGAACTCGATACCACGACCGGCCTGTTCCCGTATCGCGTGTTCACCAAGGTCAACGATCGCGGCGGTTGGCAGACCTTCCGCTTCAACGATTCCGTGGGCAGCTGCTACGACGCGATGCTGGCCACCCGCGACGGCAAGCTGGCGACGTGGGAGGAGGGCGCCAACTGCACGGACGGGCAGAACCGCCTGTCCTGGCGCAGCCGGCCGGACGGTTCGCCGGATGCGTTGGGCTGGCTGCCGTATCCGTAGCCCGTAGGTTGGGGTGAGCCGCAGGCGAACCCCAACAATGCGATGCGTTCGGATATGGCGATGTTGGGGTTCGCCCGCGGCTCACCCCAACCTGTGCGACGCATTCAATCCAGCGGCCGCACCCAGATATTGCGGAAGCTGATCGGCGCCGACGGATCGCCGTGCGCCTGCAGCTTGATCGGCGCATCGGTGTAGGCCTTGTACACGGGCTTGCCGATGTACAGCGTCTCGCCGGTCAGCCTGGTGTGGTTCTGCACCACGATGCCGTTGTGGAATAAGGTGACGTAGGCGGGCGATTGCACGCTGCCGTCGGCGGCAAACACCGGTGCGGTCCACACGATGTCGTAGGCCTGCCACTCGCCCGGCGGGCGCATGGCGTTGGCCAGCGGCGGCGTCTGCTTGTAGATCGCGGCGGCCTGGCCGTTGACATACGTCTTGTTGCGGTACGAATCGAGAATCTGCACTTCGTAGCCTTCGTCGCCGGGTCCGGTGGAAGCCACGAACACGCCGCTGTTGCCGCGCGCCTGGCCTTCGCCGCTGATGTTCTTCGGCACCTGCCACTCAAGATGCAGCTGGTAGTTCCTGAAGCGCCGTTTGGTCTGGATGTTGCCGGTGGTCTTGTCGACCGTCATCACGCCATCGTGGACTTTCCAGTGCGCGGGCGAGTGATCCTTCGAGGCTTCCCACTGGTCGAGCTGGTGGCCGTCGAACAGCACGATGGCGTCGGAAGGCGGCGCGGCGTCGCGCTGGCCCGGCGTCACCACCGGCGGCACCGGTTCCCATTGCTCGGTGGCCTTGGGATCGCCGGCCGGCGGTGCGTTCTGCGCCATGGCGACGCCGGTGGCGAGGGCGAAGGGGAGGAGGGCGAGAGCGAGGCGCGCAGTCATAAGCGGGTCCGGTGAGCGATCAGACGGTGCAGATCTTGTAGGCGTCGGCGAAGGCGGCGAACGGATCGGGCCCCGCCGGCATGAACTCGTGCGCGATGTAGCCCTGGTAGCCCAGGTCCGCGATGGCCTTGGCGACGGCGTGATAGTTGAGCTCCTGGGTGCCGTCGATTTCGTGGCGGCCGGGCACGCCGCCGGTGTGGAAATGGCCGATCCACTGGAAGTTGTCGCGGATGGTGCGGATCACATCGCCTTCCATGATCTGCATATGGTAGATGTCGTACAGCAGCTTCACGTTGGGTGAGCCGATGCCTTTCATTACCGCCACGCCGAAGCGCGTGCTGTCGCCCTGGTAGCCGTGGTGGTCGACCTTGCTGTTGAGCAGTTCGACGCACAGCGTGACGCCGTGCTCGGCGGCAAGCGGGGCGATCATCGACAGGCCCGCGATGCAGTTGTCGCGCGCCTGGTTTTCGTCGATGCCCGGCACGCGGTTGCCGAACATGGTGATCACATTGGTCACGCCGGCTTTCTGTGCGAGCGGGATGGTGGTCTCCAGCTCTTTCAGCAGGGTGGCGTGGTTGGCCGGATCGTTGAAGCCCATGGCGATGAAGTTGTCGCGCTTGGCCGGATAGCCCATGGTGACCTTCAGGCCGCTGTCGTTGACCATCGCCCATTCGTCCGCATACAGCAGATCCACGCCGGCGAAGCCCAGGCTCTTGAGGCGCTTGCACAGCTCCGGCAATGGCGCTTTCGAGGTCCAGCGGCTGAGCGATTGCTTGAGGCGGCCAGGGCCGGCCTTCTGCGGTGCGGCGGAGGCGGTGCCGGCCGGAGCCAGCGCCGCGGTGGCGCCGAACGCCGCGGCCGCGGCGAGCTGGCCGAGCATGGCGCGGCGGGTGATGCCTCGGGAATTGGTCATTCGAGCCCCAGCACTTGGCGGTTGATTCCACGGTCGGCGCCGGTCGCGGCGAAATCGTCGAACGCGCGCGCGGTGACCTTGATGATGTGGTCGCGGATGAACGCCGCGCCTTCCTTCGCGCCCTGCTGGGCGTCCTTGATGCAGCATTCCCACTCCAGCACCGCCCAGCCCGGATAGTCGTACTGCGCCATCTTGCTGAAGATCGCGCCGAAATCGATCTGCCCGTCGCCGAGCGAACGGAAGCGGCCGGGGCGGTCGATCCAGTTCTGGTAGCCGCCGTAGACGCCGGCGCGGCCGTTCGGCCGGAACTCCGCATCTTTCACGTGGAAGGCGCGGATGCGCTGGTGGTAGAAGTCGATGAACTCCAGGTAGTCCAGCTGCTGCAGGACCATGTGGCTGGGGTCGTACAGGATGTTGGCGCGCGGATGGTTGTCGACCGCTTCAAGGAAGCGCTCGAAGGTAGCGCCGTCGTGCAGGTCTTCGCCGGGATGCAATTCGTAGCAGACGTCGACGCCGGCTTCGTCGAAGGCATCGAGGATCGGCCGCCAGCGCCTGCCCAGTTCGGCGAACGCTTCTTCCACCAGCCCCGCGGGACGCTGCGGCCAGGGATAGAACAGGTGCCAGGCCAGCGCGCCGGAGAAGGTGGCGTGCGCGGTCAAGCCGAGATTGCGGCTCGCCTTGGCCGCGAGTTTCAGTTGCTCGACCGCCCAGGCCTGGCGTTCCCTGGTCTTGCCGCGCAGCTCTGGCGGCGCGAAGCCGTCGAACAGGCGGTCGTAGGCCGGATGCGAAGCGACCAGCTGTCCTTGCAGATGGGTGGACAGCTCGGTGACCTGCAGGCCGTGCCCGGCCAGCATGCCGGCGATATCGTCGCAGTAGGTCTTGCTGGACGCGGCCTGTTCGAGGTCGAACAGGCGCTTGTCGTTGGATGGGATCTGCACGCCGACGAAACCGAGGGACGCCGCCCAGCGCGCGATCGAAGGCAGCGAATCGAACGGCTCGACATCGTCCGCGTACTGGGCGAGGAAAATGCCTGGACCCTTGAGCGTCTTCATGCCTTCAGATCCTCAGCACCGTCTCGACTGCCCAGGCCCGGCCGTTGCCTGCCTCCGACAGCGGGATATCGCCGTGGTAGGCGCCCGGCACCGGCATGTACTGCATCACTTGCGTGCATCCAGGCTGGGAGATGAAGAAGCCCGAGGTCGCCAGCCTCTTGGTCATCAGCACGAACGCCGCCGCCGACTCCGGATCGAGGTCCTTGCCCTTGATCAGCGCCTGCTCGTGCAGCTTGGTCACCAGCGCCAGGCGCTGCTTGGCGTCGAGCTGGGCGAACGGTTTGCCGCCTTCCTTCTCGAACGCCGCCATGGCGGTGAGGTAGCGCTTCTGCTCCTCGGGCGTATAGACGTCCTTGAACATCTGGTCGATGAAGCGCGGCACGCCGGCATCCACGGCGCCGGGGGTATCCGTGCGCGGCATGATGATGTCCACCACGGCGGTCACCGTGTCGTGCTGCGGCGGGGTGAAGAACTGCGGCGCCGGGCCGCCTTTCTGCGCGGCGGCATGCGCGTCGAACACGGCCAGCAGCGAGGGTGCGGCGGCCACGCCGACGGCCAGCGTGGTCATGCTTTTCAGCCATTCGCGACGATTCATGAGGGTTCTCCTTAGATATTGCCGCGCTTGAGTTCTTCCACCGCATGGCTGGCCGCGCGCGCGGTCATCGCCATGTAGGTGAGGGACGGATTCTGGCAGCCGGAGGAAGCCATGAACGAACCGTCGGTGACGTAGACGTTCTTGCAGGCGTGCATCTGGTTCCAGCCGTTGAGCACCGAGGTCTTCGGGTCGCGGCCCATGCGCGCCGTGCCCATCTCGTGGATGCCGGCGCCGACATTGGCCTGGACCTTGAACGAGCGCACGTCGCGGTAGCCGGCGGCGCTCATCATTTCCAGCGCGTCGTCCACGATCGCCTTGCCGATCGCCAGTTCGTTCTCCTCGTGCGCGGCATCGAAGTTGAGCACCGGCAGGCCGTACTTGTCCTTGCGGTTGCGGTCCAGCGTGACCTTGTTGCGGTGCGAGGGCAGCATCTCGCCGAAGCCCATCATCGAGATGCTCCACGGGCCAGGCGTCTGCGCGGCGCGCTTGAGGTCGCCGCCGATCAGCGGCGTGTTGACCAGGCGCGTCCAGTCCTGGCGGCTGGCGCCGCCCTGGTAGCCGTAGCCGCGCAGGAAGCTGCTCTTGTCGCTGCCGACGTTGCGGTAGCGCGGGATATAGAAACCGTTGGGGCGGCGGCCGGAGTAGTAGCGGTCGTCATAGCCGTCGACCATGGCGCGCGCGCCGCTGCCGAACAGGTGGTCCATGATGTTGTGGCCCAGCTCGCCGCTGTCGTTGCCGAAACCGTTGGGGAAGCGGCTGGAGGTGGAGTTGAGCAGGATGTGCGTGCTGCCGAAGGTGGAGGCGCACATGAAGATGACCTTGGCGAAGTACTCGGTCTGGTGCCCGGTCTCGGCGTCCTGCACGCGCACGCCGGTGGCCTTGCCCTTGTCGTTGTCGTAGATCAGCTCGTAGACGATGGCATTGGTCACCATGGTCATGTTGCCGGTCTTCTCGGCCGCGGGCAGGGTGGAGGAGTTGCTGCTGAAGTAGGCGCCGAACGGGCAGCCGCGCATGCACAGGTTGCGGTACTGGCAGGGCGCGCGCTGCGGGCTCTTGTCGTGCTTCAGTGGCCCGGACAAGTTGGCGGTGCGGCCGATGATCAGCTTGCGGCCGCCGAACTTGCCGGCGATCTTGTCGCGGAAATCCTTCTCCACGCAGGTCAGCTCCATCGGCGGCAGGAAGTCGCCGTCCGGCAGCTGCGGCATGTGCTCGATCGAGCCGCTCACGCCGATGAAATGCTCGACGTAGTCGTACCAGGGCGCGATGTCGTCGTAGCGGATCGGCCAGTCCACGCCGACGCCTTCCTTGCCGTTGGCTTCCAGGTCCATCGGGCTCAGGCGATAGCTCTGGCGTCCCCACATCAGCGAGCGGCCGCCGACGTGGTAGCCGCGGAACCAGTCGAACGGGCGGGTTTCCTCGTAGGGGTTGTCGATGTCGTCGACGAACCAGTGCTTGGTCGACTGCGTGATGCCGTAGAAGGACGGACGCGTGTGGATCGGGTGGCGCTCGATGTCGTGTCGCGTCGGCTCGTCGCCGTAGGGCAGCTCCCACGGCGCTTTCATCGCGGTGGGGTAGTCGCCGTGCTTGACCATGGGGCCGCGGTCCAGCACCAGGGTCTTCAGGCCTTTCTCGGTCAGTTCTTTCGCGGCCCAGCCGCCGCTGACGCCGGTGCCGACGACGATGGCGTCGTATACGTGCTTGTTGTCCATGTGTTTCCCTAATGGAGCGGAAGGTGGAGGGCGTGGGGGTCAGCGCAGCGGCTTGAGGTAGGCGTAGTCGATACGCGCGGCCTCGAGGTCGCTCATGCGGCTGAACGGACCTTCCTGTTCGACGAAGCAGTGCTTGAGCCCCGCGCGATCCGCGGCGGCCATGATCGGCTTGTAGTCGAGCGTGCCACGGCCGAGCTCCGCGCCCGGGAAATCCTTGCCGCCGGCGCCGGGGAGGAAATCCTTGGCATGCATCAGCGCGATGCGGCCGGCATTGGCCTTGAAGTAGTCGGCGGGATTCTTGCCGCCCATGTGCACCCAGCCGCAGTCCAGCTCGAAATGCACCACCTGGTGGTCGGTCTCCTTCAGCAGCACGTCGTAGAAGGTCTGGCCGCCGCCGACGTCGGTGAACTCGAGGTGGTGGTTGTGATACGCGTACTGCAGGCCGGCCTTCTTCGCCTTCTCGCCGAGGCGGTTGGCGTATTCGGCGGTGCGCTTGGCTTCGTCGAGCGAGTAGGTGGGCTCGGGCGCACCGGCGCCTTTTTCCTTCTGCATGATCGACGGCAGCATGCTGCTGACGATGAACTTCGCACCCAGCGTGTGTGCGGCCTCGACGCCGGGATCGAAGCCCAGGCTGTCGAAATGCATGCTGGGGCAATTCAGGCCCGCTTCTTTCAGCTGATCGCGCAGCGTGGCCGCGGTGGTGGTGACGATCGCCTCGATCTCGGTGTAGCCGATGCTCTTGAGCGTCTTGAGCGTGCCGAGCGGATCGGCCTGGTAGGACTTCAGCACCATATAGAGCTGGATGCCGAGCGCCTTGCCCTGCGCGCCGGCGGCGAGCAGCCGGCCGGAGGGACTGGCGGCAAGCCATGCAGCGGCGCCGAACATTGCGGATCGAGCGAGGAACTGCCTGCGATTCATCATCATGTGGATTCTCTCGGGGCGGCCGGTGGGTAGCTTGGGAAAGAATTAATCGGTGACGGCGACGGGCTGGCCGGCGGCGCTTCTGCGGTCCTTGAAGGCCAGCACGAACAGCACCAGCACGGCCGCCGCGCAGCCGCCGGCGATCAGCCAGATCGACCGCCAGTCATGCGCATTCTGTGCGCCGGCATAAGTGTCGACGACCACGCCGGACAGCCAGGAGCCGACGAACATGCCCAGGCCATAGGTCAGGAAGGTGATCAGCCCCTGCGTCGCCGCGCGCAGCGCGGACGGCGCTTCGCGGTCGATATAGATCTGGCCGACCACGAAGAAGAAATCGAAACAGATGCCGTGCAGCACGATGCCCAGCCACAGCATCCACATCAGGTCGCCCGGCGCGCCGAAGGCGAACAGCACATAGCGCAGCACCCAGGCCAGCATGCCCACCGCCAGCATGTACTTCACGCCGAGCCGGCGGAAGAACCACGGGATCAGCAGCATGCACAGGATCTCGGACATCTGTCCGCCGGTCATCTTGCCCGCCGCGTTGACCACGCCCACCTCGTTGAGGAACAGGTTGGTGAAGGCGTAGTAGAACTGCAGCGGGATGCAGATCAGGAACGAGGCCAGCGCGAACACCGCCATCGAGCGGTCGCGCAGCAGGTGCAGCGATTCCAGCGGCAACGCGTGGCGAAGCTCGAAACGCTGGTTGCGCGCCAGCGGCGGCGTGGGCGGCAGGGTGAGGCAGTACAGCGCCGTCACCACCGACAGGCCCGCGGCCAGTTGCAGCGGCGTGGCGGTGGCCTCGACGCCCCAGGCGCCGACGATCAGGCCGACCACGATCCAGCCGATGGTGCCGAGCACGCGGATGCCGCCGAATTCTTCCTGTGGATCGCGGATGTGCCGCATCGCCAGCGAGGTAGTCAGCGCCAGCGTCGGCATGTAGCAGAGGCTGTAGGCGAGCAGGGTGCCGTAGAGCAGCGGAAACGAGCTCTGCCTGGCGGCGAACATCAGCAGCACCGCGCCCAGCACGTGCAGGGCGGCGAGCACGCGGCGCGTGTCGAACAGGCGGTCGGCCAGCAGGCCGACGAACAGCGGCGAGATCATCGCGCCGATCGCGGTGGTGCCGGCGATGGCGCCGATCTCCTGGCCGCTGAAGTGCAGGGTCTTGCCCAGCCAGGTGCCGACGGTGACATACCAGGCGCCCCAGATCGCGTACTCGAACAGCATCATCAACCTAAGGCGCCACTTCATCCCCGTGCTCCCCTTTTGCGTGGTGTTGCGGATGGGTCTTCGACGTCCTGCCAGGCGCCGCCCGCGGCGTGGCTTCTGAGCATGGCGTCGACCAGCAGGCTGTTGCGATATCCGTCCGCGAAGGTGGGCAGGGCGGCCGGCTTTTTGGCCGGCGCGCCGCCCTGGCGGATCCATGCGTAGGCATCGGCGATCAGGTTGCGGAACGCATCGGGCCAGGCTTCCGGATGGCCGGCCGGCAGGTGCGCATAGCCGCGTGCGGCCGGATCGAGCAGGGCCGGATCGCGCGTCAGCACGGTGTTGGGCTGCGCGTGGTGGCCGATCCACAGATCGTTCGGCTGTTCCTGGCGCCAGGCCAGCGAAGCCTCGCGGCCGCTCACTTCCAGGCGCAGGTCGTTCTTGTGGCCCGGCAGCACCTGGCCGATGGTGACGCAGCCGCGCGCGCCGTTGTCGAAGCGCAGCAGCACGCTGGCCAGGTCTTCGCTGGCGATCTTGATCTTCTTGCGCGGTGCGGTCTTCGACGCCTTGGCGAACGCCTTCGGCGAAGCGGCGGGTACTTCACGCACCGGCACCGCCGTGTGCAGGTCGGCCAGCACGGCGACGATGCGCGCGCCGGTGACATGTTCGGCCAGGTCGCACCAGTGCGAGCCGATGTCGCCCAGCGCCGAGCTGGCGCCGCCGCGCTTCGGGTCCAGCCGCCACGAATAGGCGCGCTCGTCGGTCAGCCAGTCCTGCAGATAGCAGCCATGCACGAACACCTGGGCGCCGAGCTTGCCCTTGGCGATCATCGCGCGCGCCTGCTGGATCAGCGGATAGCCGCGGTAATTGAAAGTGACGACATGAGCGACACCGGCCTTGCGCGCGGCCTCGTGCAGCTCACGGCTTTCTTCCAGGTTGCTGGCCAGCGGCTTGTCGGAAATCACGTGCTTGCCGGCCTGCAGGGCGGCAAGCGAGATCTCGCGGTGCAGATGGTTGGGCGTGGTGTTGTGGATCACCTGCACGGCCGGATCGGCCAGCAGCTCTCGATAGCTGGCGTAGGCGCGTTCGACGCCCAGCTCGCGGGCCCGGGCCTGCGCCGATTCGAGGCTGGAGCCGGCGATGCCGACGATGTCGACGTCGCCCAGGCGGCGCACCGCATCGAGGTGGTGGGCGGCGATGAAGCCGGGGCCGACCAGCCCCATGCCGAGGCGCTTCATCGGCGCTTCCTGTGCTTGCGAGTCGCTACGGCCATGTTCCCCCTCCGAGATATCGCTACCACTGAAAATGTATTCGATTACATCCGCATGGAAACTGGACTTCCAGAGCACAACCAGGAAAAGTGCGATGCAGGCCACGCAAGTGGAAGCTGGCAAGCCCGCGAAAAAACTGCGCTGGTATGTAACAGACTTGGAAATGCCGATGCAACGATTTCATGTAATCCATTACATTGCGGCGCAGCATGCGCGGCCGTCGATGGCCCGGCGGAGCGCTTGCCGGCTCGCCCGCGGGTGGTATCGTCCCGCACCAATCGGCGGCATGGGAGGCCGGCATTCGTGAGTTCCAGGGGATCCGCCAAGGGACAGGCCGGGCGTGCGCGCAAAGACGGCAAGCGCGCGCAGGCCGAAGCGCAGCCGGCCCGCGTCAGCACGGTCAAGGAGATCGCCGCCATCGCCAAGGTGTCGGTGGCCACCGTGTCGCGCGCGTTGCAGCGGCCGGAGGTGGTCAGCGAGAGCACGCGCCAGCGCATCCATGAAGTGGTCAAGCGCCTCGGCTACACGCCCAATGCCCTGGCGCGCAATCTGCGCACGGCGCGCACGCGGTTGATCGTGGCCCTGCTGCCGGACATCGCCAACCCGTTCTTCTCCGAAGTGATCCGCGGCATCGAGCAGGTCGCGCACGAGAACGGCTATTCGGTGCTGCTGGGCGAAACCCAGAGCAGCCAGGTGCGCGAGCAGGCCTATGCCGACATGGTCGCGGCGCGCCAGGCCGACGGCATCATCACCATGTCGCCGCGCGTGCCGTCGATCCCGATCCAGGGCCGGCTGCCGGTGGTCAATGCCTGCGAGTACGTCAAGGACGGGCAGATTTCCAGCGTCTATATCGATAACGTCGCCGCAGCCGGCGTGGCGGTCGACTACCTGGCGATGCTGGGGCACCGCGAGATCGCCTTCGTCGCCGGGCCGCCGTCGAGCCCGATCTGCGTCGATCGCGAGCAGGGTTATCGCCTGGCCCTGCAGCGCGCGGAGCTGCCGGCGAATCCGGGCCTGGTGGTGACGGGCGATTTCTCGATCGAAGCCGGCGAGCGTGCCGTCGAGCAGCTGCTGGCGCAGGGCCAGCCGTTTACCGCGCTGTTCTGCTCCAACGACGAGATGGCCATCGGTGCGCTGCGCGCGCTGCGTTCGCACGGCCTGCGCGTGCCGGAGGATGTCTCCGTCGTCGGCTTCGACGACATCCGCTTCGCCCGCTACACCTCGCCGCCGCTGACCACCATCGCCCAGCCGAAGAACGCGCTGGGGCGCGAGGCGATGAGCATGATGCTCGAGCTGCTCAACGATGCGGAGGTGCCGCCGCGCAAGCGCGTGCTGACGGCGGACCTGGTGGTGCGCGGTTCGACCATGCCGCGACGCAAATAGCCCGTCATTCCGGCGCAGGCCGGAATCCAGTGACGACAACATCCGATCGCAGCGAAATGCACGAGAGCTTGCGCGTCGCGACGACAGCCAAGCGCATTGTCACTGGATTCCGGCCTGCGCCGGAATGACGGGCTATGGAGTCTTCTCTTTCTTGGCGCGGCCGCGCTTGCGGCCAGGTGTGACCTGGGCCATTTCCTTGCTCGCGCTGGCACCGGCGCGGATTTGCTCCATCCACGACAAGGCGTCGACGTAACCGAGGAAATGCTGCAGATAACCCGGCGACAGCTCGCGCATCAGCGCGATCGCGCGATGCGCCAGCGCGCTGGAATTGAGCGGGCCGGCGTTGGAGGGAGCGGGTTGCAGCGACTGGCGCAGCTGGCTTTGCGTGCGCAGTCGTGACCAGAGCTGGCGAAAATCGCCAAGCAGGGGCAGCTCGGCAAGGTCGGCGAGCTTGCCGTTGCGGTTGGCGAACCCGTCGACCAGGTTGGCGAGCGGGCGATCCTCGCCTGCGCCTGCGGCAACTGGCTGTTGCGCCGCCCTGCATTCGACCAGTTCCGCATAGCCGGCAAGCAGGGTGGCCAGGCGCGCGTCGAGCCAATCGCGCACTTCGCCGTCATGCGCGGCTGCGCGCCGCTCCAGCGCTTCCATCCGATGAAAGCGCACCGGATCGAAGCGGTCGGCGCCTTGCTCGCGCCACGCATCGAGCCTTTGGCGCGCGGACATCCGCGGGTCACTCATGCGCCGGCGTTTCATGCCCGTTCGCGGCGGGGCGTGGCACCGGCGCGATCTCCACGCGCCGGTTCTTCGAGCGTCCTTCCTCGCTGGCGTTCGAACCCGCCGGCTGCTCCGCGCCGAACGCAGCGGCGAACACGGACGACGCGGGCACGCCATCGGCGATCAGGGTGCGCGTCACCGTAAGCGCGCGCTCCGCCGATAACTCCCAGTTGTCGGCGAACAGGCGGTTGCCGTCGCGCACCTGGCGGTCGTCGGTGAAGCCGCTGACCATCAGGATCTCGTCGCGCGACTTCAGGTATCCCGCCAGCGGGCCGGCGAGGCTCTTGAGCAGCTCGCGTCCTTCCGGCTGCAACTGGTCGGAGTTCAGCGCGAACAGCACGTTGCCGCGGATGCCGATGCGGCCGTCGACCAGGGTCACGCGGCCGGCGGCGAGCGGCGCGGCCAGCGCCTGTTCCAGCGTCTGCCGGCGCTGCGCCTCGGCCTGGCGCCGCTGCACTTCTTGCTCCAGCTGGTTCGACAGCTTCATCTGCATGCCGAGCATGCCGACCAGGATCAGCACGAAGACGCCCAGCAGCACCGACATCAGGTCGCCGAAGGCGGCCCAGATCGGCGTCGATTCGGTTTCGGCCTCGATCTCGCCGCTCATGCGGTTTCGGCTCCGGCCGCCGCGCGCTGGTCCGCGAGTTGCTGCATCTCTTCGATGATCTGCTTCTGCGACAGCATGCTCAGGTCGACTACTTCGCGGGCCTGGGCCACGTAGTAGGCCAGCTGCTCGTCGCTGCGGGCGAGCGAGCTGTCCAGCGCGGTGGCGATCTGCTGCAGGCGTTCCATCAAGGCCTCGTTCGACTGGCCGAACATCTGCACGGCGACGCCCAGCGCCTCGCCCAGGCTGGCTACCTCGGCGGCGCCGCCGGCGACATGCGCGGCGGCCGTGCCGAGCTTGCCGGTCTGCGCTTCGACGTGATCCTGGAAACGCGTGCCGACACGGTCGAGCAGGTCGGCCGAGGTGGCAATCAGGCCGTCGACGGCCGCGCGCTGTTCGGTCGAGGCGTGGTTGACCGCGTCGAGCAGGGTTTCCACGGTGGCGAGCAGGCGGCTGCGTTCTTCCAGCATCGCGGTGTCGCGCACCATGCTGTCGGAGAGTTTCTGGCGCAGCTCGGCGACGACTTCGGCGGCGGCCTTCGGCGCTTCCGAGGCGGCCTGCACCAGGCGGGAGATTTCGGCGATGGTTTCGCCGGCGTGGCTGCGGTTCTGCTCGGTGATGTCGCGCGCCGTCTGCGCCAGGGCGTCGCAGATCTCGCGCTGGCGATCGGCGGCATGGGCGGCGGTCTGCTCCCATTGTCCGTGCAGCGCGGTGGACATATGGCCCAGCGTATCGGTCCAGGCGGCGAGGCGTGCCTGGTCGCGCGCGGCCAGCGCCGCCTGCAAGTCCTCGTGCGACTGGCGCACGACGCCGACCAGCGAAGAGGCGTGTTCCTCGAACGTCGCCGCGGCCGCGGCCAGCGCTTCCTGGTTGCGCGCGGCGAGGCTCTCGTTGGCAGTTTCCTGGCGCGACAACGCCTGCTGCCAGGCGTCGGCCGCGTGCCCGGCGGCGTTCTCCAGGCGTGCCGATACTTCACTCACCAAGGCGGCGGAGCGCTGCTCGAACGCGCCGGTGAACTGCGCGAGCGAGTCGCGCAGGTCGCCGGTAAGCGCTTCACCGGCGCGGCGGTGCTCGGCCAATGCATCCTTCCACAACATCGCCACGTTGGCGGTCGTCGCCTCGAAGCCGCCGGCCAGGCCGTCGAGATGGCGCTGCACGCCTTGCTCGACCGCTTCGCGCAGCGCCGCCGTTTCGCGCGCGAGTCCCGCCATGGTGGCTTCCACCACCGGCTGGATCGAGGCGCTGACGGCGCGCGCACTGTCGGCCACGCCTTGCTGCAGCGACTGCTCGACCGAGCTGGCCAGGCGCGCGTAAGTCGCCTCCGTCCGGCCGTGGAACGCCTCCTGGCCGGCCAGCTGGCGCTCGTGCGCGGCGCTGCTTTGCTGTTCGATGCTGCTCATCAACGCCTGCAGCCGGTCGACCAGGGTGGGCATCAGCTCGGTCTGGCGTTGCAGCAGGCGGAAGGCTTCGTCGCGCTGGTGTGCCTGCGAGAACACGCGCAGGGTGGTGGCGGCGTGCGCATCCAGCTGTTGCGTCGCCTGCTGGCGCTCGCGGCGGCACAGCGCCGACAACAGGCCGAGCATGGCCGAGCTGGCCACGCCGGCGATCGAGGTGCCGAACGCAAAGGCCAGGCCCTTCACCGGCGCGGCCAGCGAACCGCGCATGGCCTGCAGGTCGCTCGCGCTTTCCAGCGCCAGGCCGGTGCCGCGCAGGGTGGCCATCATGCCGAGCAGGGTGCCGAGCATGCCCAGCAGCACCAGCAGGCCGACCAGGTACGGCGTCAGCGCCGGTGCCGGCAGCGCCGTGCGTTCGCCCTCGACGCGCAGGCGCACGGCGTTGCGCAGGCTCGGGTCCACGCGCTGCAGCCAGTCGCCCAGGCTGGGCGGCGCCACGGCCAGGCCGGCGGCGGCATCGTCCAGCGTGCGCGTAGCCTGGCGATAGCGATACAGCTCCCATCCGCCGGCGAGGTAACACGCGCCGATCAGCAGCGCGACGCCGGCGCCGAGCGGACTGGAGCCGACATAGCCGGCGCCGATCCAGCACACGGCCGCCAGGCCGACCAGGAAAACGAGGGGATAAACAAGACTTCTGAACATGACGTCCCAGTTAGCTGGCGCGAAGGGCCGCGAGCAGGCCCTCGACCGGTTGAAAACGAACATCCAGTTCGGCGAGCAGCACGCTCTGCATGTCCTTGCGAAACACGTCCAGCCACGCGGCCGACGCTTCCCCGGAAGGGAGCTGTGCTCCCTGTGCGCCATCCGCGGTTTCCGCGGCCTGGCGCAGACGTTCGAAATGCACTTCCAACAGCCTGGGTGCGGCAGCCAGCAGCTCGTGCTCGCGCGGACTCAGGACGATTTCCATGCTGGCGTCCAGCGCGGCGAGCCGCGCCATCCCGGCGCTGGCGCCGGCCAGCCGATCGCGCAACTTGCCGCGCAAGCGGCCGGTGGCGGCCTGGATCGCGCGCTGATGGGCGATATAGCGCTGGCGGAAGATGGCGTAGTCGATGCCAACTTCAACGTGTGTTGCGTCCTGCCGCGCGAAGGCCTGCTCGCCCGCGATGGCCTGGGCCAGCGCAGCGCGCAGTTGCGCGCATTCGTCCTCGTCGTCGCTGCCGAACGGCACACCGTCGCCCTGCGCCGGCCGGCCATCGAGCACGGTGGACAGCGCAATGGCCTGGTTCCAGTCGAGCCACTGGCTCAACCGGTCCGGCAGCGGGGGCGGAGAGGACGGGGCGGCGGCGTCCGTCAGGCTGGCGAGCAGGCGGATGAACGTCGGGCCGCGGACGGGCGTCCGGTGGAGGGCTTGCACCATGCGGCTGGGTAAAAAAGACGACGATTCTACACGGGGGGTGGGACGCGTCGATTAACCCAAGGGCCGGCGGTGCGGGCCAATGGCGGCGAAATCCGCCATGCATTTCCTGCAACTTATTGATTAGGCGTGTCTTTGCGAGGCAGGCCCATGCTCAGTCCGCCGCCAGCACGCCAATCGTGCGCAACCATCGCTCCACCAGCACCGGCCATTGCCCGATCGGCAGCCTGGTCGGCCGCAGGCCGAAGGCGTGGCCGCCCTGCGCATAGAGATGCAGCTCGGCCGGAACGCCGGCCTTCTGCAGCGCGACGTAGTAGGCCAGCGATTCCTCCACCGTGTCGGTGGGGTCGTCCTCGGCCTGCAGCAGGAAGGTGGGGGGCGTATCGGCGCGGACGCGGATGTCCGGCCGCAGGCGCAGATCCGTCTGCGGGCGGGTGGCGCGATCCTCGTCCTCGTGCAGCCATAGATGGCCGGGGTAGAGGGCGATGGCGAAATCGGGACGCGAACTCAGTCGATCCGCGGCATCGACCGCCGGGTAGGTCCGCTTGTCGACATGCGTACTCACCGCGGCGACGAGATGGCCGCCGGCGGAAAAGCCGATCACGCCGATCTTGTGCGGATCGACCTGCCACTGGGCCGCGTGCTGGCGCACCAGGCCGAGCGTGCGTTGCGCATCCTGCAGCGCCGTCTGCACCTTCGGGTAGTAGCGCCGGTCGTTTTTCCAGGTCGGGCCCGAATCGGGCACGCGGTATTTGAGCAGCACGCAGGTGATGCCACGCGAGACGAGCCAATCGCAGATCTCGGTGCCTTCCAGGTCCATCGCCAGGATCTGGTAACCGCCGCCGGGGAACACCACCACGGCGGCGCCGGTGTTGCGGCCCTGCGGCGCATAGACGGTCATGGTCGGCTCACTGACGTTCTCGACCTTCGCCCAGTCGGCGGCGACCGATTCCGGCTTGGTGGCTGGCAGTGCGTCGGGCATCTTGCCGGCGGGCCAGATCGGCAGTTGCGCATGGCCGGGCGAGGGTTGCCACGTGGCGGCGGACGCCCGCGCGGCATGGCAGGCGAAGGCAAGCAGGAGCATGGCGAAGACCGGTCTTGGCATGGCATGGCTGGATCGTCCGGGATGAGGTCGGCAGCGTGGGCGGGCAGCGGGGCGCGGTGCGGGCGAGGGCGGGCTTTTCGCGTGTGCAGAACGGCGCTTTCCCGTGCCGAGGTGGCCCGGCGCGGTTGCGCGATGCATAGTGCTGCGGTGAATCGACCGACGCGCAGCGACGACTGGATCCATATTCGCCGGGACCATGACACCGGGATCGAGAGCGTGCACGCGCATTTCCGCGGCCATGCCTACGATCCGCACGATCATGACGAGGTCCTGGTCGGTGTCACCCAGCAGGGCGTCCAGCAGTTCCGCTGCCATCGGATCGTCCATCGCAGCACGGCGGGCCGCGTCATCCTGATCGAACCCGGCGCGGTTCATGACGGCGATGCGCCGGAGGATGTCGGCTTCACCTACGCCATGCTGTACCTGCCGCAGCGCTGGCTCGCCGGCATGACCGGCCGGCTCGAGTTACCCAATGCCTCGGGTATCGGCGCCGCCTTCAGGAATACGGTGGCCATCGACGACGGCTTGCGCGAAATCATCCAGAACGCCTTCCTCGCCCTGCATGGCAACGAAGCCAGGCTGGCGCGCGACCAGTGCCTGGACGAGCTGGTGCGACGACTTTCCGCACAGGCCGGCGAGCTTGTCCTGCCCGAAGCGGGTTCGACCGATCAGCTGCTGCGTGCGCGCGATTTTCTGCACGACCGCATGGCCGGCGACATCGGCCTGGACGAACTGGCCCGCCATTCCGGCATGGATCGCTTCCGCCTCACGCGGCAGTTCAAGCGCAGATTCGGCCAGTCGCCGCACGCTTACCTGGTGCGCTTGCGATTGCGCGCGGCCAGGGCGCTGCTGGCCGGTGGCGGCGAGCCGAACCAGGTTGCGCTGGACGTGGGCTTTGCCGATCAGAGCCATCTGGGGCGATGGTTCCAGCGCGCCTACCGGTTGTCGCCGGCGGCCTATCAGCGCGAATGCACAAACGTTCTAGATCGCCATGCCGGTCGTGCCGAAGATGAGCGCCATCGATCCGTGACCGGAGCTGTGGATGTTCGACACCAAAGTGGCGCTTATCGTCCGCGATGACCTGGCGGGCTGGCAGCGGCTGAACGTAACCGCGTTTCTGGCTACCGGCATCGCCGCCGCGGCGCCCGAGGCGCTGGGCTTGCCTTACCGCGACTCGGCGGGACATCAGTACGGCAACATGCTGGGCCAGCCGATGCTGGTGTTCCAGGCCGATCTGGCCGGTCTGCAATCCGCGCACAGGTCCGCACTGGAACGCGGGCTGGCCATCGTGCCCTATGTCTACTCGATGTTTTCCACGGGGCACGACGAGGCGAACCGGCAAGCTTTCCTGGCGGAAGATCCGCAGGCCCTGAACCTGGTCGGCCTCGGCTTGCGCGGACCGAAGAAGGCGGTGGACAAGGCGATCAAGGGCCTTTCGCTGCATCCCTGAGCGAACGCCGGCCCGCATCGCGTGGTCAGTCGACAGGCCTGTTGCTCGGCGCGGCGCTTTCGACTGAAGCGGATACACTCTGCCGCGACTCGAATGACAGGAATGCTCAGTGAAGCCCGAAGACTTGCAGCGTCTGGTCACCATGACCATGCCTTATGGCAAGTACGAGGGACGCCTCATCGCCGACCTGCCCGGTGCCTATCTGGCGTGGTTCGCGCGCAAGGGTTTCCCGCCGGGCGATCTGGGCAACCTGCTCGCACTGGCGCACGAGCTCGATCACAACGGCTTGAAGCGGCTGCTCGATCCGCTGAGAACGCGTTCGCAGGCGCCGCGGCCATGAAACGATCCCGCGTGGTCCTTGGCGTGGTGTTGGCGCCGTCTGCGTTGCCGCTGGCCTATGCGCTGTTCGCGCTGCTGTTCTCGAGCTATGCGATCGAGGCGCCCGAGCACCTGGATCAATTCCTGCTCGGCCTCCTGGCGATGGCCATCGTCTGCTATGCGGCCAGCTATGTGCTCGGCGCGCCGGTGATCGCCTGCCTGCTGCTTGCACGACGGCTTACATGCTTGCCTTGCATTGGATTGAGCATCCTGGTCGGGGCGGCTGGCGGGGCTGCGGCCTACAAGTACTACCTGCGGGACAGCGGAGAGATCGTCGTGGCTGCCCTGCTGGGCGGTTGTGCCGCGCTGCTGGTTGCCGCGGTCTTTTGCACGATTGCCGGTGTGCCTTGGAAGAGTGCGCCGGCCGGCGCCGCGGCTTGAATGGTTGGTGCGCGATAATCGCAATTAATTACCGACCTGCAATTAATTGCGCCGGCGCGATATTCGCAATTAATTACCGATCTGCAATTAATTGCGTCATTTACCCTGCATTCCTGCGGATTTCTCTATAAGACTATGATATTGCGACAAATATCGTCGCTTCGCTGTATATAATGCAGCGCCATGCATAAATGTTTTCACTAAGTCTTGATTTATCCCGCGAAAATCCGTGATTTAAATCACGCGATATTTCCTCGATTCCTATTGACGCCTCTCGACGTCTCGCCATTCAATAAATGAATTCATCAGTCGGGGACTGATGAATGATCCTGTGATTAGCGCGGTACGGCGTAACGCACTTCCAGCACATGGAAGGGCGTGTTTCGTGCAGGAGATCGGGCGGGGGGACTGCGACGCGCCTTGGATCGCTGGGCAATTCCGGAAAAACACAAAGCGGCCGTGCCTGTTCACGGTTTCCATCGATGAGGGTTCTCGCAACCCCATGGGGTTCGTTTGTCCTCAAAATCCTTCGGAGTATTGCATGCCAAGCCATTTCCGCCACAAAGCCATGAAGAACGGTCATGCCCTGAAACAGCAGGGGCTCGCAAGCCGGATCCGGTTGGTTCTGGGTCTGTCCATATGGGTTGCAGCATCGGGTCTGTGCGCGATTCCTGCTGCCGGCGCGACTGACGCCGCGGTAGCGGTCGTCGGCACGACGGCGACGCAGCACGTGCCATTGGCCGTGAGAAATGGCGCGGCGCCGCTGGTCAGCAACCTGGATACGCAAAAGCATCTCAAGCTCGCCCTCAGCCTGCAGCCGCGCAACCAGGCCGAGCTCGATCAGCTGCTGCGCGACCTGCAGGATCCGAAAAGTCCGCAGTACCACCAGTACCTCAGCGTCGAGCAATTCACCGCGCGCTTCGCGCCGACGCAGGCTGATTACGACACCGTCGTCGCCTGGGCGCAGGCCAACGGCCTGACCGTCACCGCCACCGCCGCGAACCGCCGGCTGGTCGACGTGGAGGGCCCGGTGGAAACGATCAACCGCGCCTTCAAGGTGAAGATGGGCAACTACGCGCATCCGAGCGAGAACCGCACGTTCTTCGCCGCGGATCGCGAACCGACGCCCGTCGGCCTGAGCGTGCCGCTGCTGCACATTTCCGGACTCGACAACTTCCGCCTGCCGCATACGCACTATTCCAAGAAATCCAGCGCGACGCCGATTCCGCATGGCGGTTCGGGCCCGGGCGGCGAATTCCTGCCGAGCGACATGCGCACGGCTTATTACGGCAGCGGTTCGCTGACCGGTTCCGGGCAGACGGTCGGCATCTTCTCGTTCGATGGCTACGTCAGCAATGACATTTCCGTGTACTACAGCAATACGGGCATGAGCTCGAGCGTGCCGGTCAGCAACGTGCTGGTCAGCGGTTTCGACGGCAAGTGCGGGCACGTCGGCAGCAGCTGCGACGACGGCGAGCAGATCCTCGATATCGTCAACGTGATCGGCATGGCGCCGGGCCTGACCAAGGTGTTGTTCTACGAGGGCGACAGCGCCACCGACATCCTCAACAAGATGGCCTCGGACAACCAGGCCAAGGTGCTGAGCTGCTCCTGGGGCGGTGGCGATTTCGATAATGCCACCGACGATCCGATCTATCAGGAAATGGCGGCGCAGGGCCAGACCTTCGTGAACGCCACCGGCGACAGCGGTTCGTATAACGCTTCGTCCAGCGCCTACGATCCGCCCTCGGCCGACTCCAATGTGCTGGAAGTCGGCGGCACCGATCTGACCACCAGCAGCAGCGGCGCGTGGTCGGCGGAAACGGTCTGGTCCGATGGCGGCGGCGGCTACACCAGCGCCTCGGGCGAAAGCACGCCGAGCTATCAGAAGCTGGCCGGCGTCATCACCTCGGCGAACAAGGGCTCGACCACCTATCGCAACGACCCGGATGTCGCGGCCGAGGCGAACTTCGACAACCCGACGGTGAGCAACGGCTCCTTCGAAACCGGCTACGGCGGCACCAGCTTCGCCGCGCCGCGCTGGGCGGGCTTCCTCGCCCTGGTGAACCAGCAGGCCGTGGCGAACGGCAAGGCCACGGTGGGCTTCGTCAATCCGGCGATCTACAACGTCGGCATCGGCAGCAGCTATACCAGCAACTTCCACGACGTCACCAGCGGCAGCAACGGCTTCAGCGCCGTGGCCGGCTACGACCTCGCCACCGGCTGGGGCAGCCCGCAGGCGGCACTGGTCAACTCGCTGGCCGGTTCCGGCGGCGGTGGCGGCAGCACGCCCGTGGCGAACTTCGGCGACACCATCAGCGGCCTGACGGTGAGCTTCACCAACAGCTCCACGGATACGGGCGGCACCATCAGCTCGTATGCCTGGGACTTCGGCGACGGCGGCACCTCCACCGCCCAGAACCCCAGCCACACTTATGCGGCTGGCGGCACCTACAACGTCAAGCTGACCGTGACCGACAACCTCGGCGCGAGCAACAGCAAGACGCAGGCGGTGACGGTGAGCGGCGGCGGTGGCGGTTCCTCGCAGCTGCTCGGCAACACCGGCTTCGAAAGCGGTGCGGCCTCGCCGTGGTCGATCAGTTCCGGCGTGCTGTGCAGCAACAGCAGCTGCTCCGGCGAGACGGCGCATGGCGGTACGTGGTTTGCGTGGATGGACGGCTATGGTTCCAGCCACACCGATACGGTGTCGCAGTCGGTGGCCATCCCGAGCGGCAAGACCAGCGCGACCTTGCAGTACTACCTGCATGTCGATACGGCGGAGACCACCACCAGCACCGCCTACGACACGCTGAAGGTGCAGGTGCTCAACAGCTCCGGCACGGTGTTGGCGACGCTGGCGACTTACTCCAACCTCAACAAGGGGACCGGGTATACGGTGCACACGGCGAATCTGACGCCGTATATCGGGCAGACGGTGACGATCAAGTTCACCGGCGCCGAAGACTCGTCGCTGCAGACCTCGTTCGTGCTGGACGATGTGACCTTGACCGTGCAGTAAGTACGTGCTCCCGACCGCCGCATGGATCGGGCGGCGGTTGCGCTTGCTTGTCACCAAAGAACCCGGCTGCATGGCCGGGTTCTTTTTGCCTGGCGCCGGCTTGACTCTGGACCTTGATCAATGGTCTAGACTTCGCCCCATGGACACTCATAACCCCACCCTGACCATCGGTGCCGTCGCCAAGCGCGTCGGCGTGAATATCGACACCATCCGCTTCTACGAGCGCGAAGGGCTGCTGCCGGAGCCGGTGCGCCGGGCCTCCGGCTATCGCAGCTACGACGAAGGCGCGGTACGCCAGTTGCGCTTTATCCGGCGCGCCAAGGACCTGGGCTTCACGCTGGAGGAGATCCGCGACCTGCTGGCGCTGTCAGCCGACCGGCAGCGCGGCGTGAAGGCGGTGAAGAAACGGGCGCAGGAGCGGCTGGCCGCGATCGATGCGCGGATTGCCGAGTTGACCCGCGTGCGTGACGGGCTGGAGGAATTGATCGATGCCTGCCCGGGGCACGGTTCGCCGGAGCAGTGCCCGATCCTGCGCGCGCTGTCGGACGCGGAGGACCAGGCATGACCGGGCAGGACAAGGCTTGCTGCGGCTCGAAGGCGGAGGCGGCGCCGGCCGAACCGGTAGCGGCGAGCTGTTGCCATGGCGGGGCCAAGGCCCAGGCGGAGCACGCGCATCACGAGCATGCGCAGCACGATCATGCACATGGCAGTCATGACGCCCACGCTCATCACAGCGTGAAAGATCCGGTCTGCGGCATGGCGGTCGACCCGCATACCGCCAGGCACCGCGCGGAATTCGAAGGCCACACCTATTACTTCTGCGCCGCCCGTTGCCGCGAGAAGTTCCTGGCCGATCCGGCCAGCTACCTCGGCGAACGTCCCAAGCCGGTCGACGCGCCGCCGGGCACCATCTACACCTGCCCGATGCATCCGGAAGTGCAGCAGGTCGGTCCCGGCGACTGCCCCAAGTGCGGCATGGCGCTGGAACCGATGATGCCCAGCCTGGAAGAAGACGGCGGCGAACTGCGCCACCTGTCGCGCCGCTTCTGGACGCTGGTGGCGCTGACGGTGCCGGTGTTCGCGCTGGCGATGGGGCCGCACCTGTTCGGTTGGCATCTGCCGATGCCATGGGATGGCGTGGCGGCGTGGGCCGAGGCGCTGCTGTCCAGCGCGGTGGTGCTGTGGGGCGGCGCTTCGTTCTTCGCGCGCGGCTGGCGTTCGCTGTGGCCGTGGTCGCCGAACATGTACACGCTGATCGCGCTCGGCACTGGCGTGGCATGGTTGTACAGCGCGGTGGCGTTCTTTCTGCCTGACGCGTTTCCGGCAGGCTTCCGCGATGCGCACGGCCGGGTTGGCGTGTATTTCGAATCCGCCGCGGTGATCGTCACCCTGGTCACGCTGGGCGATTTCCTCGAGCTGCGCGCGCGGCGCCGTACCGGCGCGGCGCTGAAGGCCTTGCTCGGTCTCGCGCCGAAGACCGCGCGCCGCGTCAACGGCGACGGCAGCGAGCAGGACGTGGCCTTGGCAGACGTGCAGGCCGGCGACGTGCTGCGCGTGCGGCCGGGCGAGAAGGTGCCGGTGGACGGCGTGGTGCTGGACGGCGCCAGCCATGTCGACGAAGCCATGCTCACCGGCGAGCCGCTGCCGGTGGCCAAGCGCGCGGACGATCGCGTCACCGGCGGTACCGTCAACCAGGACGGCGCGCTGACCATGCGCGCCGAGAAGGTCGGCGCCGACACCATGTTGTCGCGCATCGTCGCCCTGGTGGCGCAGGCGCAGCGCAGCAAGGCGCCGCTGCAGCGCGTGGCCGACCGCGTGGCGGCCTGGTTCGTGCCGGCGGTGGTGGCGGTGTCGGTGCTGGCCTTCGCGGCCTGGGCGGTGTGGGGGCCGGAGCCGCGGCTGGCGCATGCGCTGATCGCGCTGGTGTCGGTGCTGATCATCGCCTGTCCCTGCGCGCTGGGCCTGGCCACGCCGATCTCGATCATGGTGGCGAGCGGCCGCGGCGCGCATGAAGGCGTGCTGTTCAAGGACGCCGCCGCGATCGAAACGTTGCGCGATGTCGACACCCTGGTGCTGGACAAGACCGGCACGCTGACCGAGGGCCGGCCGACGCTGAAGGACGTGGCGAGCCTCGGCACCGGCCAGGATGGCGCGCTGCCGTGGGATCAGCTGCTGGCCGTGGCCGCCGCGCTGGAGCGTCCCAGCGAGCATCCGCTGGCGCGCGCCATCCTGGCCGGCGCCGAGGCTCGCGGGGTCAAGGTGCCTGAGGTGGAGGCGTTCCGCACGCTCACCGGCGGCGGCGTGCAGGGCAGGGTGCTGGGACGCGAGGCGGCGCTGGGCAATGCGCGCCTGTTCGAGACACTGGGCATCGCCCTCGGCGAGGATGCGCAGCTGCGCGCCGATGCCTGGCGCAAGGACGGCGCGACGGTGATGTTCCTCGCCGTGGATGGCGCGCTCGCCGGCCTGCTGGCGGTGGCCGACCAGGTGAAAGCGACCACGCCGCAGGCGATCGCCGCCTTGCACGAAGCCGGCCTGCGCATCGTCATGCTCACCGGCGATAACGCCGTCACCGCGCAGGCCGTGGCGAAGACGCTGGGCATCGACGCGGTGCACGCCGATGTCTCGCCGGCCGACAAGGCCGTGGTGGTGAACGCCTTGCGCGCCGAAGGGCGGCGCGTGGCGATGGCCGGCGACGGCATCAACGATGCGCCGGCGCTGGCCGCGGCGGATATCGGCATCGCCATGGGTGGAGGCACCGACGTGGCGATCGAGAGCGCGCAGGTGACCCTGGTGAAGGGCGAGCTGACCGCGATCCTGCGTGCACGGGCACTGTCGCAGGCGACGGTGGCGAACATCCGCCAGAACCTGTTCTTCGCCTTCATCTACAACGCGCTGGGCGTGCCGCTGGCGGCAGGTGCACTGTATCCGTGGCTGGGCCTGACCTTGTCGCCGATGGTGGCGGCGCTGGCGATGAGCCTGTCGTCGGTGTCGGTGGTGGGCAATGCGCTGCGCCTGAGCCGGGCCAAGGCCTGACGTAGGTTGGGCTGACTTCAGACGTCTCGCATCGTTGGGGTTCGCCTATGGCTCACCCCAACCTACGTGGCGCAGTCCATCCATGTCCAGCAGCTCCACGCCGCTGCGCGTCACCCGCAGCAGCCCCGCGTCGCGGAACCGCGCCAGCAGCCGGCTGACCGTTTCGGTGGCCAGGCGCAGATGATTGCCGATGTCGGCGCGCGACATCGGCAGCGGCAGCGCGGCACCGGTGCAGCCGAGCGCCTCGCGGCGCGCATGCAGATCCACCAGGAAGGCGGCCATGCGCTGTTCGGCCGAACCGTCGGCGGCATCCAGGTGCTGGCGGTGAAGCTGCCGGCTCATCGCGTACAGCAGATGCGTCTGCACTTCTACCTGGCGGCTGGCCAGTTCGCGCAGTGCCGTATAGGGAAAGCGGCAGCACTGCGTGCGGCCCAGCGCGACCGCGGCGTTGTCGTGCTGGCCCAGCCACAGCGCGTCCAGTCCGAACAGCTCGCCCGGCAGATGAAAGGCCAGCACGCGCTCGCGGCCGGCGCGGTCCACCGCCACGCTCTTGGCCATGCCGGCCTGCACCGCGTACACCGCATGGAACGGCGTCAACGGGCGGTACAGGTATTCGCCGTCGCGCAACAGGCCGGCAGGTTCGGCGATGCACTGCAATCCGCGCAGCTCGCTTCGCCCGTAGCCGGCGGCCTGGCACGCCGGCAGGTGGGCGCAGCCGTTGCAGCGCGCCGGATGGAGCGGGCCCGGCGACGGGGTTTCGATGGCATGGGCGACGGACATGCGGCTTCTTCCTGCGATCCGGTTGCCACGCATGATGAGCGCCGCATGCCACCTGCGCTGCGCCGGTGCGCGCTTATGCCGCGCGGCGTCGCGCCGCGGATTTCGGTCAAAACCGTACCGCGATCGGGCCATCCGGGGTCATGAAGCCGCCAGGCGGCTTGAAGTATCCTTGTCCATCGTCCGCGGCGATTTCCGGCCGCGGCGTCCCCATCCAGCCATTCCGCCGGTTTCCCCATGAGCGACAAGTCCTCTTCCAATCCCCGCCCGGCCGAGCCCGAGCAGCGCCGTCCCAGCGTCGGCGTGCGCATCGGCAAGGTGACGGTGGGCGGCGGCGCGCCGATCGTGGTGCAGTCGATGACCAATACCGACACCGAGGATCCGGCCAGCACCGCCAGGCAGATCGCCGAACTGGCGCGCGCAGGTTCCGAGCTGGTGCGTATCACGGTGAACACGCCGGCCGCGGCGGCTGCGGTGCCGCGCATCCACGAGCGGCTGCAGATGATGGGCGTGGAGGTACCGATCATCGGCGACTTCCACTACAACGGCCACCAGCTGCTGGAGCAGGAGCCGGCCTGTGCCGAAGTGCTGGCCAAGTACCGCATCAATCCGGGCAACGTCGGTTTCGGCAAGAAGAAGGACAGCCAGTTCGCCGCGATCATCGAGAAGGCCATCCAGTACGGCAAGCCGGTGCGCATCGGCGCTAACTGGGGCTCGCTGGACCAGAGCATGGTGGCCGCGCTGATGGATGAGAACCACACGCGCGCCGAGCCATGGGACGCCGCGCTGGTGGCGCGCGAGGCGCTGATCCGTTCCGCGGTGGATTCGGCGATCCGCGCCGAGGAAATCGGCCTGCCGCGCGAGCGCATCATTCTTTCCTGCAAGGTCTCCGGCGTGCAGGAACTGATCGCGGTCTACCGTGACCTGGCCAGGCGCTGCGACTACGCGCTGCACCTGGGCCTGACCGAGGCCGGCATGGGCTCCAAGGGCATCACCGCGTCCAGCGCCGCGCTGGCGGTGCTGCTGCAGGAAGGCATCGGCGACACCATCCGCATCTCGCTCACGCCCGAACCCGGCGCTCCCCGCACCGGCGAAGTGGTGGTGGCGCAGGAGCTGCTGCAGACCATGGGCCTGCGCGCATTCACTCCGCTGGTCACCGCCTGTCCGGGTTGCGGCCGCACCACCAGCGAGTTCTTCCAGGAACTGGCCAAGACCGTGCAGGAGCATGTGCGCGACCGCATGCCGGAGTGGCGGGTGAAGTACGACGGCGTGGAGAACCTTACCCTCGCGGTAATGGGCTGCGTGGTGAATGGCCCGGGCGAATCCAAGCACGCCAATATCGGCATCTCGCTGCCGGGCAATGGCGAGGCGCCGGCGGCGCCGGTGTTCATCGACGGCGAGAAGGCCATGACCCTGCGCGGCGAGCGGATTGCCGAGGAGTTCATCGGCATCCTCGACGACTACGTGGCCAGGCGCTATCGGGCGCTGCCGGGCTGACCGGGGCCCGGTTCCCGCAGCGCGGGGGCGGATGCGTCGCGCTGCCGGGGAGCGATCAAGCCACGCCTCTTGGACCTGAATGCGCGGCCCATGCCGGCGCATGGCGCGAAATTTCCGGTTGGTCCGGACGTTGCCGCTCACTAATTTCTGCGCCTCCTAACCCAAACCTGAGGAGTGGCAGACGTGAAGAAGATGATGGCGATCGCATGCGCGATGATGATGGTGGGCTGCGCGACGACGAAGCCGATCGCGGGTTCCGAAAAAGTCCGCTTTACGAACACCGAGCCGCAGGGGTGCAAGCTGCTTGGCGACATCACGGGCAGCCAGGCGGCGGTGTTCCGTACCGGAGCGGATATCGAGACCGGCGCCCGCGCTGACCTGAAGAATAAGGCTTCGGCGATGGGCGGCAACGTGGTGCAGATCCTGACCAGCAACCCCAGCCAGAGCCAGGTGGATGGATACACCGGAGTGAAGGCCACCACGATGAGCGCCAACGTCTTTTCCTGCGCGCAGAGGTAAATCCAGTACCCTTGTGGGCGCGGATGAGGCCCGCCAATGCCTCATCGCCGGCCATGCCGGATCAAGGCTTGTAGTTGCCGCCGACAAGGGAATACATGGACAGACGCGCCCAGGATTTCGAAGCCGCCATCCTGAGCGTGTGGCGTCAGAACGCCGAGCCATGGATCGCGGCAGTACAAGGCCAGCGTATCGAAAGCCGCAGGCTGGCCACGGACAACGCCGTCATCCAGGCGGCGTTGTCGCTTAAGCCGCGCAGCGCGATCGACTTCGGTTGCGGCGAAGGCTGGCTGGTCCGGGCGTTGGCGGCACAGGGCGTCGATGTGCTGGGCCTGGATGCGGTGCCCGAGCTGATCGACACCGCACGCGCAAAGGGCGGCGGACGTTTCGAAACCATGAGCTACGCGCAGATCGCCGCCGGCGAGCTGCACGCGAAAGCCGACGTGGCGATCTGCAATTTTTCCCTGCTCGGCGAGGCATCGACCGAGGCCGTGCTGGCCGCGGTGCCGGGCCTGCTTGAACCCGGCGGCGCATTGCTGGTGCAGACGCTGCATCCGGTCGTTGCCTGCGGCGAGCTGCCGTACCGCGACGGCTGGCGCGAAGGCTCCTGGGCCGGCTGCGGCGAAGGCTTCGGCCAGGCGGCGCCCTGGTATTTCCGCACGCTCGGCGGCTGGCTCGATACGTTCGCGGCCTGCGGCCTGCGCGTGGCGCGCATCGAGGAACCCCTGCATCCGCACGGCGGGCGGCCCGCATCGATCATCTTCGTGCTCGAGCCCCGGCCGCCCAGGGCTTGACGCACGTTCCTTCCTGCGCGGATAGCGGTAAGCTCGCGGCTCTCGCTGCCGGGACGGAGTTTCCCGGCGCGGCAAGGGGAGTCGGATGAGACTGAAGCCTCAAGTACGCACCGCGCTGGCGTACGTGATCGTGGCCAGCCTGTGGATCTGGTTGTCCAACCGCGTGCTGCGCCTGTTCGTGCAGGACACCGACACGCTGAGCCTGATGCAGAGCCTGAAGGGCACGTTCTTCGTCCTGGTCACCGGCGCGCTGCTGTACGTGCTGGTCGACCGCGACCTGCGCGGCATGAGCCGCGCCAACCGCCTGCTGCTCAAGGGCAACGAACAGGCCCTGCGCGCGCTGGTCCACGCGATGGACATCCGCCACAAGGAAACCAGCGACCACTCCGACCGCGTCATGCGCATGACCGTGGCGCTGGCCCGGCTGGCCGGCCTGCGCGGCGAGGAGCTGCGCAAGGCGCGCTTCGGCGCGCTGCTGCACGACATCGGCAAGCTGGCGCTGCCGGATGCGATCCTGATCAAGCCGGGGCCGCTGACCGAGCAAGAGATCGTGGTGATGCGCACGCATCCGCAGGTGGGCTACGACCTGCTGCAGCAGGTGGATTTCCTGCGCGATGCGGCCGAGATTCCGTACCACCATCATGAGCGCTGGGACGGCGGCGGCTATCCGCGCGGCCTGCGCGGCGAGGAGATTCCGCTCGCCGCACGAGTGTTCAGCGTGGTGGATGTGTGGGATGCGCTGAGTTTCCCGCGGGTGTACAAGCCGGCCTGGCCGGAGGACGAGGTGATCGCGCATCTGCGCAAGATCGCGGGAAGCCAGCTGGATCCGACGCTGGTGGAGCTGTTCCTGGCCAATTACGAGGACATCAAGCGGGTAGGGCTGGCCGATTAGCCGACGTAGGTTGGGGTGAGCCGAAGGCGAACCCCAACATGAGCTGGATACTGCGCGAGGCCTGTTGGGGTTCGCCTTCGGCTCACCCCAACCTACGTCGTGGTTTTCTATGCGGCCTTGCCTGCGTTGAAGGTTCTGCGGTAATTCGCCGGTGAGGTTCGAAACGCCCGCTGGAAATGCTGCCGCAGCGTCACCGGCGAACCCAGTCCGACCGCGCTGGCGATGCGGTCCAGCGGCAGGCCGGTCGTCTCCAGCAGGCGCTGCGCTTCGCTCAGCCGCTGCGCCATCAGCCAGTCCCCGAAGCTGCTCCCGGTCAGCTGGCGGAAATGCCGCGTGAAACTGCGCCGGCTCATCGCCGCGCGCACGGCGATCTCGTCGAGGTTCTGCGGCTGGTGCAGCTTGCGGCGCACTTCGTCCAGCAACTTCGCCATGCGCTCGTCGCCGGCCATGCTCGGCACCGGCTGCTCGATGAACTGCGCCTGCCCGCCGTGGCGGAACGGCGATACCACCATGCGTCGCGCAATGCGGTTGGCGGCCTCGCTGCCCAGCAGCTGGCGCACCAGGTGCAGGCAACAGTCGATGCCGGCCGCAGCGCCGGCGGAGGTGACGACCTGGCCGGCATCCACGTACAGCACGTCCGGGTCGACTTCGGCGGTGGGAAAACACGCGGCCAGCTCGTCGGTGGCGAACCAGTGCGTGGTGGCGCGGCGGCCGTCGAGCAGGCCGGCGTGGCCGAGCACGAAGGCGCCCATGCACAGGCCGACGATGCGCTTGCCGCGCGCGGCGGCGCGGCGCAGGGCTTCCAGCAGAGGTTCCGGCGGGCGTTCCTCGGCGCTGCGCCACGACGGCACGATGACGATGTCGGCGTTGCGCAATTCGTCCAGGCCGTAGTCGGTGGCGATCATGAAGCCGGAGGCGCTGCGCACTCGCCTGCCTTCGGCCGAGCACACGCGCAGCCGGAACGGCGACTGCTCGTCGCGCAGCACCGCCGCGAACACGCCGCAGGGTACGGACAGGTGGAAGGGAAGGATGTCGTTGAACGCCACCACGGCGATGCGGATCTTGCGCATGGGAATTCCGGTTGGCCCGATCACATCGATGATTGTCCTTCAGGCCACTCTCGCGCAAGTGGTCCGGAGCGCAGCATGTGCACACCTTTTCCAAGCCAGGGAACTCCAAGCCATGAACGCCAATGCTCCCCGTCGCGCACTGATCGTGATCGACGTGCAGAACGAGTATTTCGACGGCAACCTGCAGATCGAGTATCCGCCGGTAGCCGACAGCCTGCCGAAGATCGTCCGCGCGATGGATGTCGCCGCCGCGGCCGGTCTGCCGGTGATCGTGATCCGCCAGGACTCGCCGTCGAACGGTCCGGCTTTTGCCGAAGGCAGCCACGGCTGGCAGCTGCATCCGGAAGTGGCGCGCCGCCATCGCGACGTGCTGATCGGCAAGCCGCTGCCGAGCGCCTTCGCCGAGACGGGCCTGGGCGATTGGCTGCGGGCGCGCGACATCGACACCCTGACGGTGGTCGGCTACATGACCCACAACTGCAACGACACCACCATCAAGCACGCCTTCGATCGCGGCCTCGAGGTGGAATTCCTGCATGACGCTTCGGGCGCGGTGTCGTATGCCAACCGCGCGGGTTACGCGACCGCCGAGGAGATCCATCGCGTGTTCGCGGTGGTGGAGCAGTCGCGCTTCGCCGCGGTGTTGAGTGTTGAAGAGTGGGAGCGCTGCCTGGCGACCGGCGAGGCGCCGGTGCGGGAGGACATCCTGGCCTCGTATGCGAATGCGCGGAAGCTGCGCGAGGCGAAGGCGGCCTGAACCTAATCGCTGGGCGTAGGTTGGGGTGAGCCGCAGGCGAACCCCAACATGGCCATCACCAAACACATCGCATCGTTGGGGTTCGCCTGCGGCTCACCCCAACCTACGCCGTCAACGCCGCAGCGTAGCCATCGTCTGTTCCACCAGCGGGGTGAACTCTTTCCAGCTCCCCGGCTGCCCCGGCAACTTCACCAACTGCCGCACCGTCTTCAGAAACAGATCCCGCGGATACTCCACCGCGCCGAGGCTGAGCAGGTGGTTATTGGTGACCTGCGCATCGATCAACGGATAGTCCCAGCGGCGCAGCAACTGGCCCAGGGCGAGCAGGGCCAGCTTGGACCCGCCGCTCTCACGGCTGAACATCGATTCCCCGCAGAACAGCCGCCCGACCGTCACGCCATAGATCCCGCCGACCAGCCGCTCGCCTTCCCACACTTCCACGCTGTGCGCATGCCCCATCTCGTGCAGCTGGATATACGCCTCCGCCATCGCCGGCACGATCCACGTGCCGAGCTGGCCGGAGCGGGGTGCCGCACAGGCTTCGACCGTTGCACGGAACGCATGATCGAGCGTGATCCGCCACGGCCTGCCCGCGAGCTGCCGACGCAGGCTGCGATTGGCGCGCAGTCGATCGGTATGGAATACGCAACGCGGATCCGGCGACCACCACAGGATCGGCTCGTCCTCGTTGTACCAGGGGAAGATGCCGCCGGCGTACGCCGCCAGCAGCCGGCGCGGCGTGAGATCGCCGCCGAAGGCGAGCAAGCCGTTGGGATCGGCCATGGCGCGGCCGGGATCGGGGAACTGCTCGGGATGGGCGGCGTCGAGCAGGGGCAGGCGGATCATGGTCAGGCGTCGCGGTGGGCGTACGGGCTGTGTTCGAGCAGGTCGGCGGCGTAAGCGTCGACTGCTTCGGTCTCGCGCGCAAGCGCCGCGCGCACCGCCTTGCGCAAGCCGGCGTCGGCCAGGTAATGGCGCGAATGCGTGTGGACCGGAAGAAAGCCGCGCGCCAGCTTGTGTTCGCCCTGGGCGCCGGGCTCGAAGCGCTGCAGGCCGGCGCGGATGGTATGTTCGATGCCCTGGTAGTAGCACAGCTCGAAGTGCAGGCCGGGCACATCGACGCGACTGCCCCAGTAGCGGCCGTACAGCGCTTCGTCGCCTTGCAGGAACAGCGCCATCGCCGCGATGTGCGCGCCTTCCCAGGCCAGCGCGAGGTGGGTGGCGGTGCCGAGTTCGCCGCCCAGCGCGTGGAAGAACTCGCGCGTCAGCGCGGCGTGGTTGCCCTTGGCGTCGAAGGTGTGCTCGTACAAGCCATGCACCTGGCGCCATTCGTCCGCACCCAGGCTGTCGCCCCGACGCCACTCCAGGCGCAGGCCGGCGCGGGCGACGTGGGCGCGTTCCTGGCGGATGTTCTTCCGCTTCTTGTGATTGAGCGCGGCGAGGAAATCCTCGAAGTGGCCATAGCCCCTGTTCGGCCAATGGAACTGCACGTCCGTGCGTGCCAACCAGTGGTTGTCGAACGCCGAAAGGTCGTCGGGCGCAAGGAAATTGGCATGGACGGAGGACAACCCATGCGCATCCGCCAGCTGGCGCATGGCCGACACCAGCGCCTCGCGCCGGCGCGGCGCCTGTGCTCCATCGCCGGCGAGCAGGCGTGCCCCGGGCACGGGCGAGTAGGGCACCGCATTGAGCAGCTTGGGATAGTAATCGCCGCCGGCGCGTTCCCAGGCGGCGGCCCAGCTCCAGTCGAACACGAACTCGCCATGCGAATTGCCCTTGACGTAGAGCGGCGCGGCGGCGACCAGGCGGTCGTCCTCGTACAGGCCCAGATGGTGCGCCTGCCAGCCCCAGTCGTCGCGGATGCAGCCGGTGCGTTCGAGCGCGGCGAGGAAGGCATGCGAGAGGAACGGATTGCCGTCGGTGCGCAGCGCGTCCCACGCCGCCGCGGGCACCTCGTCGATGCGCGGATGAAAGCGGGCTTCGAGCACGCCGTGCCGCTCGGCGGCCATCGACGGGCGATGGCCGCGCGTCATTCAGTGCACCGCCGGCAGGCGGGCCGCGATGCGTTCGACGAAGGCATCGGGCCGGCCGTAGTCCTGGTGGTGCGGCAGGACGTGGCGCTGGCCCTGGACTTCCAGCACCAGGGTGGGGAAGCCCTGGCCGCCCACCTCGCCGAGCAGGCGGCGGCTGGCCTGGACGTGCTCGATCAGTTCGTTGCCGCTGGCCTTGGCGAAGGCATCGGCGAACTGCGTGGCGTCCAGGCCCAGTTCCTCGGCCAGTTCGGCCAGCACGTCGGCTTCCACCACGCGCAGACCGCGCTGGTAGTGCGCGTGCTGGATCGCCACGAGCATCGGATAGCCCGCCTCCGGATGCAGCGTTTCGGCCGCCAGCACCGCCGCGATCGGTGGCAGCGAATACAGCACGGTGCTGGCCTCGGCCAGCAGCCCTTCCGTATAGGCCTCGCCGAACGGCTGGCCGCTGATTTCCTCGATGCGCTCGTCGGCGCGCACGATGTGCTCGGCCATCGCCGGCGTCAGCTGCTGCGGCTCGGCGAACAGCGCGCCGCCGTGCAGGCGCAGGGCCAGGCGGTTGCCGAGCATGGCGACCGCGGCGCTGACCAGCGGCTGGGCGCCGTAGCACCAGCCGCACAGCGGGTCATGGATGTAATGCAGGGTGGCGTGCGGCGCGTTCATCAGACCACCGGGGTCTGCTGGTCCAGCCAGCGCTCGGCGTCCAGCGCGGCCATGCAACCGAAGCCGGCGGAGGTGATGGCCTGGCGGTAGACGTGGTCGGCCACGTCGCCGGCGGCGAACACGCCAGGCACCGAGGTCATGGTGGCCATGCCTTCCTGGCCGCTGTGGATCTTGATGTAGCCGTCGTGCATGTCCAGCTGGCCTTCGAAGATGCCGGTGTTCGGCGTGTGGCCGATGGCGACGAAGAAGCCGGTGGCCTGGATGTCGCGGGTGGCGCCGCTGTTGACGTCCTTCACGCGCACGCCGGTGACGCCGCTGTTATCGCCCAGCACTTCGGCCACGGTGTGGTTCCACACCAGCTCGATCTTGCCGGCGGCGGCCTTCTCGAACAGCTTGTCCTGCATGATCTTTTCCGCGCGCAGCTTGTCGCGGCGATGCACCAGGGTGACCTTGCTGCACAGGTTGGACAGGTACAGCGCTTCTTCCACGGCGGTGTTGCCGCCGCCGACCACCACCACTTCCTGGCCGCGGAAGAAGAAGCCGTCGCAGGTGGCGCAGGCGGACACGCCCTTGCCCTTGAAGTGCTGCTCGCTCTCGATGCCCAGGTACTTGGCGGTGGCGCCGGTGGCGATGACCAGGGCGTCGGCGGTGTATTCGCCGGAATCGCCCTTCAGGCGGAACGGGCGCTGGCCCAGGTCGGCGCTGTGGATGTGGTCGAACACCATCTCGGTCTCGAAGTGCTCGGCATGCTCGGCCAGGCGCTGCATCAGCTCCGGACCCTGCACCGCCTTGTCGCCCGGCCAGTTCTCCACGTCGGTGGTGGTCATCAGCTGTCCACCCTGCTGCAGACCGGTCACAAGGGTGGGCTTCAGGTTGGCGCGGGCAGCGTACACGGCCGCGGTGTAGCCGGCGGGGCCGGAACCGAGGATCAGCAGGCGGCTGTGCTTGGGGGTGCTCATGGTTATAATCCTTGGGTGTTATCAGCAGCTTGGAATTGCTATTCGTTCCGGCCTTTACGGCGGTTTCCTCACACCGGTTCAAGGCTCCGGCGCCAGGTTGGAGCCCGACAGAATGGGGAAGACGGGTGCGCGATTCAAGGCAGCTGAACCGGCAACCGGCGGTTGACGGGCCCCTGGGCCCGGCCCATCGGGAACGGACCGCGGGGGGCGGTAACGAGGTATCTGGAGTCCTGGCCTTTGCCCAGGCGACGCAGCAGAAGCGGGTCTCTTAAGACCGGCACGCGAGGAATACGGTGGCGCGTAGCGCGAACGTCAAGAAAGACAAGAACAAGGAACCCAGCGGCCTCAGCGAGGAGCTGAAGCGCCGCCTGCGCGAGGCCGGCGCATTGCTGCTGCTGCCGCTGGCGCTGTACCTGCTGGTCTGCCTGTTCAGCTACAACGACCAGGATCCCAGCTGGGGCCACGCCAGCACGGTGGAGCATGCGCGCAACTTCGGCGGTGCGGTCGGGGCCAATATCGCCAACCTGCTGCGCTACATCTTCGGGCTGGTCGCCTACTGCTTTCCGCTGCTGCTGCTCGGATTGGGCGTGCAGGTGCTGCGCCACCGCGGCGTGCGCACGGTGCATCCGTGGGAGCCGTCGCTGCGGCTGATCGGCTCGGTGTTCTTCTTCATCACCGCGCCGGCCCTGCTGTACCTGAAGTTCAGCGACGAGCCGGTGCTGCCCCAGGGCGTGGGTGGCATCATCGGCATGTGGGTGGGCCGCGGCCTGCTGCAGGCTTTCGGCGGCACCGGCGCGCCGCTGCTGCTGCTGGCGATCTTCCTGATCGCGGTGACCCTGGCCACCGGGCTGTCCTGGTTCAAGCTGATGGACCTGACCGGGCAGGGCATGCTGAAGATCGCCGGCTGGTTCGGCGGCAAGTTGAAGGAGGCCCCCGAAGTGCTGGCCGCGCGCCAGGCGCGCGCCGAGCGCGAGGTGGTCAAGAAAGTCGAGGCGGTCAAGCAGGCCAAGCGCGAGCCGGTGCGCATCGAAGCCCCGCCGCCGCCGCCGCCGAAGAGCGAGCGCGCCCGCGTCGAGACGCAGATCCCGCTGTTCACCGGCGCCTCTTCCGCCGGCGAGCTGCCGCCGCTGTCGCTGTTGGACGAGGCGCCGCCGCAGGGGCCGGGCTACTCCGAGGAAACCCTCGAGGTGCTGTCGCGCCAGGTCGAGCTGAAGCTGAAGGACTTCCGCATCGAGGCCAAGGTGGTCGGCGTCTATCCGGGCCCGGTGATCACCCGCTTCGAGCTGGAGCCCGCCGCCGGCGTGCGCGGCTCGCAGGTGTCGAGCCTGGACAAGGACATCGCGCGCGGCCTCTCGGTGGTGAGCGTGCGCGTGGTCGACGTGATCCCGGGCAAGAACGTGATCGGCCTGGAAATCCCCAACGCCAAGAAGCAGGTCGTGTACCTGTCGGAGATCCTGCGCTCCGAGAAGTACGACCTGACCAAGTCGCCGCTGGCGCTGGCCCTGGGCAAGGACATCGCCGGCCGCCCGGTGGTGGCCGACCTGGCCAAGATGCCGCACCTGCTGGTGGCCGGCACCACCGGCTCGGGCAAGTCGGTGGCGGTGAACGCCATGGTGCTGAGCCTCTTGTACAAGGCCAGCGCCAAGGACGTGCGCATGATCATGATCGACCCGAAGATGCTGGAGCTCTCGGTCTACGAGGGCATCCCGCACCTGCTGGCGCCGGTGGTCACCGACATGAAGGAAGCCGCCAACGCGCTGCGCTGGTGCGTGGCCGAGATGGAGCGCCGCTACAAGCTGATGGCCGCCGTGGGCGTGCGCAACCTGGCCGGCTTCAACAAGAAGGTGAAGGACGCCGAGAACGCCGGCCAGCCGCTGCTGGACCCGCTGTTCCGCCCCAATCCCGAGATGCCGAACCTGGCGGCCGAGCCGCTGGAGCCGCTGCCGTACATCGTGATCATCATCGACGAGTTCGCCGACATGATGATGATCGTCGGCAAGAAGGTCGAAGAGCTGATCGCCCGCCTGGCGCAGAAGGCGCGCGCCGCCGGCGTGCACCTGGTGCTGGCCACGCAGCGCCCGTCGGTGGACGTGATCACCGGCCTGATCAAGGCCAATATTCCCACCCGCATCGCCTTCCAGGTATCGAGCAAGATCGACTCGCGCACCATCCTCGACCAGTCCGGCGCCGAGGCGCTGCTGGGCCACGGTGACATGCTGCACCTGCCGCCCGGCACCGCCACGCCCGAGCGCGTGCACGGCGCCTTCGTCGACGATCACGAGGTGCACAACGTGGTGGCCTGGCTCAAGTCGCAGGGTTCGCCGCAGTACATCGAGGGCGTGCTGGAAGAAGTGCAGGCCACCTCCGACGGCAAGTTCATCAACGACTCCGGCCTGCCGCAGGAAGGCGAGGAGGGCGGCGACGCCGACGCGCAGCTGTACGACAAGGCGGTGCGCATCGTCACCGAGACGCGGCGCGCCTCCATCTCCGGCGTGCAGCGCCACCTGCGCATCGGCTACAACCGCGCCGCGCGATTGATCGAGCAGATGGAGCAGGACGGCGTGGTCAGCGCGCCCCAGCACAACGGCAACCGCGAAGTGCTGGCGCCGCCGCCGCCGAAGTAACCATTAAGCGATGACGGCGCAGACTCCGCCGCCATCCGCGACACGCAAAACAGGGAACCCCATGAACCGCTTGCTCACCTTCTGTGCCGCACTGGCCCTTACGGCCGCCGGCGCCGTCCATGCCGCCGCCGGCCCCGCGCGCGCGCGCCTGGACAGCTTCGCCACCGGCCTGCACGCGCTGACCGGCCAGTTCACCCAGACCCTCACCGACGCCAACGGCAGCAAGGGCAAGACCAGCGCCGGCACGCTGTCGCTGGAGGCGCCGCGCCAGTTCCGCTGGGAGACGCTGACGCCGTACAAGCAGACCATCGTCGCCGACGGCAGCCGCGTGTGGCTGTACGACCCGGACCTGGAGCAGGTCACCGTGCGCGTGCAGAGCACCGAGGAAGCGCACAGTCCGCTGACCGTGCTCACCGATCTCAAACAGATGGACCGCGACTTCAAGGTGACCGAGCAGGGCGAGCACGACGGCCTGGCCTGGCTGCGCCTGACCTCCACCGCCAAGGATCCGCAGTTCGACTACGCCGATCTGGGCTTCGACGCGAACGGCCTGGCGCGCATGACCTTCCGTGACCAGCTCGGCGCGGTGACCGAGATCCGCTTTGCCAACTGGCAGCGCAATCCCACGATTGCGCCGGCGACGTTCAACTTCGTGCCACCGAAGGGCGCCGACGTGATCGGCGACGCGCCGGTGATCCAGACCCAGCCGCTGAAGGACTGATCCTTCCCCATGCTGCGCCAGCTGCCGCGCTGGGCCTGGATCGGCGGAGGCCTGCTGGCCTTCATTGCCGGGATGATCAATGCGGTGGGCTTCATGGGTTTCCGCCACCAGGCGATCACCCATCTCACGGGCACCGCCACGCTGATGGGCGTGGCGGCGGCGGAAGGCAACCGCGGCGAGCTGCTGCATTGGGCCTTGGCGATCCTGGCGTTTCTCGGCGGTGCGGTGCTCAGCGGTTTCATCGTGCAGCAGCACACCTTGAAGTTGGGGCGGCGCTACGGCGTGGCGCTGATGGTGGAATCGGCCTTGCTGTTCGCGGCGGTGCCGTTGATCCATGCGGGCAGCGACGCCGGCCTGTACCTGGCTTCGATCGCCTGCGGCCTGCAGAACGCCATGGCCAGCACGTACAGCGGCGCGACGTTCCGCACCACGCACCTGTCCGGCATCTTCACCGACCTCGGCATCTACCTCGGCCAGCGCCTGCGCGGATTGGAAGTGGATCATCTGCGCATCCAGGTGTGCGTGCTGGTGGCGGGGAGTTTCATCGCGGGCAGCGCGGTTGGCGCGTTGGCATTCGGTGTGATGGCGGAGCGCACGCTGTTGTTGCCGGCGGTGATGACGGGGGCGATCGGGTTGGTTTATGCGATCTACCGCCATCGCCACCAGATCGATTGATAGTGCTGCATCGATGCGTTCCTTCTCCCCCTGGGAGAAGGTGGCGGCAGCCGGATGAGGGTACGGGCGGAGCGGTGCACATCATGCTTGCGCTCTGGCCGTACCCTCACCCCAACCCCTCTCCCGACGGGAGAGGGGCTTTGAATTCATCCCCGCGCTATCATCGTCGGCATGTCCGCCCGCGGTTCCTCCCCCGACCTCTTCCCCGAATCCGACGAGCTCAAGCCGTTGGCCGAGCGCATGCGGCCGCGCAGCCTGGACGAGATCGTCGGCCAGCAGCGCGTGCTCGCGCCCGGCAAGGCGCTGCGCCGCGCACTGGAAGCAGGCCGCGTGCACTCGATGGTGCTGTGGGGCCCGCCCGGTTGCGGCAAGACCACGCTGGCCTTGCTGGTGGCGCGCTATGCCGATGCGGATTTCCGCGCCATTTCCGCCGTGCTGTCGGGCCTGCCGGAAGTGCGCAAGGCCTTGGCGGAAGCGGAAGCCAACTTCGCGCAGGGCCGCCGCACCGTGCTGTTCGTCGACGAGGTGCACCGCTTCAACAAGGCGCAGCAGGATGCCTTCCTGCCGCATATCGAGCGCGGCGTGATCATCTTCGTCGGCGCCACTACCGAGAACCCATCGTTCGAACTCAACTCCGCCTTGCTGTCGCGCTGCCGCGTGCACGTGCTGGAAGCGGTGTCGGCGGACGACATCGTCGGCGCCTTGAAGCGCGCGCTGGAAGACGCCGAGCGCGGACTGGGCGGGCAGGGGCTCACCGTCAGCGATGCCTCGCTGCAGCTGATCGCCCGCGCCGCCGACGGCGACGTGCGCCGTGCGCTCACGCTGCTGGAAATCGCCGCGGAGCTGGCCGAGGACGGCCGCATCGGCGAAGCCACGCTGGAGCAGGTGCTGGCCGATCGCACGCGCCGCTTCGACAAGGGCGGCGAGCAGTTCTACGACCAGATCTCGGCGCTGCACAAATCCGTGCGCTCCTCCGATCCGGACGCCGCGCTGTACTGGATGTGCCGCATGCTCGACGGCGGCGTGGACCCGCTCTATCTGGCCCGCCGCATGACCCGCATGGCGGTGGAAGATGTGGGCCTGGCCGAGCCGCGCGCCTGGCGCATGGCGCTGGACGCGTGGGATACCTATGAGCGCCTGGGCAGTCCCGAAGGCGAGCTCGGTCTGGCACAACTGGCGATCTGGCTGGCCATGGCGCCGAAGAGCAATGCCGCCTACATGGCCTACAACCAGGCCCGCGCGGTGATCCGCGAGACCGGCACGCTGGACGTGCCGATGCACCTGCGCAATGCGCCGACCAGGTTGCTCAAGGGCCTGGGCTACGGGCAGGGCTACCAGTACGACCACGACGCCGAGGGCGGCATCGCGCTGGACCAGCAATGCCTGCCGGACGCGCTCGACGGCACGGTGTTCTATGAGCCGGTCGAGCGCGGCCTGGAATTGAAGCTGCGCGAAAAACTGCTGAGCCTGCGCGAGGCGCGGCGGCAGGCGCGCGGCAAGTAGGCGGTTTTCCTTCCCATCCTTCGTGGGACGTTTCCATTTCGCCGTGTTCGAGGCCACCGCATGTCGATCGTCTGGTACTTCGATTTCGTCTCGCCGTTCGCCTGGTTGCAGTGGCCGCGCGTCAAGGAGCTGATGCGCACGCATGAGGTGATCTTGCGTCCGATCCTGTTTGCCGGCGTGCTCGATCGCGTCGGCCAGAAGGGGCCGGCGGAGATTCCGGCCAAGCGCGAGTTCATCTATCGCCACGTGCTGTGGCGGGCGCGCGAAACGGGACAGCCGCTGCGCTTTCCGCCGAAGCATCCGTTCAATCCGCTGGCTTCGCTGCGCCTGTGCATCGCCGCCGGCAGCGATGCGCGCGCGACCGAGGCGATCTTCGAGTGGATCTGGGGACAGGGGCAGGTGGCGGACAGCGCCGAGGCCCTGGCGCCGGTCGCCGCGCAACTTGGCATCGACGATGCGGCCGCGGCCATCGCCGATCCCGCGGTGAAGGCGCAGCTCAAGGCCAACTTCGAGGCGGCCATCGCCGACGCCATCTTCGGCGTGCCCACGTTGGCCATCGACGGCCGCCTGTTCTGGGGCAGCGACGCGCACGACTTCGCCCTGGCCTACCTGCGCGATCCGGCCATCTGGGACGAGGCGGAAATGCACCGCGTCGCCACCTTGCCGATCGGCGCCTCGCGCCTGTAGTTCTCCCTGCTGCGCGCGCCCTTGCAGGGCTTCGGCGCCCCGGCATAGATTCCGGCCACCGCAGCGTCTGCAACCGGGGGAGAACGGATATGCGCGTACTGATGGCTGCCTTGATCGGCGGCATCGTGATGTTCGTCTGGGGCGCCGTGGCACATATGGCGCTGGGGCTGGGCGAGACCGGCATACGGCAGCCGGTTGCCGAAGACGTGGTGCTGGGCAGCCTGCACCAGGGCCTGGGCCCGCAGGCCGGCGTCTACATCCTGCCTGCGTTCGATCCCAAGAAGATGTCGGACCAGGCGGCGATCCACGCCTATTCCGACAAGGCCAAGTCCTCGCCGTATGCCTGGATCGTCTACATGCCGCAGGGCGACGACTTGATGCAGATGGGGCCGCAGCTGGGCCGGCAGTGGGCCTCGGACACCTTGTCCGCGCTGGCCCTGGCCTTCGTGATGGGCCTGGCCGCGTTCGGCTTCCGCAAGCGGCTCGGTATCGCAGTGGCGGCGGCGCTGTTCGCCTGGCTCAGCGCGATGGTGCCGTACTGGAACTGGTACCGCTTCCCGCTGGACTTCACCCTGGCCGCATTGGTCGAGCAACTGGTCGGCTGGCTGCTGGCCGGCGCCGCCATGGCCTGGTGGCTGGGACGCGCGGAGCGGCGCGGGGCCTGAGCGGGTCCGTATCGCAGGCGGCGGGCGATGCGCCGCCGCCTGTCGCATTGCGGCCATCAGGGCCCGGCCGCCATAATCCGGTGTTCCCAAGCCATCATCCGGACCCATCATGCTGGACCCCGCCCTGTTGCGTTCGCGCCTGGCCGATACCGCCGCGCGCCTCAAGGAAACCCGCGGCTACGAACTCGACGTCGCCGCCGTGGAAGCGCTGGAGAGCGAACGCAAGCGGCTGTCCACCGAGACGCAGGAACTGCAGAACCTGCGCAACACCCGCTCCAAGGCGATCGGCCAGGCCAAGGCCAAGGGCGAGGATGTCGCCACGCTGATGGCCGAGGTGGCCGGCCTGGGCGACAAGCTCAAGGCCAACGAGCATGCGCTGGACGCGGTGCAAGCAAAGATCGCGCAGATCGCGCTGGGCATTCCCAATATTCCGCATGAATCCGTGCCGCACGGCAAGGACGAGGCCGACAACGCCGAGCAACTGCGCTGGGGCACGCCGCACGCTTTCGATTTCGCGGTGAAGGATCATGTCGACCTCGGCGCCCGCCATGGCTGGCTGGATGCCGATGCAGGCGCGAAGCTTTCCGGTGCGCGTTTCACCGTGCTGCGCGGTCAGCTGGCGCAGCTGCATCGCGCGCTGGCGCAGTACATGCTCAACCTGCATACCGCCGAGCACGGCTACCTGGAATGCAGCGTGCCGCTGATCGTCAACACCGAGACGATGCAGGGCACCGGCCAGTTGCCGAAGTTCGAGGAAGATCTGTTCTCGACCCAGGTGGGCGACAGCAAGCGTTACCTGATTCCGACCGCGGAAGTGGCGCTGACCAACCTCGTCGCCGACACCATCGTCGAAGCCGACGCGCTGCCGCTGCGCCTCGCCGCGCATTCGATGTGCTTCCGCGCCGAGGCCGGCAGCTACGGCCGCGATACGCGCGGCATGATCCGCCAGCACCAGTTCGAGAAGGTGGAGATGGTGCAGATCGCTTCGCCCGAGCAGTCGCAGGCGCAGCTTGAGGAAATGGTCGGCCACGCGGAGAAGGTGCTGCAGCAGCTGGGTCTGCCGTATCGCAAGGTGCTGCTGTGCACCGGCGACATGGGGTTCGCGGCGCAGAAGACCTACGACCTGGAAGTGTGGCTGCCGAGCCAGAACACGTATCGCGAGATTTCCTCGTGTTCGAACTGCGGGGATTTCCAGGCGCGGCGGATGCAGGCGAGGTGGCGGAATCCTGCCACCGGCAAGCCGGAGTTGCTGCATACCTTGAATGGGTCCGGCCTGGCGGTGGGGCGCACCTTGGTGGCGGTGATGGAGAACTATCAGAACGCGGATGGTTCGATCACGGTGCCGGAGGTGTTGCGGTCCTATATGCACGGGTTGGAGAAAATCGCCTGAGCCTTTGATGAAAAAGCCCGGCCTTCGCCGGGTTTTTTCTTTTCGGGCCGGAGATGGGGTTGCCGGAATACAGACGGGTCGTCTGCTATGGCGGATGACCGACCGGGCCGTCCGTTCGAGATGGCTCATGCATGGTCATTTGAACGGCGAAGACGACATGATCAAGACGTGGATGCGAATCGGTGGCCTGATTTTCCCTCTCCTGGCCTGCGGATCGGCGCTCGGCGCGGAAGCCCAGCCAGCATCCATATCGGCAGCCAGCCTGCCCGGGCGCTACATCGAGTCGCTCAAACTGCATGAAGCGAAGCGATACGCCGACGCAGCGGCGATCCTTGAGCCGTTCTATGCGGCCGGCCCCGAGGGCATGGATTGGCACTGGAACGCCGCGATGTACCAGCTCGCCCGCGACGAGGCGCTTGCCGGCCGCAAGGAAAAAGCGATGGACGTACTCCTGGCCGCGCAAGCCAGGGGCGGCAGCGTGCCGGCGGAGCAGTTGGCGGCGGATGCCGATCTTGCCTCGCTTCATGGCGACCCGCGCTTCGCCCGACTCGTGGAAGCGACGCACAGCCAGGAGCGCCTGTGGGCGCGCGAGCCCGGCCAGAACCTGCCTTTCGCGCCGAATCTGAGTGATGACGCCAAGATCGCGGGGCTGTCCGTGCTGTGGTCGGAGGCCCGCTTCAACTTTGCTTTCTTCGACCGGCAACCGGAGCTGGACTGGAACCAGGCCTATCTGGACTTCCTGCCCAAAGTGCGCGCAACCGCCTCGACCGAGGACTACTATCGCCTGCTGATGCGGTTCGCGGCACTGCTGAAGGACGGGCACACCAATGTCTATCCTCCCGAATCCATGCGCGACGCTTTTTATGGTCGCCCTGGGTTGCGCACGCAACTGGTGGAGCATGCCGTCGTGGTGACGCGGATCGACGATCCTGCGTTGCCCGGGCAGCATTGGCGTGTGGGCGATGTGCTTCTGAAGATCGACGGGGAAGACATCGGCCGTTATGCAGAGCGCGAAATCGCGCCTTACCAGAGTGCTTCGACACCGCAGGATCTGCAGGTGCGCACCTACGACTATGCGCTGCTCAGCGGGCACGCCGGCAGCCGTTTGCGCGTCACCGTGAGGAATGCCGAAGGCAGGCAAGAAGAGCGCGAGCTGCTGCGGCTGACCTTGGCGGAGCGGTCGAAGTTCAGAGTCAACGGGGCTTCGTTCAAGCTGAGGCCGGATGGAGTTGCCGTGCTCACGATCGATGAGTTCGAGGACACGGAGGGCACCAAGGCATTGCTTGCCAACTTGCCGCTTGTCAATGCTTCCAAAGGGCTGGTCATCGATCTTCGCGACAACGGTGGCGGCAGCACGCCGGTGGATCTGCTGCAGGTGCTGACGCGGGATAAGATTCGCGGCGCCATGACCGAACGAGAAGCTACGTCGCGGCAGATCGCGCGCGCGGTGTATTGCCAGGGTGGACCGATGTTCCGCCGTTCGAGGTTCCGGCCGATCCCGGGCATAAGGTCGATGTGCCGATCGCGGTCTTGACCAGTGCGCGGACTTTTTCGGCGGCGGAAGATTTCGTTGCGGCGTTCGATGCGATGCATCGTGGCATCACGGTGGGGGAGACGACGGCGGGGAGCACCGGGCAGCCGTTGTTCTTCCCGTTGCCTGGCGGTGGCAGTGGGCGTGTCTGCACCAGGAACGATCGTGGTCCGGATGGGATGGTTTTCGAGGGGGTGGGGCTTCGTCCTGACATCGCTGTCTTGCCCACGGTTGAGGACATTCAGCGGGGTGTGGATGCTGCGGTGGAGCGGGCTGCGGGGGCGTTGTTGGTGAGGAGGTGAGGGGGCAGGGCATTCATGCCGAGCGGGGCGTTTTGGTATGACGCTTCGATGGAGGGTGCGCTTCGCCTTGAAGGGTGGGATTGTGAGGCCCATCCATGGGCCTCACCCCTCCGCGCTGCGCGCTGCGGGGCCAGCCTGCGGCTGTCCAAATTCGCTCCCGGCGAATTTGTCGAACCGGTGACTCGGCTGGCCGAGTCACCGGTTCTCTGCACCCACTCTCTCCGCCAGATACCAAAACGCCCCCGGTGGGGGCGTTTTGGTATCTGGCGGAGAGAGTGGGATTCGAACCCACGGAAGGTTTGACCCTTCGCCGGTTTTCAAGACCGGTGCCTTAAACCGCTCGGCCATCTCTCCGTAAGCGTGTTGGCTGTCCAGGACAGCGAAAGCCGCGTCATCCTAGCAGAATTGGCGCCGGCCCTCGCTTTGGGCGATAAGCGTCGTTCCTCCGCAGGCTTCCCGCCCCATGACCGCCATCGTCTGGTTCCGCCGCGACCTCCGCCTGGCCGACAACCCCGCTCTCGCCGCCGCCTGCGCGGAGCACGAGCGCATCCTGCCGGTCTACGTGCATGCGCCGGACGAGGAAGATGCGTGGGCACCGGGCGCGGCCAGTCGCTGGTGGCTGCATCATTCGCTCGCTGCGTTGTCCGCGGCATTGAGGCGCGAGGGTGGGCATCTGCATATTCGCGCCGGCGATACGCTGGCCAGCCTCGTCGCGATGTGCCGTGCCGCCGGCGCCACCGCCGTGTACTGGAACCGTCGCTACGAGCCTGCGGCCATCGAGCGCGACAAGCACATCAAGGCGGCGCTGCGCGAACAGGGTATAGAAGCGAAAAGCTTCAACGCGGCGTTGTGGGTGGAACCCTGGCAGGTTGCCACGCAGCAGGATGGCCCCTACCGCGTCTTCACTCCGTTCTGGCGTGCCATAAGGCCGCGACTGTCGCCGGAGGAACCGCTGCCGGTTCCCCCGTTGCGTTTCGCCACTGCCAAAGATGGCGAATCATCGGCATCCCTGGAACTGCTCCCGCGCATCCGCTGGGACCAGGGCATGCACGAGACCTGGACGCCGGGCGAGCAGGGCGCTCTCGAAGCTCTGGAAGTGTTCGCCGACGACGCACTCGGCGGCTACGCCCGCCTGCGCGACCTGCCGGCCCGCCCCGGCACCTCGCGCCTGTCGCCGCACCTGCACTACGGCGAGATCTCGCCACGCCAGGTCCACCACTTCCTCCATCGCGACGCGCAAGGGCGCGCCGCGAAGCATCGCCCGGACCTGGAGCCTTTCCTGCGCGAACTGGGCTGGCGCGAATTCGCCCACCACCTGTTGTTTCATTTCCCCGAAACGCCCACCGAGAATTTCAACCAGGGATTCGCCAGCTTCCGTTGGGCCGAACCCGACCAAGCACTGCTCGACCGCTGGCGCCACGGCCGCACCGGCATCCCGCTAGTCGACGCCGGCATGCGCGAGCTGTGGCACACCGGCTGGATGCACAACCGCGTGCGCATGGTGGTGGCGAGCTTTCTCACCAAGAATCTCCGCCAGCATTGGCGCGAGGGTGCGAAGTGGTTCTGGGACACGCTGGTGGATGCGGATCTGGCCAACAACACGCTGGGTTGGCAATGGGTGGCCGGGTGCGGCGCGGATGCGGCGCCGTATTTCCGGGTGTTCAATCCGGTGGCGCAGGCGCAGAAGTTCGATCCGGAGGGGGATTATCTGCGGCGGTGGCTGCCGGAGCTGAAGGATGCGCCGGTGCCGTTGCTGCATGAGCCGTGGAAGGATGCTGCGCTGTTGTCGCGCAGTGGGTATCCGGCGCCGATGGTGGATCTGGCGGAGTCGCGGAGGGAGGCGTTGGGGGTGTATCAGGCGATGCGTGGCCGGGGTTAACAATAAGCAGGTTGCGGCTCGTTTTCCGTAGCGGCTTCCGCGCTTCGCCCGGCCCCTCACCCGGCCCTCTCACCGAGGGGAGAGGGGGAAGTACGGTCAGCCGCGCGTATCGGGTTCCGCCACGCCGCCGCCGTCGCGCTTGAGCATCACCGCCAACACCGGCGGCGTCACCATTGCCGTCAACAGCGACATCGCCACGATGATCGCGTAAGTACGATCGCTGAACACTCCGGCCGCCAACCCCAGGCTGGCGATCACCACGCCCACTTCTCCACGCGGCACCATGCCGAAACCGACGATGGTGGCCCCGCGTTTGCCCAGCGACAGCGCGCCCAGGAAGCCGCCGGCGAGCTTGGAGATGATCGCGATGACGGTGACGACGGCGAGCGTGAGCAGCGCATCGCCGCTGGCCAGCTGCTGCAGGTCGATCTTGCTGCCGGTGATCACGAAGAAGAACGGCGTGAGCAGGGCCAGCAGCGGCTGTACCTGTTTCTCCAACGTGTGCTGCTGGCGCGTTTCGGAGGCGATCATGCCGGCCAGGAAGGCGCCGATGATCGCCGCCAAGCCGAACAGCGTGGAGACATAGGCCAGGCCCAGGCACAGCGCCAGCACGATGCCCAGCGCGGAATGCTGGCTGTGCGGCTTGTCCAGCCAGCTGGAATTCCAGCGCATCGCGCGCGCGCCCCCTAGACCGATCACCGCGATGAAGCCGATCGCGCCGACCAGGGTGGTGACCAGGTGCATGGCGTTGAAGCCTTCGCCGCCCTGCAGCGACACCACCACGCCCAGCAGCAGCATGGCCAGGATGTCGTCGATCACGGCGGCGCCCAGGATCACCTTGCTCTCCGTGCGCTGCAGCGCATTGAGCTCCTGCAGCACGCGGGCGGTGATGCCGGCGGAGGTGGCGACGAAGGCCGCGGCGATGAACAGCGACTTGCCCCAGTCGTAGCCGCTGGCGTGTGCCCACACACCACCGAAGGCGAACGGCAGCAGCACGCCGAGCACGCCGACCAGGAAGGCGACCTTGCCGACTTTCTTGAGGTCTTCGAGCCGGGTCTCCAGGCCCACGGCGAACAACAATAGGACTACGCCTATTTCGGCGAGCACATCGAGCGGCGTGCCGGTGGCGATCTGCCCAGGCGTGATCCAGCCCAGCAGCGAGGGCCCGACCACGCAGCCGGCGGCGATCTCGCCTACCACGCCGGGCAGCTTCAGGCGTTGCGCGATCTCGCTGCCGATCTGCGCGGCGACGAAGACGATGAACAAGGTGAGCAGAATGTCGGCCGCGTGATGCATGCAGGATTCCTTCCGGTCGATCTGACCGGGGCATGCTACACGCTCGCGCCGCGTTTCGGCGCGTCGCGTCCGAGCCTGCTGAACACCCAGCTCGCCGTAGCGGTGACGATGCCCAGCAGCAGCACGGTCCAGCGGAACGACACCACGTAGTCGTCATGCGCATGGCCTTGCAGCAGCGCTTCCATCAGCAGCGAGGCGAGCGCGATGCCGAAGCTCATCGACAGGTATTGCGCGGTCGAGGCCATCGATGACGCCATCGAGGCGTACTTCACGTCCAGGTCGTTGTAGATCAGCGTGTTCATCGCGGTGTACTGCAGGCCCATGAAGCCACCGTAGACGAACACCATCGGCGCGATCACCCACATCGGCGAGTCCCTGCCCAGCAGGGCGAAGGAGGCCAGCAGCACCGCGACTACCAGCGTGTTGGTGAGCAGGAAGCGGCGATAGCCCATGCCCTGCAGCAGCCGATTGATCACCCACTTGGCGCAGATCGAGCCCAGCGCCTGCGGCACCATCATCAGGCCCGCCATGGTGGGCGACCAGCCGCAGCCGACCTGCAGGAACAGCACCAGCAGCAGGAACATGCCGGACACGCCCAGGCGCGTGAACAGGTTGCCGGCGAGCGCCACCCACACGCTGCGCACGCGCAGCAGGTTGAGGTCGGCCACCGGGTATTCGGTGCGGCGGCTGTGCCACACATAGATGCCGCCGAAGATCAGCGCGAGCGTGCCGCTGACGGCGATCTGCGGCCACTGGCCGCCGCCGCCGCTGGCCACTTCCGACGCCGTCAGCAGCATGGCGGAAGCCAGCGCGAACAGCAGGAAGCCGGAGAGATCGAAGCGGTGCGGGTCGGCCAGGCGGTAGTCCGGCATCTCGCGGCGGTTCATCCAGTAGCCGACCACGCCCACCGGCACATTGATCAGGAAGATCAGGCGCCACGAGGTGTATTCGGCCAGCACGCCGCCGAGCAGCGGGCCGATCACCGAGCCGAGCAGGCCGACCGTGGCGACCGTGCTCATGGCGCGTACGAAGTCGCGCTTGTCGATGCTGCGCACCAGCACATAGCGGCCCACCGGCATCAGCGCCGCGCCGCCCAGGCCCTGCAGCACGCGCGCGGCCACCAGCTGGGGCAGGGTCTGCGAGATGCCGCACAACAGCGAGCCCACGGTGAAGATGGCGATCGCCGCGGCGAAGATGCGCCGCGTGCCGAAGCGATCGCACAGCCACGGGCTGGCGGGAATGAAGATCGCCAGGGTCAGCACGTAGCTGGTCAGCGCGATGCGCATGCCCAGCGGCGTGACCCCGAGCGCCTCGCCCATCGCCGGCACCGCGGTGTTGACGATGGTGGAGTCGAGCGCCTGCATGAAGAACGAGGCGGCGACCAGCCAGATCAACCCGCGATAGCGCTCGCGCGAGGAGACGGGAGGCGGCGCGGGCGGCACGCCGGGGTTGGGCTTGCCCAGTTCGGGCGGCACTTCCGTGGCTGCGGAGGTATCGGACATGACCTGCGCATGATAGCTGCTATGGCAACTTGCTTTTCATGGCTTGCGCCGGTGGGCAGTGCCTTGCTCGGTTGGCGAAGGAGCAGCACACGACTGGTCGATGCCGGATGGCAGGCGGCGGCGATTGCATGTAGTCGATATCGCGTATCCGCCGGAAGCGGCGGAGCACGACCGCCGCTGACGTAGGTTGGGGTGAGCCAAAGGCGAACCCCAACGGACCCCTACGTGGTCGCGGCGTTGGGGTTCGCTGCGCTCACCTCAACCTACGCCGGTGCCGTGTCCGTGCAGATGGCGTGAAAGCATTCAATCCCAATGCTTGGCAAAGCCCACCTGAAACCCGCCCGGCAGGAAGCCCACGATCCACGGCGACTTGCGGTGCTCTGCCCACAAACCCACTCCCACGCCGATCGCCGCACCGACCAGCACGTCGCTCTGCCAATGCTCGTGCACCTTCATGCGTGCCACCGCGTCATAGGCGGGCAAGAGGGCCAGCGCGTACACGGCAGGGTGTTCCTCGCCGTAGTGGGCCATGATCGGCGTGACTGCCGCACTGATCGCCGCCACTTCGCCGCTGGGGAAGCTCTGCGCATGGAAGCCCTTGAACCACTGATTGGGGCTGTTGCTCTGGGTCGGCCGCTCGCGCTGGAAGGTCCATTTCAGGGCCTGGGTGCCGGCGCCGGCGATCACGATGGCATCGACCGAGCGCCACAGGGTATCGCCCATCTCGTCCTGGTCGCCCAGCCACAGAGCCCCGGCGGCGACCGAGGCCAGGGAGCCGTAGTAGACGATCCGTTGATTGCCGCGTTTCCACACTCCGCTGTTGTCGTAATGCAGGGTATGGTCGATCCCGAAGGGGCCGCCGGCGGCATGGGCGGCGGCAGGCAGGGCCAGGGCGGCCACGAGCAGGGCGACGACTGATCTGGGCACGAACACGTCCGGACCTCCTTGAGGGTGGTCTTGGTTGCCCCTGATGGATGTAAAACCAAAAGGAGGCTAGGGCGTGTGGCTTTCGGTTGTCTTAGTAAACTGCGCGGCATGAGGAGCCCCGCATGAGCCATTCATCTGACCCTAAGGTCCACGCCGCCGAGCTGCGCGAGCAGATCGAGCGCGCCAACTACCAGTATCACGTGCTCGACGATCCCCGGATCACCGACATCGAGTTCGACCGCCTGCTGCGCGAGCTGGAAGCGCTGGAAACCGCGCACCCGGAACTGGCCACGCCCGATTCGCCCACGCGCCGCGTCGGCGCGCGCGCGGTCGGCGGCTTCGCCGAGGTGCAGCACGCCATCCCGATGCTGTCGTTGAGCAATGCCTTCGAGCAGGAGGGCGACACCGAGCTGGAGCGCTTCCGCGAAGTGGCCGAGTTCGAGCGGCGCATCGAGCAGACCCTGCAGCGGCGCGAGCCGGTGTTCTCGGTCGAGCCCAAGCTGGACGGCCTGGCCATCAGCCTGCGCTATGAGGATGGCGTGTTCGTGCAGGGCGCGACCCGCGGCGACGGCGCCACCGGCGAGGACGTCACCGCCAACCTGCGCACGGTGGATGCGATCCCGCTGCGCCTGCGCGGCAAGGACTGGCCGCGCGTGCTGGAAGTGCGCGGCGAAGTGATCATGCTGCGCAAGGATTTCGAGGCCTTCAACGCGCATGCGCGCGAACACGGCGAGAAGGTGCTGGCCAATCCGCGCAACGGCGCGGCCGGCTCGCTGCGCCAGCTGGATCCGGCGATCACCAAGAAGCGCAAGCTCAGCTTCTTCGCCTACGCCATCGGCGTGGTGGAAGGCGGCACGATCCCGGACACCCACTCGGCCACGCTGCAGAAGCTGCGCGACTGGGGCTTCCCTGTCTCGCACGAGGTGGGCACGGCCAAGGGCTTCAAGGGTCTGCTCGCCTATTACCGGCGCATCGGCGAGAAGCGCGACAGCCTGCCGTTCGATATCGACGGCGTGGTCTACAAGCTGGACGACTACGAAGGCCAGCGCGAGATGGGCTTCGTCTCGCGCGCGCCGCGCTGGGCCATCGCGCACAAGTTCCCGGCGCAGGAACAGACCACTACGGTCGAGGCGATCGAGATCAATATCGGCCGCACCGGCGCCGCCACGCCGCTGGCGCGGCTGAAGCCGGTGCAGGTGGCCGGCGTCACCGTCAGCAACGCCACCCTGCACAACGCCGACCAGGTGGCGCGGCTGGACGTGCGCGTGGGCGACACGGTGATCGTGCGCCGCGCCGGCGACGTGATCCCGGAAGTGGTGCGGGTGATGCCCGAGCTGCGCCCGCCGCATACCAAGGCCTGGCACATGCCGTCGCACTGCCCGGTGTGCAACTCCGAGTTGCTGCGCGAGGAAGGCGAGGCGGTGTGGCGCTGCTCCGGCGGCCTGATCTGCCCGGCGCAGCGTAAGGAGGCGCTGATCCATTTCGCCGCGCGCCGCGCCATGGATATCGAAGGCATCGGCGAGCGCTTCGTCGATGCGCTGGTGGACTTCGGCTACGTGCACACGCCGGCCGACCTGTACCAGCTGACCCTGGACGACTTCCTCGAGATGAAGCGCCGCGCCGACGAGCGCGACGGCACCACGCCGGAGACGGTCAAGCAGGGCAAGGTCGCCACCAAGTGGGCGGAAAACCTGCTGGAGGCGATCGAGGCGAGCAAGCGCAGCACGCTGCCACGCTTCCTCTACGGGCTGGGCATCATGCATATCGGCGAGAGCACGGCCAAGACGCTGGCGAGCTGGCTGGGCCGGCTGGAGCTGGTGCGTTCGACGCCGGCGCCGGTGCTGCGCGTGTTGCCGGATATCGGCGACGAAGTGGCCAACTCCATCGATGGCTTTTTCGCACAGGAAGGCAACCAGCGGGTGGTCGATGCGCTGCTCGCCGCCGGCATCGAGCTCGGCGACGAGAGCGCGCCGTCGCCCAAGCTGCGCGGCAAGCTGGGGCTGGGGGTGCTGCTGGATACGGCGAAGGTGTCCAAGCTCGGGCCCAAGAGCACGCAGCAGTTGGCGCAGCATTACCGCAGCTTGAAGCAGTTGGCGGATGCGGGCGCGTCGCACTGGGTGGTGGCAGGCGTGCCGTCGGCCGCCGCGACCAACCTGGAGCTGTTCCTCGCCGACCAGGAGAACCGCAAGGCGCTGGAAGAGGCAGAAGCGGCGATGCAGCGGCTGCTCGATGCGATTCCGAAGTCGGCCAAGGCGGAAGCCGCGCCACTGGAAGGCCAGACGGTGGTGCTCACCGGCACCCTGGCCGGGCTGACCCGCGACGAAGCGAAGGAGCGGCTGGAAGCGCTCGGTGCGAAGGTGTCCGGTTCGGTCTCGAAGAAGACCAGCTTCGTGGTCGCCGGCACCGAGGCCGGCTCCAAGCTGGACAAGGCGCAGGAACTGGGCGTCGAGGTGTGGGACGAAGGGCGCCTGCTGGCGCTGCTGGCCGAGCACGAGGGCGGCGCATGACGGCGAAGGAATCCGCGCGCATCGTGCAATTGCCCAGTGACCGCGGCTCGCTGCGCCTGCGCGCGCAGCTCAACGCGCTGGTGCGGCAGTTCTTCGCCGAGCGCGGCGTGCTGGAAGTGGAGACGCCGATCCTGTCGGCGGCCGGCAATACCGATCCGAACATCGAAAGCTTCAGCGCCAGCTTCAGCGGGCATGTCGATGCCGGTCCGCGCGAGCGCTGGCTGCGCACCTCGCCGGAATATCCGCTCAAGCGCCTGCTCGCCGCCGGCGTGGGCGACTGCTACGAGCTGGGGCGCGTGTTCCGCAACGGCGAGGCGGGCGGGCGGCACAATCCCGAGTTCACCATGCTGGAGTGGTACCGCGTCGGCTGGGACCATCGCCAGCTGATGGAAGAGAGCATCGCGCTGGTGGAAGCCGCGCTGGCCATGGCCGGTCGGCGCGCCGAGGTGGTGGTGGAGAGCTATCGCCAGCTGTTCCTCGACGAGCTGGGGCTGGATCCGCTGCATGCGCCGGTTGACGAACTGCGCGCGCCGCTGGCCGAGTACGGCATCGGTCCGGAAGGGCTGGGCCGCGACGATTGGCTGGACCTGCTGATCACGCACAAGCTGCAGCCGGCGTTTCCGCGCGACCGCATCACGGTGATCCACGATTACCCGGCAAGCCAGTGTGCATTGGCGCGTATCCGGCCCGGGGATCCGCCGATGGCGGAGCGCTTCGAGCTGTTCCTGGGGCGCTATGAACTGGCCAATGGCTATCACGAGTTGAACGACGGCGCGGAACAGCGGCAACGTTTCGAGCGCGATAACGCGGTGCGGCGCGAGCGCGGGTTGCGCGAGGTCCCGCTGGACGAGTCTTTGCTGGCGGTGCTCGATGCGATGCCCGATTGCGCCGGCGTGGCGATGGGCATGGAGCGACTGCTGATGTGCCTGGCGGGGACGGATGCGATTGCGGATGTGCTGGCGTTTCCGTTCGCGGAGGCCTGATCGTAGGTTGGGGTGAGCGCAGCGAACCCCAACCTGCCGCGACGCTGGGGTTCGCTGCGCTCACCCCAACCTACGGTCTTGTGGCAGAGTGGCCGCCGTCGCCTAACCACCGTGAGACCCATGAAACCCAGCGCACCCGGCATCATCCTGATCGTGATCGGCGCACTGTTCCTGCTGCGCAACCTCGGCCTCGATCTGCACCTTGGCCAGCTGTTCGCCACCTGGTGGCCGGTAGTGCTGATCGCCCTGGGCGTGGGCATGATGGTCCGCCGCACCAGCTGAGCATGCGTGAAAAAGGCCGGGCGCCTGGAGCATCTTCCCGATGCCCCCGGCGCCCGGCCTTTGTCGTTTCGTCAGTCCCTGCTTTCCAGCAGGTGGCGGTAGATCAGGCCGCCGACCGCGCCGCCGATCAGCGGCACCAGCCAGAACACCCACAGCTGCTGCAGCGCCCAGGTGCCCTGGAAGATCGCCACGCCGGTGCTGCGCGCGGGGTTCACCGAGGTATTGGTCACCGGGATGCTGATCAGGTGGATCAGGGTCAGCGCCAGGCCGATCGCCAGCGGGCCGAAGCCGGCCGGTGCGCGCTTGTCGGTCGAGCCGTGGATCACCAGCAGGAAGAACGCGGTGAGCACCAGTTCGGCCACGATGGCGGCGTGCAGCGAATAGCCGTTGGGCGAATGCTCGCCATAGCCGTTGGAAGCGAAGCCCGCGGTGGCGTCGAAGCCGGCCTTGCCGCTGGCGATCACGTACAGCACGGCCGCGGCGGCGATCGAGCCGATCACCTGCGCCACGATGTAAGGCACCACGTCCTTGGCCGGGAAACGGCCGCCGGCGCACAGGCCCACGGTCACGGCGGGATTGAAATGGCCGCCGGAGATGTGGCCCACGGCATAGGCCATGGTCACCACGGTCAGGCCGAAGGCCAGCGCCACGCCGGCGAAGCCGATGCCGAGTTCCGGATACGCCGCGGCCAGGACCGCGCTGCCGCAGCCGCCGAATACCAACCAGAAAGTGCCGAAGAATTCGGCGGTCAAACGCTTGCCAATGCTCATGAGCAGGTCTCCTTGCGAAGGCGGGAAGGGAAAAAGCAAAAAGTTCTTGTAACCCCTACGGCCCCGGTCGTCCTGTCCGGCGCGGCGCTAGCCTACGCAAACGTTGGAGGCATTGGAACAGCTGCGATGCTAGGTGGCCCCGAACCCGCCGTCATTCCGGCGCAGGCCGGAATCCAGTGGCGAAGCGCTTCGCAAGGACATGGAAGTCACGCATAGAGCTCTGTGCGCCAGGCGACCATCGAGCGATATCGCTACTGGATTCCGGCCTGCGCCGGAATGACGGCTTTGGGGCAGCATTCCGTTGTAGCGAGTGCTATGTTCCGCCAACTCCTTTCCCGCACGCCGTCTTCACGATGACGCAAGCCGCTCCGTCCGTTTCCCCGCTGGATTCCTCCGCACCGCGCTTGAACCGCAACGACCTGCGCACCCTGGCCCTGGCCGCCCTGGGCGGTGCGCTGGAGTTCTACGACTTCGTGGTGTTCGTGTTCTTCACCAAGGCGCTGGGCCAGCTGTTCTTCCCGGCCGACATGCCGGAGTGGCTGGCGCAGGTGCAGGTCTACGGCATCTTCGCCGCGGGCTATCTGGCGCGGCCGCTGGGCGGCATCGTGATGGCGCACTTCGGCGACCGCACGGGACGCAAGCGGATGTTCACGCTGAGCGTGTTCCTGATGGCCTTGCCCACACTCTGCATCGGCCTGTTGCCGACCTACGCGCAACTGGGCGTGCTCGCACCGATGCTGTTGCTGCTGCTGCGCGTGGTGCAGGGCGTGGCCATCGGCGGCGAAGTGCCGGGTGCATGGGTGTTCGTGGCCGAGCATGCGCCGCCCGGACGCGTGGGCTTCGCCTGCGCCAGCCTCACCTCGGGCCTGACCGCCGGCATCCTGATCGGCTCGCTGGTCGCGGCGGGCGTCACCGGCATGGGCGCGGAGAAAATGCTGGCCTACGGTTGGCGTCTGCCCTTCATCCTGGGCGGCGTGTTCGGCTTCTTCGCGGTCTGGCTGCGCCGCTGGTTGAGCGAGACGCCGGTGTTCGCCGAGCTGCGCGAGCGCAAGGAACTGGCCAGCGAGCTGCCGCTGAAGCGGGTGATGACCGGGCACCTGGGCGGCGTGCTGCTCAGCATGCTGGTGACCTGGATGCTTACCGCCGCGGTGGTGGTGGTGATCCTGATGACGCCGACCCTGGTGCAGAGCAGTTTCCATCTGCCGCAGAAGCTGGCGTTCCACGGCAACAGCCTGGCGGCGCTGATGCTGTGCTTCGGCTGCATTGCCGGTGGCGTGGCGGTCGATCGATTCGGGCGCGGCTGGTCGCTGCTGGTCGGGTCGGTGGCCCTGCTGGTCACCACGTATCTGCTATACCGCGACCTGGGGCAGGGCGCCGAGCATTTCATGCTGCTGTATGCGCTGGCCGGCTTGTGCGTCGGCGTGGTCGGCGTGGTGCCCGCGGTGATGGTGGCGGCCTTCCCGCCGGCGGTGCGGTTCTCCGGCCTGTCGTTCTCTTACAACATCGCCTATGCGGTGTTCGGGGCGATCACGCCGCCGCTGATCGCATACCTGGCGGCGAAGCTGGGGCCGATGGCGCCGGCGCATTACGTGGCGGTGACGGCGGCGATCGGCGTGCTGTGCGCGGTGTATCTGCTGACGACGCGCCGACAATTCCACGAGCGCTGAAAGCGTCGGCGTAGGTTGGGGTGAGCCGCAGGCGAACCCCAACATGGCTACATTCGTGCGAGGCCTGTTGGGGTTCGCCTGCGGCTCACCCCAACCTACGCCGGATGTTTTTCTCTAGAAATCGAGTTCCTGCGTAGCGCACAGATAATCGATCATCGGCGCCAACCGCTTATAGGTCTCCACCAGCCACGGCCGCAGTTCCGCCGAACACGCCAGCTTTTCGTCGAACCCTTCGCCCGCCGCGAAATCCTTCCGCTTGATGTCCTCGATCAGCTCGTGCGCCGGATCGAAGCCCCGCGGCGGCCGCGTCAGCGCCTCGCCCCAGAAGCCGAAGTGCTCGCGGAAGGTCTTGCTCTGCGTCGCCCGCTTCCACGCCGCCGGATTGTCGGCCAGGAACGCGCGGATGCGCTTGAGCGCATCCGATTCCGGATGCCACATGCCACCGCCGGCGAAGCAATCGCCCGGCTGGATATGCACATAGAACGACGGCGCCGGAATCTCATGCCGCCGCTCGTGAAAGAAGCGCGCGCCTTGCCACGGCTTGTACGGCTGCTTGTCGTTGGAGAAGCGCGTATCGCGATGGATGCGGAACAGCGAGCCGCCGTTCTTGCGCGCATCGGCGCGGTAGTGCGCACTGATTTTGGTCAGCGGCGCCTGCATGTCGGCGATCAACTGCAGGAACGGGTCGCGCACGTCGCGCTCGTATTCCGGCTTGTGCGCCAGAAACCATTCGCGGTTGTTGTTGCGGTCGAGGGCGCGGAGGAAACGGAAAGTGGCAGGCGTGAAATAAGCGTTGGCCATGGTCGATGAAAGTCAGGCGGGCAGGGGCGCAAGGTCGGCGGCGAGCTGTTCGCCCCAGACCTGCAGTTGATCGAGCAGGGCGAGCTTGCCGGCGTCGCTCGCCAGTTCGCCGCGCAGTTGCTCGATGCGGGCGAAATAGTCGGGCAGGGTGAGGCCGGTCAGCGCGGTGGACTTGAACAGGCGGTCGCGACGGAATGCATCCCAGCGTTCGCGTTCGTCCGGCGCCAAGGTCTCGGGCCAGTTGCGCGCGCGGTAGCGGAACAGCAGCTCGGGATAGCGCGGGTCGCGGAACGGGAACTGGCGCGTGCCCAACTGCTCCGGCGGCGTGGCGCGCACCTCGGCCAGCAGGCGCTTGTCCGCGTCCGGCAGGAAGCCGCCGTAGATCGCCAGCTCCGGATCGGCCGGCGGCGGCAGGTCGCCCGCGCGCTGGAACACGCGGCGCAACTTCTCGGCCAGGCCTTCGGCGGCGGCGAGGATGTCGCGATTCGCCAGGCAAGCCTCCACGTCCAGCTGCAGGCGCGCGGTGTCCGCACCCTTGAGCACCGACAGCGGCGCCAGCGCCGGCGAGCGGTTGGCGCGCACGGTGCGCAGCGGAATGCGTTCGACGCCTTCGGGCAGGTCGGCGCGGGCGGTGAACACGCGGTCGGCGATTTCTTCCTCGTCCAGCGCGAGCAGCAGCGAGGGATCGCCGGAGAGGTCGTACACGATGACCTCGCCCGGCCGGGTCGGATGCGCCGCGATCGGCGCCACCATGGCCAGGCAGTAGCGGCTGGCCGGATAGCGCGAGGAGACGTGCAGCACCGGCGTCATGTTCACCACGTCGAGCAGCTCGAACACCTTCTGCTTGCGGCGCAGGGCAAAGTGCCAGTCCCACAGGCGCGGCTGGCGCACGCGGATCAGCCGGGCCAGGTCGATCAGCGCGTGCACGTCGGACAGCGCATCGTGCGCACGTTCCTGGGTCAGGTGATTGGCGGCGGCCAGGTGCTCCAGCCGGAAGCTGAGCGTGCCGTCCTCGCGGGTGGGCCAGGCGATGCCCTCCGGGCGCAGGGCCGCGCACATGCGCACCAGGTCGATCAGGTCCCAGCGCGAATTGCCGTTCTCCCATTCGCGCCCGTAGGGCTCGTGAAAGTTGCGATACAGCATCTGCCGGGTGAACTCGTCGTCGAAGCGCAGCGAGTTGTAGCCCACGCCGCAGGTGCCCGGCGCGGCCAGCTGTTCGTGCACGCGGGCGGCGAATTCGGCCTCGCCCACGCCGTCGCGCTCGGCCTGCTGCGGCGCGATGCCGGTGATCAGGCAGGCCTCGGGGCTGGGCGGCATCTCGCGCGGCGGCTTGCCGAAGAACATCACCGGCGCGCCGACGATGTCCAGGTCCATGCTGGTGCGGATGCCCGCGAACTGGAGGGGGCGGTCGCGCCAGGGATCGGCGCCGCTGGTCTCGTAGTCGTGCCAGAAGAACGTCTGCATGCGGGGATGATCGCATGGCCGTCCAGGTGTGTCCGCTCGCACAGCACGACCGGCCAATGGGCATACGCCGCCCAGAGCGGGCTTCCGCTGCTGCTAGACTGCGCGCCCAGGAGGGAGCATGAGCCTAGCGAACGAAGAAAATCTGATCTGGATCGACCTGGAAATGACCGGTCTGGATACCGATAACGACTCGATTCTCGAAATCGCCACCATCGTGACCGACAAGGAGCTGAACATTCTGGCCGAGGGGCCGGTGTTCGCCATCCGCCACGAGCTGGAGCGCCTGGAGGCGATGGACGCCTGGAATCGCAACCAGCACCGCAAGTCCGGCCTGTGGGAGCAGGTCCTGGCTTCCGCCGACGACCATGCGGCGGCCGAGGCGGCCACGCTGGATTTCCTCAAGGCCTGGGTGCCGGCGGGCAAGTCGCCGATGTGCGGCAACTCGATCTGCCAGGACCGCCGCTTCATGCACCGGCAGATGCCGCGGCTGGAGCGCTATTTCCATTACCGCAACCTCGACGTGTCCACGCTGAAGGAGCTGTCGCGCCGCTGGTCGCCGAGCATCTGCAAGAACTTCAGCAAGGAATCCGCGCATACCGCGCTGTCGGATATCCGCGACTCCATCGAGGAGCTGCGCTACTACCGCCAGTTCATGGGCGCGCTGGGCGGTGCGGGTTGACGGCAGTACTGACCGGCAAGGAGTGACCATGTCCGTCGACGAACTCTTCGCCACCGTGCTCGACTGCGCCGGCCGGCGCCTCGTGCTGGACCGGCCGCGCGTGGTGGGCATCGTCAATGTCACGCCGGATTCGTTCTCCGACGGCGGCAGCCACGCGACCACGGAAGCCGCGGTCGCGCATGGCCTGCGGTTGGCGGAAGAAGGCGCGGACATGCTCGACATCGGCGGCGAATCCACCCGTCCCGGTGCCGCCGACGTGCCGTTGGAAGAAGAGCTGCGCCGGGTGATCCCGGTGCTCGAGCAGCTGGCCGCGCGCACCGCGCTGCCGCTGGCGATCGACACCTCCAAGCCGGAAGTGATGCGCGCGGCGGTGGCCGCCGGCGCGGGCATGATCAACGACGTCTATGCCTTGCGCCGCGAAGGCGCGCTGGATGCGGCCGCGGAACTGCGCGTGCCGATATGCCTGATGCACATGCTGGGCGAGCCGCGCGGCATGCAGGACGATCCGCGCTACGACGACGTGGTGGGCGAAGTGCACCGCTTCCTCACCGACCGCCTGTTCGCCTGCGAGCTGGCCGGCATCGACAAGCGCAAGGTGCTGGTCGACCCGGGCTTCGGCTTCGGCAAGACGCTGGAACACAACCTGGCCCTGCTGCGGGCGCTGGAGCGCTTCGGCAACCTCGGCAGCGGCTGCTACGCCGGCCTGTCGCGCAAGTCGATGATCGGCAAGCTCACCGGCCGCGAAGATCCCGCGCAGCGTGCGGCCGGTTCGCTGGCCGCGGCGCTCATCGCCGTGCAACGTGGCGCCCGTATGGTGCGCGTACATGATGTGGCCGCTACGGTCGATGCTTTGGCAGTATGGCGGGCCGTGGCTGCAGGGGAGCCCGCGGTGCGCCGGGACACGCGTCCGGCCGCGCCGCGCTGGCCGGACGACGAATAACTCAATCGCGCAGGCAGCGCGTCGAAAGGACCCCCATGAGCGAACGCAAATACTTCGGCACCGATGGCATTCGCGGGCCGGTCGGCCAGTGGCCGATCAGCGCCGATTTCATGCTGCGGCTGGGCCGCGCCGCCGGCATGGCGCTGGCGCGCGATACGCGCGAGGGGCGGCCGAAAGTGCTGATCGGCAAGGACACCCGCGTCTCCGGCTATATGTTCGAGGCGGCGCTGGAAGCCGGCCTGGTCGCCGCCGGCGTGGACGTGGGCCTGCTCGGCCCGATGCCGACCCCGGCGGTGGCCTTCCTCACCCGCTCGCTGCGCGCGCAGGCGGGCATCGTGATCAGCGCCTCGCACAACCCGCACCAGGACAACGGCATCAAGTTCTTCTCCGCCACCGGCGAGAAGCTGTCCGATGACGTGGAAGCGGCGATCGAGCTGGGCCTGGATGCCGAGTTCACCACCGAGGCGCCCGAGCGCCTGGGCAAGGCCAGCCGCATCGACGACGCGGGCGGGCGCTATATCGAGTTCTGCAAGCGCACCCTGGTCGACAGCGAGTTCACCCTGCGCGGCCTGCGCATCGTGCTGGACTGCGCCAACGGCGCGACCTACCAGGTGGCGCCGAAAGTGTTCGCCGAACTGGGCGCCGAGGTGATTGCCATCGGCCACAAGCCGGACGGCTTCAATATCAACCGCGGCGTCGGCTCGACTCATCCGCAGACCTTGCAGCTGGCCGTGCTGGAACATCACGCGGACATCGGCATCGCCTTCGACGGCGATGGCGACCGCGTGCAGCTGGTCGATCGCGAAGGCGTGCTGGCCGACGGCGACGACATGCTGTTCATCCTGGCCCGCGCCTGGGCTGCGCAGGGCCGCCTGAAGGGTCCGGTGGTCGGCACGCTGATGAGCAACTACGGCCTGCAGCAGGCGCTCGCCGCGCTGGACGTGGATCTGATCCGCGCCAACGTGGGCGACCGCTACGTGCTGCAGAAGCTGAAGGAACACGGCGGCCAGCTCGGCGGCGAGACCTCCGGCCACATCCTTTGCCTGGACCGCGCCACCACCGGCGACGGCATCGTCTCGGCGCTGGCGGTGCTGGAGGCGCTGGGTGGGCGCGACCTGGCCGAGGCCCGCCAGGGTCTCTACAAGATGCCGCAGATCATGATCAATGTGCGTGCCAACGGCGCGCGCGAGTCGCTGCACAGCGACGAGGTGAAGCAGGCGCTGGCCGAGACCGAGGAAGCCCTGCGCGGCCGCGGCCGGGTGGTGCTGCGCGCCTCCGGCACCGAGCCCCTGGTGCGGGTGACGGTGGAGGCCGCCGACGAGGCCGAGGTGAGGCGGATGGCGGAGCAGCTGGCGGAAGTCGTAAAATCCGCGGCCGAACGCTCGTGAGCCAGTGGGGGCGGCCGTAACAGGCCGTGCCCCACCCAGGTCGCCAAGGATTGGCCCGACGTGCCCCGCCCCTGCGGTGGCGGGTTCGACAAATCGACCGCACGCCTACCTGTGGATCACGACACCATGAATACGACCGTCAAGCGGGTTCCCACCCTCGACATCCGCCGTTACGACACCGACCGCGAGGCCTTCGTGGCGGAGCTCGGCGCCGCCTACCGCGAGTACGGCTTCTGCGGCATCAGCGGCCACGGCATCCCGACCGAGCTGATCGACAACGCCTACCAGGCGTTCCAGCAGTTCTTCGCACTGCCGGCCGAGACCAAGCTGAAGTACCACGTGCCCGGCAGCGGCGGCGCGCGCGGCTACACCCCGTTCAAGGTGGAGACCGCCAAGGACAGCAAGTACGCCGACCTGAAGGAGTTCTGGCACGTCGGCCGCGAGATCCCGCGCGACTCCCGCTTCGCCGACGTGATGGCGCCGAACCTGTGGCCAGAGGAAGTGCCGGCGTTCAAGCCGTACGGCTACGGCCTGTTCGAGGCGCTGGACCAGCTCGGCACCCGCGTGCTGCGTGCGCTGGCCCTGCATATCGGCCTGCCGGAGAACTACTTCGAGGACAAGACCGACCTGGGCAATTCCATCCTGCGTCCGATCCACTACCCGCCGATCACCGAGGAGAACATCCCGAACGTGCGCGCGGGCGCCCACGAGGACATCAACTTCATCACCCTGCTGGTCGGCGCCAGCGCCGAGGGGCTGGAAGTGCTGGGTCGCGATGGCGAGTGGCTGCCGATCACCACCGAGGGCGACGCCATCGTGGTGAACATCGGCGACATGCTGCAGCGCCTGACCAACCACGTGTATCCGTCGACCACGCACCGCGTGGTCAATCCGCAGAACGCGAACGCGCGCAAGCCGCGCTATTCGGTGCCGTACTTCCTGCATCCGAATCCCGACGTGGTGCTGGACCCGCTGCCGCAGTGCGTGACGCCGGATAACCCGAGCCGCTACGACACCTCGATCACCTCGCACGAGTACCTGCTGCAGCGGCTGCGCGAGATCAAGCTGATCTGACGGTCATGCATGACTTCCGGTCGGTTCGCACCGGCCGGGAGTCGGCTAGCCTCGCGGCACTGGATCCTGGGATGCCGCGATGCGTGTTGGATTCTTGTTCGTCCTGATGCTGGCCGGCGGCGCTGCCTGCGCCGCGGATGCGCCGTCGTCCATGCAGGCCATGCAGCCGCTGCTGGGCAGTTGGCATTGCGACGGGGTGTTCCCCGCCAGCGGCAAGAAGATCGCTTCGACCATCCGCTTCGATACCGATCTCGGCGGCGCCGGCTTGCTCAAGCATCATGACGACATCGCGCCGGACACCTATCGTGCGGTGGAGGCATGGACCTACGACGCCAAGGGCAGGCAGTTCAACGCCGCCATCGTCGACAGCTTCGGTGGCGCGCGCCGTTTCAGCTCTCCAGGCTGGGCTGGCGACACGTTGACATGGACATCGGCGCCGGAAGTGCAGCCGGCGCAGCAGTTCGTCTACGTGCGCGCGGCGGATGGCACGCTGCGGATGGATTGGCAGGTGCAGCGCAACGGCAGTTTCGCGGTCGGCGACACGCTTACCTGCAAGCGCCAGTAACTCACTGCGGCGCGGCGTGCCGGTAGCGCCGCGATTCGCGCGCCGACAGCCACAATCCCATGCGGTCCGGCATCAGCTTGACCAGCGACTTGATGAAGCGATTGACGCGACCGGTGACGCGCACGATGTCGCCGCGCTCGGCCGCGTCGCAGCCTTCGCGCACCACGTCTTCCGCGGTCTGCCACATGAAGCGCGGCATCTGGTTCATCAGCTCGCGGGTGCCGGTGACGTCGTGGAACTCCGACCAGGTAAAGCCCGGGCACAGCGCGCAGACGTGCACGCCGAGGTGGCGGTTCTCCAGCGCCAGCGATTGCGAGAACTTGATCATGTAGGCCTTGGATGCGCCGTACAGCGTATGTCCCGCGGTGCCCGGCACATGGCCGGCCAGCGAGGCGACATTGACGATGCGGCCATAGCCGCGCTCGCGCATGCCGGGCAGCACGCGCCATGCCAGTTCGGTCGGCGCGGTCATCAGCACCTGGATGAAGGCCGCATGGTCTTCCCAGGCATTGGCCTCGAAGGTGCCGGGCAGGCCGTAGCCGGCGTTGTTGATCAGCCAGTCCACGGCCAGCTTGCGTTCGGCCAGTGCCTGCTGCAGCTGTTGCGGTGCGGCGGGGTCGGCCAGGTCGGCCGGCAGCACCGTCACCTGGCAGTGGTGCTTGCCGCGCAGTTCTTCCGCAAGCGCCTCCAGCCGCTCCGTGCGGCGGGCGGTGAGCACCAGGTCGTGGCCGCGCGCGGCCAGTTCGCGCGCAAAGGCGGCGCCGATGCCCGCGGAGGCGCCGGTGATCAGACTCAGGGGGCGGGACTGCGGCATGCCGGTTCCTTCGGTGCGGTGTGGAGAGCGCGATCTTGCTGTCAGTTGGCCGAACGCGCCAGCGGGCGCTACGTTGCCGGCCCCGGGGACGCTCGCTAAGCTGCCGCGTTTTGAACGAAGGGAGACGTGCCGTGCGCAAGAAGCTCGTTGCCGGTAACTGGAAGATGCATGGCAGCCGCTCGATGGCCGCCGCACTGGCCAGCGACATCGCGGCCGGCATGCCGGCGTCGGTCGACGCGGTGGTGTTCCCGCCGTTTCCCTATATCGCCGAGCTGGCCGCACAGCACGCCGGTTCCGGCCTCGGCTTCGGCGGCCAGGACGTAAGCGAGCACGAAGGGCAGGGCGCGTACACCGGCGAAGTGTCCGCGTCGATGCTGCAGGACGTCGGCGCGCAGTGGACCCTGGTCGGCCATTCCGAGCGCCGCCAGTACCACCACGAGAGCGACGAACTGGTGGCGCGCAAGTTCGCCGCCGCCCGCGCCGGCGGCCTCACGCCGGTGCTGTGCGTGGGCGAGACGCTGGCCCAGCGCGAGGCGGGCGAGACCGAGGCGGTGATCGCCCGCCAGTTGCTGGCCGTGCTGGCGCTCAACGGCGTGGCCAGCTTCGATACCGCGGTGATCGCCTATGAACCGGTCTGGGCGATCGGCACCGGCCGCACCGCCACGCCGGAGCAGGCGCAGCAGGTCCACGGATTCATCCGTAGCCAACTGGCCCGGGAGGATGCTATGATCGCCCGTCTGACTCGGCTGCTTTATGGCGGCAGCGTCAAGCCGGCCAATGCCGCGGAATTATTCGCGCAGGCGGATGTGGATGGGGGGCTCGTCGGGGGTGCATGTCTGACCTCGGCCGATTTCCTCGCAATCTGCGCCGCCGCGCACTGAGCGCACGGACTCCCTGGAAACCATGTTCGTCATCTTCAGCGTCTTCTACATCCTGATCGCCGCCGCGATGATCGTGCTGATCCTGATGCAGCGCGGCGCAGGTGCCGACGCGGGTTCCGGCTTCGGCGGCGGCGCGTCCGCCACCGTGTTCGGTGCACGCGGTTCGTCCAGCTTCATGACGCGCGCCACCGCCGTGCTCGCCGGGCTGTTCTTCCTGCTCAGCCTCGGCATGGGCATCTATCTCGGCCGCCATGGCGCGCCGCAGAACAATGGCGCCGATCTCGGCGTGGTGTCCGGTCTTGCCAACCAGCCGGCCGCCACGCAGAATGCGCAGCCCTCGGCGCCGGCCACCGGCGACGTGCCGCAGGCCACCAAGCCGGCGGCGAGCAGCGAAGTCCCGGCGACCACTCCGGCCCAGAGCGCGGAAGTCCCGGCGGCGACCGCCCCGGCCAAGCCGACCAGCGCCGGAAAGAAGTAACAGCAAAACACCTGCCCAGGTGGCGGAATTGGTAGACGCACTACCTTGAGGTGGTAGCGACGCAAGTCGTGGGGGTTCGAGTCCCCCCTTGGGCACCAATCGAAGTTCCATAGCGTCCAAGGACGTCCACGGAATACACGAAACCCCGCGTAGCTGCGGGGTTTTTTGTTTCTAGGCGTCCATGGGCGTCCAGTGGAGTCTTGGACTTTTGGGTAGGAATTTGGGCATGATTTCCCCAATCCTACCCAAAGCGGTCCCTCCCTATGCCACGCCTCGCCGATCCGCTGACCGAGCTTCAGATCCGCAAAGCCAAGGCTGCGGCCAAGGCCTATACCCTGTCGGATGGCAACGGCCTCTCCCTACTGGTCAGTCCGGCGGGTCGTAAGACCTGGTCGGTGCGCTATCGCCTTCTGGATGGCACCCGGCCTGCGCCCTGCGTGATAGGGCACTACCCGGGCATGTCCCCATCAAGGTGTCGCTTATCGGGTGACGATCATGGATACCGCGCGAGGTAACTTCTTCTTCGTGCAGGCAGCGGTTGAGCAACTGCCACCGGTTAAAGCTTCGGCTGCGCCTTCATTCAGATCGGCGGTGGAAGCTTTCGCGCATGGTCATGGGATAGCAAAGGCGCTGATCGAAACCTGACATCATTCGCCCTCGGATGACTTGTGCGGCACGACGTTTTCCAGTTCGCGTCGGGCGCTGGCCCTGGACAGTAATGAATGCAGGGTGCGACTTCGAACACGTGCCCATGGCTCAGTGGCATGCCGCTGGTCTTGCCCCGCAAGCCCTGAAGCCGGACAGGTAGGTGCCGACGTTGCCGCAGTTGGTGTCCCCATTATGAAGGGACGTCCGTTCTCCTTCCGGCGCGGCTCTCAATGCGAAGTGTGTGCACGCCGAGGCTTATCGTCGGTGCGCCACCGTACCGACGCGGTCGTCGCAGCGCCGCAAGATACAAAGCTCGCTGCTAGAGGTCTCGATCATGACGGGCATTCAAGGCTCTTACCGTGGCTTGGTCTACATTGCCATTTACCACCGTGAAAGGGATGCCGTGAGATGGTCGGCGAGCCTTGAAGACGACGATGGGGAAGTGACATTTGTTGCAAACCACTTCCTTTGCAGCCCTGGAACATTTGACTGCGAAGGTGCGATTCGTCAACGGATTCTTACAAGTATCGACGACTACCATCGCCGCCACGAGACACCAATTCTCCATTGATATCAGAGGAAGGAGGGGGCTTCTCTCCACGACTTAAGAGACGCCACCATGTTGAAATCAAGGCAAGAGCTACGCAGCATGTTAAGCCGCATTGAGGCAGGAATCATGCAACTGCATTCCAGCAACCCAGTCAGCCGGATTTCTTCCGTCGGCCGGCCGGCGCGTTTCAATGCCTGCTAACGCAGTGCGCTCGCGAAGACGATGATTGGCTGTTTAACTTGATCGATCAGGTCTGCGCGCGCCAGAGCATTCCGTACCCGGCGATTGGGTAGCGCTCATTGACCGGGAAGGTAGGCTCATTCTCGTGCACAAGACACGTTCAATGACGGACGATGAATATGGGGCGTTCCGCGCGAAGGTCAACGAAGACCTGAGATTGAAGCAGGTTGAGATAAGCCGTGCCTATGCGCTCGGGGATATGAAGCGCTGGTGGTTTGAACAGGAGACGGCCAAACTTCAGTTTTTTGACCACAACGACAAGTTGGCGATTGAAGCCGACGTTATCGTAATTGGCACCTTCTCCCCGGCGTTAAGCAGCTGGAAGTGGGCTTGGAGCAATTCCTCCCTGAGGCGGGAAATCCGCCAAAGAGCCCTTTCATTGAAGGGGCTCAAAGCAGTCACTGGATTTGATTTATTCGAGGACAAGGAAGCCTTTTCGATTGAAGGGGAGGCGATGGCTTGGGAGTTAGCGGCCATGGCCGTTCATCAGCTTGGCGCATTGGGATGCTACCGGGCACCGTTGATTGATAGTCCTCATACCTTCCTAGCGATCACCACTATGAGACCCGAGTAGCTTCGGGTTAATGTCTGCGTCTGACTCATAGCAGCCATTCCTGACAGTCATGAAAACCCGCGCCCAGCTCCGTGAGATCCTGGACGACATCGAGGCAACGATCCCAGAGGCAAGGGAGCGCCATACTGATGATGAGGACGAATTCTTCGTGGAAGTTCGCAGCATGGTGCAGCTGGCCGTGTCGTCCGCTAGCGGTGAGGACAGGGACTGGATGATCAGCCGATTGGATGTGTTGTTAACGGCTAATGGGATTCCTGTGACGTTGTGGTCGACTCAGTGACCCGACAAGCGAGTCGGTATCCCCGCGTGAAGTTGCTGAATCCGCAACCCGAAGCGGACATGCCATGGGAAGCAGGGGGAGAAGTCATGCGTAACGATATCGATAAAGCGCTCAGTGATGGACGGCTGGCTCGAAATGAAGGACGTCCTCTGGATGCGGCCAGTCACTACGAACAAGCCGCCACGCTCGCTCGATCAGTTAACGATCATCATGCACTCGCAATTGCCCTTCGACACGTTGCCGATATCGTTCGCGATTCGGGTGATGCTAAGCGGGCACTCGAAGCATCCAGAGAAGCCGTGTCTCTGTATCGTGGTCTTGGGGCGACGCCGCTGGAGTTGGCAAACGCGCTGCGTGTTAATGCTCTTGCATTGCGAGCGGCGTGCGAGGATGACAAAGCTCTACCGCTTTGGATCGAAGCTCGTCGGCTCTATCACAGCGTGAATGTTCTTGCTGGTGTCGAGGAATGTGACCGTTATTTGGAGGATTTACGCATAGCAACTGACTCCAGGTTGGATGCGGAGCGAGAACTCCGCCTTCACGCAGAGCCACTGCAGAAGCATCTCCAGTACAGCGAACGGAAGGAGAGGCGGGCACTTGGCCAAATGATGGTCAAGCAACTGCTGATGGATGAAGGTGCCCTCCGAATTCGCATGCACCAGGAGGGAGATCACGCGACGCCCAAAGTCCATTTGAGCTATGGGTCTGGTTTTCATGCCGTCTCGCTTCAAGTAAGTCCGGCAAAGGTGCTTGAAGGTGACGCCGGGAGAGTTCCCAAGTGGCTTATTGGTGAGGCGCTTGCTTGGGTGACACAGCATGAGGCAATGCTTATGCGCATTTGGGCTAAGCTTCAGGCCGACGGCGATCCCGAGCCACTCATTGTCGAGTTGCGCGGCTACGACGCCTGATTGGCCACAGATCACAGGGATTCGCGCATGGATAGGATCTTCGGCAGGTATTTGATCCGAATCACAGTCGTCACGTCTGGCCTCAGCGGCGATAGATGGAGTGGCCACTGGGAAGTGTTTGACCCGGCGTCGGCCGAAGAAGGAAACCTGATTGAAATCGGCCTTAGTGCCGCACAGGCATCTTTTGAGATGGCCGCGAGCATTGCCCACGGTGAAGCTGTGCTCTGGATAGAGCAGAGCGAGGGGAGCATGGAGATCATTGCGTACACAGACAAGGACTGACATTACGCCACCTCCGCGCGTAGCTTCAGTACTTCTTCGTGGTTCTCATCGTGCTACGGCTGCTAGCTGGCATCGGTGAGTTCTTGGTGGATCCACTCGGGTCGATCTGGAGTCGGCCCGAATGGACCGCAGAGGGCCGTACATGGAGCCCTCGCTATGCGGGTTAGCCATACAAGCGGCGCGTGGCCTTGCTAGGATGGACGGAGTCCATCGCGATCACAGGTATCTTGACTAATCCCGATGGCTGGAGGGACGCTATTAAGGGGATTATGAGAGACCGCATATATGGCTACCAGCAGGTGGTCGTTTACGCATGAAGGGCGGGCGTTCGCCTTTAATCTGTCCACGCAGGTGCTAGTCGAAGAGTTCGTATGGAGGGCGGAGATATGGTGCGATCAAATGGAGGTGGGGCAGCTTGCCGGGCGGGCCTGTCCTAGATTTTGTGTAAACGGGCCATTGGCAGGAAACTGCCATCTGACCCGGAGACACCATGAGTCCACGCAAACACGACGTACCCGACGAACTGCTTAGCAGCCTGTTGGCTAACTACC